>Ga0070658_10005262_pt1 | contig 10509 bp, 8 predicted proteins | sample KBSC13metaG_FD_64664 | JGI IMG/M metagenome (GOLD analysis project Ga0070658, IMG submission 64664) | Corn rhizosphere microbial communities from Kellogg Biological Station, Michigan, USA - KBS C1-3 metaG | ecosystem: Host-associated > Plants > Roots > Rhizosphere > Soil ... | reverse complement strand
TTTCCCGACGAGGGCCATTGGATCCTGAAGCCGCAGAACAGTGAATTTTGGTATAACAACGTTCTGGATTGGTTCAAGAAGTATCTGAACCCGTAAAATACCTTTCATGAGCAAACGCTTTGCACTCTTTGCGGCCGCGGCGATATTCGCCGCGGCCTTTTCGGTCTCAGGACAGAAGGCGCGCCCGGATTTCAATCGATCTTCGGACTACGATGTCCAGAACTATACGATCCGGGCCAGGTTCGACCGTAAGAAGCAAGAGGTCTTTGGCGACACCACCGTCACGCTAAAACCGACGAAGGCCGACCTGCGTATCGTCGAGCTCGATGCCGTGAATCTGGCATTCAACTCGGTTAAGCTCGCGACCTCCGGAGCAGCACTGAGTTATCGTACGGCACCGACGAAGGTGATCGTCACGCTCGACAAGGCATACCAGGTCGGTGATGAGGTGTCGATCCAATTTGTGTACTCAACGACAAAGCCGAAGAAGGGCATCTACTTTCGCGAAGCCGACCGTGATTCGGCCGGCGTGGAGCTGCACTCCTCTCAGATCTGGTCCCAAGGGGAGGCCGAGGAAGCTCGTTACTGGTTTCCGTCTTTCGATTTCCCTTCGGACAAAGCTACGACCGAAGAGTACATAACCGCCGAAGCGGGCGAGACAGTGATCGGGAATGGCGAATTCCTCGGTAAACAGGCAAACGGTGACGGATCCGTGACATGGCATTACAAGATGCCGGTGCCGCATTCGACGTACCTTGTCTCGTTTGCGATCGGCAAGTACGTTCGGGTGGAGGACCGATATAAGGACATTCCGCTCGGCTACTATGTCTATCCGCTGCGGGAGAGCATTGCGAAAAAGGCATTCGGCGGCACACCGGACATGATCGGCGTATACGAGCAGCTGACGGGTGTAAATTTCCCTTACAACAAGTACGACCAGACGATCGTCGCCAATTTCCAGTTCGGCGGTATGGAGAATATCACCGCGACCACTATGGCGGACACTGAGATCTTTTTCGCCGACCTTAGCGTTACCTCAACAGCCGGTGAGCTGACGCCGGCGAGCAGCATAGTGACGGACCTCGTCTCGCACGAGCTCGCGCATTCATGGTTTGGTGACCTGGTCACTTGTAAAAACTGGGCAGAGCTGTGGCTGAATGAAGGTTTCGCGACCTTTATGGAAGCGGCGTATCGCGAAAAGCGGTTTGGGCGGGATGACTATATGTCGAAGATCCGTCAGGACGCTGCGGACTTTATGATCGACGATGCGGTAAATCGCCGGCGGCATCCGCTATTCGACCTAACTGCCAGAAACGTTGACGGACTATTCGATAATCCAAATACCACATATAACAAGGGTGGTGCCGTGATCCACCAACTGCGTGAGCAGGTCGGAGACGAGGCGTTTTGGAAAGGCATCAATGCGTATCTGAACGCGCACAAATTCGCTAACGTCGAGTCAACCGATCTGCGCAAGGCAATGGAGGAGGCGTCGGGGCAGGATCTGGGCTGGTTCTTCGATCAATGGGTCTACGGAGCCGGCGCCCCGTCCATACGGGTGACTCATGTATGGCAGCCTCGGACAAAGACGCTTTCCCTTACATTCACTCAGATACAGAGACCCGACGGTATTACACCAGCGGTCTTCCGGCTCCCGATGGACATCAGGATACGGACGGCTGAAGGCAGTGTGAACCAGAAGCTGGACCTAACCAAGCGCTCACAACTGGTGACGTTTAGATTGTCGGGCCGACCGACGGCAGTTGAGGTCGACCCCGAGGATAAGATCCCGCTCAAAAAGGTGACGCTACCGCCGAGCCTGACCCCGCTCGCTGGAGTGAAGTAGTACAGACGAAGAAAAGCCCCGACCGCACGGACGGGGCTTTTCCCTTTGAGAAGACCGGATGTCTGCTTCAAATGTTGAAAGAGCAGAGCCGAAGAACATCAAAGACTTCCGCACCAAGAATGGCTTGATCTTCTGTTACTTCTTTGCCACACCTACGAGGTTAGCTGACGGGCTAGGAACGAAAGAGTATCCCTTCATCCTGCGATGATTCGCCCCTGCCAAGCTAAAATGCCTGGCTTTGGGTCCCCCGCTCCCGAAGCATCGGGATTCGGTGATCAACTTTTCAACATCGAAATAATAGCAGTAAGCCGCTCTTATTTCAACGTTTATGATGCGCGTCGGTGACTAACCGTTTCCCTCACGCTGAAGAAACATTTATCTGGCCGGATAGAGGTGATAAAGCATTAGGTAAACCACAACACCCGTAACGGATACATACAGCCAAACCGGGAACACGAGCCGCGCAAGGCGTTTATGCTTGTCATAACGGCCCTTCAGCCCGCGCCAGAGGGTCACGAGGACAAATGGTGTCACCAGGGCGGCGAGAATGGTGTGCGACGTAAGGATCGTGAAGTAGATAGGCCTGACGATGCCCTCGCCGGTAAATCGCGTAGGCCCGAGCCCAAGATAGTATGTTCTGAGGCTGTGGTGCGAGACGTAGCTCACCAGAAATAAGGCGGACACAATGCTCGCCGACAGCATGCAGAAGCGATGCTCACGTACCCGGCTCCGCATGATGAACATAAATCCGCACAACAAAAGAACGCCGGATGTGGCGTTCAATGCGGCGTTCAAGTGAGGAAATATTTGCAACAGGTCCATTCCCTACTTCCAGAAACCCAAGAGTACGAACAGTACGAGCCAGACAGCATCCATGAAGTGCCAGTACCAGCCGACCACCTCGGCGATCGCCCTCCGCTTGAGGATGCTGTTCTCGTTCGAGGTCGGGTACCAGACGCGGAGAAGCACCGATGCGAGGGCGACCATGCCGGCGATCACGTGGACCGCGTGGATACCCGTGAGAATGTAAAAGAAGCCCGCGTAAGGGTTCCCGGAGAGGTAAAAGCCCCTTGATCTCAGTTCCAGCCAAGTGAGCAGCTGAGACGAGATGAAAGCTGCCCCAAGTGCCGTTGTAGCGATGAACCAACGCTTTGCTGAAGCCCGATCCGCACCATCGAGCCGTTTCCACCCTAAGTGGTACGTCCCGCTGCTAGCGAGCAGCAGGACCGTGCTGATCCATACTTGTACGGGCAGCGAGAATGGCCTCCATTCAGCTGCACCATTGGTCGCGATCACGACATAAGCTGAGATGAGCCCGCCGAAGGTCATCATGACGATGACGAGGAGAAAGCCGGTCAGGACTCGGGACTTGCCGGGAACGAAGGCGTTCGGGTCATAGGCGTCACTGTCCTTTGGTTCCGGTCCCCTTTTATCGCCGCCGCCGCCGTTCCCGCCGGGCCCGCGACCACCGCCGCCGCCTTTGGGCGAGTTCGAGCCACCCCCGATAGAGCCGCCGCGGCGCGTCTTTGGTTTCTCGTCTGATTCTGGAAGGGTTTCGACGGTTCCGACCTTCATACTAGCGTTTGTCCGCTACCATCAGGATGAATAAGAGAGGCAGGTAGATCACCGTTACAAGGAGCAGCCGTTTCGCCGCTGCGTCGGTCTTTGCTCTGGCGGCAACGATGCTCGCGTAAAGCTGCCAGACGCCAAGGATCGAGGCTCCAACAAGAAACACCAAGCCATCAAAGCCAAAGAAGTATGGTGCGAGGCTCACGGGAACCAACATGATCGTGAACAGCACGATCTGGCGGGCTGTGATCTTACCGTCCACCTCGACGGCAGGGAGCATTTTGATACCTGCGGCCGCGTATTCCTTCCTAAAGATCCATGCGATCGCCAGAAAGTGCGGAAACTGCCACAGAAACTGCATCGCAAACAGTGCCCACGCACCCATCGTGATGTCGTTGGCTGCGGCCGTCCAGCCCATAAGCGGGGGCAATGCACCCGGGATGGCTCCAATGGCTGTCGACGCCGTCGTTCTGGTCTTGAGCGGTGTATAGACGAGCACGTATCCGACGATCACGAGCAAGCCGAGGAAGGCGGTCAAGATGTTAACTGCAACCGCCAGATAGATCTCCGCCAAGACGCACTGGACGAGACCGAATATCAGGGCCTCAGTATGTGTGACCCTACCGGTGGGGAGCGGCCTGCCTGCAGTCCTCGCCATCAATTCGTCGATGTCGCGCTCCCAAAACTGATTGAGCGTTGCGACGCCAAAGGCGAGGAGCGTGATGGCGATCAGCGTATTAACAAAAAGGACGACATCAAAGCTGCCTTTGGTTCCCAGATAGAACCCGGCTGCAGAGGTCAGTACGAGAAGGATGGCGATGCGCGGCTTTGTCAGCTCAACGAAGGCAGACACGCGCTCCCGCGCGCCTAGAGCTTTTTCGACTTGTAATTCAGCGGCCACAGTACGCGACGAGAAACGGTAACAACCAGAATAGCGTCTAAAACAGGTAAATCAAAGGTCCGGCCATTACTGCCGGTATTATTTTCAGATAGCCCTACTTATCTGTATTTTGTGTGACACTACTCACACGTTAGGCTATTCTTTTTTGTGAAGTTAAATGTCCGCCGCTGAGGAAGCTCTTAAAGGTCAGTCCGCCTCTCAAGGTACATCAGTCCCTATTCTGAACCGCGCTCTCGATTTTTTGAGCTCGGTCCGATTCGGCGTGGTGATGCTCTGCGTCCTTGTCGTCTTTGCGATGATCGGAATGCTGATAGTCCAGCAGAACGTGGCTGGGTTTGATACTTGGTACGTTGGGCTGACCCCGGCCGAGAAGTCGGTATTCGGTGCCCTCGGATTCTTCGACATTTATCACAGCTGGTATTTCAACCTGCTCTTGTTGATCCTCTCTCTCAATATCATCCTTGCGTCCATCGACCGATTTCCTTCGACCTGGACGGCTTATATCAAGGAACCAAAGCTTACGGCCACACGAGATTGGCTGCTCGCCAGACGGGAACATGAGGTGATCGAGTTCGCAAAGGGTCCGGGCGAGACCGAGCAGGACATTATCCGGGCCTTCAAAGCGGCGGGCTACAAGACGAAGGTCACGCCGTTGACCACAACGGAATATGGGGTGGACGAGAACGGCCGCAAAGACTTTTCAAGGCTGATCACGCGGACAACAACCACGATCTTTGGCCAGCGGTCAGCGTGGAATCGCCTCGGCGCGTACATTATTCACATCTTCCTGCTCACGCTGTTCCTGGGTCACTTCGTCGCTTTTCAGACCGGCTTTGACGCAGATGTGCGTATGACGCCGGGTGAGCGGACGGATGAGATCCAGCTGATCCAATACAACCTCGACAAAAAGGAGCGTTTTAACGTAAAGCTTCCTTTTTCGATCGACTGCACGGACATCCAGCAATCGTTGATCGACGAGAACGCCGGGATCGATATCACCAATACGCTCGACTGGCACACCCGTATCAACATCAACGATCCGAGCTATGGGGTTACGAGCGCGGACGTCTCGCTCAACCGGCCGTATACGTACCGGGGATATCGCTTTTTTCAATCTCAGACGATCCCTGTCGGCAACGCTCGCACGATCACGCTGGAGTTGACGCCGCAGAACGGCGGCGCCGTACAAACTGTGGAGATCCCGCGTCTTGGTTCAGCCTCCTTGCCGGACGGAACGAAGATCGACTATACGGACTTTGAGGCCGACTTCGCGTTGAACAACGGCCAGCCTGACACCCGTAGTGCCGAATATAACAATCCGGCGGCGGTCCTGAACGTAACCCAGCCCGGGCAAGCACCGGTCCGTGTTTTCGCTTTTGCGCAAAAGCTACCTGAAGGGGCTCCGGTCGGTGCTCCGAAGGCCGGCTACAAGTGGCATCTCGCCGCTTTTGAGAAGGCGCCGATGGCGCACATCCTATCGATCAAGTACGACCCCTTCAACGCACATTTTATCGCCTGGTATGTCGGCGGATTTGGCCTCGTGGGATCGCTTATGTTGGTCTTCTTCTTCTCACATAAGCGCCTTTGGGCCTCCGTAGAGGAGCGGCCGGACGGCAGGACCGAGGTCGTGCTTGCCGGTGAGGCCAACCGTAACCACATCGGATTCAGAGACAAGTTCAACAAGATCGTAGAAGAGATCCAAGGCATCAAAAAACGAGAGCAGCAGTAATGGAAGAATTAGACAGACTAGAGAACCGCGCAACCTGGAAGACCTTTCTTCCCGCATTCCTCGCGCTCGCGGGCGGCTTTGCGATGTTGGGACTCCGCCTCGAGATGGGCTCAGGCTTTATCTCGGATACCGCCTTAATGATGCTGGCGCTCGCCTGCTACATACTCGGCGGACTGTTTCAGCTGACAAACCTCTACGCCCCGTCATCTATGGCGGAGAAGATCGGCTATTTCGGCGCGGCTCTCGGCGTATTCTTCAATCTGTCGAGTTGGCTGGTTAGATGGGTGAATGCCTACGATCACGAGATCTCAGTGATGCGGGCGAGCGGGAACATGGCCAAGCCATGGGTGTTCCGGTACATCCCTTTCGCAAATCTGTACGACCTGAGCCTCGCCTTTGCGTTTGGCGCGGGAATGGCGACGCTCTTCTTCAGTGGACGCCGAAGCTTTAGGACGCTGGCCGCTTTCACGCTGCCCCTTGCTGCGTTGATCCTCACGCTGGCCAGATTCATCGGTGGCGAGTTTATTGAGCTTCCGCCCGTGCTCGATAGCTACTGGCGGCCCATCCACGTCGGTGATGCCAGCCTGAGCTATGGCGTCGCTCTCGTTTGTTTTGGCGTCGCCGTGATGTACCTGCTCAAGGACGGGATCAAGGTCGAGGCGATGGCCATCTGGTCGTCGATCTTTGGGATAGCGGTCATCGGCACGGTCAGCAAGTTTTCGGTATTTACCCAGTTCGCATATCGCTCCGGGCTCTTTGTACCGGCAGGCGACGGCAAAAAGCCCTTCAACGCTCCGTTTCGCCTTGAGGTCCCGTACGTAGGCCCCGCTCTCGCTGTCGCGGGATTTCTACTGCTTGGGTCTGCGATAGCCTTCGTACTCTACCTTTATCAGCAGAACGAAGCCGCAAAGAAGTACGGTCATTACCTGCTCCGCGCCGCGCTTGCGGCCCAGCTGATCTCGGTCGCACTCCTCGTGGTCGGGCTCCAGGACAATGCGTCAGTCCCGGCACGCCTGCAGGCGCAGCTCCAGAACGACCCCAGCCAGTACGTGACGGCCGGCAAGGACATGGCCGACGGGCAGCAGTTATCTGTACAGGAAATGCAGCAGATGACGCCCAGGCAGTTTGAGCAGATGGGACGGCAGTACGTTCAGGGAAGCGGGGACAAGATGTTCCTGAGCCTTGGAGCGAATCCGGTGGAGGTCTCCGCCCTCATCACGGCCCTTGTTGCCACATTCTTCGTTATCTTCTTTTCGATACGCACCGGGAAGCTGCGTGAGCGACTCCCGTCTCTCGAGGCGTTGGATTCGCTGATGTACAAGACAGCGTGTCTCGCTTTCGCCGGGCTCGCGATGCTTCTCATTACCGGGGCTATCTGGGCGAATGAGTCCTGGGGCCGTCCGTGGGGCTTTGATTCTAAGGAAACGGGAGCTCTCATCGCATGGCTCACCTATGCTGCATTCCTGCACACGCGGATAGCCCGTGGTTGGCGTGGACGCAGCTCCGCCTATTTTGCGATCGTCGGCTTCTTGCTCGTGATCTTTACTTATCTAGGCGTTAGCTACCTGCTGAAAGGACTTCACAGCTACGCGTAGCTATTGAACGGTGACGCTAGCAACAGCCGCCATTGAGTAGCGGTTGATCGCGCCATCTCTTGCGATCACGGTCAGGTAGCCGCGGTCGTAACTAAACCGCAGGATCTCCGTCATCACTTTTTCGACTCGGCTCCCGTCCTTCAGCAGGATGATCAGGTGCACGTTCGCCAGCGGATCGGGCACAGGTTCATTCTTGGGCCGCGTCGCTGCGGCAGATGAACGCTGAGCAGTATTGGTCTTCCGTGGAGCAGCGGTTGCGGTGCTTTTTGCCGGGGGAAGGCCATCGGGTTTTGAAACGGTTACCTTTGCCGACCGGTTGCCAAAGACGGTTTTAACTGAGCTATCAGGATCCCGTGTTTCAGTTGGGGGTTGCTCCGGATGATCCTCATTGTCGACTCGACGCGCCGGTTGATCCTCAACTGAGGCGCGTGTGCGATCAGGCCTGACCACGGGAGGCGTTGGCGTCGCTTTTGGCTTAACAGCGACAATCGTGCCCACGGAGTTCACTCTGATGCCCGTCTCTTCACTGCTCCCAACGGTCGGCGGCTTTACTTCCCTCTCCGGAGCCATCGCCACAAAGCTGCCCGCAAACTTTATCGTGTACCTAGCTGGGTCATCGTTAGGACTCCTGCCTTCCACTCTCAGCAGTAAATGCCCGGGCTGCCTCATGTAGATCACCCTGCCCGTCTCAGTAACGCCAGAGTCTGCGAATACCACCATTTTGGTGAGAGGCTTCAATGTTTCCGCCTGATAGACATCGATGTCACCGCTGAAATTCCGCGTCACAACATTGATGAAGATGTCGCCCTGAGACCCATCGAAGCTCCAGAAGTGGCTGGTGAGACGCGGGTCACCGACATCCCTGGCCCTGATCGTCGCCTCGATCTGACTTTCTGAAACGGGCGTCGGGAAGCTCTGGTCCGTCGACTGTGCGGCCACAGCGAAAAAAGACCAAACGATGATACTGAGTAGAGTTGCTGTCCCTTTGAATGACAAGAGTCTGAGGCTCCTTACCGCCATTTTGATGCTGCTGTAAGGTGCGATGATAGCAGAAACATCACCGCTAAACCGAAGAAGCCGGACCCTGCGGCCCGGCTTCTTCTCTCTTATGCGAGTTGGCCTATTCCCCCGTGCGGGCGTTCGCAGAGGTTCCGCCAAGGATCTCCAGGGCCTTCTTCAACTGCACGTCTTCCGTAGACTTCGGCTGCGGCTTTGGCGTCGGAGTAGCCTGCGGCGCAGGGTTGTTGCCCTGTTCATCGAGTGCATCCGGATCGATAGGTTCCGGCGTATCGGGCCGCTTAACCTCGACCGTCGGCTTCACGCCTGTGGTCGCACGATCCTCACCCAGGAACGGATTCCCCGCGGGCGATGCCCACTTGGCTACCGTCAGCAGCAGTCCCTCTCCGCTGCGGAGGGTAAAAAGCTTTTGTTCAGTACCAGAACCAAAGGTCTTTTCTCCGACGACCTCACCACGTTTGTGGTCGATCACTGCCGCCGCTATCGCTTCCGCTGCTCCCGCCGTCGACGTATCGGTCAGGACGGCCAATTGACCGTCGAATATGGTTTTTGACGGGTCCGCGGCAAACGAATTAGTGACCTTGCCGGCCTGTCCTACAACGGTCGCGAGACCGCCATCCTTAATGAAGAGGTTCGCAACAGAGACACCCTCCTCGAGTTTCCCGGCGGACACTCCCCGGATATCCAATATGATCTTTTGAACGCCCTGCTTCTTTAGAGTCTCGACCTGCGTACGGATATCTGCTGACTCTCCATCCTCGAGGCTGTAGACCTTGACCACGCCTACCTTGCCGTTCTCGACCCGACTCTCCACCGCCGGAGCAGTGTACTTGCCGCGCGTGACCTTGATCGTCTGGGGCTTTTCGCCTGAACGCAATACGCGAAGATTCACCGTCGAACCTGCGTCACCCAAGATCAGCTGGCGGGCGTCGTAAAGCGATATGTCTCGGGTGGCTTTGTTGTCGATATACTCGATCACATCGCCTGCTTTGATACCAGCCTTTTCCGCGGGCGAACCCTTTACCGGCGAAATAACGTATAGGTAGCCGGAGATCTGAGAGAATTCGGCACCGATGCCCGCCTTGCTCGTGGTCTTTGCAGCATCATATGCCTTCACCTGGTCCGCAGTCAGGAAAGACGAATACGGGTCCAGCCCCCCAGCCAATCCGCGAAGAGCACCGAGACGGACCTTATCCATATTCGGCTCGTCCACGTAATCATTCTGAATGTGCTGAAGCACCGAGTCGACGATCCGGAGCTGAGCCGTTGGATCATTTGCCGACTGCTGAGCGGACGTAGTTAACATTCCCCCAACGAACGGCAGCCCGCCGATCACAGCGTAAATGGAGATCACGCCGGAGATCAGTAGGACCCAGAGCTTTCCGCGAAATGACATAGTAAATCCTCGTATGTAATGCTTAGATGCGATTTTTACGCGTGAGAGGGATGGTAAGTTCTCGCCTCCCGTATTATCTTTGAACGCCTCAAAGGGTGCAAGAACAACAAACTTCCAATCAGAAAGGTATTGCAGAGCTTTCCGGTATTGCTCCCTCTGGACGAATACTCGCGATCGATCCGGGAAGCAAACGCTGCGGCCTCGCTGTTTGCGATGAGCTGCGGGTGACGGTGCGTCCGCTGCAGCGGCTCGAACGCACAAATTGGAAGAAACTGCTTCACGACATCCGGGCTCGAGTCGGGGAGTATGATGCCGTCGCTATAGTTGTCGGTTTGCCGCTTGAGTCCGACGGTTCGGACGGTCCGATGACGGTCGAGGCCCGCGACATCGCCCGTAAGCTCGCTCTCTCCCTCGACATACCCGTCATACTTCAGGATGAACGCGTCAGCTCCTATG
>Ga0070658_10005260_pt1 | contig 10511 bp, 8 predicted proteins | sample KBSC13metaG_FD_64664 | JGI IMG/M metagenome (GOLD analysis project Ga0070658, IMG submission 64664) | Corn rhizosphere microbial communities from Kellogg Biological Station, Michigan, USA - KBS C1-3 metaG | ecosystem: Host-associated > Plants > Roots > Rhizosphere > Soil ... | reverse complement strand
TGCCCTTGGCTAGATGTCCGGAACAAATCGCGCTTTTCAACCAGGGAAATCCGCGTCGGTGACTACCGAGCGACAAACACTGGAACACGCCATTTGCTGTAGGTCGATTGGGGCTGCCCCTTCGAACTTATTGTAAGCGGCACACTTGCATCAACCCTTCCCGATTATGCCCCTCATCGACAAAGTGAAAGCCGTCTGCGACCGATTAGCTCCATTAGGCTGGCGGGATCTCCTGCTCGCTGTTTCCGGAGGCGGGCTGGATATCCGATCGGCCAGCACCACGACCCTCGCCAAAGCGTTGTCTGCGGTGCTGCCGCAGATCGATCGTAGCATCCCTGGATTTCAGGACTTTGCCCTCAACGGCCAGCGCGGAATTGAGGCCGGACAACCCGCCCGCAGTCTTCTCTACCACGCCCTCGCATCGCCGGGAGTGTTGCTCAACGCCGCTGGACAGGCTTTGGGTGGATTCCCGACTGCCGCGGAAATCGAAACCATCGAGAACTACGTCTTCGGTGTCGCCACGCCTTCGCTGGAGGATCTCCGCCAGCGCGCCGGAATGGGAAACCAACTCGCGATCGTTGTTTTCGCCTACGAGTACCGCCCGGCTACGGAGACGGTGCATCGGAAACAGGCGGATCTGTGCTTCTCCCGGACGGGCGTGGCACGAGTCGGCACGCAGCCGGCAAAGTACGATGCGGAACGCCGCGGATTTACGCCGATCGTTGCGGGCCAGCCTCATGACATTCGCGTCCTTCCCGCCCGCTACGCCGCTTTTATCGCGGTGCAGTTAAAAGGGAAGAATGCGGATTTCGGGCCGATGCGTTTTCACACCGACGGCTCCGCGGAGGATGACGGGGAGAACGCCGGCTTGAGTGACAGCTCCCGCCTCTTCTGGGTGCCGATTCACAAGCTGTTTTCGGGAGACGAGTGCATCGCCGGAAAGAATCTCGATGTGTCGTTGCGGGCCACGCACGTGAATGAAAAGTTGCGCCGGGTGCATACGGAGTTTAACCGCCTCGGTGTCGATGGCGGATGGCAGGAACCGGAAATCAGCCAAAGTCCATTTATTTTCACCGATGGCCTCGCCGACTTTTCGAATGCGCCGGATCTCGGGCAGGGCCTGCTGATGCCGGAGCCGCACCCGGCGCTGGTCGCGCCCGCTACGCGCAATGGGCAGCCGGTGACCTACATCGTGCAGCCGAAAGGCACCGCCGTCGTGCAAGCCGGACAGGATCAGGAACCGGTCCCGAATACGCTCTCTTCCAGTCTGCAATTGCGGACCGGCGGCGGCTCCGGCGCCCGCCTGGCGCCTGAGTACGTGCATGCGCGCCACCGGATCCTTGCCAATGGAAATTCACGCGACCTGAATGACCTGGCAGATCCTGAAGGCGCCATCCAGGCTGGAAATTACCGGGCGCTGCACTATGTCGATTTTACCGCGGATGGTTTCATCGAACCGCTCTGCCCCGAACTGGCCACTGCATTTCCTCGCAGGATCTCGGCCTTTTCCCTGGTCGCCGCCCCGGATTTCTTTCCCGACTGCGACCAGCGAGAAATATTGGAATGGACGGATACAACTGTGCCGCAGGCGCTGCGGAAGAATCTTTGGAGCACCCGTCCGGAAGCGCTGTGCGACGACCGCATTCCCCCCAATCTTCAGCTCAAGGGTTCCGGCTTCGTGCGGGAAGATGTGACAGTGACCGCGATCGTGTCCATGAACGGCGGCGGCGCCGCCCCACAGGCATCGCTCCGAGTCCTGCCTACGAGCCGGCATGCATGGCTGCCGGACGCCGCGGCCGGTGTCTTTGCCCCAGGGTGGGATGTGGCCAGGACGATGGCCCTTCCCAGTGGTCCCATCCATCTCGCGACATTTGGGCTTGGAAGCCCCTTCCCGGAAGACACGAAACTCTGCGCGGCGCTCAGCACCTTTTGGCCCACCGTCGCGCCGGACGCCGCGCGCCAGTTCGAGCCCCAATTCCGCACCGTAGCCCCGCTCACTGATGAAGAGACGGGGCAGACCGGCAATTTGCCATGGGATGGCGTGCCAGGGCCGCGAATGGTGACGGTAGGCGGAAAGACCCTGGTCGAATACCATGATCTTGCCCACGCGGATTACGTGCAAAACGCGCTGGACGGAAAGTTCTCCCTGGCTTTGACCGCCAAGGTGGACACCACAGAGTACGAGCGCCGAGTGCTCAATATGGCGCGTGTCTATCGGTTGATGAGCCAGAAGGGCCTGCCGAAACCTCTTCAGGATTGGAGTCTCTTTTCATTCCGCCTGGTCCCCAATACCGACGTGGAACTGACGCAGGCAGCCGCGCAGGCGAATGTTCCGGTGCCCAGCGGACTCGTCTATCGATTTCATCTATACCAGCAAGGCTCCGAGTCCGCCGTTCCCCAGAATCGCCATTTGCTCCGGGTCGCTATCCTGGACGAAGTTTTTGTTTTCGCGAGCGACCTCACCTTGTTGTTCAGACATGGGGCTGCAGCCTGGGAATCGGCGTAGCCGCGCTGTGGATGTTCTCGTCATCGGCGCGGGACCGGCCGGTTGCGCGGCGGCGATCTCCGCCCGGATGGCTGGCCTGACGGTCGCGATGCTCGAGGTCAGGGCTGCCTGTAATTCTCCCTTGCCGGGCGAGACTCTGCACCCTGGTCTGGAGCCGATTTTCCGAAAGTTGGGTGTCTGGGATACGCTGCTCGACTGCGGCTTTCACCGGCATCGAGGGATATGGCGGGAGCGCCAGGATGGCCTCCGAGGCTTTGAACCCTACGGCCATGACCAGAACGGTTCCTGGCTGGGATTTCAAGTGGACCGGGCGCGCCTCCATGAATTGCTTCGGAACCGGGTTCGTGATCTGGACGGAAAGCTCAGTCCTGTGATGAGCGTGGATGGTTTGCTGACCGGCGAAGCGCGGGTCGCGGGCGTTCGTGCGGATGGTTGCGTTTATGGGAGCCGGTTCGTGCTTGACGGTACAGGACGCCACGCATGGCTGGCCAGGCAACTCCAATTGGAAGTCGAACGATCAGGACCGGAGCAGCGATTGCAATTCGGCTGGGTCGACGATGCGGCCGAAGACCTCGATGGACAGCCCTTGTTCCGGCAGCGAACCGATGGTTGGGATTGGCTGGCTCCAGTGGGCGCAGGGCGATGCGCCTGGGCGAGGCTGCGAGCCGCCTCCGAAGGGTCCGGAGTCGATTACACCTGGCGAATTTTCCGCGAGTCCGCGGGACGGGGATATTGCTTGCTCGGCGATGCCGCCTGCCTCATGGATCCTTCCGCGGCCAATGGAGTGTTGCGGGCCATGATGTCTGGCATATACGCCGTTCATTTGATCGGCGCAGTTCTTAAGGGCTCCATCGTCGAAGACGTCGCTATCACGGAATATCGAAAATGGGTTTCGCAGATGTTTGACAGCACCCGCGCGCAATTGCGTGAGGCCGGTTTGGGAATGGCTCGGTCAGGCAAGTGAATGAATCCAACGCAGGGCGGTGCTCGTTACACTCGCCTGGCTTGGGCTGTCTTGCTGAAGCACCTTTGGTGCGGGGGCGCTTCACGCAAAAGTGCAGAACACGCTTTAGTGAGAGACGAGCGACTTGGCGGGGTGCTTCGAATATGAGTGAACGTCAAAGCCGCATTCAACCATGAGCAAAAACATCGCCGAATTAATCATTGAGACCCTTGTCGCCGCGGGGGTGAAGCGCATTTACGGGGTGGTGGGTGACTCCTTGAATGGATTGACTGAGACCATCCGCAAGCAAAAGGAGATCGAGTGGGTTCCCGTGCGGCATGAGGAGGTGGCGGCGTTTGCCGCGGGCGCCGAGGCGCATCTGACGGGAGCGCTCACGGTATGCGCGGGGAGCTGTGGCCCTGGCAATATGCATCTGATCAATGGGCTCTATGACTGTCATCGCAGCCGCGTGCCGGTGCTGGCCATTGCCGCACAGGTCCCGAGCAGAGAGATCGGCACCGCATATTTTCAGGAGACGCGGCCGGAGTCGCTGTTCCGGGAGTGCAGCCATTACTGCGAAACCATTTCCAACGCCGCACAGATGCCGCGGGTCTTGGATCTGGCGATCCAATCGGCCATCGGCCGCCGCGGTGTTTCGGTAGTCAGCATCCCGGGCGATGTGGCGCTGCGCGAAGCTCCGGATGTCGAGGTGCGTCAGCCCGACGCCCTGCCCGCAGCCACGACCGTTCGTCCCTCGAGCGAAGACCTGGATAAGCTCGCGGCCCTGCTCAATGCCGGCAAGAAAGTGACGATCCTCGGCGGGGCGGGGTGTGCCGGCGCGCATGCGAAACTCATCGCGGCAGCCCAGGCCTTGAAGGCGCCCATCGTGCATGCGCTCCGGGGGAAGGAGTTCATCGAGTACGACAATCCCTACGATGTCGGCATGACCGGTCTGCTGGGCTTCTCCTCCGGCTACTACGCGATCATGGATTGCGATGTCCTGTTCATGCTCGGGACGGATTTTCCGTATCCGCAATTTTTTCCCGAGAAGGCGAAGATCGCTCAGGTGGACATTCGTCCGGAGAATCTCGGGCGCCGCACGCGGCTGGATCTCGGGCTGATCGGCGACGTGAGCGACACGCTCGAAGAGCTCCTGCCCCTGCTCGAAACCAAGCAGGACCGCATCCACCTCGATCGTGCCCTGCACCACTACGCCAGCAATCGCGCCGGGCTGGACGAACTTGCCACCGGAAAGGCGGGCCGCTCACCGATTCATCCGCAGTACCTGACGCGTGTCGTCAACGGACTGGCCGCGCCCGATGCCATCTTCACGGCCGACGTGGGCTCGCCGACGTTGTGGGCGGCGCGCTATCTCACCATGAATGGGCAGCGCCGGTTGCTCGGATCGTTCAACCACGGCTCGATGGCCAGTGCGATGCCGCAGGCCATCGGCGCGCAACTGGCCTTCCCCGGGCGCCAGGTCATCTCGCTCTCGGGGGACGGCGGTTTTGCCATGCTCATGGGCGACATCCTGACCATTCGCCAGCTCAAGCTCCCGGTGAAGATCGTGGTCTATAATAACGGCTCGCTCGCTTTCGTGGAACTGGAGATGAAAGCCGCCGGGTTGCCGCCCCATGGCACCGAACTGGACAATCCCGATTTCGCCCAAATGGCCGAGGCGATCGGCATTCGTGGCATCCGCATCGAAGATCCCGGCCAGCTCCCGGCCGGAATCAAAGCGGCGCTCGACCATGATGGCCCAGTCTTGATCGACGCTGTGGTCAACCGGCAGGAGTTGTCGATGCCGCCCAAGATCCAGTTGGACCAAGCCATGGGATTCAGCCTCTACATGCTGCGGGCCACGATGAGTGGCAAAGGCAGCGAAGTGCTGGACCTGGCTCGAACAAATCTCTGGCGCTGATGAGCGCAAAGCGCTCCGCGTAGAAGCGGCATCCTGCCGCTTTTTCGCATACCCAAAGCGGCTGGAAGGCGTTTCTGAGGACTCGTTAGCCGAGGCTATGAAAGCTGTGGAAGCGCCAATGGGTGGGCGGCGGGACCTGGCCGAAGTGAATCAGTGCGGCGAGCGCAGCGATCGCGAGCGTGGTGTAGATCCAGCGATCCCGCCGGTCTTGAGAAATCATCGCCAGACCGGCTAAAAACAATGGGACGAGAAACATGGCTAAAAATGGAGTATAAGTAAATATACGCAGCATCGCGTATGCCAGCCGCGGTTCTGAATGGCTGCTAAATTGCCGAAGCCGGATAGGGAATCCGCCTATGGAGGATAAGACCCAATAGGCACCGCAATGAGGGCGTGGCGCATGTGCCCTGCTCTAAACGATGCCACGCGGTGTGAAAACTCCAACTCCTGCACTGCGCTTTCAAAAAATAATATGAAACTCGCTCCTCGCAACACTCCACACGGTTTCACGCTCGTTGAAATCATGATCGTCGTGGCCATCATCGCTCTCCTTGCGGCGATTGCTGTGCCCAACTTCCTCCGCGCCCGCAAGCGTTCGCAGGCCACGCGAATTCTCGAAGACCTCCGGATCATCGACTCCGCCATCGACCAATACGCCATTGAGAACAACAAGTCCGGTGGGGCCAATGTCAACTGGACGGACATCCAGGCCTACTTGAAAAATGGCAGCGTGATCTACAACTCGGGCGGCGCTGACCTGCTGGGGAACTCCTACGTGGGCTATTCGGTTGACTCGATTCCGAAACTCAGCGCCACCAGCTTCGGCAAGCTTTCCGACGTCGCTCCGAGCGATTTCTGGTCGCCCTTCTATCCGTGATTTTCGGGGATGGTTTCGAGAGTGTCAGCCGGAAGACTTGCTGAGCAAGGGCCGGACTGCCACTCTCGTTCCCCTCGTGATTCATCGATTCCTCTCCAAAACAGCACTGCACCCCATTGGGTTTCTCATTCTCGCCCTCGGATGGGCTTCGACTCCGGCTTCGATCGCGGAAACGCCCGCACCGGGTGCGGACGTCCCACCGCCCTGGGCCTATGCGGTGGATCCGCCGGGGGTGGTGGCGCCCAAGGATGATGGGACTCTGCGGCATGTGCCCGACAGCCCGCTCGCCATGACCCTCAGCCAGGTGCGGGACGGAAACGTGTCGCCCGACTGGCATCCCGGCGATCATCCCCCGATGCCCGAGATCGTGGTGCACGGGAGAAAACCGCAAGTGATGGCGTGCGGCTACTGCCATCGTGCCGAAGGGACGGGCGGTCCGGAGAACACCAGTCTCGCCGGATTGCCGGCGGCTTACATCATCCAGCAGATGGCGGACTTCAAGAGCGGCGCGCGATCCACCGCCTTGCCGGACCGGGCGCCGCCCAAGAACATGATCGCACTCTCCAAATTCGTGACGGCCGAGGAAATCGAAGCGGCGGCGGCCTATTTCTCGGGGCTGAAGCCCAAGCAGATCATCCGTGTGGTGGAGGCGAACATGGTGCCAAAGACGCACGTGCACGGGTGGCACCTGGCCGATTTGAAGAACGGCGAGCAGGAGCCGATCGGCCAGCGGATCATCGAAGTGCCGGATGACCTGGAGCAATTCGTGAGTCGCGATTCGCGCGCGCACTTCACGGCCTACGTCCCGGAAGGGAGCGTGGCCAAAGGCAAGGCGCTCGCCAGCACGGGCGGCGAAGGCCGGACGGTGCAGTGCGCCATTTGCCACGGCCCCGATTTGAAGGGGCTCGGCCCGATTCCGGGAATCGCGGGCCGCTCGCCGAGTTACATCATCCGCCAACTCTACGATATCAAGCACGGCGTGCGAGCCGGGATCAGCAGCCCGCTCATGAAGCCCACCGTGGAGAAATTGACGATGGATGACATGATCGCCCTGGCGGCCTACGCGTCTTCATTGACGCCTTGAGGGCGGTCCCAATCGCATAGTGCGATAGGCCCAGTTTGTTACAATCTGATGTAGGGCGGAATGGCGGTTGACGGACCGAGGGCGGGTTCGGTATCGACCGCCGTTCATGGCTGAAGCAGAACTCGATGTCCTCAAATTGACGGTTCCGGAATTGCTGGCGGCGGCGTCGGGGATGGCATCGGCGCTGGAAGGCAACCCGAATTTTCCCGCGCCGAATCCGCCCCCGGAGGAATTGACGCGGCTGGTCGCGGAACTCGCGGACGCCGAACGGGAGTATCGGGAGGAGCGGTTGCGGGCGAATAAGATCCAGGCGGTGCGGGATTCCATCGCTGAGACGCTGCGCGAGGCGCTCGCCCGCGAGGTGGAATATGTGCAGGAGGCGAGCGGTGGAGACGTGGGCAAGATCCTGAGCGCGAATCTGCACGTGGAGGAAGAGACGCACCTGTGGCCGTTCGGAGCGGCCGGCGACGTCGAAGAACTCTCGGCGAGCGCGGGCGATGAACCGGGCGAAATCGATCTCGCGTGGGACCCCGTCCCGGGCGCGAGCGGATACGAAGTCGAGATTGCCTACGATCTGACCGGCGAGGGACCTTGGGAACAGAGCGGCGCGTCCAACCGTTCAAAAATCACGATCCAGAATCTCAGCAACCGCAATCGCTACTGGTTCCGGGTCCGTGCGCTCAATGAGCGCGGCGCCGGCGAGTGGACGGCGCCAGTGATGAAGTTTGCCCGCTGAGCGACTTTCGCATCGTTAGGAATGCGTGCTGCATTCTTGCGATTCATGAAGGAAGCGGAGCCGGTTATTGGCCAAGCGCCTTCCCGACCACTTCTTCGAGGCCTGGGCCGCGAAGATGGTGGCGAGGAGGGTGCCGTCGTTGTCGATCTTTGATTTGAAATGGGGCCATCCGCGGAAGAGGGTCGCCGCGAAACCGTTTATCAGCCCTCTTGACGATGAATGCCCCCGAAGCGAATCCGGAAGTGGACCATACGCGCTGTTGCATTGCCGGAGGAGGACCGGCCGGCGTGATGCTGGGTTTCCTCCTGGCGCGGGCGGGAGTGGAGGTGCTCGTGCTCGAAAAGCATAAGGACTTCTTCCGCGACTTCCGGGGAGACACCATTCACCCGTCCACGTTGGAATTGATGCATGAACTGGGGCTGCTGAAGGAATTCCTGGAGCAGCCGCACCAGGAGGTCCGTCAAATCCGGGCTCACTTCGGCGATCGTGTCATTCAACTTGCCGATTTCTCGCATCTGCCTGTGCAGTGCCCGTACGTCGCGCTGATGCCGCAGTGGGATTTTCTCAATTTCCTTTCCAGCCACGCGCGGCGCCATACGGCATTCCGGTTGCGTATGGAGGCGGAGGTCACGGATCTGCTGTGGGATGAGGAGCATCGGCGTGTCACTGGGGTGAAGGCGCGAACGCCGGAAGGCGAACTCCACGTGCAGGCCAGCCTTGTGGTGGGTGCCGATGGGCGGAGTTCCACCGTCCGCGAGCGGGGTGGATTGGAGGTGCTTGATTTGGGAGCGCCGATCGATGTGCTCTGGTTTCGCGTCTCGAAAAGCGCCTCCGATCCGTCGCAATCCTTTGGGTTTGTCGGCACCGGCCAATTCATGGTGCTGATCGACCGCGGCGACTATTGGCAATGCGCCTACGTGATCCCCAAAGGGGCGTTTGCCGGAAAGCGTGAACGCGGCTTGCCGGCCTTTCGCGAGGAGATTGCGCGCTGCACGCCGTTCCTGCACGATCGCGTGGGGGAGGTCAAGGAGTGGGAGGACGTGCGGCTGCTGACGGTGAAGGTGGATCGGCTGAAGAACTGGGCGCGGGAGGGCTTGCTGTGCATCGGCGATTCCGCGCACGCCATGTCGCCGGTCGGCGGTGTGGGAATCAATCTCGCGATTCAGGATGCGGTGGCGACGGCCCGGCTACTCGGGGAGAGACTGGGCGCGGATCGCATTACCCTGGAGGATTTGCATGCTGTCCAGGAGCGCCGTGAACTGCCGACACGCCTGACGCAGCGGGTGCAGATTTTTCTGCACGAACACTTTCTCGCGCCGATCTTTGAGTCCAGCGAGCCTCCATCGCCGCCATGGCCGATGCGGATCATCGAACAGTTTCCTTCGCTGGGCAGGATTCCCGCGCGGATGATCGGACTGGGCTTCCGCCCGGAGCACGTCAAGTGAGGGAGGCTACTCAATCACGAGCAGGTCGATCTCGGCGAGCTTCGGTACAGTGACGGAACCTTCGCTGACCTTGAGCGGGCCGTGTGCGAGTGACCGCACGGACTTCCCTGGCGGGAAGCCTGGTAGCTCGACGCGCAGATTTTCAATCGGCTGGAGCGTGCCTTTTCCAGCTTCGCCGGCGCTGCGGCGGTAGCTCCAATTGATCAACGCGATGGAGCGCTGACCGTCTTTGTCGAGGGCAACAGCTTCGACGAGCGCATCACTGGGAATGGCCGGGCGATAGGCGTGATGGGTGAGGGCTGGGGCGGCGATGAGCGCGCGCAGCGTGGGATCGAAGTCGGCGTGCATGTCGAAATCGGCCCGGCGCACGGTGCCGGAATAGCTGACCCCGCTCCAGAGGCCGGCGACGATCGCCTCGCCTTTGCCGAAGCGGTTGCGCGTCACCGCGGGTTTGCCATCGGCGAAGGAGGCGAGCACGTCGGCGGACGTAGGACGCAAGGATTCACGCGCGATGCGCGCGGTGATCTTCGCCTTGTCCCATCCGAACTCCGCGCCGGCCGGGGGATTGGTTTCGGTGAGTGGCTTCAATTCCGTGGCTCGGTATTGTTCGACGCTGCCCCAGGTTTCCAATTGGCGGCCGGTGAGACCGAGCATTTCGTCCATTGCGGTCGCGGGCTGATTGGCTTCGTCGCGGGACAGGCCGGTGGCGTCGGTCCAGACCGTGCCGCCGGCGCGCACCCACTCGCGAATGGCCGCGGCGGAATCGCGGCGGAGGTGGGTGCCGGGAATGTAGATGACCTTGTAACGGTCGAGCTTGCCCTCGGCGAGTTGTTGCTCGCTGAGGATGTCGAGCGGCACATGGGCGTGCACGAGGGCGAGATAGATCCACTTGGCGTTTTCGAAGGTGGTGAGGTTCGGATCCGTGACGCGGCTCCAGATCTCGGAAGAGCGCGGAGTGACGAAGGCGACTTCGGGCGCAGTGGCGAATTTTGCGCCGTA
>Ga0070658_10005257_pt1 | contig 10513 bp, 7 predicted proteins | sample KBSC13metaG_FD_64664 | JGI IMG/M metagenome (GOLD analysis project Ga0070658, IMG submission 64664) | Corn rhizosphere microbial communities from Kellogg Biological Station, Michigan, USA - KBS C1-3 metaG | ecosystem: Host-associated > Plants > Roots > Rhizosphere > Soil ... | reverse complement strand
GTCGATCTGCGGAACGGCAGACGGCCCGGTGAAGCACGGGCCCGTCTCGCTTGGGTTCGATGAAAGTTGCCGAATTACTTCAGCTTGTTCGCCTTCTCGCGGGGCCGCAAAGAGGCAGCCGACGTACGTGCAGGTGTGTTCCGGGATGTCGTCGGCCTGGCCGCTGACGATTGCGTCGAAGCTCTTGATCGTCCGTTCGCGGCTCGTTTACACGCCGGGGAAGCCGTTGAACTGGTCGGCGACGCAGGATCGCAATGGTGCCAGGCGGCCCGCAGCGATGTTAAGTTCAGCGGAGGCGAACAAAGCCATCACTCCGGGACGTTACATCTGCGATGCCTCGCCCACCGCATTGCCGACGCCGGCCGCCTGACGAAGCCGGCGGAAACAATTCCCGGCTCGAGTTCGGTCCCGCGCATTGCCGGGATCAGCAGGGGCGTCGTCATGACCGTTGTCACGACGGCCATCATCACCAGCATGCAGAAGACGCTCTTAGGGATCACGCCCAAGTCATAGCCGACGTTGACGACGATGAGTTCCATTAACGCTCTCGTGTTCATCAGGATCCCGATGCACAGCGATTCGCGCATAGGCAGCCCGCTCAACCGAGCGGCGATCGCGCAGCCGCCCAGCTTTCCCGCCACGGCCACGAGCAGCACGCCGGTGGCGAACAGCCACAGGAGCGGCGAGTCGAGACTGCCGATGTCCGTGCGAAGGCCAGTGAATGTGAAGAAAATCGGCAGGAAGAAGACAGTCACGAACGAGCCGAGCAGCTTTTGGACGGCGGAACGGAACTCCTGCTGATCACTAAGCACCGCCCCCAGCATGAACGCCCCGAAGATCGCGAAAATGCCGATCTTGCTCGTCAGGATCGCGCTGCCGAACAAGACCGCGATCAGGACCGCGAAACCGTTCAGGCCAAGCTCCCCACCGTTACGCGTAAGGATCCATGTGACCCACCGTTTCATCACTGGACGAACCAAAAACAGCATTGTCAGTGCGAAGCCGATCGTTTCGGCCACCATCAGCAGGCTATGCATCAACTGGAACTTTGCCGTCGCCAATGCGCTGACGGTGGCCAGCAAAATCCAACCGGTAGCATCGTCGATGGCGGCAGCCGTGACCGTCACCGCGCCCACGCGTGTCCGGCTGATCTTCATCTCCATCATCATGCGTCCGAGGATCGGCAACGCCGTTATAGATATGGCCGTTCCTATGAACAGCACGAACCCGAGCATGCTGATATCGCGGGCCACGTACGGGTGCATCAGGAGAGCCATGCCGATCCCCAAGCCGAACGGCGCGATCACGCCAGCGAGCGAAATCGCCGCCGCAGCCGAGCCACGGGTTTTAAGGTGGCTGAAATCGAACTCCAGTCCGATAAGGAACAACAGCAGTACTAGGCCGAGTTGGGCGAGGATCTGGATGATCGGGCCGACGCTCGGATCGAACAGCGTCTGCGAGATATGCGGCAGCCAGCCAGCGGCTTCCAGTTTTCCCAAGACCGACGGCCCAAGGATCAGTCCGGCGACAATCTCACCGACCACGGCCGGCTGACCAATCTTGCGAAAGAGCGTCGCGAACAGGCGGGCGATGAGGATTATGACTGCCAGTTGCAGCAGCACGATCGTCAGCCGGTGTTCGGCATCCAGACTTCCCGCGGCCAGCAGCATCATGTTCATCGGCTATTCTCCTAACGCGAGGGCAATCTAAGGGTGATGGGAGAGGCGGAGCAATTGCAATCGTTTCGACGTCGCTCGGCCGATGAGCAACCGTCGCCGTCTTTCACCTCGTGAGCGGCAACCAGCTCCAGCTCCGGCGAAGTTACTGTACCGCCTGCGAGCCCTGTGCTTTCAGCTTCGCCAGCACCTGGTCGGCCTGCATGTCCTGCCCGGCGGCCTTGAGCTTGTCGGCATACATCTCGCCCACGCGGTACCACGACGAGCTGCGGATGAACATCTGGGCGAAACGCGTCGGCGGTTTGATCTGCTGCCAGGTAACGGCGTAAAGCTGCACCACGCGATCGGGGTGATTGGTGCTGACTAGCAGGTTCTCGGCCCCTTTGAGCGCGTCGACAATGAACGGTCCGGAATTGGCGTAGCTCTGCACGACGTTCATATAGCAGTTGCCGGCCCTGACGGGCTCGTTGGCGTCGGCCCACATTTTCGCTTCGTTAATCATGATCGCAGCCGACAGGTCGAAGCGACTTTTGAACACCGGCAGCAGGGCGCGCCAAAGGGCGTCCTGCTCCTTCACGTCGCTCACGGTTTTCACCATCGGGGTGATGATTTCGAGCGTGAAGTCAGGGTATTGTTTCGCGCCGAGGCGCATCAGGATGTCGGCCCAGCGCTGCTTGTCTTTGAGGGTGAGCTGGTTGGCGACGGCCATGTCGCGGATCTCGAGCCAGGTGGCCAGATTGCCGCTGCACTGGCGCAGCGCCAGCTCGATCAGGTTGAGCGTGGTGGCGACATCGGCCGATCGCGGCGTGGCGCGGAACGTGCCCGGGGCGCAATCTTCCGGAGCGGCCGCGGCGAATGGCTCTTGCCCGCCGACCGCCCGGCGGAATCGGGTGGCGACGTCGGTCAGGGCGGCGCAATTCTGTCGATCGACCGGTTTGGTGCCGATCAGCTGGCCGAGCAGTGAGACGTAGTTGTCCGGGATGGTTTCGCGCGAAAAGGGGTCGCGCACGGTGCCGCGAACGCCCTGGTACGCTTCGTACCGCCCGACATTGAAGTCCCACGCGCCGCTTCGGCCGTTGCTGGCGAGAAAGCCCACCCAGGCGTGCCCGACTTCGGCCGCCTCGCCGACGGTGTACGCCGTCGGCACGCCGATGGCCTTGCCGATGGTGGTAGCGAAGTACGCCTGATCGGCACACACGCCGCCAAACTGCAGGATGTTCGGCAGCGTGTAGCCGGCCGTCGTCACTTTCTTGGTGGCGCCAGTGCGGGCATTGTCGTAATCGTACTTGATGTCGAAAAAGTGTTGGCCGATGACTTTGTCGCCCTGGTATTTGTTGAGGGCCCAGCGCAGGTCGCCCACGCTGGCGGTGGTGTCGACGACGTATCCGAGCAACTCGGCCGGGACAAATTTCAGGCCGAAAAACATGCGGCGTTCGTTTGCGGCGTAATACTCCCACACGGCCACAGGGTCATCGGCTTCGACTTTGTTTTCGTTGACCCGGTCGACCAGCGGCTGGCTTCGCACCACGCACAGGGCCGCGGTGAGACTGGCGAAGCGGTTGAGCTGATCGGCGTGCTTCTGGCGCAGCTTCGCGAGCACGGCGTAGATGTCGCCCACCCGCTTGCTGTCCTGCGGGATCAGAAAGACGAGCGTGCTGGCCAGGTCGGGGTTCTTGCGCAGGTAAGCGAGCGTGCCGATCGGGTCGGCGTCGGCGGGAAGCTGATCGACTTGCCGTGTCAGCCGCCTGCAGAAGCTAGCGTCGCGAAACGCGGCCAGCTGGTTATCTGGGGCATAGAGCGCGACTTGGTCGAATAGATCAGCGGCCGCGCTTTTTGCGGCGACGCTGTCTTTGGTCGACTCCAGCCCATCCAAGATTTTGTTTGTCTGGTCGTGAACGTATTCAGCGAAGGCCGGCTTCTTCTCCGGTGGAGGCGCCGCCACTGCACCGGCGACGGCGGAAAAAAGAATTGCACTGCCGAGGAGTGAAAGCGAACGAAATCGAAACATCTCTATCCCCTGGACATTGAACAGTGACTTCTGAAAATGATCTTCCGGCCACAAGGCTAGCACAAACGGGCGCACACGGGCAACGATCGCAAACGGTGCAACACTGGCCTTTCGGAAGTCGGCCTCCTCGTGGCTTAGAATCTCGCCCTAAGCGGTCACCGGTTGAACCACGCCACACTCCGGGCAGCGTTCAGGCGTTGCGCGAAGATCATACCCGCAGCCGGGACACGAGCCTGACGACCGCCGACGACTCGGCATTCGACGCTTCGCTCGCCCAGTTGGAAGGAAAAATTTCGCCTCCCCGCGAAGTGCTCGTTCTAGGAGAACTAGTGTGGCGCGACAGTGACGCACAGCGGGAACCGCGGTGAACGTCGGGCAGCCAGCCAAGCGGGTTAGCCGATAATCTGGTGGATGTGCAGCTTCGTAGTTCTATACTTGCAACAGTTGCAGTCAGCCGGGTGGCATACCCGTGATGCGGCGGAACACGGCCCGAAAGCGACGCGGCTCGCTGAAGCCGCATGCGCTCGACACAGCCGACAATTTGACATGACCCGCCCCGGCCAGGAGACGCTTCGCGGTTTCCACGCGCATTAAGCTGACGTAGTGGCCGGGACTGGTGCGGAGCGTCTCGCGAAACTTCGCTTCGAATAACCGCCGTGAGATCGGCAGATGCTTGATCATTTCATCTACGCTGAACTTCGGGTGCAGGTGCGGGCGGATGAAATCGACCGCCAGCGCAAGGACAGGGTCGGCGATGATGGTCGTCTCGGTCGACCGGCGCTGAGCGATGCCTTCCGGCTCGACGAAAATCGACTGTTGACGATTGACAGCGGCTTCGGCGCATTCTGTGGCGTATAAGAACTTCCATGAACCCACCTCTGCACCTTCCCGAAGAATCGTTCCGCTGGTTCGGCCCGAGCGACCCGGTGCCGCTGTCGTACATCCGCCAGGCCGGGGCGACGGCCGTCTTCACGTCGCTGCACCAGATTCCGTACGGCAAACTGTGGCCGCGCGAGGCGATCCGCGAGCGCATCGACATGCTCAAGCAGGCGGGCCTGAAGTGGACGGCCGTCGAATCGGTGCCGGTGCACGAAGACATCAAGACCGGCCGCGGGGATCTGAAGACACTGTTCGTTAACTACGCCCAGACGCTGCGCAATCTCGCGGCCGAGGGTGTGACGACCGTGATCTATAACTTCATGCCGGTGCTCGATTGGATTCGCACCGACGTGAACTACACGCTACCCGACGACTCACGCTGCCTGCGATACGATCCAGCCCAATTCAGCGCGTTCGAAATCCACGCGCTGAAGCGGCCGGGCGCGGAAGCCGATTACACGAAGGACATCATCGACCGCGGCACCGCCTGGTGGAACGGCCTGGATAACGCCGAGCGCAAGAAGTTCGTGCTGGGTATTATCGACGTGTTCCCCGGCGTGAAGTGGGCGCTGAACCTCGACGACATCCGCGCGATGCTCGCCCGCTACGGCCAGTTCAAGGACGGCGATCTGCAGGCCAACCTCGCCCGCTTCCATGAAGCCGTCATACCGACCGCCGAAGAAGTCGGCGTGCGGCTTGCGATCCACCCCGATGATCCGCCGTTCCCCGTGCTGGGCCTGCCGCGAATCGTCTCGACGGCCGACCAGCTGCGGGCGCTGCTGAAGCATGTCGATAGCCCCGCGAACGGCCTGTGCTTCTGCACCGGCTCGCTCAGCGCCTGGCCGGCGAACGACCTGCCGGCGATGTTCCGCGAGTTCGCGCCGCGCGTGCACGCGATGCATTTGCGCAGCACGCAGCGCCTGCCCGACGGCTCATTCTTTGAGGCCGATCACCTGGCCGGCTCTGTGAACATGCCGGCGATGGTGCGCGAGCTGCTGACCGAGCAGGCCCGCCGTCGCCGCGAAGGCCGGGCCGATTGGCAGCTGGCGTTCCGCCCCGATCACGGCCACGCGATGATGGACGACCTGGACAAGACCCCGACCGACTTCAACCCCGGCTACACCTGTATCGGCCGCATGCGCGGACTGGCGGAGTTGCGCGGGCTGATGGTGGGGTTGGCCAGCAGCGATCCTGCGCTGAACTAGGCAACGCGGAGCTGCAGTCGGCGTCATCGGGCGGATCAATAGCCGCCGAAGGTTCGGGCCGCCTCGTCGGCGAGAGATTGCGTGAGGTAGGCATCGGCGTCCTTGCCCCAGATGAAGCACGAACGCACGCCGTGTGCGGCGTAGAAGGGGATTTCCGTCACGTCATAGATGCCGGTGAGCAACTCGACATGCGGTGCCTGGCGATCGAGCAGTTCCTGCATCTTGACGACTTCTTCGGCCTTGGAAGTCAGGCCGCGCTTTTGAAGCATGGAACTGTAGGGGGCGATAACCCTCGCCCCGGCGGCGATGGCGAACAGCAGCCAAGCGCGGGTGGGGACGCAGGTGGCCATGATCGGGAGGCCCTGCTTCGACAGCCGCGAGATCACCTTCAGGCCGGTTCGCGTGGCGGGCACCTTGATGCGCATTTTTAGGGGATTGATGCCGAGCATCGTCTCGGCGTCGGCGAGCATTTTGTCTTCGGTGTCGTCGAGCAGCTGATACCACGCGACATCTACCCGGCTGACGATGTCGCGGAACAGGCCCACGCGATCGCGCTTGGCTTCGGCGACGACCGCCGGGTTGGTGACGACGCCGCTGAAGACGCCGAGCGGGTTGAGCGTATCGATCAGGTTCAGATCACTTGAGGCAAGCCAGAATTTCATAGTCGTTTGGAGTGTGAGAGGGTTTGGCCGATCGCCGGATCGGCGCCATTGGTTGATCGGATCGCGTTGAATGCCGCGCCGCAAGTACCGGCCCAGTCGCCGAGTTGTGCAGGTAATATGGGCACGCGGTGGCCACGAGGCCGCCACTCGACCGCATCGAGCCCGGCCGCCAGAGGCTTGAAGAGCGTGTCGCCGGCCAGAGCGATTCCGCCGCCGATGATGATGACTTCGGGATCAAGAATATTGATGAACGACGCGAGGGCCCGGGCGAGGCTGCGGATGGATTTCAGCCACACCGCCGTGGCCGCCGGTTCGCCGGCGCGAACGGCTTCTACTAATTGTTCGCTGGACGAAAAGCGTCCTTCGCTTCGCGCGGCGACCGTCGAGTTGCCGATCGCGATTTCCAGAGCGCCTGGCATGCCGAAGATGCTGCGCTCGTCGTTCTCATCGACCGACACGTGCCCGAGGTGCCCGGCGCGGCCGAGCGCGCCTTTGAGGAGGCGGCCGCCGACCATGATAGCGCCGCCGACGCCGGTGCCGAGCGTGAGAAGGATGGCGTCTCGATGGCCAACAGCCGCACCGCACCAGGCTTCGCCGAGCAGGGCGGCGTGACCGTCATTGAGCACCGGCACCGGGTCGCGTCGGCCGAGAAAATCGGTCCAGTCCAGGCCCTCGAGCCCGTACATTTTTCCGGAGACGAACGAGATGCTCCGTCCGTCTCGCGCGGCAATCCCCGGCGCGGCAAGGCCGACGGGAACGTCATCGGCGTCAATCTCTGCAAGCAGTTCACGGACGGCCTTGGCGAAAGGGGGAATTCCGTCCTGCCTGACATCGCACGTTGGCCGGATCCAACGATTCACGAGCGAACCATCTTCCGCGAACGCGGCGGCCTTGATGTTCGTGCCGCCGATGTCGATGCCAATCGCACTGATCGTATGGTTCACAACGTCGCCCTTTATCGTGTTGCGTCGATCAGATCATCGACGGCGACCAGCGCCACATCGACCCGCCCACAGACGTTCGTGGTGTAGCAGATGTACCGGTCGTTACAGCAGAACTGCGGGTGCGGATGGACGTGGTATTTGACGCGCGGCCAGTTTGGCATGGATGCAATGATATCGATCTCCTTGCCGGTCCTGCGGTTGAAAAAGGCGACCCGCCACGGCCGGTCGGCGGCGTTGATGTCGCCGACGAGGTATCCGCCGGTGCGGTCGCAGTGCGAGTGGGTGTGGCCGCCCGGCCAGATGTTTTCACGCTGGCCGGTGTGGATGTGCACGCGCTCGGTGCCGTTGCGGTAATCGATGTACCAGACGTGCTGGCCGTCGGCGTCCCACCATTCGTGACCCCGGCGGGACGACGGCGCGGGGGCGTCGGAGCAAAGGGGACGGGCCGGCTCGCCGCGCCGGATGAGCCATAGGCGATCGAGGCCGTCGCCTTTCACGCCAGTGGACGCGTCGTTCCACCCGTCCTGGGCGAGAAGCTGCACGTCGGGATCGATCGGGCTGAATTGCGCGTGGTTGTAGCAGCGGTCGAACGTCTGCCAGAGACGGAAGTCGCCACCGCCGAGGGGAAGATCGCCCACGAACCATTCGTTGCCGATCTCCGCATCGATATTGACCGCGCGGCCGTCGGCCGAGAAGGTCAGGTGCGTCGCCAGGCGACGAGGCTGGCGATTTTTGGCCAGCTCTTCCGGGAAGACGTTTACGCGCTCTGCGGCATCATCGGGCGAGGGGCCGCGCTTCCACACCTCCAGGCCGGTGGTCCAGAAGATCTCACCGGTTCGCGTATTAACGGCGGGCGAGGCGTCCATGAATTGCGTCTCGGGAAAGTGATGTAACTCGCCCGTATGAAGATCGGCGACACCGAGTTGCCGGCCGTATAACGCGCTGCCGCCGGGGGGAAAAGCGCAATAGAACCAGAGGTAGCGGCCGTCGTCGGTGAAGCTGGGATTGACGAAGTAGAACGATTGCTGATGCGGCGCGATCCGCTTCGAAAGAATCCAACTGACAATGCCGGTGGACGGGCAGGTCCACGGCGTGAACATCTCCGTAAGATCGGCAACGGCGGAGGGCTTCGAATGAAAGCTGTTGGCGTGGAGTGTCTGGTTCATCGTCATCGATGTGTGTCCGTTCGAACGAAGCATTACGGCTCAGCCCTCAGTTCGCATTCGGTCCAGCTGCCGCCCGGGAGCGGCAGATCGATTTTTCCTGCCTGCTCGCCGCTTGCGTTCAGCGCGGTCGGGGTAGTGGCGGCGTTGCCTTTCATCGTTCGGGTGATCAGTGCGTTCCAATGCCCGCCGGCGGGGGGCGCTTGCAGGCCATGCAGCACCGTCGTCGGGCCGGCCGTTTCGGCGCCCGATGCGTCGGTGGCGGTGCGGCTGATGATCAGGTGACGGCTCGCGCCCAGCGGTTGGTCGTCGTCGCTGACGAGCACTACCGTTGCAAAGCCGTCGCCGGAGATCTCGATCGTCTTGAGGCCGTGCGGGGCAGTGCCGTCCAGTTTGCCACTGAATGCCTCGGCCTTCGCGGCGGTCACTGTCAGTTGCTGGCGGGTGGTGTCTTTGGTGATCTCGCCGGTGTCGGAAACCAAGGGCGAATCAGGCTGCCGCGTCATCCAATCCGCGCTGGCTTGGCCCGCGGGGGCGGCGCCGAACGATTTGCGGATCGCGTGGATGTCCTGCCAACCGGGCTTGGGATTGTATTTGCCGCGCATCAGCCCACCGTAGTCGGCGGCGGTGAAGGGCTCGTCGACGTGGATGGTGATCGGCTGAGCACTCGGCAAAACCAGTCCGCGACGGAAGAGTATGCCGGCCGTGCGCAAATGATCGACCATCATGCCGTCTTCGATCATCTGGCCGATGTTCGGTTTCCGCTGATCGCTTGCGGCCCGCCCGTCGCTGCCGAGGGCTTTGTCGCCGTGCATCCAGGCGAACCATTCGATCCCGCTCCAGTTCTGCAGCGACCCGTACGTCGCGGCCGCCAGTGGCATCATCGATCGGTAGGGGGCTTCTTTCTGAGCGGCCTTGGTGTTTTCCGACCCGTTCAACTCGCCGACGAAGAAGGGCTTGTTCGCCAGTGCGCTTTTACCCAGCGACGCGACGAAGTCATCGGCGCCGCCAACGACGAACGGCGATTGATAGGCGTGGCTTTCGACCACGTCGGCAACGCGGCTGCTCATTTCAAGCTCGTTCTCGCCGCGCCAAAGGTTCGAGAACATCATCGGCGCCGTGCAGCCCGCGTCGCGAACGGCGGTCTTGATGCGCTGGAAGTAGGCTTCGTCCAGTCCGCGAAGGAACTGGGCACGAAGCTGACGCGCGGGGCCAACCGGCTTGTACAGATCGCCCGCGGGAACGCCGGCCTTGGCGGCGAAGGCTTCCCACTTGGCGATCAGCTGTTTCTGCCAGTAGTCGGGAAATTTGTTGCCGCAGACGATTGCGTACTCGGTCGAGGCTTCGTTCATCACCTCGATCGTCAGCACCTGCGGGTCTTTTCCGTAAGCGATACCGGTGTACGGATTGACGTGCGAAAGAAATTGCTTCGCGAACTCCTCGTTCAGCCGCGCCGTCCGCTCATCGACCGTTGGCAGCATCTTGTAGACGTCGAACGCCTTCTGCCAGTTCCAGCCGTTGAGTTCCTTCATCGCCGCCGACCACTCGTCGCGGTCGGTCGGCGAGGTTTGCAGGATGTCGACGTCGCCGGGGAGGTATCGCCGCGTCCAGTTCAGGCTGATGGAAAGATAGATGCCCTGACGGCGCAGCGCTGCGCACAAATAATCGAAACGATCCAGCGCGTCGGGCTCAAAATGACGCGAATCGCCCTGATAGGTGAGTAGCGCGCCGCTGGCCATCGCCGGGTTCCAATCCTTGCTCGGCCGCAGGATATGGTGCGGTCGGACAAGGTTGACCTGCAACTGCGCCAGCTCTTTCGCGAGTGCATTGGCCTTCGCATGATCCGGATAGACGGCGACAAGGTTCACGCCCCAGAAGCGGACCTCGTGGCCGGCGGGGTCGACGAATTGCTCGCCGCGGATCTGGCACGGCCTGATAGCCGCGTCAGCAGCGGCCGTATCCGTCGCATGCGCCAG
>Ga0070658_10005254_pt1 | contig 10522 bp, 10 predicted proteins | sample KBSC13metaG_FD_64664 | JGI IMG/M metagenome (GOLD analysis project Ga0070658, IMG submission 64664) | Corn rhizosphere microbial communities from Kellogg Biological Station, Michigan, USA - KBS C1-3 metaG | ecosystem: Host-associated > Plants > Roots > Rhizosphere > Soil ... | reverse complement strand
CCCGGTGGCGGCGCTGTGGACCAGCGGCGACGACGGCCACAACCCCGAGTACGGACGGTTGCTGGAAGAAGCGCGAGGGCGTGGTGTCGGCTTGCCGGTGCCGTCAGCCACGCAATTTGGTGCCGTGCGCCTCGAGCCGCTGGGGCCGTACGTGGCGGTGGACGGCGTCGAGCGGGTCGGCCCCCCCGAGGGGACGTCGGTCAACGATGCATCGCTGGTGGTCCGGCTGGTCTTCGGCGCGCGCTCGTTCCTGTTCGCCGGCGACATCGAAGCCGACGGGGAGGGCGAGGTGGCAGGGCGGCGGGGAACGGGGCAGACGGTCGCGTCCGACGTGCTGAAGGTCCCGCATCACGGCAGCCGGACATCTTCCAGCGACGAGCTGCTGGCCGTGGTCCAGCCGCGGCTGGCGGTGATGTCACTGGGGTGGAAGAACCGCTTCCACTTTCCCAACCAGCAGGTGCTGGCCCGCTACCGGGCCCGGGGAACGACTGTGCTGCGCACGGATCTGTCGGGCGCGGTGACGGTGCGGGTTGCGCCCTCCGGCATCCTGACCACAACCTGCGTGCGCGGGTGCCGATGAACCCGCATGCGGCTTCCTCCGCTCGGCGGCGCACGTTCCAGACGGCTGGGCAGCAGCGTGGCGATGACCATCGGTGGGGTGGCCGCCGTGTTCCTGGTCGACTGCGCGCACACGTCCGCGCGCCAGCCGAAGGCCGCCGCGCTGCAGGCGGCCGGCGCCGCGGCGCTGGCGCGCGGCGACCTCGATCGGGCGGCGGGTCAGTTCGCGCTGGCGCTCGAGTACGAACCGCGGCTGGCCGAGGCGGAGAACGGCCTGGGGCTGGTCGCGCTCGCGTATGGCGATCGCGAGCTGGCCGAACACCATTTCCGCGCCGCCCTGTCCATCGACGAGGACCTGGCGGAGGCGCACCTGAACCTGGGCGGCCTCCGGCTGGCGCGCCATCAGCTGGAGGACGCGCTCGACTGCTTCCGGGCGGCGCTGGCCATCGATCCCGGCTATGCGGCGGCCCGCCTGGCGGTCGGCGAGACGCTGTTGCGATTGGGCCGCTTCGAGGACGCGCGCTGGGAGCTGGCGAAGCTGTGTGCCACCGAGCCCGGCAGCGCGCCCGCCCATGCGGCGCACGCGCTGGTGCTGGTCCACCTCGATCGGATCGCCCTGGCCGAGACCGAGGCCCGCCGCGCGCTGGCGCTGGATCCCGCGCTGCCGGCGGCGCATCGGGCGCGCGGCGAGCTGGCGCGGCGGCGGGGAGACCTGCCGGGCGCCGAGTCGGAGTGGCGGCGCGTGGTGCAGGCGCTCCCCACGTCCGCGGAGGACTGGCTGGCCCTGGGCGTCGTGCTGGCGCAGCAGCGCCGCTGGATGGAGGCCGGCGGCGTCCTCGATCGGGCGGCGTTGCTGGGCCCGGAGCTGGCGGAGGTGGCTTTCGCGCAGGCGTTCGTCGAGCTGGGACGAGATCAGCCGGCAGCGGCGATGACGGCGGCGCGGCGCGCGCTGGAGCTGCGGCTGCCCTATCCGCAGGCGCGCCTGCTGCTGGCCGAGGCGCAATATCGCGCCGGCGACGCCGTCGCTGGCCGCGCCACCTTGCAGCGGTTCATCGACGAGGCGCCGCCGGAGATGGCGGCCGAGAAGGCGCAGGCCGAACGGGCCCAGCGATCGATGGGCGGCGCCATGCCCGGTGGCATCCCTGGCGCGCACACCGGTGCCCCGTGGCCGGTGCGATGACCAGGATGTCGACGGGCGGCTGGCCCGCCGTCTGAGGCGTCGGACTTCCCCTCGACGGCGTTGGCCTTAGACTCCCACTGGCATGCCCCTGCGTTTCCGCATCTTGCCTGCCGACGGGGCGCTCGCAGCCAGGACCTTCGAGCTGACGGAGGACGTGGCCGAGGTGCGCTTGGGACGGCAGCCCACCTTCGAGCTGGAGCTGCCGTTCCCGGCAGTGTCCGTCTTCCACGCGCGCCTGTTCCGCGGCGAATCCACGCACGAGTGGTGGCTGGAAGATCAAGGCAGCACGAACGGAACCTGGCTGGACGGCCAGCGCCTGGCGCCGCGCCGGCCCGCGCTGATCCGCGCCGGCCAGCGCATGCGCATCGGCTCCGTCGACATCGTGTTCGAGGGGTGGGCGCCGGCGGCGAAGGGGGATGAGAGCACGGCGACCATCGCGCGCCGCCTGATCAGCGACCTGTTCAGCGCACCCGGGAACGATGTCCCGGCGCTGGCGCTCGAGTCGGGACGCGCCGAGCCCGCGGTCCTGCGGCTGTCGGAACGGGATCGGCGTTATCTGGCGGGCCGCGCCGAGACCAGCGACATCGTGCTGAGCGGTGAGCAGGCGTCCCGCGAGCACGCGGCGTTCGAACGGCGCTGGGACGGTGTCTTCCTGTCGGACGTCGGCTCGCGCAACGGGGTGCTGGTCAACGGCAGCGTCGTCAATGGCAGGCAGCGGCTACGGGACGGGGACGCCGTGCAGCTAGGGGGCGCGACGTTCCGGCTGACCGATCCCGAGGATCGCTATCTGCTTCGCCTGGAAGCGCGCGAGGGCGGCGCCCACGAGGATGACGCGCGCGCGGCGCCGGCGGTAGAGGCAGCGGCGGGCCAGGCTCCGGTCGCGAACGCCGCACCGGCCGCCGGCCGCCAGCCGGGCGATTCACCTCGGCCGGCGCCCGCCGAACATCCGTCTGCGCCGGCCGGCGCCCGGCAGGCGTCGGCCGGGCGTCCCGCACTGTCCGCCCGGCGGAAGCTGGCCATGGCGGTCGCCGCCGCGGTCCTGGTCGTCGCCGTGATTGGCCTGATCGTGCTGCTCGTCGGCTAGGCTCATTTTCCAAGATCTTTCCGGCAACCCGCGCCCGGCCTGGCCGATACCGCTTCATGAACCGGCGCCAGGGGGCGGCATGAAGGTCGAACGCAACCGTGCGCGGCGCCGGGCCGCGCTGCTCGTCGCGACGGCCGTCGCGATGGCGGTCGCGCCGCTCGCGCGCGCCGACGGCGTCGACGTGCCCGCCCCGCCCGGCGCTCCGGCGGAGCCAGAGCCGCGATGCCATCGCGATCAGGATCTCGCCTGCACGGTGGTGCGCGAGACGCCCGCCGGCGTCTGGGTCTGGACGGAGCGCTTCCGGCCCGCGGAGCCGGGCACCACCGGCTGGACGCTGGCGGTCGGGGCCGGCCCTGTCTCGGCGGTCCCCTCGCTGCACTTCGTCGCCACGCCGCCGCCCACGCGGCCGACGCCGAACGGCGCGCCGATCCTGGAATGACGGTCGCCCGGAACGACGTTCGCGAATGCCGTTCGGCGGGAACGACGTTCGCGAACTGACGTTCGGGACAGGCGGGCCCGGGGGCGACCGCCGGGGGCTCAGCGACGCTTGCGGCCGGCCTTGCGGGCCTTGCGGGCGTCCTTGCGCTTCTGCTTCTCTTTCACGCGATCGACGTTCCGCTTCGGCGCCTGGAAATGCCCGCGCTCGGCGGTGGGCGTGTTCATCATCGAGGCCAGCTGGTTCACGTCCAGGTTGCCCAGCTTCTTCAGCTGCGCCAGCTGCTTGAACCCCGGGATCTTGCCCAGCAGGCCGGTCGACATCCCGATCTGCATCATCATCTGCCGCATCGTCGCGAAGCGGTTCAGGATGTCCGCGACCTCGGCCTCCTTGCGGCCCGAGCCGCGCGCCACGCGGCGCAGGCGCCCCTGGTCGTAGAAGGCGCTGCGCTTCTTCTTGCGCTTGCCGCCGTCCAGGACCTCTTCCCAGCTGGTGATGACGAAGCGCTCCGGGTGCCGCCGCTCGTCGTCCGTCATCGACGAGATGATGGCCTTGATGCGATCGAGCTCGCGGTCGTCGACCTTCGCGCCCTCGGGCATGGCGTCCGCCATGCCGGGGATCTTGTCGACCATGTCCGACAGCGACCCCATCTTCTGCAGCACGCCGATCTGCTCGAGGAAGTCGTTCATGTCGAACTTCCCCTTCAGCATGCGGACGGCGTCCTGCTCCGCCTTCTCCTCGTCGACGACCTCCTCGAACTGCTGGACCAGGCCCACCACGTCGCCCCGGCCCAGGATGCGGCTGGCCATGCCGTCCGGGCGGAACTCTTCCAGCCGGTCCGAGGCCTCGCCCATGCCGACGAACTTGATCGGCTTGCCGGTGATCGCCTTCACCGACAGCGCGGCGCCGCCGCGGGCGTCGCCGTCCAGCTTGGTCAGGATGACCCCGTCCAGGTTCAGGCGATCGTTGAAGGCCTTCGCGGTGCCGACGGCGTCCTGACCGATCATGGCGTCGATGACCAGCAGGATGTTCGCGGGGTGCACCCGCTGGTCGATGTCCGTCAGCTCTTGCATCAGCACCTCGTCGATGGCGAGGCGGCCGGCGGTGTCGAAGATGATGACGTCGCGCCCCGATTCGGCGGCGACGCGGACCGCCCGCTCGCAGATGGCCGGCGGCGAGCCGCCCTCCTCGGAGTAGACGGGGATGTTCAGCTTCTGCCCGATGATCTTCAGCTGCTCGACGGCGGCGGGGCGGTACACGTCGGCGGCCACCAGCAGCGGCCGCTTGTGCTGCTTTTCCAGGAAGCGCGCCAGCTTGCCGACCGTGGTCGTCTTGCCGCTGCCCTGCAGGCCCACCAGCATGATGCCGGTGGCGCCCTTCTTGGCGAACTTCAGGCTGGTGTCGACCGGGCCCATCAGATCGACCAGCTCGTCGTGGCAGATCTTGACGAAGTGGTCCTCGGGGCTGACCCGGCGGACCTTCTCCTTGGTCGACGCCTTCACCTTCACGATGACGCCGACCGCCTTCTCCTTCACCCGGTTGCAGAAGTCCTGCACGACGTCGTAGCCGACGTCGGCTTCCAGCAGCGAGTCGCGGACGTCCTTCAGGGCATCGTTGACGGTCGCTTCGTCGAGCTCGGCCAGGCCCTGGAAGCGTTGTTTTGCGGAGCGGAACCCTTTGGTGAGTGTCTCGAACATGAGCGGGTCGGAATCTAGCTTGTCTGTGCGTCGGTCGCCAACGCGACCGGCGGGGCCTTCGCCTGCCACCAGGCGGCCCACCGCCGGCGGGCCGCTTCCCGCTTGCGCTTGGGCAGCTCGGGGGCGTAGCCGAAGGTGCTCTCGGACAGCACGCGCAGCTCCTCGAAGGCGACCACCCGGGTGGCCAGGTCCTTGCCGCCCAGGGCGTCCAGCAGCCAGGCGGCCCGGGACCGCCCGGCATTCGCCTGCCACCAGGCGGCCCACTGGTCGTCGTACTCGAAGTCCAGCGCCGTCAACTTCAGCAGCGCCCGGCGGGCCGCCCGCGCGGTGGCGGCGTCGCCGGTCAGGCGGGCGATGAAGACGGGGACCGACACCTCGTCGCGCATCTCGCCCAGGCTCTCGATCGCGCGCACGGCCTCGTCGCTGTCCGGCAGGCCGGCGGCGGCCGCGGCGCGCAGCTCGGCGACGAACGCCTGCGCGACGGGGTGGCCCATGCGCTGCCGCAGCACCCGCAGCGCCAGCGGCCGCCCCTTGTCGGCGGGATCGCGGGCGCGACGGCACAGGGCCAGGGCGGCCGAATACGCCAGCAGCTCGGCGGGCGCCATGTCGGGCGGTTCGATCAAGGGGACGCCGTCCGAAGCCTCGGCCGGATACGACGCCAGCACCTGGACCTGCGTGGCGATGCGCACCGAGCGCTCGCCCGTCAGGTCGTCCGGATCTCCGACCTCCATCTCCGTCTCCAGCATCGACTCGTCCAGCAGCGGGGCCGACTGGTCGATGACCTGCCCCAGCGGCGTCGCCGATTCGGGCGCGCCCTGGGAAGGCGCCGGATGGGGGCCGCTGGCGGCCATGGGAACGGTGGGCAGCGCCGAAGCGACGGGCGACGGTCCGACCGGCTTCTTCCGGCGGTGAGGAACGAAGTTCTTGCGCGCCCGCTCCGTCCCCACGGCCCTCGCCAGCAGGGGCGCGAACCGCTGCGGCAGCGGCTCTCCGTACACGCGCTGGCGCAGCGCCATCAGGCGCAGCTCGGGGATGACGTACAGCTTCGCGTCGAAGCCGTGGTCGGCGGCCAGGTTCTTGATCTCCGCGGCGGCCACCGGCTCGGCGCACAGCAGGTTCAGCTGCTGCTCGCGCGCGCCCACCGGAACGAAGCGCATCGCTGCCGTGGCCTGCGCCGGTAGCAGCGGCGGCTCCGTGACGCCGCTGCCGTCCGCCAGGTGAGGCGCCGGGACCGGCAGGCCCGTGACCGCCGCCAGCCGGGCCCACACCTGCGCCTCGGTCAGCGCCCCCAGCTCCAGCAGCGCCGTGTCCAGGCCCCCGCCATAGACGCACTGGCGAGCGGCGGCCGCCGCGATGGTCGCCTCCGGGAGAACGTTCTCCCCGCGCAGCCACGCCGCCAACCGCGCCGACATGCGGTCATGGTACACCCGCCCGGGAGGGGCGCGGACGTCAGGGCGGGGCGCCGCCGTCGCACCCCGAGAGCTGGCTGCAATCCCTGACCGTCCCGCCAGCGTCGCCGGGGCAGTTCGGCGGCACATGACCCGCGAACAGCTGCCGCTGCGCGGGCGATGCGCGATGCCGCGATGCCGCGATGCAAGAGAGGGACGTGGCACTTGCCGTCGCTGGGATCGACGGCGTCGATGCAGAACTCGTCCCCGGTGGCGAAAGCTGGGCGAGCCGTGCAGCCTGACGGTGGACTACGACTTCGCGCAACCGCAGCATCGTCCGGTGGCACCGGCGAGGCACCCCTTTTCTCGCTGACCGAAAATCGTGCCGGTTGCCCTGAATAGTGACCTGATTCATTCTTCACCGCGCACTCTGCGTGAGAGGGGGACTTCATGCGCGAAATCCACGGCAGGTCTTGGCGGTGTTCGGATGTGTGGCGAGGTCTGTGCGGGCTGCACTTCCGGGGGTGGACCCTGGCGGCGCTGCTGGCCGGGATCGCCTCGGCTGCCGGCTGCTGGCTGGACCGAGGCGTCGTGGATCTGCCGACCGTTCAGGACGGCGCGGCTCCGCCCGGTCACGACGCCGCCCCACCCAGCACCGGCAGCGGCGGGTGCCAGTGGCCGGCCCCGTCCCAGTCCGGCTGCGTCCTGACCGGCGTGAGCTGCGCCCAACCGAACGCCTGCCCGCCGTCGTGGATGCAGGCGAATTCTCCGGGTAGCTGCCCCCAGGCCGGCGCGACCCTGTCGACCGAGACCTGCGACGGAATGTATCGCTGGAGCCTGGCGACCAGCGACGGAACGCTGGTCGGCGTCTGCTACTACGACATGGCGGGCGGCCTGCTCGCCGGAATCGACTGGCAGAAGCCGTTGCCTTGCAGCACCTCCGGCTCCTCGAACCAGTTCGGCACCATCCCGCAGTGGTGTCACTACGACGCCGGCGTCGTCGTCCAGCGGTTCACCTGTGCCGCGGCCGGGTCGGGCGACCTGACCGACGGTGGCTTCACCCAGTCGTGCAGCCAGGAAATGCCCTGCCACGGCGGCGGCTGAGCCGCGGCGGGCTCGCGACCGGCCCGGTACCGTGGCCGCTCAGCGGTCGAGGATGACGTAGGTGCCGGCCAGGTGGTCGTGCAGCGCGCGGTGCTCGCGGTCGAAGATCGCCCACAGCCAACCCAGGCCGCCTGGCAGCACGCTGATCGTCAGCGCCACCACGCGGATCAGCCCGCGCACGGGTCCCGGCGCCCGCCCGCGCGACGAGATCAGCCGGATCCCGCAGACGCGCATCCCGAACGTCTGTCCCGTCATGCTCGCGAAGTAGAGCTGGTAGAGCACGGTCAGCCCCACGAACAGGCCGATGGCGCCCACTGCCATGGGGTTGCGGTCCAGGATGCCGGCCACCAGCAGGTCGGGCCCGATCTCCTTCGCGTGCGGGATGGGCGCGCCCAGGATCAACGCCGTGACGGCGGTGACCGCCACGCACAGCGCGCACAGCAACGCGCCGTCCAGGACCGCGGCGGCCAGCCGGCGCGAAAATCCACTGACCCGCACCCGCATCACCCGCTCGGCGGGCATGCGTGCCGGCGCCGGGGTGGGCGCGCGCGCGGGCGACGGCATGGCGGCGGCCAGGCTCACGCGCACCATTCTGCGAAGCGCCCCGAACCAGGGCAAGAATTTGTCAGCCAATTTGCTCAACCAAGTCCGCCCACTCGGCTTTGTATGGCGGCCAGCGCTGCTATGGCTGCCGTCTCGGTGCGCAGGATGCGCGGCCCCAGGGTCGCGATCTGGAAGCCCGCGCCCGTCGCCAGCGCGACCTCGTCGCGGGTCAGCCCCCCCTCGGGCCCGATCAGCAGCGCCACCGCGCTGGGCTGCGCGGGGACCAGCGCGTGCAGCGGCGGCGCGGCGGGCGCCTCTTCCCACGGCACCACGCGCGTACCGCCAGCGCCCAGGCCGGCGATCGCCTCCGCCAGTGATAGCAGCGGCGCGACGACCATCAGTTCGGCGCGACCACACTGGCGGGCTGCCTCGCGGGCGATGCGCTCCCACCGCTCGAGGCGCGCCTGCTGGCCGGCCGCGCTGCGCGCCGTCCGCACCGGGACCACCCGGACCGCGCCCAGCTCGGTCGCCTTCTGCACGATCAGGTCCATCCGCTCGGCGCGGGGAAGGCCTTGCAGCAGCGTCACCGGTGGGGCGTCGGGGATCTGCATGCGCCGCCGCTCCCCCAGCGCCAGCGTCAGGTCCCGCGGGCCCACGGCCGTCACCGTGGCGCCGACCTCCAGGCCGCGGCCGTCGAACAGATCGACGGTGTCACCGGCCTGCAATCGCAGCACCCGGGCCAGATAACGGTGCGCTTCGCCTTGCAGGGCGACCGACGGGCCCTCCAGCTCGGCCGATGTCACCCAGATGCGCGGCATCGGTCGCTCTCAGGCGCGACGCAACGTCAATCCGGACCACTCGTCGTCGTCCTCGCGCTGGCGCAGCGCGAACCCGGCGGCGGTGTAGGCCTCGAGGATGGCGGGCACGTCCCGGGACAGCAGGCCGGACAGGATGGCGTGACCGCCCCGCGCCACGCGCGCATGCAGCGCCGGGGCCAGTGGCAGCAGCACGTCGGCCTGGATGTTCGCCAGCACCACCTCGAACGTGGCGGGGCCGGCGACGGACAGGTCTCCGGTCGCGACGGTGACGGTGGTGATCTGGTTGCGCTCCAGGTTCTCTTGCGCGCACGCGGTCGCCTCGGGGTCGACGTCGACCGCCAGGCCCGTGGCCGCCGGCCACAGCAGCGCCGCGGCGATCGACAGGATCCCCGAACCACATCCGAGGTCCAGAAACCGTCGCACCGCCGGTGCGGCGTCTGGCGCCAGAGCGTCGCGCCCCAGCTCCTCGGCCAGCCTGATCACCAGGCGCGTGGTGGCGTGGCCGCCGGTGCCGAAGGCGCGGCCGGGATCGAGATCGATCACCCGATCGCCGGTCGTTATCGCGCCTGGATCCCAGCTGGGACGCACGATGAACGAGCGGCCGACGCGCGTGGCGCGGAAGAACTGCTTCCACACGTCACGCCACTCGTCCTCGTGGCTGGCGCGCTCGCTGACGGCCACCCCATCGGTGGCCAGGCCGGCCTCCCGCGCGCGCTCCGTCGTCTCGGCGATGACGTCCAGCGCCTGGGTGCGCAGCTCGGGGACGACGTGCGCCACCACGACGCTGCGGCCGGGCGCGGCCTTCAGCAGTGTTCCCGCGTCGCGGAGCTCGATGCCGCCGTCGGCCAGATCCTGCAGCACGGTGGCCATCAGGTCGGCCAGCTCCGCTGGAAGGTCGACCGCTATCTCGACCCAGGTGGTCGGCCGCGCGGACGAAGCTCCGCCCGGTCGAGCGGAGTCGTCGCTTGGGGCATCGGGAAGCCCGGAAGGATTCCCGTCTGACTTATCAGGCATCGCGCACCACCAGGGCGCGGAGCGCTAGCGAACCACGCGGCGCTTCTGCTCGCGGCGGCGACGCTTGCGGGCCTCGCGCATCTTCCTTTTCTTCTTCACCGAGGGCTTCTCGTAGTAACGGCGACGCTTGATCTCTTGAAGGATGCCTTCCTTCGACATCTTCTGCTTCAGGATCTTCATCGCCTTCTCGATCGAGTCGCGAACCTCCACCTCGAGCGGTCGGCCAAGCAGTGTCTCCAAGAAATCGTCCTCCGGGGTCGGGAAAAAGTGAAAGGGCGGGCATTAAAGCCGACGGGTTTGGCGCCGTCAAGGCCGGGGGCGACAGTTTGTAAACGACTTTCGGGAACCCGCCGGGGCAGGTGGAATTCCTGCGAGAGGGTTCCATTTGGCCTGCCGGACGGCTTGCGTTCGGTGTGCCACGCAATATGGTCGAAATCGACCGAAAACTCCTCAGGTTTTGGACGGCCCGGGGGTAAGAATTATTAGGAAATCCGTAAAAAAAATCGCTTCGTCATAGGGTGCTCGCTGTAATTTGCAAGACATCCGGTGGCACAAAACTCTGAAAATTAAATGGTTTACTCTTGTCAGTCGCTCACATTTCATATGAGTATGCGCCCCCACAGGGCCGAAAATTTTGACGACGGGATGCGCCGACGGCGACATGTCGCGAAACGTAATCAGATCCCTCTTCAATGGTGAG
>Ga0070658_10005253_pt1 | contig 10523 bp, 12 predicted proteins | sample KBSC13metaG_FD_64664 | JGI IMG/M metagenome (GOLD analysis project Ga0070658, IMG submission 64664) | Corn rhizosphere microbial communities from Kellogg Biological Station, Michigan, USA - KBS C1-3 metaG | ecosystem: Host-associated > Plants > Roots > Rhizosphere > Soil ... | reverse complement strand
GACCCAGCTCCCCGGAGACCTGCACGCCCCCGCCGCCGCGCGCCGCTTCGTGGTGTCCGGCCTTCGCGGAGCCCTGGCGTCGGCGCATCCCGCGCTCTGCGACGATCTCGCACTCATCGTCAGCGAGCTGGTCACGAACTCCGTCCGAGCCAACGCGCGCGTGGTCGACGTCGAGCTGCGCGTCCGCGACGACCGGGTCGAGGTGCAGGTCACCGACGACGCCGCCGGTTGGCCAAGCCCTCAGCCGGCCTCCCCCGACAGCGAGGACGGCCGCGGCCTGGACATCGTCGCCCAGCTCGCCGACTCATGGCGCACTGTCGCGCGACGCAAGGGCAAGAGCGTCATCGCCACGCGTCTGCGTTGAGGCCGCGGACGCTCAGATCTGGCTCTGCACTCCCGCCAGCAGCTGGCGGGCCATCACGATCCGCTGCACCTGGTTGGTGCCCTCGTAGATCTGGGTGATCTTCGCGTCGCGCAGCATCCGCTCCACGGGGTAGTCGCGGGTGTACCCGTAGCCACCGAGCACCTGTACGGCGTTCGTCGTGACCTCCATGGCGACGTCCGAGGCGAAGCACTTGGCGGCAGCCCCGAAGAAGGTCAGGTCCTTGTCCCCACGCTCGGACCGGCCGGCCGCGGCGTAGGTCAGCTGGCGCGCGGCCTCCACCTTCATGCCCATGTCGGCGAGCATGAACTGCAGGCCCTGGAAGTCGGCGATCGGCTTGCCGAACTGCTTGCGCTCGGCGGCATAGCCGAGGGCGTGGTCGAGCGCACCCTGGGCGACGCCGACAGCTTGCGCCGCGATCGTCACCCGGGTGTGGTCGAGCGTCCGCATGGCGATCTCGAAACCCGCACCCTCCTCGCCGACGAGTCGGTCTCCCGGAATGCGCACGTCGTCGAAGTAGACCTCCCGGGTCGGGCTGCCCTTGATGCCGAGCTTCTTCTCGGGGGCGCCGAAGGAGAGGCCCTCGTCGTCCTTCTCCACCACGAAGGCCGTCATGCCGTGAGTACGGCGCTCGGGCTCGGTCACCGCGATCACGGTGTAGTACTCCGACACACCTGCGTTCGTGATCCACCGCTTGACCCCGTTGAGCACCCAGCCGTCGCCGTCGCGAACCGCCCGGGTGGTCATCGCGCCCGCATCCGACCCGGCGTCGGGCTCGGACAGGCAGTAGGAGAAGCCGCCCTCCCCCCGTGCCAGCCTGGTCAGGTACTTCTTCTTGAGCTCCTCCGAGCCGGCGATCTGCACGGGCAGCGACCCGAGCTTGTTGACGGCCGGGATGAGGCTCGAGGCCATGCACACCCGGGCGACCTCCTCGATCACGATCACCGTCGCCAGGGCGTCGGCTCCGGCGCCGCCGTACTCCTCCGGGACGTGCGGAGCGTGGAAGTCCGCGGCGAGCAGGGCGGCGGCCGCCTCCTCGGGGTAGCGGGGCTCCTCGTCCACCGACGCGGCGTAGGGCGCGATCTTCTCCTCGGCGAGCTCACGCACCACCTTGCGGAGCTCGCGATGCTCCTCGGAGGGTGCATACAGAGGGAAGTCGTCAGGCATGGGTTCGATCCTAGTTGTGGACTCGTCCGGAATGTGCACCGGCCGACGATGGTTGGACCAGACATGAGCCAGAACTGGCAGGACCGCGAGACCGTCGACCGAATGCTCCAGGAGACGCACACGTGGGCGATCGTCGGACTCTCCGGTGACCCGGACCGGACCGCGTACCGGATCGCCGCGGCGCTGCAGCGCGACGGGAAGCGGATCGTGCCGATCCACCCGTCCGCCCCCACGGTCCTGGGCGAGCAGGGCTACGCGACGCTCGGCGACGTGCCGTTCCCGATCGACGTCGTCGACGTCTTTCGCCGGTCGGAGGCGGCTGGTCCGTTCGCCGACGAGGCGGTGCGGGTCGGCGCCGGAGGAGTGTGGTTCCAGCTCGGCGTGATCGACGAGTCCGCCTTCGAGCGGACCTGGGCCGCCGGCGTGCCCATGGTGATGGACACCTGCCCGCTGATCGAGTGGCGCAAGCGCGCAGCGTGACAGGCTTGCCCGATGAGTGAGCCCGGCAGCGACCTGCGCGTCCGGCCCGGGCCCGGGCTGCCACGTGGCCTCGTCATCGCGGCGAACGAGCTGGCCGAGCAGTTCTCCCGGTCATCGGGCCCCGGAGGTCAGTCGGTGAACACGACCGACAGCCGCGTCGAGCTCCGGTACGACGTCGCGACGTCGGCCGCCCTCGACGACACCCAGCGTCGCCGTGTGCTCGACCGGCTCGGCCCGATGGTCGTGGTCACCGCGTCCGAGCACCGGTCCCAGCACCGCAACCGGGTCGCCGCGCGGGTGCGCCTCGCCGAGCGCCTGCGTGCAGCCCTCGCGCCACCTGCGCTCACCCGCGTCCCGACGAAGCCGAGTCGCGCCTCGCAGCGGCGCCGTGTCGACGCGAAGGTGCGACGAGGACGGGTCAAGTCGCTGCGCGGACGGGTGCGCGACACCTAGAACCCGAGCTTGCGCGACCCCGCCACCTCGTCGCGCACGGTGCGCCCCTTCTCCTGCGCACTCGAGCGGAGGGACTCCTGGAACTGCACCATCCGCTCCTGCAGCGTCGGGTCGGTCGCGGCGAGGATCCGCACCGCCAGCAGGCCGGCGTTGCGGGCGTTGCCGATCGCGACCGCGGCGACCGGCACACCGGCCGGCATCTGCACGATCGAGAGCAGGGAGTCCATTCCGTCCAGGTACTTCAACGGCACCGGTACGCCGATCACGGGCAGCGGCGTCACCGCGGCGAGCATGCCGGGCAGGTGGGCAGCGCCGCCCGCCCCGGCGACCAGGACCTGCAGGCCCCGGCCGGCGGCGTCCTTGCCGTAGCCGATCATCTCCTCGGGCATCCGGTGTGCCGAGACGACGTCGGCCTCGTGCTCCACCCCGAACTCCGCCAGCGCCTCGGCAGCCGCCTTCATCACCGGCCAGTCGGAGTCGGAGCCCATCACGATGCCCACCCGGGGGCCGTTGTCGCGGGTCTGCGTCATTCGCTCTCGTCTCCTAGCTCGCCTGCGAACCATGCTGCCGCATGCCGGGCCCGGGTGAGGCAGTCCTCGAGGTCCTCGCCGTAGGCGTTCACGTGACCGAGCTTGCGTCCGGGGCGCGGCTCCTTGCCGTACAGGTGCACGCGGAGTCGAGGATCACGGGCCAGCGCGTGCGGGTAGCCGTCGTAGAGCCGGCCGGTCGTCGCGGTCCCTCCGAGGATGTTCACCATCACCGTCCAGGTCGCCCGGGCGTCGGGAGCACCCAGGGGCAGGTCGAGCACGGCACGCAGGTGGTTCTCGAACTGCGAGGTGACCGCACCGTCCTGCGTCCAGTGCCCGGTGTTGTGCGGACGCATCGCCAGCTCGTTCACCAGCACGCGGCCGTCATCGGTCTCGAACAGCTCGACCGCCAACACACCGACGACGTCGAGCTCACCGGCCACCGTCATGGCGATCTGCTGGGCCTGCACGGCCAGGTCCGGATCGAGGCCGGGAGCCGGCGCGACGACCTCGCGGCAGATCCCGTCGCGTTGTTCCGAGGCGACCACCGGCCAGGCCGCCACCTGGCCCGAAGGGGATCGTGCGACAAGGGCGGAGAGCTCGCGGCGGAAGCCGACCAGCTCCTCGGCCAGGAGCTCGACGCCGTCGGCCGCCGCCCGCTCGAAGGCCGGACCGACGTCGGACTCGGAAGTCACGAACCAGACCCCCTTGCCGTCGTACCCGCCGCGGGTGGTCTTGAGCACGCAGGGGAAACCGAAGGCGACCACCTCCGCCGGGGTCCGGACCACGGCGTGGCGTGGGCAGGGGACCCCCATCGCGGACAGCGCCCGGCGCATCACCGCCTTGTCCTGGGCGTGCACCAGGGCGTCGGGGCCGGGACGCACGGCGATGCCGGCGGCGTCGAGAGCGTGCAGGTGCTCGGTGGGCACGTGCTCGTGGTCGAAGGTGACCACGGCGCAGCCGTCGGTGACCAGGCGCAGGGTGGTGAGGTCGGTGAAGTCCCCCACCTCGTGGTCGGGGATGACCTGGGCGGCCGAGACGCCGGGCGCCTCCGCGAGGAGTCGCAGCGGGATGCCCAGCGCCGCTGCGGGCTCCGCCAGCATCCGCGCGAGCTGGCCGCCGCCGATCACGGCGACGATCGGAGCGGGCCCTGCGGGGCTCACGGCAGCAGACACGCGCCGACCCTACCGAGCGCCGGTGACCGACCTCCTACCCTGTCCGCGTGCCTCGCTTCACCCGTGCCGAGCTCGACGCGTACGCCGGCGCGCTGATCCCCGACCTGGTCGACGACGCCGTCAGGCTGCTCTTCGTCGGCATCAACCCCGGTCTGTGGACCGCTGCGGTGCAGACGCACTTCGCGCACCCCGCAAACCGGTTCTACCCGGCTCTGCTGACCGCCGGGATCATCGAGCGACCGATCGACCCGGCCGCCGGGATGACCGACGACGACCGGGCGTACTTCCTCGCCCGCGGCCTCGGCGTCACCAACCTCGTCGCCCGCGCGAGTGCTCGCGCCGACGAGCTGTCCGCCGACGAGCTGCGCGAGGGCGGCGCTCGGCTGGTGGAGCGGGTGAGGACCTGGCGACCCACCGTCGTCGCCGTCGCGGGGATCACGGCCTACCGGACGGCATTCGGTGCTCGCAAGGCGGTCGTCGGCCGACAACCGGACCCGGTCGCCGGCGCCGAGCTGTGGGTCGTCCCGAATCCCTCCGGCCTGAACGCGCACGAGACGGTCACCAGCCTGGCCGCGGCGTACCGCGCCGCAGCGGAGGCGGCCGGCGTGGTCTAGTGCCGGGGACGGGTGCGTCTCACCGTGACGGGCTCGACGTCGCCGAAGCCACGCAGCGGTCGGGCGGGCAGCGACCTGGTCTCGAAGTCGGCCACCGGCAGCAGGCCGGCCGTCCGCTCGTCGATGATCACCCGGTTGCGTCGGGCGACGGTCGTCAGGCGGGCCGCCAGGTTGACCGGTGGGCCGTAGACGTCGCCCATCCGGAGCACGACGGGACCGGTGGCCAGACCCAGCCGTACGTCGGGCAGCCGGTCGTCGCGCCCGACCACCGTGATGATCTCGAGCGCGATGTCGATCGCCTGCACCGGATCCGGCTCGAGGAACAGCACCGAGTCGCCGAGCGTCTTGATGACCCGCCCGTTGTGCTCGGCGATGACGTCGGCGCAGCGCGTCTCGAAGATCTCGACCAGATCGCCGAGCTCGTGCTCGTCCAGCTCGTTGCTGAGAGCCGTGAACGCCACCAGGTCGGCGAAACCGACCGTGGCCACCGTCATCGACTCGTCGTCGCCGGCAGCGAACGCCTCGAGCCGACCGACGGCCGCGGCCAGGTGGCGACGCCACGCGTAGACGAGAAGCTGGTCGAACCGCGGACTCAGGTCCTCGATCAGCTGCACCGCGGCGCGCATCAGGTCCGGCGACGCGCCGTCGCGGGCGGCGAACTCCTCGACCGCTGCCGACAGGGTCGCCACCTCCCAGTCCGCCAACCGGGCGACCGTCTGCCCGACGGCGCGGGTGAGTCGCAGCATCGTCTCGAAGTCGAGGTCGGTCTCGGACACCGACTCCGCGACGAGCACGAGCGCCTCGCGGTCCGCCCGCGTGAAGGCGTGCTGGTTCCCCGCGTCGGGGAACCCCAGCGCACGCCACAGGCGACGCGCCTGGTCGAGCGAGACCCCGGCCGCAGCGGCGATCTCGGTGCCGTGGAGCTCCGGCCGCTCGCCGAGGATGACACGCTCGAGGTCCGCCGTGGTGGGGTGCTCGGGCTCAGGTCCCGTCATCGTGCGCCGAGCTCGTCGGCTGCCCGCCGTGGAAGAGCAGGTCCGAGAGCTGCAGCTGGAGCCGCTCGACCCGCGGCACGTCGTCCAGGGCGACCCGCCCCTGCTCGCTGGCGTCGGAGATGACCAGGGTGCCGCACCCGAAGATCCGGTCGACCAGACCCTTCTCGTAGGACACGTCGCTGATCCGGGCGAGCGGGATGTCGTGGCCGGACCGGTTGATCACGCCCCGGTGCGTGGTGAGCCGCCGGTCCGTGACGGTGTAGGTCGTGGTGAGCCACTTCAGGAACGGCCACACGCTGTAGACCAGGATCGCCAGTCCCGCGAGCACCCAGATCAGGATGAGCCAGAACTGCTGGTGGGACTCGGGCAGGCTGGACAGGAACCCGCCGATCCCCGCCGCGAGGACGAGGACGAGGGCCGGGACGAGCAGCGCCTTCACGTGCGTGCGGGTGGACCAGACGACGCGCTCACCCTCGTTGAGGAGCTTGGGATTGATCGCCACGGGTGGATCATGTCACGCGCGGGCGGCTCCCGGGCGCACGTGCACCACGTCTCCGGCGCCGACCGTGGTCGTGCGTCCGATTGCGGCCCACCCCGGCTCACGGGGCTCGTCGTGCGCGACGACCAGTGCACCGTGGTCGTCGATGTCGACCGCCGTGCCTTCGAGGACCTCGCCTCCCGGCAGGTCGACGCGCACCCGCCGATCCAGCGTGGCGCTCAGGCCGCGGTACTGGCCGACCGCGCCGTGCGGATCCCGAGCCAGCGAGCCCAGTGCGAAGCGCAACTGGTGGAGCACCTCCCCGAACAGCTCGGTGCGGTCCCGCGGCACACCCGCGAGCGCGAGGGACGTCGCCGTCTCCACCGGCAGCTCGTCGCGACGCTGGTCGACGTTGAGGCCGATCCCGATCACGGCGTACGCCGGCCTGGTGGCGAGTCGCTCGACGAGGATGCCGCACACCTTCTGCTCGCCCAGCAGCACGTCGTTGGGCCACTTCAACCGGGCCGGAGCGCCGATCGCCCGTGCGACCGCCACGCCCGCGGCAAGGGGGATCACGGGCCACTAGGCGGCGTCCACGACGGGGTCGAAGACGGCCGAGAACGTCAGGGCGGCACCGGCCGGCGTCTCCCACGTCCGGTCCAGCCGGCCGCGACCCGCGGTCTGGTGCTCCGCGATGACGACGAGGTTGCGCTCCGGCGCGCTGCTCGCGACGGCGTTCGTCGACTCCGCCTCCGCCAGCAGCCGGACCGACCAGTCGGGGCCGGCTGCCTCCTGGAGCGCGCGTTGCTCGAGAGGTGACCGGGCGGCGGTGGGGGTGCTCATGGGCACTAGATTGGCCCACGCAGACGCGAGGAGGCCACACACGTGAGCGCACATCCCGGCGAGGGCACCGAAGTCCCGAGCGACATCGACATCCACACCACGGCCGGCAAGCTCGAGGACCTCGAGCGGCGCGTCGGCCTGGCCGTCCACGCCGCGTCCGACAAGGCGGTCGAGAAGCAGCACGCCAAGGGGAAGATGACCGCCCGGGAGCGGATCGAGAAGCTCTTCGACGAAGGCTCCTTCGTCGAGCTCGACGAGCTGGCGCGCCACCGTTCGACCGCGTTCGGCATGGAGAAGAAGCGCCCGTACGGCGACGGCGTGATCACCGGCTACGGCACCGTCGACGGCCGGCAGGTGTGCGTGTTCTCCCAGGACTTCACCGTCTTCGGCGGCTCGCTGGGCCAGGTCTACGGCGAGAAGATCACCAAGGTGATGGACCTGGCGATCAAGACCGGTTGCCCGATCGTCGGGATCAACGAGGGAGCCGGCGCGCGCATCCAGGAGGGCGTGGTCAGCCTCGGGCTCTACGGCGAGATCTTCAAGCGCAACGTCCTCGCCTCGGGTGTCATCCCGCAGATCAGCATGATCATGGGCTCCTGCGCCGGCGGACACGTCTACTCCCCCGCGGTCACCGACTTCACCATCATGGTCGACGGCACCTCCAACATGTTCATCACCGGCCCCGACGTCATCAAGACCGTCACCGGCGAGGACGTCACCATGGAGGAGCTCGGCGGCGCCCGGACGCACAACACGAAGTCCGGGAACGCCCACTACATGGGCGCTGACGAGGACGACGCGATCGAGTACGTCAAGGCGCTGTTGTCGTACCTGCCGCAGAACAACTTGGACGAGCCACCGAGCTACTCGGACGAGGCCGATCTCGAGGTCGGCGACTCCGACCTCGCCCTCGACACCCTGATCCCGGACTCGCCCAACCACCCCTACGACATGCACAGCGTGATCGAGGCGGTGCTCGACGACGGCGAGTTCCTCGAGGTGATGCCGCTGTTCGCCATGAACCTGCTGGTCGGCTTCGGCCGGGTCGAGGGCAAGCCGGTCGGTGTCGTGGCCAACCAGCCGATGCAGTTCGCGGGCACACTGGACATCGACGCCTCGGAGAAGGCGGCCCGGTTCGTCCGCACCTGCGACGCCTTCAACATCCCGGTGCTGACCTTCGTCGACGTCCCGGGCTTCCTGCCCGGCACCGACCAGGAGTGGAACGGCATCATCCGCCGCGGCGCCAAGCTGATCTTCGCCTACGCCGAGGCCACCGTCCCGCTGGTCACCATCATCACCCGCAAGGGCTACGGCGGTGCCTACGTCGTGATGGGGTCCAAGCACCTCGGCGCCGACATCAACCTGGCCTGGCCGACGGCGCAGATCGCGGTGATGGGCGCTCAAGGGGCCGCGAACATCGTGCACCGCAAGGCACTGAAGCAGGTCGAGAAGGACGGCGGGGACGTCGAGGCCCGTCGAGCCGAGCTGATCCAGGAGTACGAGGACACCCTGGCCAACCCGTACGTCGCGGCCGAACGCGGGTACGTCGACGCGGTCATCGCACCTCACGAGACCCGTGTCGAGGTCGTCCGGGCGCTCCGCCTGCTGGCGACCAAGCGCGAGACCCTGCCGCCCAAGAAGCACGGGAACATCCCGCTGTGAGCGGGCCCGGAGGGCCCGCGAAGCAGCGGGATGGAGCCGAGAGGGCCGAGACGGATGCGGGGCGCAGCGGAGCGTCCGTGTCTGACCTCTCGGCGATCGGGGCACCCAGGCTGGAGATCATCAACCCCGACGCGACCGACGAAGAGATCGCTGCAATCGTCGCGGTGCTCTCCTCGCTCGGCGGTGATCCCCCCGTGACCGAGCGCCCCCGCTCCACCTGGGCGGCGTACGGCCGCCGCACTCGCCCCGCCCTCCGACCCGGTCCCGGCGCGTGGCGCACGAGCGGGCTCCCGCGCTGACATGATGCGCTGACATGGCCGTCCCCCGCCTCGTCCTCGCCTCTGCCTCCCCCGCCCGGCTGCAGACGCTGCGCGCCGCCGGGCTCCGACCCGAGGTCGTGGTCAGCGGTGTCGACGAAGAGGGAGTCGACGCCCCGAGCGCCTCCGAGCTGGCGCTGAAGCTCGCCCAGCTCAAGGCGGTCGCGGTCGCCGCGGACCAGCCGCGAGCGCTGGTGATCGGATGTGACTCGGTGCTCGAGTTCGACGGCGGCGTCCACGGCAAGCCGGTGGATGCCGCGGACGCCGTCGAGCGCTGGCAACGCATGCGCGGCGGGTCGGGCATCCTGCACACCGGTCACTGCGTCGTCGACACCCATCGCGAGGTGTGGATCGGCCGGAGCGCCGCCACCCAGGTGCGGTTCGCGCAGCTCGACGACGACGAGATCGAGGCGTACGTCGCCACCGGCGAACCAGAGCGCGTCGCCGGTGGGTTCACGATCGACGGGCTCGGCTCGGCGTACGTCTCGGGCATCAGCGGGGATCCGCACAACGTCGTCGGGATCAGCGTCCCGCTGCTCCGGCTGATGTTCGACGAGCTCGGTTTCGTCTGGCACGAGTTCTGGCACCGCCCCGACGGGGTCGCACAGGGCTGACCGGCCGGTGCGGCAGACTGGCCGCCATGCGCGGAATCATCCTCGCCGGAGGCACCGGCTCGCGACTGCACCCGATCACGCTCGGCATCAGCAAGCAGCTCGTGCCGGTCTACGACAAGCCGATGATCTACTACCCGCTGTCGACCCTCATGCTGGCGGGCATCCGTGACGTCCTGGTGATCACGACGCCGCACGAGGCGGACGGCTTCGAGCGACTCCTCGGGGACGGCAGTGCCTTCGGCATCTCGATCAGCTATGCCCAGCAACCCTCGCCCGACGGACTCGCGCAGGCGTTCACCATCGGCGCGGACTTCATCGGCAGCGACGCGTGCGCGCTGGTCCTGGGCGACAACATCTTCTACGGCCACGGTTTCGGCCGGACTCTCGAGCGGCTCAGCGACATCGCGGGGGCCACGGTCTTCGCGTACTGGGTTGCGGACCCGCAGGCGTACGGCGTGGTGGAGTTCGACCGGGCGGGCACCGCGATCTCGCTGGAGGAGAAGCCCGAGGAGCCACGCAGCCACTTCGCCGTGCCGGGCCTGTACTTCTACGACAACGACGTCATCGATCTCGCGGCGGGACTCAAGCCGTCGGCCCGCGGCGAGTACGAGATCACCGACCTGAACCGGGCCTATCTCGAGCAGGGCCGGCTCCGCGTCGAGGTTCTCGCGCGCGGCACGGCGTGGCTCGACACCGGCACGTTCGACTCCCTGCTCGACGCCGGCAACTTCATCCGCACGGTCGAGAAGAGACAGGGCCTGAAGATCGGCTCTCCGGAGGAGGTCGCCTGGCGGCAGGGCTTCCTGACCGACGACG
>Ga0070658_10005252_pt1 | contig 10524 bp, 9 predicted proteins | sample KBSC13metaG_FD_64664 | JGI IMG/M metagenome (GOLD analysis project Ga0070658, IMG submission 64664) | Corn rhizosphere microbial communities from Kellogg Biological Station, Michigan, USA - KBS C1-3 metaG | ecosystem: Host-associated > Plants > Roots > Rhizosphere > Soil ... | reverse complement strand
TATGGGTGATCACGCCGGGGCCATTGACGTCCATCAGCACATGCGTCTTGCCGGGATCGACCCGGAAGTTGTCGAAGTTGCTCTTCTCCTCCTGATCGCCTTTCGGAAACGCTTTCGAGTCGTACTTGCCGTCGGCGCCTTCACGGAAGGTGGAGCTTGCCCGCATACTGCGCCCATCGATGGGTTTCGCGAGAGCGCCCAGCAGTCCATCGCCATCCGCGGCGCAGTACGGCTGCCCCACACAGAGACCGAGGCACGCCAGCAGCGGCATCAGCAAGAGGCCCAGGCGGCCAGAGGCAGGCCGTCGCCGCGCGCTCTCCCCCACAGTCGAATTCAGAAACATAGCAGATTCCCCTGTTCGGGCGCTCTCATGCGCCGAAAATTCGTGTCCAGGTCGCGCGATTTTCGGGATTACGCTTCCCAGACCGACCGGTCTCATGGAGCGAGGGTATAACATAGTAACCTAGTGTACGCGACCGGACTGTTCACAAAGTTAGCCGTAGTCCGATCGATTTCCTCTACAAGAGGAGGAGCGTTGCTTGTAGGCGAGTCTTGCAGCGGCGGAGAAGGTGTGCATGAACCAGGAGAGTATCGAGGAGATGGCGATGGCTCCCTCCCACCTTTTCGAACGTCTTGAACGTGTGTTCCAGCAGGAGGCGAAGTCCGGAACCCATGAACTTCAATCTTGATCGAAGAGACGTTTGACCTCGTGGAGACTAACCTTCCCGACATTGATGTCTCCGCATACCGCGCCCGATTTCGGGAGCCCTATCCGTTCTGGGACGAAGATCCCTCTGAAGAGCCTACACCGAAATGACAACCGGACAGTCTCAACTTATATCCCGGCCTTTTTAAGTAGTTCCACGATGCCATAGCGATCTTCAGGGCCGATTTCATGAAGGACTTGCAGGAGCCCAATTCCCTTTTTGGTCAGAACGTGGACATCGGCTCCTTTGGCCAACAGTAAGCGCACCTCTTCACGGTCTTCGCGATTGACTGCGCGGACAAGCGCCGTCCAGCCAAAGAGGTCGTCTTTCGGTTCCAGTTGCGCACCGTGATCCAGAAGGAGTTTTACAATGTCCAGATTGCCCGCATCAATTGCCATCATTAGAGGAGTTCTGCCATCCTCCAGGGATATATTCGGATCGGCATGTCGTTCCAAGAGTAGCCGCGTTATGTCGTCACGACCATTCTGGGCGGTATAGTTCAGAGCGGTAGTACCGTTGTCCGTGGTGATGTTCACGTTCGCGCCATGGTCGAGCGCGATCCGCACCAGTTCGATCTGCCCCCTTCTCGCCCACCAGGTTATGGGCGGGTAACTGTGCTTGCTGCTCCGATTGATGTCTGCTCCATGGGCAACAAGCGCCTGAACGACGGCGGCACTGTCGGCATACTGGATGGCTGTGTTGTCGTGTTTGTCAGGTACGTTCGGAAGTGCACCGAACTGGAGTAGAAGCAACGCCGTATCCTCGGAGTCGAATTTTTGCCACAGGCGTCTATCCGTCTCCTGCTGTGCATCGTCATCGGGGGTCCATTGTCCCATGCCAAAGGGGCTATTCAATGCAGTCACCATCACGGCTCCCATTGTGTCCGGATGTCCTCTGAGAGGCAAGAGCGACTTACCATGGATATCCTTCAGGTCTGCTCCAGCCTCCAGCAGGAACTGTACGATCTCGGAATGTTGTGCTGCGACCGCATGGAGTAGCGCGGTGTGGCCATAGTCGTCGCTCAAGTCGAGTTTGACGCCGCGATGCACCAGATCTTTGACCGCATCGAGATCGCCTACATACGCAAAGAACATCAGAGCGGAGGTTCCTAACCCTGTCTGCAAGTTGGGATCGGCGCCGCTCGTCAGCGCCTGTTTGATCTCATGAACCGCGTGGGTAATACTCGTCGGAGTGTCCAATCTGGAATTTATGATGAGTGCTCTGCGCAGTCGCACGTTAGAATCTTGTGGGGTGGCTGGAGTCTCGACTACCGGCTGCGGAAGCGGGTATTTCGTTGCGGCCTCATGCTGAGCGACCAGGGAACGCTCCCCAAGAACATACTTCAACTTACTCTTCGCTGTGTCGTAGATCTGCAGCGCGCCGCTGTCCGAGCAGACTGCAGCAAGGTGCGTATCTGACGATACGGCAGTCAAAACCTCAGTACGCAACCCACCCATCTTGTGCAACGCCAGGCCGGTCACGGGATTCCAGACGCGGATGATGCCCTCCATGTCGGCAGCAACGAGTGTCGAACCATCCTGGCTGTAAGCGAGGGCGGTCACATCCGATCCTTTCCCGCCCAACATCTTCTGCAGGACATCCTTCCTGACATCCCACAAGGCGACGCAACTGTCACTGCCTGTGAATCTCCCACCGAGCACAACCGTATGACCGTTCGGCGAGAAGGTTATGGAACGCAATCTTCCGGTGATGTGCACTGTACAATAGAGATCACCACTGCGCACATTCCAGATTTCAACGACACCTCTCCAATATTCGCCAATGCAGGCAAGGAGAGAGCCGTCCGCGGAAAAACAGAGCCTCTCGGCCCCTCCAATATGGGTCCGCAAGGAACGCAGGCGCTCACCTGTATGGTAGTTCCAGAGAGTGATTCTCTCCTCTGAATCACCGATCGCAAGCGTCTTATGATCCGGAGAGAAGGCTATTGAGGGAGATTGGGCACTGTCGAGGATGTGCCCGCGTTTCCCGGTAGAGGGATCCAGCAGAAACACATCTCCCTTTTCAGGAGCATATGCCAGGATTTTGCTATCCGCCGAGAAAGCGAGTTGGCTGCGTCCCCCATTGATACATGCCCATTTTGCGCGACGAGTTGAGAGTTGATAGAGGCCGAACACCCTGTCACACCTGGAGGCGCCTGCGCACCGGCCTTTTTGAGGAGTTCCGCGATGCCGTAGCGATCCTTCGGGTCACGCTCCTGTAGGATTTGCAGAAGGCCGGCGCCTGCTTCTGTCCGGACATTTATATCCGCCCCTTTGGTCAGCAACAGGCGCGCCACCTCCCGGTCTTGATGTTTGACCGCATAGGTAAGCGCTGTTTCGCCATAGTCGTCTTTCGCTTCTACCTGTGCGCCATGCTCCAGGAGTAGCTCTACGATGTTCAAGTGGCCCCCCATGATGGCGAACATCAGGGGAGTTCTGCCGTCTTTTCCATGCTTGAAAGGTCTGTTCGGATCGGCGCGGTGCTCCAACAGGAGGCGCACCATGTCGTAGTCACCGTTCTGTGCAGGGAGCAGCAACGCCGCTCCCCCATACGCATCGATGGCGTCCGCGTTTGCGCCATGATCTAAGGCTATCTTAACCAGATCCAGCCTATCACGTGCGGCCCAACGGATAATCGGCGAATCACCGTTTATGTTCTCCGGTTTGAGGTCGGCTCCATGAGCGATCAACGCCTGAAGCACGGCGATACTGCTCGTATATTGAATGGCCGTATTCCCCTTGTTGTCACGTACATTCGGAAGTGCGCCGAGTTGGAGCAACAGAAGCGCCGTATCATCTCCATCGAATTTCGCCCACAACTTTCGGGCAGCCTCTCGCTGCGTCTCCTCCGGAGACGCACGGGTATTGAAGACAACCATGTTGGGGGTATCCTGTACTGCCACCAGCGCCGCTCCCAGAGCCTCCGGATCTCCCCGAAGAGGGAGGAGGGAGTTGCCTTGAACATCCTTGAGATCCGCTCCTGCCTTCAGCAGAAACTTCACGATCGCCGGATGATGCGCCGCGACCGCATACAGCAGCGCCGTATTGCCATACCAGGTGACCGGGTCGAGTTTGGCTCCCCGATGCACCAGATCCTTCACCGCGTTGAGATCGCCTGCCCAACTCATGGCCATCAGAGCAGTGATGCCTATGTTGTTCCGGATATTGGGATCGGCTCCCTTTGCCAGCGCATGTTTGATCTCACGAAGGATGTGGGCGGCGTGTTTTGGATCGTCGTAGGTAGAGGATCGATACAGCGCTTTGCGCAACTGCGCATCGGGATCCGGCGACCCGGCAGGAACAAGAGCTGCGGGCGGTTGGGCCGGCGCTTCTGCGGACACAGGCGACGGGTCTTGGGGAAGGGCCTGCCAGTGCGCTGCCGCTTGCAGGGTGCGGGCAAAAAGGCCGGGCTGAACCCGCTCTGTCAGAGACTGCTCCAGGCGCGTCGGCTGGAGCCGTTCGGCCCGATACCGATTGCCAGAAAGAAGTTTCCCCGGAACGCGCCAGCGCAGATATGTCTCCGCGTTTTCCGAGGCGGCATAGTAGCCGTCGGGAGTGAACGCAATCCAGGCTTTGGCGTCGTCTGCGGCTTCCACCTTGCCGAGCGGTATCAGCGTCGCCTTCAGACGTCCCGTTGCAGGATCCCAGATCCGAATACCACACTCACGATCCAATCCGACGACGGCACTGCCGTTCGGCAGGTACGCGACCGAGTCCAGACTCGCGCCTTCTCCGCCGAGTTCAGGGCCACGCGTCGTGTCGGTAAGGTTCCAGAGGGTGATGGAACCGCCCGGCCCGCCGATCGCGATCCGTCGCCGGTCGGGAGAGAGAGCGGCAGTGACGGTATGGTCGGCAGGCGCCGGTAAGGCGTAGGGTTTGCCTCCCTCCTTCAGGTCCCAGATCTGCCCGTCGTAGCCATCGCCAAAGGCTGCCAGCAACACGCCGTCGGCCGACAGGGTAAGCGTAGAGCGCGCCCCCTCCGCTCCGGAGAGTTTCTGACGGATCGTGCCGTTGGGAACATCCCACCCCACAACATCGCGGCCGGAACCGTTGCTGAAGAGCGTCTTGCCATCGCGACTGAAGGCTGCCGTAGTGATCGCGTCTTGAGCGCCGTGGAACGTTCTCAGTCTCTGGTGTGTCGCCACATCCCACAGTTCGAGGAAGCCGTGCTCCTCCGAACTGCCCTCCACAACAGCGGGGGTTACGTTCCCCTGTACCTGCCTGCTTGTCCCGCCGATCGCGACGCTGCGGCCATCCGGTGAGAAGGCCAGGGTATGGAAGGACCTCTCTTCGTTGGGCACCTTTCCGAGAACTCCGAGAAGGCGCTTTGCGGGAATATTCCAGAGAGCGACGTTCTCGCCATCGGTGACTGCAAGCAGGCGGCCATCGGGTGTCACCGACAGTTCCCGCAATACCTCCTGTCCCCAGGAGAGTGTGCCTTTGAAGACGCCCGTACGCATATCCCAGAAGAGAATCTCGCCCGTTTCAGCCTGCCCTTGCCTGCGTCCTCCCGCAACAACCAGCGTCTTGCCATCTTCACAGACAGCCAGAGCCTTCATCTCATGTGCCCGCATGCCAAAGAACTGTTGTTTCCCAGTGGTTGTGTCATAAACATGTGCTGCACTATCGCGATCACAGAGCGAAACCAGGCGCGCGTTCGGAGATACCAGCACCGAATCGAGGGGATGATCTACTCCACCTATCTTGCGGAGAACGCCTCCGCTTGTAGGTTTCCAAACACGAATAGCGCCGATCGCATCCACGGCCACCAGCGCCGCACCATCCGGGCTGTACGCGAGAGACTTTACCTGCAAGTCGTGTCCGACCAACGTCTTCTGCCGTACTCCCTTCCGGATGTCCCACAACTCGATTCCATAGCGTTGAATGGGTTGGGGATCGGGAAATCGTCCACTGCCGACGGCAAGGGTGCGACCGTTCGGAGAGAAGGCCAGTGCATGTACCTCGCCATGGGTCTTCAAAGTACGGAAAGTCTCCCCACTCGGCACGCTCCAGATCTCTACGATCGGTTCCTGATGGGTAGATTCGCCCGCAGCGCAGGCCAGAAGAGAGCCATCCGGGGAGAACTGGAGTTGTTCGACCTCACCGACATGCGCCCTGATAGAGCGAAGATGATTGCCTGTGTGATAGTTCCAGAACGAGATCGTCTCTTCCGCGTCGCCCAGCACAAGGGTCGAACTATCGGGAGAGAAGGCTAGGGAGAGCGGGCGGGAACTGCTCAGGGTAAGCAGGTGCTTCCCGGTATAAGGGTCGAGCAGCAGCGCCCCCTTCGCATCCGACATCGCCAGCGTCTTGCTATCGGGAGAGAAGATAGGCCGGCCACGCTCACTTTCCCCGACTGCACAGGACCGTAATAGGGCATCGCTGCGCCTATCCCATATCTTGACCGTTCCGTCCCCTTGCATGGTCGCCATCAGCGCTCCATCAGGGCTGAATACAGCCGCCCGCACATCCTGCGCATGCCAGTCCTGGACGACGAGTTGAGGACCGACGGGAGTAGTCTCGACGGGCTTGTCTGGAACGGCCTGTGCAACACTATGGCAGGGCAGAGCGGCGAGGAGGAACGTATAGCAGAAGAGAGAGGCCATGGTGAGCAGGCGTCGGATCTTTGCAGGCATCTACGGAGGTCCTTTCGACAGTGCCGATGCAGGACGCCATATCGCCCCGCGCAACCGCGCTCGATAGAACGCGATCGTCGGGGCGAGTTCAAGGCAGATGGATAGTTCTCACGCCTTCATTGCCGGCAAGAGACGGAAGCCGCGTCGCACTGTTCTTCCGTTATCAGACGGCTACTTAGGCATGAGGGTTACATGTTCGGTGCTGGTGATCAGGTTCCGCGTGTCGGTCAGGTTGAAGTAGTAGGCGGTGACTCCTGCGGGCAGTTCGGCGGTGACGCGCGGGTTACCGGACGCGATGGCGGCGGGAATGGTCTGCCAGTTTCGTTTCTGCCACTCGCCGCTGTCGGTTGTGTAGTTCAGATCGGCATTGTAGACCGTCGCAGGGGTGGAGTAGGTCGCCCAGGCGGTCTTCCCGTCCTGTCCGGTCTTGGTGATCCGGGTCAGCGGCGGCTGTCCGAGCAGAAGGGCGTCGGCGAGGGCATGGATCTCCTCCGGATTTTCACCGGGACCGCCGTGCGCATGCGGCATACGTACGCGCATACAGATCGTCCGCGGCCCTTTAGGAAGCCGATACGACTTCTGAAGCGAATCCGGCGGGTAGGCGAAGTCGTTGGTGCCATCGACCCACAGCATGGGCATCTTTGCTCTGGGCAGATAGACGGAGGGATCCCACAGGCTCAGCCATTTGGCCGACTTCTCCTTCCCCATCTTCTCGAAATCGGGCAGCCAGGCCGAATCTTCGCCCAGATAGCCGCAGCCGTAGACCGGCGCGGCGAACTTGAAGCGGTTATCCACGCCCGCCACGATACAGGTCAGATAGCCGCCCCAGGAGATGCCGGTGATGCCGGTCTTCTCCGGATCGACCTCGGGGAACGACCGCAGCAGCGAGTGGGCGAGGATCACATCCGCGACCGCGTGGTAGGTCCACTGGTCCGTGTTCGGCTCGTCGATCTGATCGAACCCTCCCCATCCCGGAGGTCCGCCCTGCGGATCGCGCGGATGGTTGTTGAAGCCTCCGCCGCTGATCGCGCCGCAGGTATCCATCGCGATCGCCGCGTAGCCTCGCGACACCCACAGTTTGACCCAGGGGATAAACGCCGACCCACCGCCCCCATGCACCAGCACCATCCCCGGCACCCGCTTGCCCGGCTCGGTTTTAGGCATGCCATAGTAGGCGAACACCCGCGTAGGCTTGCCTCGCCAGGGAACGCCATCGTAAAAGATCGCTTTCACATCGTCCTGGCTGTGCTCCGGGGCGTCCTTGAATTTGGGCGCCTGGGAGAGCGTCTTCATATCCCACGGCATCGTCTCCGGGGCGAGCACGGCCACGGGATGCAGAGCCAGGAGGCTCATCAGCACGAGCGCCAACACGACATGCAGGGTACTTCTCATCATACTCTCCCCTCTCTCCATTCTACAACACCATACGTATTCTTCTCCTTGAAACTCCGCAGGTTTACGATGTACAACACGTTTCTCTCAACAACGCGCATAGGCTCGCTCGTTACATGGGATCGTTGTGTGCAGCGCCGGCGTGATATGCTTCCCACTCCGCCTGACTCCAAATCTCTACTCTGTCACCCACGCCAATGAGCCGAAGAGAGGTTTCGTGGATGAGGGCTGCCCACTCGCAATGCGCTTTTGTCAGCGCAAGGCACCCCTCCGAATCGAATTCACCGACCTCCGCATCGGCGAGCATAAACCTCATCGCAGATTGCTCCTGCACCGATTCTCCGCTTATGAGAGCGGCCGTCCACGATTCGACGATCTCCAGAGGAATTACCGCCAGCGCGTGATAGCGGAGGCGCACAATCACCGTTTCTTCCCCCAAACAGGCGCGAAAACGCTCGGGGAAAAACATTGATGCGTCTTCCCTGAGGGCCGATTCGTATACTCCCCAACAGGATCGGCGCCTATTGGAGCGCGAAGCAGATGCACCCATAAAGCTGTTTTCCTCGGGGACTAGATTTTTGACATTGGGAACCGGTGGACGCTTTCATATCCCTATCAGTTCCACCGCGAGGGTTACAGCGCAGGCACTCTCCAGCGGAGGACGGTGAGGGAGTAGGGTGAAGGTGATAGGTGAAATGGATAGAGTGGACAAGAGCGTCACATTACGGCAAAGGCTTCACGATTAGTCCGAATTGTCGAAAATGGTGATCAAATGTAAAGACCTCGTCTGCCTGTTCCTGCTTCGCCAGAACAAAACTGGTGCAGTCCGTAAACGAGAAATCCTGATCATCGTACTTTGCAAAAATCTCGAGCGCAGCAGCCCAAACCACCGTATCGACCGGCAGTATCAGGAGCCTCCTCGCCGTCTGTGCCTTTGTAATCTGCTCCCAAAACTTCATCGCTACCCGGTGTCCAAAATCATATCGCAGCCGGGTCAGCGTCTCGTCGAGAACATAGTCCGAGGTAATTATCAGTGTTCGCGCCTCCACGATGTGGCTATAATATGCGGCACTCGCGTGATGCTGGCGGTCTTGTTCGGACATCATGCCATACCATCCGCCCGTATCCACAAAGACTTTACTGGGCTGATTTCCGATAGAGGTATGTGTCGTGGTTTTCCGCGCCATCCGTCGGCCCCCCTTTTCCGATACCGATCAACGCCAGGAGAGGATCGTCCTCAAGACTTTCACCCTGAGTCTCTGGTTTATTCACCGTGATTTCGATTTGATCGCCTTCGTGCAAGTCCAATGTCATACGGGCCTTCTTGCTGATTGCCAGTGTGCCATCCCGTCGTACCCGTGCTGTAATCGTCATTTCTGCCATATTTGTTCCTCCACATACCCACTCAGCGCGTATCAGCATGCCTCCGCCATTTTACCATATCCAACGCCAGACACAGGAAGCGGTTGCGCAACATCGTCGAATAGAGAATGATGTTTGTCAGAAAGTTTCGGTCACTTTCCAGCGGAGGACGGTGAGGGAGTAGGGTGGGAAGTGATAGGTAAAATGTGCGGAAGAGGTGTGGAAGCTCGAATGGACCGGGAGGATCCGCCGTGGCTGACGCCGCTCGCCAGCACCCCTTGACCGCCGAGCCGCTGAACCTGTAACGTGCCGTAGACAGGGGCGTTGTGCGGATCCAGATTCTGTGTCTTTACCCAGCCATGCAACCAGTAGCTACGCCCCGGCAGCAGGCGAATTTCCTGCCCCAGCGCGGTATCGGAGGGAGCCTCCGCCTGAATCCGCAGCGCACTATGCCCCTCATGAAAGCTCTTTGTGTCGCGTTCCAGGCTCGGACGAGCGCCATAGACCGACACCTCCCGCCCCTCTTGCGGCGTCTCCACTTCGGATCCCGGATTTACGATACCTTGGACCCCCTGTGCCTGGTGCGACGCACCGCAGGGGAGTAAGAGCAACAGACCGAGGAGTAGGGAGATAAAACGAACCGTCATCGTGAATCCCTTCGCGTGCTGCCACCGGACTAATCGCCCCGGCGATTTTGCTCGTAGATCTTCTTTCGAAACCGACTCTTCATCTTCGTGACGAGAGTGGGACCGAACCGCACCAGGACAGCAAGCAGGGCAAAACCGATCGAAAGCCGAAACAGATAGCCGTCTCCAGCGACAACGGCCAGAAAAAGCATGGCGCAGGCGAAGAGACTGAAAACGAAGATCGCCAGAGTTCGACACACCACCCACACAAATTCGACCGCGTAGGCGAAGAACCTCAACACCTTGTGCGCGAAACTCTCCTGTTCAATCCTCTTGAATTGGAACATCGGCATCGTACACGCTCCATTTGGACAGACTAGTGCGATTGAAAAAACGCGATGCTTTTCCGAATCTCTTCGGGTACGGCGGTGAAGTGATCGCCGGGAACGGTGATCGCTTCCACATCGAGGCCCTTCTGCTTCGCGCGGCGGCTGGTCTCCTGAGAACTGTTCAGAAACAAGAATTCGCTGTCGCCGCAGTAGATACGCGTCGGACATTGGAAACTGGCGGCATAGGCGACTGCCGACCGCATCTGATACTCCTGAATTCTCGACGTGTCGAAGGTCACGAATTCCGCCTGGCCTTTCGCCCAGGAGCGCGCATCGGACGCACCCGAAAAAGAGGCGGCGGCCTGAAAACGGGCCGATGTCAGGGCGGTCAGCAGCGTCATCGTTCCGCCGACGCTGTGTCCGGCGATGTAGAGATGCTTGGAATCGACATAGGGAAGCTGCGCCAGATAGTC
>Ga0070658_10005248_pt1 | contig 10527 bp, 7 predicted proteins | sample KBSC13metaG_FD_64664 | JGI IMG/M metagenome (GOLD analysis project Ga0070658, IMG submission 64664) | Corn rhizosphere microbial communities from Kellogg Biological Station, Michigan, USA - KBS C1-3 metaG | ecosystem: Host-associated > Plants > Roots > Rhizosphere > Soil ... | reverse complement strand
CCAGAACCTGGTGCTTCTCGACGGCTATCCGATCTACAACCCGTTTCACCTCGGCGGCCTGTTCAGCACCTTCATGGACGCGACCGTTGGAAGCCTCGAGCTGATAACCGGCGCACCGCCGTCGCGTTATGGCGGCCGGCTCTCGAGCGTGCTCGATGTCCGTTCCGCGGAGGAAGTCCGTGCCGGCGCGCATGCATCGGCGGACATCTCCGCCCTCGGCGCGACCGGCCGCTTCGCCGGCACCTTCGGCGACGGTCGCGGCAGCTGGAGCGTTGCCGGGCGCAGAACCTACGCCGACGCGCTCGCGTCGGCGTTCACCGACAACATCTTCCCCTACCACTTCCACGACTTCCAGGCGCACGCCGCGTATGCGTTGACGCACCGGACCCGTCTGACGGTGACCGCGTACGAAGGACGCGACGTGCTCGACGCGAACCTCGCCGCGTTCTCGAGCGACTCAGGCTCGAAGGCTGGCGCGGGGCAGTGGGCGTTCGACTGGGGAAACCGGATGCTCGGCGCGAGCATCTCGCGCGAGGTCGGCGCGGACAGCGGAGCGGCCGGCCGTCGCGTCACGCTCGAGCAGCGCGTATCGCTCTCCGGATTTTCCACAGTCCTCGATCTCGGCGCGGGCGCGTTCAGCCAGGAGAGCCGCGTCAACGATGTCACGATCGCGGGGTCCGCCACGTCGCGCGGCGACGTGCACGAGGCCTCCATCGGCTACGAGCTCGCCGCGCAGCGCATGAAGTACGCATCGGGTTCCACCGAGACCGGGACGACGGACTTCGACATCGTGCAGCATCCGTCGTCGGCGGTGCTCTGGATCGACGACCTCTGGCGGATCTCGCCGCGCTGGATCGTCGAGGGCGGGCTGCGGGGGGAGGCGCTCCGCGCGCGACGGTGGGCGGCGCTCTCGCCGAGCGTCTCGGCCAAGTACTTCATCACGCCGGAGCTGGCGCTGACGGCGGCGGCGGCGCGGCTGACGCAGTCGCAGCACTCGCTCTCCGGGGACGGGCCCCTCCGCTACTTCGAGGTCTGGATCGCCAGCGACTCGGTGATTCCGGTGGCGACCGCATGGCACTGGGTCGCCGGGGTCGAGCGTCGAATGGGCAACAGCAGGACCGTGCGCGTCGAGGGATTCCTCAAGCGTTATGACAAGCTGCTCGAGGCGAATCCGTCGGAGGACCCGGGCGTCCACGGCGACGAGTTCCTCCCCGCCGACGGGACGTCGTACGGGTTCGACCTCTCGGCGCGGCTCCAGCCGGCGCGCGGGCTCGCCGGGTGGATCTCGTACACGTACGGCGTCAGCTCGCGCCGGAGGGGCGGGGCGGAGTGGGCGCCGGGACACGATCGGCGCCACGACCTGAACGTGGTCGCGACCTGGCCGCTGGCGAAGTACCGGCTCGGGGCGCGGCTCGGCTACGCGAGCGGCACGCCCTACACGCCGATCGTCGGCGAGATCGCCCGGCGCACCTACGACCCGTCGCGCGATCGGTGGGGGACGGGCGGGCCGCAGCTCTACCTCGAATCGTTAGGCGGTGCGCGCAACAGCGCGCGCTTCCCGGCCACGACGCGCGTCGACCTCGACGCGTCGCGCGAGTTCACGATTCGTTCGGCGCGGGTGCGGCCGTACATCAGCATCCTCAATACCTTCAACGCGCGGAACGTGATGGTGTACCTGTACAAGTACTCGATCAGCCCGCCGACGCGGCGCGCGATCTCGCAGTTTCCCATCCTTCCCAGCGCCGGGGTGCGGCTTGAGTTCTAGTCGCCTCCTCCCGTTAGGCATCGCCGTCCTCCTCGTGTCGTGCACGATCGAGGAGGTGACGATCCCGACGACGAAGCCTCGCCTGGCGATGCACGCGGTGCTGAGCGCGACCGCGCCGGTGCAGGTGATGCTGCTCGAGCGGACGCGGAGCGGGCTGGTGAACGTGGTCGCGCCCCCGTTCGAGCTGGAGAACTCGTTCGCCGACGACGGGATCGCCGAGCCTGACGCGCTGGCGACGATCCTCACCCCGGGCGGGCAGACGATCGTCGGGTCGGAAGACCTCACCCCCGGGGGGAGCGGGTCGGGGATCTATCGCTTCCCGCTCCCGGGCGACCTGCTCGAGCGCGGCGGGAGCTATCAGCTGACCGTGATCACCACGAGCGGTGCGCGCCTGACGGCGGCGACTTCGGTGCCCGACGGTTCGGCGGCAGTGTTCGCCGACACGCGCACCTTCGACCGGACCGGTGAGCCGATCCGGCTCTCGTGGCCGGCGTCGGCCGGAGCCCGCGCCTATCTCGTCCGCATCGAGACGCCATTCGGGCCCCGCTCCTTCTTCACCCGCGACACGAGCGTCCGGCTCGCCGGCGACCTGCGCAACGTCGAGCTGACCTCGCTGCCGCATGTCTTCATTCCCGGCTTCCCGCAGGCGATCACCGTCTCGGCGGTCGACTCGAACTTCTATGACTGGTTCAGGACGCACAACGACGAGCTGTCGGGGACGGGGCTGATCAACCGCGTCGAGGGCGGGCTCGGTGTCTTCGGGTCGCTGGTGCGCCTGCGCTTCGACAGCGTCGACGTCGTCGCGCCGCAGACCGATCCGGTGAGCGGAACGTTCGATTTCGTCGGGACGCCGGAGGAACAGGTGTCAGCGCCCTACTCGCGCGTCGAGGTCTACGTCGAGTCGAAAGCGGCGCGATCTGACCAGAGCGATGTGCTCAGCGGCCGCTACGCGCGGTACCTGCACCTCGGCGATGTCGGCTGCCCGGTATGCGGGCTGCTCGGCTCGCGAAAGGGACGCAGCGTGCAGCTCGTGTTCCTGAACGACTGGTTCGCGCGTGACACCGTCGAGATCCTCGACGGCGAGCTGCGTGGCGACACGATCGTCGGCCAGTACCGGGCCCACGGCGGCGTCGGCCGGTTCGTGCGCCGCCGTTAGGCGCGCCGATCCGGGTTCAGGTCGAGATCGCGATCCTGAAGCCGTCCGGGTCCTGCACCCGGAAGACCCGCGCGCCCCACGGCATGTCGGCCGGCTCGGTCGCCAGCACGCCGCCACGGTCGCGGATGCGCTGCGCGATCTCGTCGACGCTCTGCGCGGTGACGATCATCATCGAGAATCCATCGCCCTTGACGCGATCCTTTCCCTTCGCGCCATCATCCTGGTTGAGGAGGATGCGGACGTCGCCGGCCATGATCGAGACGCCGGCGAGCCGGCCATTGCGCTCGTGACGCCGGTCGACCGTGAAACCGACGACGTCGCAGTACCAGGCGAGGCTCCGCTCGACGTCGGCGACGGTGAGGGAGACCTGCAGCGCGCGGGCGCGGAACGTTTCAGGGGTGCTGCGTTCGGTCGACATCTTGAATGGCGCTCCTGGCGCGACTGCGGGTCAGGCGGAATATCCGGGGTGGCATCTCGGTGCGCAATCGCCGGTGACGTGCAACGAGCCCGCGCTCATCGTGCGAAGCGGCGGTGTGCCACCAGACGGCGCGACTCGATGCGCCGTCAGGGGAGCGCATAGGCGACGTACGCGTCTCCGGAAGGAGTGCCGAGCTTTCCCCCGCCGGCCGCGATCACGATGTACTGCCGGCCATCGACGCTGTAGGTCGCCGGTGTCGCGTAGCCGGCAGCGGGGAGTGATGTCTCCCAGAGGAGCTTGCCGGTCGCACTGTCGAACGCCCGGAACTTCGCGTCCTGCGTCGCGGCGATGAAGACCAGCCCACCGGCTGTCACGATCGGGCCGCCGTATTGCTCGGTCCCGCTGTCGGGGACGCCGGCCGGCAATCCGGGGTGCCTGCCTAACGGTATGCGCCAGCGGTATTCGCCGGTGTTGAGGTCGATCGCGCTCAGCGTCCCCCAGGGCGGCTTGATCGCCGGGAAGCCGCTCGAATCGCGCCACCGCTCGTAGCCGGCGAACTCGTAGGGTGAAGCAGCCGCCCTCGGCGGTGTCGCGGTCGGGTGTTCCGCAGCCGGCAGCGGCGGCGCCTCGCCACGCAGATAGGCGATCACCGCGCGCTTGTCTTCCTCGGCCAGCGTCGCGAACGCGGGCATGAAGCCGCGGCCGTGGTCGATGACCTGTCGCATCTCGGCCGCGCTGCGCCGCGCGGCGATTCCCGCCAGGCTCGGCACGCGCTCGCTGCCGCGACGATCGGTCCCGTGGCAACCGCTGCAGGTCGTGACATAGATCGTCTTCCCCGGGACCGACGTCGAAGACGGCCGCGTCGCAGCCGGGGTCTTCACCTCGCGCATCGCCGCGATCCACGGGACGTCGCTGGCATTGACGTAGAGCACCCCCGCGTCGCGGTCGACCGCGGCGCCGCCCCATTCGCCGCCGCCGTCGAAGCCGGGGAGTACGATGCTCCCCTCCCGGCTCGGCGGGGTGAACAGAACGTTAGGCCTGAGCGTCCGCCAGCGGCGGAGCGCCGCGTCGTGCGCCGCCGGCGAGAGCACGGCGAGATCCGCTTCAGTCATCGACTGCCGCGCGAACGGTGCCGGCTTCGAGGGAAAAGGCTGCGTCGGCCACGCCGCCTCGCCGCGCAGATCGGAGGGAGGGACGGCGCGCTCCTCGATCGGGAACAGCGGGTGTCCATTCGTCCGGTCGAACAGGAAGACGAATCCACTCTTCGTGATCTGCGCGACCGCGTCGACGCGCCGGCCGTCGTGCCGGACGGTGACGAGGTTCGGCGCCGCGGGCAGGTCGCGGTCCCAGACATCGTGGTGCACGGTCTGGAAATGCCAGATGCGCCGCCCGGTCGCGGCGTCGAGGGCGAGCAGGGTGTTCGCGAACAGGTTCGCACCGACTCGCGCTCCGCCGTAGAAATCGGGAGTCGCCGATCCGGTCGGGACGTAGACCATCCCGCGCGCCGTGTCGACCGACATCCCCGCCCACGAGTTCGCACCGCCGGCGCTCTTCCACGCATCCGCCGGCCACGTCTCGGCGCCGGGTTCCCCCGGATGCGGGATCGTGTGAAAGGTCCATCGGATCTTCCCGTTCCGCACGTCGTAGGCGCGAACGTCTCCGGGCGCCGAGCCCTCGCCTTCGCCGACGCGCGTCCCCTGGATGAGCAGATCCTTGTAGACGATCCCCGGCGTCGTCGCGATCACGTACGCATCGCCGACGTCGCGGCTCAACCCTGCGCCAAGGTCGACCGACCCCGAGTCGCCGAAGCCCGCGATCGGTCTGCCATCGCGCGCATCGAGCGCATACAACCTTCGCCCGGCCGAAAAGAAGATTCGCGCCGCGTCACCGTCGGACCAATAGGCGACGCCGCGGTTCGCGTGCAGCTCCCGGGTGCGGTGCGCGAATGGATCGAAGCGCCAGAGCAGCGTACCGCTGTCGGCACGGAGCGCGACCACGGCGAGCGCCGGCGTCGTCGTGTAGAGGACCCCGCCGACGACGATCGGCGTCGCCTGGATCTCGGTGCGCTCACCGGCCGGCGCGTCGCCGGTGTGATACGTCCACGCGACGCGGAGCGTCGCGACGTTGGAGCGGTTCACCTGCGCCAGCGCCGAGTAGCGCGTCGTCGCCGCGTCGCCACCGGTGACGCGCCAATCGCCGGACGGCGCCCGGCCGCGGCAGCCGGCGAGGAGCGCCGCCGTTAGGCAGGCGCAGGCGGATCGGATCAGCGGCATCGATCTGCGGAGGGCGCGGGGAGCATTCGTTTATCGCGCGGCGCGCAAGGCAGGGCGTGAGGCGGCACGCGAATATGGATGAGAATCGTCGCTGCCGGAACCATCGACCGCTGGCCGGGACCGGCGCCGCTCGGCGCGAGGCGCGCGGTCCGGCGCCCGGCTTGCAGTCTCCCCGCCCGAGCTTTCAGTCGACTCGAGCAAGGAGCTGCGCATGGCCTTTTCGATCACCTCGCCCGTCTTCGCCAACAACGGCTCGATTCCCCGCGAGTATACCTGCGACGACGCTGACGTCGCGCCCGCGCTCGTCTGGAGCGGGGCGCCGCAGGGGACGAAGAGCTTCGCCCTCATTGTCGACGACCCCGATGCGCCCGACCCGAAGGCGCCGAAGATGACGTACGTGCACTGGGTGCTCTACGACATCCCGGGGACCGCGACCGGTCTGCCCAAAGGCGGTGTGACGCCGGCCGGCGCGCGCGACGGTGTGAACGACTGGAAGAAGACCGGATACGGCGGTCCCTGCCCGCCGATCGGCCGCCATCGCTACTTCTTCAAGCTGCACGCGCTCGACACCATGCTCGGCGACCTGAGGACGCCGACCAAGGACCAGCTCATCGCCGCGATGAAGGACCACGTCCTCGCCCGCGCGGAGCTCGTCGGCACCTACGAGCGGACCCGGTAGGAATGAGGGAATCAAGGATCAAGGGGTCAGAGTCGTTGAAACGCGATTTTCGCGTTTCAACGACTCTGACCCCTTGAAAAACTTGAACGCGGCGTTGACGTCGGCATCACGGTGTTGCTGACGAACGCCAGACGCGTTCCATCCGGCGACCACGACGGAACGTTGATCGTTCCCTGGCCGCCGTAGACGTAGGCGATCACGCGCGCGGCGCCTCCGTCGATCGGCATCAGGCGGAGCAGGACGTGCTTGTAGAACGGATGATCGTCGGCGCGAACGTCAGGCGGGAAGGAGATGAACGCGATCCACTTCCCGTCTGGCGAGATGTGCGGGAACCAGTTGTTGAACGAGTCGCTGGTCACCTGCGTCTGCTCGCTCCCGTCCGGGCGCATCCGCCACAGCTGCATTCGCCCCGTGCGCGACGAGTTGAAGTACACCCATCTTCCGTCGGGCGTGTATTCCGGCCCGTCATCGAGACCGTCGGCGGTCGTCAGGCGGATCTCGTCGCCACCGGTCGCGGCGATGCGATAGACGTCGAACACTCCGTCGCGCTGGCCGGTGAAGACGAGCCACCTCCCGTCCGGCGACCAGCCGTGCAGATACGATGGCCCCTTCGCCGTGATGCGTGTCGGCGTACCGCCCGACGACGGCAGCGTGAACACGATCGATGCGCCGCTGTCCTCGGCGACGTGGTTGCTGATGCCGAGCATGCGGCCGTCGAAGGACAGCACGTGATCGTTGTTGTTGTGCGTCGCGAACCCGGTGTTGATGACCGTCGGGCGACGGGTCGCGAGGTCGAACCGGTAGAGATGTCCTTCCTGCGCGTAGACGAGCGCCTTGCCGTCATGCGTCCAGTTCGGCGCCTGGAACGATCCCGTATAGGTGTGCTCGACTGTCGCATTCCCGCTGGCGACGTCGAGGATCTCGAGCCGGCTCCCCAGGTAATCGCGATAGGCGACGAGCGAAGCTGGCGCCGGGATCGTCAGGCGCACGTTGCTGAACGCCGCCCGCTCGGTCACCGCGTCGTTGTGCGCGCAGACGAAGAGTCCGACGTACACGGTATCGGAGAGGGGAACGTCGCTCACCTGCTGCGTGACGAGCGTGTCGCCGAAGCGCGCGAGCGACATGATGTACGTCCCGTCGCGCCGCTCGAGCTGTACGATCGCATCCGGATCGGGAATGCTGTCTGCCGACTTCTGTTCCTCGGTCGTCGCGCCGGCGGTTCGGCGAAGCTGCAGCGAAGCGAGCCCGTTGCCGTGCACCACCGCCGAGACGTGCGGGCTGTTCGTCGCCAGCGACGAGCGGATCATCCAGCCGATCTTCCGATGCGGGTCACCACCCTTGCCGACGAAGCGCGCGCGCGCCGACAGGATGAAGTTCCCCGTCATCCGTTTCCACACGTAGTGAAAATCGTCGTGATCGCCCCACATGTTCTGTCCCGAGCCAGCAATGCGATACACTTGTCGTCGCGCGTCATAACTCGCCGCGCCGTGATGCAGCGGGCGACCGACGTCCGTCTGGCGGTCGAAGACACCGACCGCGCCCTGTGCACGAGCGCTGCCTGACGCGACCGCGGCCGCAACCAGGAGGAGGACGCCGCCGCCCACCGCGTCCGACAGACGTCGTAGAGCGCAGCCCCTGCGCCGGTGGATATCGAGACGCGTCATCAGTTGCCTCGCGTGGTGATGTCAGAAGTTGCGCCGATCACGACGAGCCGGTGCCCCAGCTGTCGATTCGTTGCGGCGAAGAGCGCGCTCGAATCTCGACCAGGATGTCCCCGCCATCAAGAGAGGCGCGCAGGTCGAGCATCCTGTCGGCGACGGCATCGGCAGCGGCGAGGGCGTCGGGCGGATACGTCATCGCGATCGCGATCACCTTCATGCCGGCGGCTATTCCCGCGTCGATCCCGGGAGGCGCATCCTCGACCACCACGCACTGCGCCGGTGGGACGCCGAGCCGCGCCGCGGCGCGCAGGTAGCCCTGCGGGTCCGGCTTTCCACGTTCGATCTCGTCGGCGCAGATCATCACGTCGGGGATCGGGATCCGCCCGTGCCGGAGCCTGAACTCCGCGACAGCGCGCGTCCCCGATGTCACGACCGCCCATCGGCCCGGGGGGAGCGATCGAACGAGCTCGCGCGCGCCGGGAATCTCGTGCACACCTTCAGTCGCCGTCGCCTCGGTCGCGATCAGCGCCGCCAGCTCGGCGTCGGCATCGAGCGACGGCGCGAGCGCGCGAATCGTGTCGATTGCGCGCCGGCCGTGCGCGGCGTCGATCACCCGCGCCGGGTCGAGGCGGTGTCGGGCCGCCCAGTTGCGCCAGGTGCGCTCGACGCACTCCTGCGAGTCGACGAGCACCCCGTCGAGATCGAAGAGGATTGCCTGGCAGCGAAATGTGCGTGGCGTGCTCACAGCGTTAGGCAGCGTGTGGAGGGTCGGTCAGTCGGGGCGCGATACGATACGGCCGAGCGCCCCCGCCCGCGAGTGCAGCCCGCGGGCCGGTCGGGTACGCGCCGTCGAGTCATCCGGCTGGCCGATTCTTACCTTCGCCGTCAATTGCTGGTAGCATTCGACGCCGCAGCCGACTGCTTCCACCCCGGAGACTCCAATGCTCTCGCGGACCACAGCCTCGCTCCTCCTCCTGCTCACCGCGGCGCCGCTCGCGGCGCAGACGCGCAACCTCGCCACCCGGCTCGGCTACCCGGCCGACACCAAGCTGCTGATCATCCACGCCGACGACCTCGGCGTCGCGCACTCGGAGGACGTCGCCAGCCTCGATGCGCTCGACCAGCACGCGGTCAGCTCGGCCAGCATCATGATGCCGACACCGTGGGTGACCGAGGTCGCCGCCTACATGAAGGCGCACCCCGACGCCGATCTCGGTCTCCATCTCACGCTCACCAGCGAGTGGAAGTCCTATCGCTGGGGGAGTGTCGCGCCGCGCGACCAGGTGAAGACTCTCCTCGACTCGGCGGGGATCTTCCCCAGCGACGAATCGCTCGTCGCGAAGAACGCCAGCCCCGTCGAGGTCGAGCGCGAGCTGCGCGCCCAGATCGAGCGTGCGCTGGCGATGGGGATCCACCCGACGCACGTCGACAGTCACATGGGCGCGCTCTTCACGACGCCGGCGCTCCTCGCCACCTACGTCAAGGTCGCGCACGAGTACCATCTCCCATTTCTCGGCGTGAAAGGGACGCCGTTCGACTCGGTCAAGGGAATCACCAGCCGCGACGTCCTCGTCGACGCGGTGCTGATCGCCGACACCAATGTCCCGCGCGACCAGTGGGCAAATTTCTATCTCAAGGCGATCGCCTCGCTGAAGCCGGGGCTGACTGAGCTGATCGTGCACCTCGGCCACGATGACGCCGAGCTCCAGGCGGTGACCGTGGACCACGAGCCGTATGGCTCGGCGTGGCGGCAGCGCGACTACGACGTCGTCACGAGCGCGGAGTTCAGGAAGGCGCTCGCCGACAACCACGTCGTGCTCATCGGCTGGAAGGACGTCCGGCGCGCGTCGCTCGCTCCCTGACGAACTGCCGGCGCGACCGTGCCTAACGGTCGCGCCGCCGGCCACGTTCAGAGCTGGGAGAACGCCGTCGGCCGGAGGATGATGTCCGAGATCGCCGAGACGTTGTCCTGGTATTGCGGATCGCCGGAGAGCTTCTTCCAGTCGGGATCCTTGCTGAAGCTCGACCACGCCGCGTCGCGCGCGGACATGTCGGCGAAGGCCAGCATGTAGGTGAGGCTTGGCATCTTCGCGCCGATCACCGTCTCGCCGAAGAAGACCGGAGTGAGCCCCGCGCGCCGGAAGATCGGTATCTCGCCGGCGTTGAACATCTGCAGCTTGTTGAGCGCTGCCTTGTCGCTGTGGCTCTCGTAGGTCCGCATCTCGAAGATCCGCGAGCGGGTACCGGCCAGACTCGCCGGCGCCTCGAGCGCCGGCATCGCCTCGAATGCCCGGAGCAGAGTGCTCTCGACGCGAACGAACGCCGGGTCGGACATCGGTGCGTCGAGCACGGCCGCGCCGGCGCGGCTGTAGGTGGCGTCGCTCGCCAGCCGCTCGCGCAGCGACACCACCGAGTCGAGCGTCGGGTGTGCGAGCACGAGCAGCAGCGACGGCGCATTCTCGCCGTAGACGACCTCGAACGCGCCGACCTTCGAGATGCCGGCGCGGTTCAGTGCCGGGATCGCCGCGTCGCCGATGAAGGTGGTGAAGGCCTTCTGCTTCGCGCCCGGAAGCAG
>Ga0070658_10005244_pt1 | contig 10529 bp, 11 predicted proteins | sample KBSC13metaG_FD_64664 | JGI IMG/M metagenome (GOLD analysis project Ga0070658, IMG submission 64664) | Corn rhizosphere microbial communities from Kellogg Biological Station, Michigan, USA - KBS C1-3 metaG | ecosystem: Host-associated > Plants > Roots > Rhizosphere > Soil ... | reverse complement strand
CGAGGATCGCGTTGGCGCCGAGCCGCGACTTGTTCTCCGTCCCGTCGAGGTCGATCAGCACGCGGTCGATGTGCGACTGCTCGGAGACGTCCAGGCCCAGCAACGCCTCGGTGATCTCGGTGTTCACGTGCTCGACGGCCTTCTGCACGCCCTTGCCGAAGTAGCGCTGCGCGTCGCCGTCGCGCAGCTCGATCGCCTCGCGCGAGCCCGTGGACGCGCCCGACGGCACCGCCGCGCGGCCCATGGCGCCCGACTCCACCAGCACGTCCGCCTCCACCGTGGGATTGCCTCGCGAATCCAGGATCTCACGGGCGACGATTTCGACGATGGCGGTCATTGGGGGTCCTTGTTGGCGATTGCGCGCATTTTACAGGGTGGAAGGTTGAGACGTGGGGGAAATGGCGGGCGTAAAACCTTAGGGAACGCCGATGGCCGCCGATGGCCGCCGATAAAACCATTCTGGATGTTCGTGCCCATTGAGATGTAGTGGCCATGCGCACGAAAAACACCCATGCCTTATCGCCGATTGTCGGCGGCCATCGGCGGCCATCGGCGATCCCAGGTTTGCGCATCCGCCAGCCACCGCCGCCACCAACGAAAACGGCCCCGAGGGGCCGTTTGTCGTGAGCGAAAACCAGGTTACTGCGGCACGTCGCGAACGCCCCCGAAGTACCCGGTGTAGTTGCAGAACTGGTCCGACCCGTTGAAGGCGCCGGTGAATCCGTTCTGCGTGACGGCCATCTGCGACATGTTGAAGGTCCCCTGGTTGCCGGGGGTAGACCCGAACGTGCAGTTGAACGAGCCGTTCACGTTGCCCATGTGGCCGTCCTGCCCGTACGTCCCGTTGAACGAGCAAACCGACGACGTGCCCGCCGAGTTGAAGAAATTCACGCGCGCGGAGAACGAAGCGCCGGAGTGCTGGATCGTGAGCACGTCGAAGATCAGCACCGCGCCGTTGCTGGCGCCGTTGTGGCAGCTGGTTCCCGTCGCGGTGAGCCCGCCCAGGTAGGTGCCGCTGAAATTCTCCACCGACCACGTCTGGCGCTGGATCTGCTTGGTCACGCTCACGCCGTTCACGGTGTAGACGAGCGTGGCCGTGGTCGCGGTGTTGAACGAGATCGTCATGGTGCCGACGGGGGTCGCCACGACGGTCGCCGGGTTGAATGCCCCGCTGAACGCCGGGCCGGTCGTCTGGTACAGCTGGCCGGTGAAGGTGCTGCCGCCGCCCTGCAGGCTGGAAGCCACGTACCAGCGCGCGCTGTTATCCGGGCCGTACACGAAAAGCGTGCCGAAGATGATGTTGTTCTGCTGGATGAGGTTCAGGCCCCAGCCCGATTCGGCCTGGTTGAACCAGAGGTCGGTGTAGTCGATGCCGGTCGAAGCAGCGGACGCGGGAAGGGCAAAACCGAGCGTCACGAGCAGGCCGGCGACGCAGCGGCGGAAAGCGGAATTCATGGGCATCCTTGTGAGTGGGAAATCGCGGTACGCCCTTCAGACGTCCCGCACGGTGCAGGAGTTCCGCCGACAAGACGTGTCGTAAACGGACGACGTGGCGGATTTTGCTGTGGGACAATTCCGACGCCCGCCACTCCACAAGGAGACCCGTACATGAAACGCGTCGCTGCGCTGCTCGCCACCACCGCCGTCGTCCTGTCTCCCACCGCCATGGCCGGCCCGTGGTACGTAGGGCTCGGTGCCGGCCAGTCGAGCACGAGCACGGACCTGGTCAGCAATCGAGAATCCACCCTCATCAACGCCTCGGACATCAGCTCGGACTTCGACCGCACGGACACCGCGTGGAAGGTCTTCGCCGGGTGGCGGCTGCATCGCCATTTCGCGCTCGAGGCCAACTACACGGACCTGGGCAAGACCCAGCTCACCACGAACCTCACGGGCGGCGGCGTGGCGCCGGCTTCCATCCGGCTCGACCGCAAGCTCGACGGCTACGGACTGGACGCGCTCGTCATCGCGCCGTTCGAGCCGCATCGGCTGGCGGTCTTCGCACGCGCCGGTGCATTTCGTGCGCGGCTGCGCGAGGACGCGACGCTCGGCGGCAACATCGTGTTCACGAACGGCGATCCGGAAGACCGCGTGCGGCACGCTTCCCAGGACGAGACCGTGCTCCACTGGGGCGTGGGCGCCGATTGGGACTTCATGCCCAACCTCGCATTGCGGCTCGAGTGGGAGCGCTTCACGAAGGTGGGCAAGGCCTTCGCCGTCGGGGGCAGCGGCACCACGGGTGAAGCGGATACGGATGCGTGGATGCTGAACCTAATGTATCGATTTTGAGATGGGGCCCCGTCCTTCGACGGGGTGACGTCAGCGGAACAGGCCCTTCAGGGCGTCCACGGCGCCCTCGATGCCGCCCTTGCGCAGGAGGTCCATGTTGGTGAGGACCTTCTGCGCGATACGCTGCATGAGCGCGCTGCTCACCACCTTCGCGAGCTCGCTGCCGGTAAGCCCGCCCTCGCGCTTGCCGATGTCGCGCAGGTCGATGTCGGGCAGGTCGAACGTGATGCCCTGCCCCTTGAGCGCGGGATTCGTCATCGTCACCTTCGCGCCGCGCAGCGTAAGCCGCTCGACGATGAAGCGCCGTTTCGACTCGCGCGGCTTGGCAGCGTGCTTGTCCTTCGCCTCGGCGGTGCCCGCGCTCTTAACGTAGGCGTCGATGCTGCGCTGGATCGCCTCCAGGTTCGTGGTGCCGTTCGCACGCTCGTAGGTGATGGCGGCGCGCTCGACGCTGAGCTCGTGCACGACCACGACGTCCGAGGTGAGCGTCGCCGGATCGAGCCGCAGCCGGATCTCGCCGAATTGCGCGGAGTGGCCTCCCGCGAAGCCGGAGGGATTGCCGATCTGCAGCTCGCGCACGGCCCCGCGCCCGTTGGTGGGCGAGATCTGCACTTCGCGCACCTTCACCGGGACGCCGGCGACGATGGGGCCGTAGTGCTCGAGCGCCCACTTCACCGCGACGTCGAGGTAGTTGAACGCGAGGAACGCCACGCCGCCCGCCAGCAGCAGCAGGACCGCGAGCGCGATGAGCGCCCTTCTCAGCATCGGATCAGGCGAGGGCCTGCAGCACGGCACGCAGCCCCTGGGCCTCGCCGCCAGCGGGGCGTCCGGGGCGGCTCACGTCGTTCCACGAGAACACGTCGAAGTGCGCCCACGCCACGCCCTCGGGCACGAAGTAATCGAGGAAGAGCGCCGCGGTGATGGCTCCGGCATACCCGCCCCGCCCCGCGTTGCTGAAGTCGGCGATGTCGCTGTCGAAGAGGCGGCGATAGTTGCGCCACAGCGGCAGGCGCCAGATCGGGTCCGAGGTTTCCTCGCCCGCATCGAGCAGCCGCTGCGCGAGCTTCTCGTCGTTGCAGAAGAGCACCGGCAGCTCCGGGCCGAGCGCCACGCGCGCCGCCCCCGTGAGCGTGGCGAAATCGATGAGGGTCCTGGGCTTCTGCTCGATGGCGTAGGCGATCGCATCGCACAGGATCACGCGGCCTTCGGCGTCCGTATTGCCGATCTCGATCGTGTGGCCGGCGCGCGTGCGAAACACGTCGCCCGGACGGAACGCGTTGCCGCCGATCGCGTTCTCGACGGTGGGCACGAGCACGTGCAGGTTGTAGGGCAGGCCTCGCTGCATGACGAGGCGCGCGAGGGCCAGCGCGTGCGCGGCGCCGCCCATGTCCTTCTTCATGAGGCGCATGCCCTCGGCGCTCTTGATGTCCAGGCCGCCCGAGTCGAAGACCACCCCCTTGCCCACGATCGCAAGCCGCGGATGCTTCGGGTTGCCCCAGCGGATCTCGAGCAGGCGCGGCGCGCGTGTGGCCGCGCGGCCGACCGCGTGGATCGCCGGGAAGCCCTGGGCCAGCAGCTCGTCGCCGACCCACTCGTCGAATTCGCCGCCGAAGAGCTCCGCCTGCTCGCGCGCGATGTCCGAGAGCTCGGCCGGGCCCATGTCTTCCGAGGGCGTGTTCACGAGATCGCGAACGAGGCGCGCGGCTTCCGCGACCTGCAGCATGTCCGTCACGCGCGACGAGGCCTCGACCTGCAGCGTCGCGGGCTTGCGCTTCGCCTTCTTGTAGCGCGTGTACTGGTAGCTGCCCAGGTCCCATGCGAAGGCCGCGTTCTCCGGAGCGATGTTCACCGAGCCCTTGGCGAGCGCGTAGCGGCCGCGCGGAAGCTTGAGCGGCAGGCCCGCGAGCGCGAAGGGGTCCGCGGGATCGCTTACTCCGGCGAGCACGCGCGCGACACCGCCCTTTCCGTCACCCACGAGGCAGAACGTGTTGCCCGCGCCATCGAAACCCGACGCCTCGGCCCACTTGCGCTCGGCGGGCGCGAGCGACTCCAGCAGCTTGGGCAGGCGCTTCGCGTCGGTCGCGTGGATCGGGGTGGCCTTCTCGAAGACCTTCTTGTCGGTGATGACGTTCATGACGATCGCTCGGGGGAAAGCGTCATTTTAAGCGGTCGTGGCTGACGGACACGAAAAGCGGTCGTGGCTGACGGACACGAAAAGCGGTCGTAGCTGAGGGAGACGAAAACCGGTAATCGCCGATGAACGCCGATCAAACGCCGATGAACGCAAATAAAGTCTTTCAGCCCGGAATGACGTGCACGAAACTTGAATAGTTATCGGCGGGTATCGGCGTGGGATCGGCGTTCATCGGCGTTTTCAAAGCTTTTCGCCCGCATCATCCCCGCTGCCCAATACCACGCAAGCCCCACCACCACGAGCGTCCACACGATCACCGCGCCGGTCGGAAGATCCGTCGCGGTGGAGACCACGAGCCCAAGCGCATAACCGGTCGCGGCGATTCCCCACGCGACGATCAACCGCCCCCGAGCCATCCGTCGCGTGGCGAGCGGCGGCACGATGAGCGTGGCGAACACGAGATACAACCCCACCAGCTGCACGGACACGGTGACCGCCAGCGCGAAGAGCACATAGAAGCCGATGACGCCGATGCGCTCGCGGAAGCCGAACCATCCGACCAGCACCACGGCATAAACCGCCGCGGCCCACATGAGCCGCGAAGGCTGCGCCCACAGGATCTGTCCCACCAGCAAGTCGCGCAGGTGCTCGCTGCCGTGCGCGTTGCTCGCAAGCAGGATCAAGCTCGCGGTGGCGCCCAGGACGAAGACCACGCCGATCACGGCCTCCTGCACATCCGGCCACACACGCTCCGTCCAGGTGAGCAACAGCGCGCCTGCCAGCGCCGCGCCGAAGGCCGCGATCTGCACCGCGGGCCCCTCGGCCTCGAAACCGATGCGATCGGCGATCAGCACGCCGCATCCGGCGATCTGCGCGATGGCGAGGTCGATGAACACGATCCCGCGTGCCAGCACCTGCGTGCCGAGCGGCACGTGCGTGGCGCTCACCAGAAGGCCCGCCAACAGCGCGGGCCAGAGGATCGAAAGCTCGACCGCGTTCATTGCGCGCCCTTCAGCAGCCGGTCGATGGTGTCGTCGAAGAGCCCGAAAAGATCCTTCGCGCCCGGCGTGCCGCCCACCGTGAACGGCAACGTCACCACGTTGATCTTCGTGCGTTGTGCCAGCCATTGCGAAGACTGGTCGCCCTGGTAGGCCGCGCGCAGCACCATCTTCGCGGGCTGCTTCTGCAGCAGCGACAACACTTCCGCCAAGTGCGCCGTCGTGGGCTCGATGCCGGGCTTGGGCTCGAGCGCGGCGATCTCGCGAAGCCCCAGCCAATGCGCGAGATACGTGAAGCCCTTGTGCTGCACGACGATGGGCTGCCCCTTCAGGGGCGCGGCTTGCTGCTCCCACTTCGCCACCGCAGCGCTCCAGCGCGACTGGAAGTCCTGCAGGCGCTGCTGGTAGAACGCGGCGTTCGCCTTGTCCAGCTCGGACATGCGCTGCGCGAGCGCCGTCGCGACCTTGCCGATATTGCGCGCGTCGGTCTGGATGTGCGGGTCTCCGAACGGGTGCACGTCGCCTTCCGAGCGATCCAGCTTCGCGGGCTTGTCGAGCAGGGGCACGTTCGCCGTGGCCTCGAAATAGCCGGGACCGCTCGCGGATTTCCCGGTCTGCTGCAGCACCAGGGGCAACCAGCCCACCTCCAGCTCGGCACCGGTGGCAACGACGAGATCTGCCGCGCGGGCGCGCGCGATGAGGCTCGGCCTCGCCTCGATGCGATGCGGATCCTGCAGCGCGGTGGTCGCGACGTAGACCTTCACCTTGTCGCCGCCCAGCTCCTGCGAGAGAGCGCCCCACTCTGGCACGGTCGCAAAGATGCTCAACGCGGCGTGCGCGGTAAGCGCGGAAGCGAGAAGGGCCGCCAGGACGATTCGAATGAATGTTTTCATGCGGGCCCCTAGTACTTGTGCGCGCCGTGCGCGCCCAGGCTGAGGATGTACTGGACGAAGAATTCGTTGTCCGTGAGGTCGGGAGCCAGCCTGGCGCGGGCGAACTGCAGGCGCACGCGGCTGAACTCCGACGGGCTCCAGTCGATCATGGCCGTCGCACGCTGCGGATTGAACGCCGAGCGATCGCCCGCGTCGAGCCGGTCGTATCGCAAGCCCGCGCGCCACATCGGCACGAACTGGTACACGCCCTGCACGTAGCCGCCGCTTTGGCGCGCGGAGAAAGGCCCCGCATTCGGGTCTCCCTCGATGGGCACGCCTACGGCCATGAGATCGCCGCTTTCCTTGCGCCAGAAATATTCGCCCTGCAGCTTGAGGTTCGTGCGCGTGGGATTGCCGTTCGGCGCGTACTTCCACACGAATTGCGCGCCGAGCGTGCGGCTCTTTCCGGTGAAGCTCGCGGGCATGTCGTCACCCAACGCGCCCACGATGGTGTCCGGCCGTTCTTCGGCGCGCGTGTCGAGGAAAGAGAGGCCCGCGAGCCAGTTGTGCGATTCGCCCACGTCGCCGCCGGTGCGCGCGAAGAGCACGGTCGAGCCGACGCCGTTCTTGTTGCGCGGCGTTCCGGGGAAGGCCGCGCCATTGCCGAGCTCGGCGCCCAGCTCGACGTAGTGCTCGGTAGGGGCGACCCAGCGCGCCTGCACGCCATCCGTGCGGTACTGGCCGCCGAGGAACGCCTGGTAGGCGAGGGGCGTATCCGCGAAATCCCAGGTGTGCGCGTGCTGCTCGTTTAGATAACCCGCTGCCGAAAGGAAGCGCCCGAACTTAGGGACGATGCCGAAGGGCGCGCCGTTGAACGTGCCGAACGCCTCCTCGACTTCCACCTGGTTGTCCGCGTTCATGGAGAACGTGAGGACACCGGCGAACTTGTGGTCCACGTTCGCCGAGAACGTGAGCTCCGATTCCCCGAGCGAGAATCCGCGGCGCCCCGGCCCCACATCCGAGGCGAGCGGGAAGCCGGACAGGCGATAGAGATCCGGATCCTGCGAGAAGTTGTTGTAGCTGCCCGCGAGGATCGCGGAGATGGCAGGATTGAACGCCGCGAGGCCGGATGATTGCGATGGCGGCGCGGCGCTTGCTGCCGGATGGGACTCCGCCTCCTGCAGCCTCTTCTCCAGCGCCTGCATGCGCTCCTGCAGCTCGCGCAGCTCCCGGCGCAATTGGGTAACCTCGGAATCCTGGGCCTGCACGATGCCGCTGAATGCCAAGGCAACGGCGCACGCGGCAACACTCTTCAATCCGTGACGGAACATGTGATCCTCCTGCTCGTAAGGAAAGGCGCCATCGGACGACGGCGCGATACCGGCGAGTTCAGAGGATCGTGGGCGGGGCGCGCGAGAGGAACGCGAGGCGTTGCGCCGTCCTTACGCTCGCATCGTGATGGAACAACGCGCGGGGCGGCGATGCGATGACGGCGGGCGCGACGGACACATGGGTGCCGACGGCGCCTGCGAAACCGGCCAGCTGCGAGCAGGCCTCGCACTGCGACTTGGCCGGCGTGGACTCGTGCTTCTCGGTGACTTTCTGCGTCGCGTGCGAAAGGGCATGCAACGCAGCCGCCTGCTGGCCCACGACGAACGCGAGGGCCAGCCACAGCGCGAAACCGAGATGTCGAAGCGAGCGCATCAGAACCGGAAGGATACCCCCGCCAGCGCGGACCAGTCCGCGGTGAGCTGCACGCCGTTCACGGACTGGTAGATCGGCACCTGCACGAACGCGTACACCTGCGAGTCCCGCGTCATGTTGTACGAGATGCCGGGGCTCAGGAAAAGCTGCCGCTGCCCGCTGTCCTCGGGCTCGGCCTGCGCGCCGCTGTCCCGGCCCTTGGCGATGTAATTCGCCTGCAGCATGAGGCCGGTATTTGCGCCCCATCCGTAACGCAGGCCGGCATCGAGCTGCAACGTCTTGCTCGGCTTGTAGTCGTCGCGCGCGTTCATCGGCAGCACCACCTGGGCGCGCGAGAACCACGAGAGCGCATGCAGCGGCGCGGCGCCATGCCAATAGACGCCCAGCAGCGCATCCGTGGTGCCCGTGCCCGGCTGCAGGGTGCGCTCGGCGATCTCGCCGTCCCCGTTCGCCACGTCATGCTTGCCCGTCGGCAGCTTCACACCGAAATTGAAGCCCCAGGAGCGTGGGTTCTCCGCATCCTCCGACTGCCAGGCGAGGTGATGCGCCTGCACGCGCACGTCGCCCACGCCTCGGAAATTCCACGTCTCCGGGAGCAACTCGCCGTGATGGTTGTGGATGTGGAGGTGATAGCGATCCACGTACGGCAGCACCACGCCGACGCCCCAAGTGGGCGACATCGACCAGTCGAACGACGCGACCCAGTTGCGGTTGCGCGTCTCGACCTCGTCGTGGTGCCGCGGGATCTGGCCGACGGAGATTGCATCGCGCCCGTTGCGCGGCTGGTCGAGGTCGATGGACTCGTAGTGCAGGTCGGCGCGTACGCCTTCGTCGGTCCACGCGCCCTGAGCGGACCAGTCGGTATTGATGAGACAGAACGCCGCGCCGCAGCTCGCGTGCGCATCGAGGGCCAGCGCGCACACGGCGGCGCCGAGCCAATGACGGCTTTGCATTTTTCTTCCTCGGTAACGTGAAAAAGTGACGTCGTTACGCGAGGCAGGAAGGCGGTGCGCGGCTTTCGGGGAGGCGCGCGCTCAGGTCCGCAGGCTGGACGACATTGCGGAAATCGCGCGACAGGTCGATGGGCGCGATGCGATCGGGCGCCGCGACACTGGGCGCCGAGGGCATCGCGAGGAACGCCATGATGCAGAGGGGGCAATGCTGCTTGCCAGGCTGCGGCGCTTGCGTGGGGCCGTCCGAGGAAGGCTCATCTGCGCCGACCTGCATGCCGGCCTGGTGGCAGAGCGGCATGGCATCGCCCTGCGCCAGCGCGTGCGCCGAAGCCACCACCGGCCACAAAGCCGTCCACAGCACGCAGAGCAGCGTGGCAAGGGCGGTGGCGCGGCGGTCGCTTGAGCTCACGGGAGACATTCTAATGGGGAACAGCGCATCGCCCCATTTGATTCCGGGGCTGCGCCTTTCATTCCCGCAGGAGGCGTGCGAGCTCCATCACGTCGCTGGATGCCCCATCGCTCACGGCCCAGTACTCGAGCCCGGCGTGCCTCCACCGTACCAGCGAATAGCCCTGTCGAGACGATGCCTCCGGAGCTCGCTCGCCGGCAGCGGGCCACTCGAACACGTTGATCACGTGCAATCGATGGCGATAGGTGAGTGCCGCGACCGGACGACCGTCGAGATAGTCGAGACGGCCGCCCGCCAGCGTGTAGCCCGAATCGGCGAGGTCCACGACGGTCGGGGCGAAGTCCAGCTTGCCCTGGAACCACGGCTTCACCGTGTGGCGATCGCTCGAGACGACATCGTTCAGGTGCGAGTCCGTCATCAGCGAGCGGATGTGCGCCGTGGTGACCTCGGCAGCGAGCCGGTCCTCGCCACGAGGGCCCACTGTGAGAAGCACGCCGTTCCACGTGAGGAGTGACGCGATCGCGAACGAGGCCGCGATGCCGCCCCAGCGCCACCATTGCGATTCTCGCGATCGCCCTTGCTCCTCCTGCGCGATGGACGCGAGCACGCGATCGCGCAAACCGTCCGGCGCGCGGTGGTACGTCGCATCGCGCGCGATCACGGGTTCTTCAGGCTCGTTGCGCGTGCTCATCAGGAAGCCTTCCTCATGCGGCTCTCGATCGAATGCTTCAGCAGCTCCCGCGCGCGCGACAGGCGCGACATCACGGTGCCCATCGGAATGCCCGCGACCGCCGCGATGTCCTTGTAGCTCATGTCCTCGATCTCTCGCATCACGATCACCTCGCGGTAGCCCACCGGCAGCTCCTCCAGCGCCTGGTTCACGAGCTTGCGGTTGGCGCTCTGCAGCACGATGACTTCCGGCGTCTCGAGATTCGCGAACGCGGCCGGATCCGCTTCAGCGGGAGGTGCATCCATATCTTCGACCGCGACCATCTCGGCGGGCCGGTTCTTCTGCAGCCACGTGTAGCAGGTGTTGCGCACGATGCCGAGCAGCCAGGGCCGCGCTTCCGTGCCCTTCAGCCGGTCGAAATAGCGCAGCGCGCGGATGAACGACTCCTGCACCACGTCCTGCGCATCCGAATCGTTGCGCGTGAGCCATCGCGCCAGGTT
>Ga0070658_10005241_pt1 | contig 10535 bp, 9 predicted proteins | sample KBSC13metaG_FD_64664 | JGI IMG/M metagenome (GOLD analysis project Ga0070658, IMG submission 64664) | Corn rhizosphere microbial communities from Kellogg Biological Station, Michigan, USA - KBS C1-3 metaG | ecosystem: Host-associated > Plants > Roots > Rhizosphere > Soil ... | reverse complement strand
CTGCGGATCACGGTGAAGATCATCAGCAAGGCCGCGCCGATCAAGGCGATCAGGACGGGTATTTCGGCGCGGCGCAAGCCGAAGAGCGCGATCAGCAGCGCAAGCGTCCCGAATGAGCCAATCGCGACGATCAGACCGAGCTGGAGCCCGCTGCGCTCGTCATAAACGCCGTCCATGTTGAGCAGGCGGCGCATCAGATTGCCGGCAAGCGTCTGGAGATCGAATTGCCGCGTCAGGCCGAGCAAGAGTAGGATCAGGGCGACGACCAGCCAGAAACGCTGCCGCGAGCGCGCCTGCGCGATCCTGCGGCCGCCGACTTCGGCCAGGCCGGCGCTGGCACGGGCGTTGCGCGCGCCGAGCCATGCTGCGAGCAGGTAGACGAGGAAGATCAGCCAGCCGTCGAGACTGGTACCGCCCAGCATGGATGATAACCCCCCGGTCATCTCCAACGCCAGATTATCAAGCAGGACGCGCGAAGGCCAGTATCAGGCGCGGGCGCTAAACGATGGTCGGGAAGCAGGCGGTCGCGGTGAGTGAGCTGGGTGCGACCGATTGCGGCAACAGGTTCATCGCACCCTTCTTCCAGGGCATGCTGATGGTTGCCTGGATCATGCCCGACACGCCGCCGCACGTGGCGTTGGTGTCGATCACGATGTTGCTGGTGGTGAGTTGCAGGTTGCTGCGCGTGAGCCCGCGGCTGACCGCCCAGGTCTGCGTGCTACCGGCATTGGCGCAACTGCTCTGCTTGGTCGCCATGCAGCGCGCGGTCGCGGTGGCGAGTTCGTTCAACGATTGCTTGGCGAACATCATCCGCCCGCCGTCGAGCAGCAGAAACAGGAACATGAGGAAGGTCGGCGCGAGCAAGGCGAACTCGATCGTGCTGGCGCCGTCGGGGTTGCGGAGCAGAGCGCGGATCATGACAGGCGCACCACGGCCTGCTGCTGCATGGCCCCGTTGTTGAGATATTTGTCGGGCACAACCACCGAGCGATAGGTCTTGGCCGCGCGGATCACGACATAGTAACCGGGCGTGGCGCCGCTGGCGCATGTCCCACTGGATGGGTTGGTGAAGGTAGGCCAGCCGCCGACGGCGGACGGTGCGCCGATGCATTTGCTGGCGGGTGCCGAACCGTCGCAGGTGGCGCTGCCGTTGCACTGGATCGTGACCGTCGGCGAGCCGCTGACCGTGCTGGTGATGTAGGTGCTGATCTGGCTGGTATTGACGGTGGGCTGGCTCGCGCGCGCGTCGAAAGCGACCACCGCAGCCTGTTCGACCGCATTGTCCAGCTTCAGGTTCTGCTGCGTGTAGATGCCGAAATCGAGCGCAACCATCACGACACCGAAGAAGAACAGCGACACCAAGGCGAACTCGATGGTCGCGCTGCCCTTTTGCTGGCGCAGGAAGGAGATGAGCCGGGTCATTGGAGCAAACTCACGCCGCCACCGCCGCTGCTACCGCTGCCGAGGCCGTTGCAGGCTGTGCCCGCCGCGGTGCCGCCGCTCAACGTGATCGTATTCACGACCATGGAGAAACAGCCGCCCGAATTGGCGCTGGCGCCACCGCTCATGTTCAGATCGGAATTGGGGGCGTAGATCATGCCTCCGAGAATACCGGAGGCGCCGCCGCTGAGCGTGGTCGCGGTGTTCGACTTGGTTGCGAACAGCAGGTTGGTGACCCCGCCACCGGAATCGCTGGTCGGCGCGATCAGGTTCATCGACGCGCCGCCGCCCGCCGAGAGCGTGCCACCCAGGAAGAAGGTCACGCCGGTTCCGATCATCGCGCCGCCGGTGCCGTTCGAGAAGCTGCCATTGACGTAATAAGCGCCCGCGCCAAAGGTGGCGTTGCCGCTTAGGCTGAGCGCGCCGTTGATATAATGGCTCGCGGTCGCGCCGAAGGTTATCGAGCTGCCGCCGGCGGTGGTGATGCTGCCATTGGCACTGAAGGTGCCATTCCCAAAGCTAAGCGAGGCGCCGCCGTCGACATTGATCGCATTGCCCGAGCTGCCTCCGATCGCGACATTGCCTGAGGCGACGCTCATCGAACCGCCGCCGCTGACGTTGACCTGCCCGCCGATGTCGAGCGTGACCGCCCCCATCGTCATGCTGGTGCCCGACATCGCAATTCCGCCCTTGCTCTGGATTGCGACGCCATCCTGCACGACCACCTTGATGCCGCCGGCGACGGTGATGCTACCCACTTTGTAGGGGACGGTATTGGCGGGAACGGTGTAGGTGCCGGTGCTGCTGTTCCACCAGCTTGCGACCGCCCCGCTATGGTTCCAGTCGAAATTCCAGTCCGCCGGACTGCCGTTGGGCGTGCTCACCGCGGTATAGGTGCCGACCTTGGCGAAACCCGCGACGATGCGCGGATCCGAACCGACCGTGTCGGTATAGCTCGTGCCCTTGTTCTGCTTGACGTTGCTCGCAGTCGGCGTGGTGGTGATACCGCTGCCGGGATCGGACACCGCCTTACCCGCAACCACCTGCTGCGCGGTGATTTTGGTGCCCCAGGTCAACGAGATGCCCGCATTGGAGCCGACCCCGCAGCCGGTGGCGGTCATCGACGTACCGCCCGTCAGCGAAATGCCGTTGGTGGCTGTGCTGGAAAGCGTCGTGAAGCAGCCTGGGGATCCCGTGAGCGAGGCAGCAGCGGTATTGGTGACGTTGTAGCTGGTATTGTTCATCACGACCTGCGCCAGCCGCACCGGCACCGCGGTGGTGACCGTGACCGTGATCGCGCTCGAACCGTTGATCGTCACGGGCGCATTGACGGTTGCAGACGAGGCCGGCAGGCCGCTGGCGGCGACGATATCCTTGGCGACCTGGGTCGCGACCGCCACCGACTGATTAGCCTGATAGGCCTGCGCCGCGCCGAGCGCGGCCATATCGGCGACGCGCTGATTGCGGACCTTGGTCGAGTAACCGTTTCCAACCTCTACAGCGAGGCCCGACATCCCCATCACGGCTGTGAGCGCGAAAGCGGCCAATACCATGATCGTGCCGCCCTCGGCAGCGAAGAGACGCCTGAAGATACTCATGACACCCGCGTTACAGGCATGCGAGTAAAAGTGGCGCTAGCAGTCAAGGTTAACCGTAGTTAACCATAGTTGACGCCCACCCGATCCGATCCGGTGCAAATATGGATAATTAAAGCAAATTATCGGTAATGGGGCGTTTACTCTATCCAGTTACGTTTCACCTTGGTTCGTGCGCGTAACAGTAGCAGGTCATGGGTAAGAAACAGGTCATCGAGGAAACCATGGGTTTCCTGAGCCGGCTGCGGCGCGATGTGCGCGGCAACACGCTGGCGCTTATGGCGGCCATGGTCGTGCCTTTGGCGGCGCTGGCCGGTTCGGCGGTCGACCTTTCGCGCATGTACGCGGTTAAAACGCGGCTCCAGCAAGCCTGCGACGCAGGCGCGCTCGCCGGTCGCAAGATGATGACCGACCCCGACGCGCAGACCCTGGACGACACGGCCACATCGGCGGCGCAGACCTTCTTCTCCAACAATTTTAACGCGGGCTGGTTCAGAACCAACACGGTCAGCTTCACGCCGACCAAGACCGCCGACGGCCAGGTGCAGGGAACGGCCAGCGCCAGCGTGCCGATGACCGTCATGACCATGTTCGGGGCGCCTACGCGCACCGTTACGGTCACCTGCCAGGCACGCTACGACGTCGCCGATGCGGACATCATGTTCGTGCTCGACACGACCGGATCGATGGCGTGCACGACGGCGGACGATCCGTGTGGCGCCGCCGCTGCATCCTATACCCGTCCTGACGGAACCACAGGCTATTATGACGTCGAAGAGAGCGGCTCGAAGCTGTCCGGCCTACGCGCGGCAGTGCTGAGCTTTTATGACACGCTAGCGGCGACTGCCGATCCCAGCACGCACATACGATATGGGTTCGTGACCTACACATCGACGGTAAATGTCGGCTATTTGCTACCGCAGGCAGATCTCGTGCAGAACTGGAACTACCAGTCGCGCAAGCTTCTGGGTGATGCCAATTCGGGCACCGCGACCAACCAGACGTTCAACGGCATCACATCGACCGCTTGTAATGCAAAGGTCGGCCGATCGCCGGCTACCGGCTATGACAGCACGCCTCAGGCAATCGTCACGACCTTCGTGAGCTTCACCGGTAGCGGCAGCACCAGTAAATGCGTCGTGCAAAGCCAGACTGTCGTGCCAAACTGGAGTTACGACCAGATCTCGTACGACGTGTCGCAATATATCACCGGCGCGAGCGTCAACGATTCGACCAAGCTGACCGCCTCCACCTCCAAGTGGCAGGGCTGCATCGAGGAACGCGACACGCGCGCGGACACGACCTTCGACATTAACAACCTGCCCTACGACCTTGATCCAGATCTGGTGCCTAGCTCCGATGCGACGCGCTGGCGCCCGATGTGGCCCGATGTAGAATACTACCGCGGCAGCACGACGGCTGCGACTGTCAAGGGCGCCGACGTGACGACGGTGAGCAATCCGCCCGCCAACTACACCAATGTGAGCCTGGCCGGTAACCTCAAGAACGGATACCACACTTGCGGCAAGCCCGCGCAGCGGCTGGCGACGATGTCGCGCACCGATGTGTCCAATTACGTCAATGCGACCGACTTCAAGGCGATTGGCGGCACCTATCACGATACTGGCATGATCTGGGGCACGCGCCTGATCTCGCCGACTGGCATCTTCGCCTCGGATACAGCCGCTTGGCCCAATCGCCAGGCTCCCAACCGTTACATCGTGTTCATGACCGACGGCCAGATGGCGCCGAACATAAACATCTATGGCATGTATGGGATGGAGAAGCTCGATCAGCGCGTGACGGGCAACGCCAATTCGACCACGGACCTCAACAACCACAACGCCCGTTTCCTGGCCGAATGCTCGGCTGCCAAAGCCCGCAACATCACCGTGTTCGTTGTCAGCTTCGGCTCTACGCTCACCAGCCAGCTCAAGAGCTGTGCCTCGCCCGGCCAGGCTTATTATGCCAGCGACAATGCGTCGTTGAAAACAGCCTTCCAGAAGATCGCGCAGCAAGTTGCGATGCTGCGTATCTCACAATGATGCCGTGGGTCCCGGCACTGCTGCGCGATGAGCGTGGTGGACCTGCCACCGAATTCGCGATGGTGCTGCCGGCGGCGTTGCTGCTGGTGCTGGGCTTCGGCGACCTTTCCTACCAGGCCTATCTGGAATCGGTGCTGACCGGCGCGGTGCAGAAAGCGGGCCGCGACAGCTCGATCCAGGGTGCCGCCACCCAGACCACGCAGATCGACCAAAAGGTGATCGATACGGTCAAGGCGGCCGCGCCCAACGCAAGTTTCGTCTCCAGCCGCGAAAATTACGATAATTACAGCGAGATCGGGCCTGAGCCTTTCACCGACACCAACCATAATGGCGTGCGCGACAGGGGCGAATGCTTTAGTGACGTCAATGGCAACGGCCAGTGGGACTCGGATCCCGGCACCGCCGGCCAGGGCGGCGCCAACGACGTGACCTACTACAAGATGAAGGTCACCTTTCCACGCCTGTTCCCGTTCGCCTGGCTGGTCGGCTGGGGCCAGAATGTGACGATCAGCGCGTCGACCATCCTGAAGAACCAGCCCTACGCAACGCAGACTGTGAACACAGTGGCGACGATATGCACCTGACCCGGCTTTCGCGGATCGCCGCGCGGCTTTGGCGCGAGCAACGCGCGATCAGTGTGATGGAATTCGCACTGGGCGCGCCCTTGCTGATGACGCTCGGCGGGTACGGCCTCGAAGTGTCCAATCTTGCAATCACCAACATGCGCGTCAGCCAATATGCGCTGCAGATCGCGGACAATGCGTCGCGCATCGGCGTCAATTCCGGGCTTGCGACCTTTCAGGTGCGCGAGGGCGACATCAACGACGTACTGCAGGGGCTGCGCCTGTTCAGTGCGGGTGCGAAGCTGACCACCTATGGCCGGGTCACCGTATCCAGCCTGGAGAATGTCCAGCAAAGCTATGACGACGACAATGTACAGCGCATCCACTGGCAGCGCTGTATCGGTCTGAAGAGCGGGACCGGTTTCGATTCGAGCTATGGCACGACCAGCGTGTCGGCAGGAACGGACGGCACAGCGGGGACCGCAGGCACGCTGGCGCCGAGTGGGATGGGCGATCCCGGCAAGCAGATCAACGCGCCGGACAGCACGGGCGTAATCTTCGTCGAGGTAAATTACCAATATCAGCCGCTGTTCGGGACGTTGTTCGTCAATCCCACCAAACTGCACTATGTCGCGGCGATGGTCGTGCGCGACAAGCGCGACTTCAGCCAGATATATAACCCGACGCCATCCGCAGTTGCATCGACCTGCGACAAGCACGCCACCTGACGACGCATGCCTGAAGGATCAGGCCAGCAGGCCCTCGTGCAGGCGGGCGACGCGGTCCATCCGCTCCGCCAGCCTCTCGTTATGCGTGGCGACCAGGGCGGCAGCCCCCTCCCCGCGCACCAGCCGCAGGAACTGGTCGAGCACGCGATCGGCGGTGGTCTCGTCGAGATTGCCGGTGGGCTCATCGGCGAGCACCAGCGCCGGGCGATTGGCGAGGGCGCGCGCGACCGCGACGCGTTGTTGCTCGCCACCCGATAGTTGCGATGGGCGGTGATCGCACCGTTCGGACAGGCCGAGCGCATCGAGCAGGCCGCGGGCGCGTTTCAGCGCGGGCGCGGGATCGGCGCCGCGGATGAGCTGAGGCAGGACCACATTTTCCTCGGCGGTGAAATCGGGGAGCAGATGGTGGAATTGATAGACGAAGCCGATCGCCTCGCGCCGAAGCCGGGTGCGGCCGTTATCGTCGAGCTGGCTCGCTTCCTCGCCCGCGATCCGGATCGAGCCCGAAAAGCCGCCTTCGAGCAGCCCGACTGCCTGGAGTAAGGTCGACTTGCCGGAGCCGGAGGGGCCGACCAACGCCACGATCTCGCCCGGCTTGAGCGCCAGATCGACGCCGCGCAGCACCTCGATCGTGCGGCCGCCCTGGGTGAAGGCACGCGCGAGACCGGTGACGGCGAGCGGCTCATTCATAGCGCAGCACCTCGACCGGGTCGGTGCGCGCAGCCCGGAGCGCGGGGTAGAGCGTGAATAGGAAGGACAAAGCCAGCGTCATCAGAATAACCAGGGTCACCTCGAACGGATCGGGGCGCGAGGGCAATTCGGTGAGAAAGCGGACCGAGGGATCCCAGAGGTTCTGGCCAGTCAGATGCTGGATCAGGTTCACGATCGATTGGCGGAAAACTAGGAATAAAGTCGCGAGGATCAGGCCGACGATTGTGCCCAGCACGCCGATCGAGAGGCCGATCGTGACGAAGATGCGGATCATCGCGCCCCGCGTCGCCCCCATCGTGCGCAATATCGCGATGTCGCGCGTCTTGGCGCGGACCAGCATGATCAGCGAGGAGAGGATGTTGAACGCGGCGACGATGATGATGATCGAGAGGATGATGAACATCATCACGCGCTCGATCTCGATCGTCTGGAAGAGCGAGGCGTTCATCTGCTTCCAGTCCTGGATCACGCCGACCTCGTGGACCTTGGCGGCGAGCGGCGCGAGAATGCGCTCGACCCGATCGGCATCGACGGTCTGGAGGCGGATCATGCCGACCGCGTCGCCCAGCATCAGCAGATTTTGCGCATCCGACATCGGCATGACAACGAAGCTGTTGTCATATTCGTAGACGCCGACCTCGAAGATGGCAGCGACCTTATAGGAGACGATGCGCGGGACGGTACCGAACGGCGTGGTCTGCCCGTCCGGGCTGATCAGGCTGATCTGGCCGCCGACGGTGACGCCCAGCGCCTGCGCGAGCTGCGAGCCGATCGCGACGTTGCCCGATCCGGGCGTGACAGCGCTGATATTGCCCAGCACGACATTGCCCGCGATCTTGGGGGCGCGAATATCCGCCATCGTCATGCCGCGCGCCTCGACGGCCTCAACCCGGCCCTGGGTCGAACCCATCAGGGGCTGCTCGATCAAGGGAGTGGCCTCGGTCACGCCGGGCGTGGCTTTCGCCTCCGCCAGCACGCGTTGCCAGTCGTTGAGGCGCCCATCATAGCCCTGGATGATGGCATGACCGTTCTGCGCGGTGATCTTGTCGAATAGTTCCGCGCGAAAACCGTTCATCACGCTGGTGACGATCACCAGGGCCGCAACGCCTAGGATCACCCCGAGCAAGGAGAAGCCCGCGACGACCGCGATGATCCCCTCGCCCTTGCCCGGCCACAAATAGCGCCGGGCGATGGTGCGTTCGTAGCGGGTGATCAACCTTTGACCTTCGCCACCGCGTCGGCGGGCGGGAGTTCGACGCGCTCGTCGGTGGCGCGATTCTTGAGTTCGACGACGCCGTTGGCGAGGCCCTTGGGGCCGACCACGATCTGCCAGGGCAGGCCGATCAGGTCCATCGTCGCGAACTTGGCGCCGCTGCGTTCGTCGCGGTCGTCATAAAGCACGTCGATACCGGCCGCCTGAAGCTGGGCGTAGAGATCGTCAGCCGCCTTGGCGCAGGTCTCATCGTCGGCACGCATGTTGATCAGGCCGACCTTGTAGGGCGCGACCGCCTCGGGCCAGATGATGCCCTTGTCGTCATGGCTGGCTTCGATGATCGCCGCCATGAGGCGACTGACGCCGATGCCGTAGCTGCCCATGTGCGGCACGATCTCCGGCCCGTCCTGGCCCTGGATCCGAAGGCCCATCGGCGCGGAATATTTGGTGCCGAAATAGAAGATGTGGCCGACCTCGACCCCGCGCGACTGGCGCAGATCGTCGCCGGCTTCCGCCTCGCGTGCGGTGTCGCGCTTCTCGTCGGTGGCGGCATAGTCCGCGGTGTAGCCGCCCACGATCTGCCGCAGCCCCGCGACATCGTCGAAATCGACGGTCGAAAGCTCCGCCGGCTTCTCCCAATTCTTGTGGTAGAAGACCTCGCTCTCGCCAGTTGGCGCGAGCACGATAAATTCGTGGCTAAGGTCGCCGCCGATCGGGCCGGTATCCGCCTGCATCGGGATGGCGCGCAGGCCCATGCGGGCGAAGGTATTCAAATAAGCGACGAACATGCGATTATAGCTGTGGCGCGCGCCTGCCTCGTCGAGATCGAACGAATAAGCGTCCTTCATCAGGAATTCGCGGCCGCGCATCACGCCGAAGCGCGGGCGAACCTCGTCACGGAACTTCCACTGGATGTGGTAGAGCGTGCGCGGCAGATCGCGGTACGAACGCGCGCCGTCGCGGAAGAGCGCGGTGATCATCTCTTCGTTGGTGGGACCGTAGAGCATGTCGCGATCGTGGCGGTCCTTGATGCGCAGCATCTCCAGCCCGTAATCCTCATAGCGGCCCGACTGGCGCCATAGGTCCGCCGATTGTAGCGTCGGCATCAGCAACTCGACCGCGCCCGAACGATCCTGCTCCTCGCGCACGATCTGCTCGATATTCTTGAGCACGCGCAGGCCGAGCGGCAGCCAGGCATAGATGCCCGCGGCGGTCTGGCGGATCAGGCCCGCGCGCAGCATGAGCTTGTGGCTGACGATCTGCGCGTCGGCTGGCGATTCCTTCATCACCGGCAGGAAGAAACGGGAAAGGCGCATCGGGCTCCGCTCAGATTGGTTGCGCGGGCTGCTTAGGCGGGCCCGCTCAAGAGGGCAATGCGGCTGCGAACTCTTGCACATAAGCGAGCAGAGCGGCAATCGCGGGTTCCCAATTGCCCTCGACCGTCCCACGGAACAGCCTGTGCCGGGGGTACCAATCCGAATCAGGCCGATCGAGCAGCCAGCGCCAATCGGAAGCGAAGCCGGGGATTAGCAGCGCACATGGCTTACCCATGATCCCGGCAAGGTGCCCGACCGAGGTATCGACCGAAACGACCATGTCGAGGTCCGCGACGATGTGCGCGGTTTCGAGGAAGTTCCTGACGCCAGTCGCTTTCGGATCGAGATCCATCACCTCGCCCGGCAAGGCTGCGCGCAGACGCTCGGCAGCCTCTGGCGGAAGCGAACGCTCGGCATCGTGCAGGTAATTGGGGTTGCCCTTGCCCATGAAACCAACCCGGAAACCGCCATCGGGCGCGCGCGTCCGCGGGATGTCGAGCAATTCGGGCGGCGGCAGCGCTTCCAGACGCACGTCGAGGAGGCGTGCCATGTCGACGATCGAGGTCCAAACATCCGCCGCCGGAAGCGTGACTGCGCCCGCGGCCATCATGACCGTCATGTCGGGAAACATCGCCTCGAACAGGCGGACCAAAGGCGCGGGCACGAGCAGCGTGATCTTGCTGCAGCGCGCTTGGAGCTGCGGCAGGAAGCGCGCGAACTGCATGTGATCGCCGAGCCCCTGTTCGGGGAATACGACCATATGCTTGCCGCTGATGTCCTCGCCCTGCCAGCGCGGCAGGTTCACGCGCTTGGGAAAGCCGCTCCGCAGCATCGGGATCCGGGTGCGCGCCTCATAGAGCGGCCATCCTTCGGCGTAGCGCCCCTGCTTGAGCAGGTTGAGACCCAGCCCGTATTTGTAGACGTC
>Ga0070658_10005240_pt1 | contig 10538 bp, 2 predicted proteins | sample KBSC13metaG_FD_64664 | JGI IMG/M metagenome (GOLD analysis project Ga0070658, IMG submission 64664) | Corn rhizosphere microbial communities from Kellogg Biological Station, Michigan, USA - KBS C1-3 metaG | ecosystem: Host-associated > Plants > Roots > Rhizosphere > Soil ... | reverse complement strand
TGGATAACCGTGTCTTCATGTGCGCAGTTCGCTTACCGGCGGCCCGGGCACGGGCGCCAGGGCACAACCGCGCGGTGACGGCCGCCCGGTCGGCCTCCCTCGTATCCTTGGCAGCGACGCGAACCAGCGTCGGGGCGAACGTCGCGTCCACGTTCGGCACGGCGGTGCTGCTGTTCGTGCTGGCGGCCCCCGGAGCGGGGTGCGGCAGCAACTCCCCCACGGCGATGGTCGGCAGCGGAGGCAGCGGTCAGGCGGGCGCGGACGGCGGCCCGGGCGGACCGTCGCCGACGGAGACCGGCAGCGGCGGAAGCGCGGGCGGCGCAGGCACCGCGACCGGCGGCTCCGACAGCGGTGGCTCCGCGGTCGCAGGCGCCGGCGGCGCGGCCGGCATCGCCGGTGCGACGTCGTCGGGGGGCAGCGCGGGCGGCCACGCCGGACAGCCGGCGGCGTCCGGCGGCGCAGGGGGGCACGGCGGGGCCGGCGTATGCGGCGCCGCGCCCTGTACCGAGGGCGCCGTTCGCTGCAGCGGCGCCGCGCCGCAGATCTGTCGGCGCGACAGCCTGGGCTGCGTGTTCTGGGACACGCCGCCCAATCAACCAGCCGTCTGCAGCGCCAATCAGACCTGCGACTCGGTCAGCGGAATGTGCCGGTGCAACGACGATCCGCGCTGCGGGACGCCTCCTGCCGGCGGCGACTTCTGCCCGATCGTGGGCGCCCCCACGCACGCCACCTGCAACCTGGCCGCGGACGGCTGCTTCACGGTCAGCACGGAAACACCCTGCGCCACCGGCCTGGTCTGCGACACCAGCGCGCCTGGCCTGGTGGTCCCCACCGGCACGGCCTGCGGCTGCGCCCAGCCCATCGACGATCAGACCGGCCAGCGCACCGCCCTGCTGGGCACCGCGTGCACCGCCGCGCAGGCCGCGGCCGGCGCGCGCGTCGGCTCGCCCATCGACAGGGCCGTGCTGATCTGCAGGCCGTCCGGCACCTGCGACACCTGGCAGGTGCTGGTGGCGTGTCAGGCGCAGCAACTGACGGGCGGCACCGATCCCGTGACGTCGCGCCCCGCCTGTGTCTGTCCGCGCCCGGCGACCGCCGGCCATTACTACGTCGATCCCGATCCCGCGATGTCCACGTTCATGACCGGTCAGCCGACCGGCGTGCAGTTCCCCAGCGCCTGCCGCTTTCGCACGCTGACCACGGCGCTGGCCCAGCCCGACGTCACGCAGGTCATCGCCGCGCACGAATCCTCGAGCAACGTCCACTTCAAGACGCTGCGGGGCACCCCCGCCGTCTCGAACTGCAGCGCGCCGAACTCGTGCGAGCGGTTCCCCATGGAGATCCCCGCCGGAGTGCACGTCTTCACCACCGACGAGGGCAGCTTCAACCCGGCCCATTACGTCATCGACGTCGACGCGACCACCACCAAGGGATACGCGCTGCTGCTGAACGACCGCGCTTTTCTGCAAGGTTTCACCATCGACGCCGGCGCCACCAACCCCAGCGGCGTCAACGCCGGCACGCGTGTCGCGGCCGTGGTGACCAGCCCCATCCTGGGCGGCTGGGCCGGCACCCCGGCGGCCGCCCCCGTCACCGCGCGGCTGGAGCAGGTGCTGATCCTCGCCAACGCCACCGCCCCCGCGGCGACGCAGACCGCGCTGCTGCTGCAGGGGCAGGCCAGCTGGACGGCCAGCTTCCTGACCATCGCCGGCGGCGCGGGGACGAAGCGGGGCATCGTGCTCGATCACGCCACCGATCCCATCGCGGGCACCACCGCGGCGCTGTCAGCCAGTCACCTGAACGTCAGCGTCACCGGCGGGACCGGCCAGGTCGCGATCGAGCTGGGCAGCAACGGGCGCGACAACGGCGTGGCGGGCGTCCCCGGTCCCGCCTCGGCCGACGCGGGGAACGTCCTGACGGTCACCAATGACGTCCTGGTGGACGGGGCGAGCGCGCCCACGCCGCATCGCCTGAACGTCGGCGCGGCAGGCGTGGGCCTGCACCTGTTCCACGGCACCGCCGCGCTGGCGGGCGTCGACATCACGGGGGGACCGCAAGGCTTCACCGGCGTCCAGATCGATCGCTCCAACGCGCCCCGCGCCGCGGGCGCGACGCTGAAGGGTGGCTCGATCGCCGCCGCCGGCGCCACCGGCGGCGTGGGCGTGGTGGTGGCGGGCGGATTCGCGACGCTCGACGGCGCGCACGTCACCGGCGCAGACGGGTGGACCGGCGTCGTGGTCCGGCAGTCCGCTGGCAGCGCCAGCCTGGCGGGCGACCTCACGCTGACCGGAAGCGCCGCCGCGCCCACCATCATCGACGTGGCCACGCCGCTGGGCATGGCGGCGGCCCCGGCCGGGATCGTGGTCGGCCTGGGGGACGAGCAGACGACGTTCGACGTGACGGCGCCGCCGGCCAGCGTGGCGCTGCCGCGCCTGACGATCGACGACAACACGCTGGTCACTCGCTACGTCGACGGGCTGGTCATCAACAGCGGTCACGTGATGGCTGCGGGCGGCAACGTCCGCTTCACCGGGAACCTGCGTGACGGGTTGCAGGTGCTGTCGTCGCTGGCGCTGACCGGAACCGATCCGAACGATCCGGCGGCCCGCGCCACCTTCGTGGGAACCTCCTTCTCAGGGAACGGTCGCGCGGGCATCCTGCTGCGCGACGTGGTGCCGGTGCTGCTGGACGGGGTCACGGTCAGCGGCAACGGCCAGCCTTTCGCGGGCAGCGCCCTGCCCGCCTTCCCCGACGGGACGGGCGGCATAGACGTGCAGCGCAGCCAGCTGGCGGCCAGCGGCGGCGCCTTCCCCGCCGTGATCGTCAACAGCACCGTCGCCGGCAACGTCGGCTGCGGCATCACGCTGTCGGGCGGCGGCGACGATCTGGTCAACCGCACCACCCCGGACGACGGCGTGCGGGTCTGTGGCCTGGGGACCGGCTTCACGATCGACGGCGCGCCGGCGGGCTCCGCCGCGGGACGGGTGGCGGGCGCGCAGCCGGGCGTGCGCCCCGGCGACGTGACGACCGAGCTGCCGGCGCCGCTGGGCATCTTCGGCGGCCGCACCAACGTGGGGGGCAAGGTTTCGGCGTTCATCAAGAACACGCACGTGCAGAACAACAGCGGCGTCGGTATCTACGTGACGGAGGCGCGCGACCTGGATCCCACCCTGACGGCGGACGACGTCACCGACGTCAGCTTGCAGAACAACGTGGTGACCGGGAACCTGATGGTCGTGGCGCCCACCGGCTTCGAGCCGGTGGCGGGTGGCATCTACTTCGTGACCAGCAACCTGACCAGCACGGACGCCACCGGCACCCGCGCCGTCGAGGTGAGCGATCTCGGCTGCGAGGACCCGCAGGACGCCGCCGTCAACCACGTCGTCTGTACCCGCGTGCGCATGTCCAGCTTCCTGGGCAACACGGTCAGTTGCAACGGCCGCGCCCAGATGGCGTTCGGCCTGCCGCAACGGATCAGCACCTCGGCGTCCGGCGTCTCGCCCCAGGGGGACTGGGACATCAGCAGCGACGGCACCATCGTGGGGCTGGACCTGACCATGCGCTGCGCGGACGCGGCGTCGCCCAACACCCTGGCCGGCTACTCGTCGTCCGCGGCGAACATCGGCCTGGGCGTGCCCGGCCTGGCCACCACCACCGAGGGCGTCAGCCTGGTCCACGTGGGCGCTTACGGCGTGAAGTGGAACGCCGGCACCATCCTGGCCGGCGGCGACTACGCGCCCGGGCTGGCACGCCCTCCCCAGGGCAACGGCGACTTTGCGACGTGGGGCGTTTGTCCGGACGTCATGCCCGCGACCTGCCCCATCGCGCCGACCGCGCCCTGAGGCGCGCGCTCGACCGCGGCGTCTCGGCGACGCTGGCCGGGCCCGTCGGCGCTGGCGGCGTCAGTCCTTCTTCAACGTGAGCTGCACGCGATTGCCGGGCGTCGACGTGCGGGGGTCGAGCAAAAACAGGCGCGGGGCGGCCTCGGGCGCCGCCCTGGCCAGCGCGTCGCGGACGGCGCCGGCGCGGCGCAGCGCGAGCTCGCGCAGCTCGTCCGCCTCGACCCGGATGTTGGCCAGGATCAGCTTCTCCATCTCCGGCGGCGGCAGGACCTTCTCGCCGCCGTTCGGCGCGCGCGGTTTGGGAAAGGTCTCGGCCCGATAGGCCGCCTCGATCAGCTGCGGCCGCTCGCCGGCGTCGATGACCAGCGCGTCACCCGCGGGCGCCGCCTGCCCCGCCTCTGCCAGCGCGCGCCGCTTCTGGGCGCGCAGCTTGCGTTCGTACAGCTCCTGCCGCAGGCCACTCCTGTCGGTCTGCGGATCGGCCAGCCCCTCGATCTCGAACGACAGCCCGGGCCGCTCACGCAGCGCCCGGGCGATCCCCTGCAGCTTGGTCAGTCCCTTGGGGGTGACGCGCGACAGGCCGCTCGCGAACTCCAGGTACGACTCCTCGTCGCCGCCGCCGAAGGCCCGCGCGATCAGCGAGAACGGGGCGGTGACCGCCTTCACGATCAGGTTACCCAGCGTCTTCAGGATCAACGGGCCCAGCCGGAACTGCGGATCGTCCAGCGAGCCGCTGATGGGCAGATCGATGTCGATGACGCCGTGCCGGTCCTTCAGCAGCGCGATGGCCAGCTTCAGGGGCAGCTTCACGGCGGTGGGGCTGTCGACCTTGTCGCCAAACGTGAACTGGTCCAGCGTCAGCTTGTTCTTCGCGTCCAGCTTCCGCCCGGCGATGCGGTAGTCCAGGCTCAGCGACAGCTTCCCCTTCTCGATTCCATAGCCCGCATAGCGGGCGGCGTAGGGGCTGGTCGGGGGTAGCTCGAAGTCGCTGAGGCGAATCTTCAGGTCGACGAACAGCTCCTTGCTCAGCGGGTTCATCTTTCCGTCGATGGTCAGCGTGCCGGAGTGATCGATCGCGCCGCGCAACGACACCTCGGCCGTGCTCTGCGCCTCGCTCGACAGGCCCGTGACCCGGCCGCCCAGCTCGGTCAACTGGGTGCTGTAGTTCGGCCGGATCAGGCGATCGGTGAAGCTGACGTCTCCGCCTTGCAGGGTCACCTGGCCCACGGTGACGCGCATCGGTGCGGGCGCCGGCGACGGGACAGCTGTGGGACGGGCCGGCGGTGCCGGTGGTGGCGCGGACGGCGGCGGCGCGGACGGCGCCGCAGTCGTGGCCGCGATGTCCTGCAGATTGAAGTGGGCGTCGGGAAAGATCATCAGCTTCGCGGTGTAGTCCGTCAGCGCGATCTCGCGCACCGACACCGCGGGCGGCGCGCTGGCGAAGTCGATGCCGCCCACGTGGAAGGACTTCCACGACAGCAACTTTTCGTTCTTGTGCCCGTCCAGCGCGTCGAAGTGCGCGACGTCCAGGTCCCCCGTGAAGGCGATGCGCGGCCCTGCCTGCGCCTTCGCCGCAGGTGATGCCTCGACCTTCACGTGGCCCTTCAGCGAGACGGCGCCGTCGGTCACGACCAGGTTGACCTTGTCACGGAAATACGGCTGGAATGGCAGGATGGCGATGTCGCGCAGGTCGAAGCGCAGGTCGACCGCCGGCGGCCCGCCCCCTGATGCCGCGACCGCGCTGCCGCCCAGGTGCAGCTTACCGGTCTGATTCAGCGTCGCCTTGAGGTCGACGGTGGCGCGCGTTCCGGGCCTGGTGGACAGGTTCGTGGCGTGGACCCCCAGCCCTTCCAGGGTGACCGTCGCCCTGGGCTTGACGGCGCGGTCCTCGAAGCGGGCGGCCCAACCCTGCAGCGCCACGTCCGCGACGTCGACGGACCACGCCGGCGCGGCGGGCGTAGTGGCGGCCGCCGCGGTGGGCCGGGCTGGCGCGGCCCCGGCGCTGGCGGGCGGCGAGGGCGCCACCAGCGCCGTCAGGTCGAGCACCCCCGCCTCGTTTCGCGCGGCGCGCACGCGGAGGTCGTGGCTGGCGATCTCGCCCACCTTCACGGTGTGCGCGTCGAGATCGAGGCCCACCTTCCGCACCGCCAGCTCTCCCAGGTGGAAGAACTCCTCGGGCGCCGGCTTACCGGGGGCGGCGCGGCGGCGCAGCTTCACGTTCGCCAACTCGACGAACGCGTCGTCCAGCGCGACCGTGGTGCGCGCGCCCGCCGTCGCCAGGTGGTACCCCGTCCCCAGACGGACCCGGCCCTCGGCGACGTCGAAGGTCAGCTGGTCCTGGTAGTACGGGGCGAACCGTGCCGGCTCGACGCCATCCAGCGTGACCGTGCCCGCCGCGGCGAAGGGCTCCAGCGACAGGGTCCCTGTGTGGGCGAGCACGCCTCCCGGAATGGCGGTCAGGTGCGCCGTCACGGTCGCGCGCGCGCCCGGCGCGTTCGACAGGTGCGCCACGTGAACGCTCAGCTCGCGAATCGTCTCGACGAACGCCGGCCGCACCGTCTCGTCGCGCAGGTGCAGGTTGATCTTGTCGAGCGCGATCTGGTCGACCACGTAGCGCGGGCCCGCGCCCGGCGCCGGCCGCGGCCTGGCCTTCCCCTTCTCTGCCTCCCTGGCGGATCCCCCGGGCGCCGCCGGCCGCGCCTGGGGCAGCAGCCGCAACAGATCGATCTCGCCGTCGCGCAAGCGCTGCGCGTACAGCTCCAGTCCGGACAGCGCGACCTTGTCGACGTGGAAGTCCAGGGCCGAGAGATCGGCGCGTCCCAGCTGCACGTCCAGCGTGGCCAGGTTCAGCACCGGCGCGCCGGCGGGCCCCAACCGCCGCACCGCCAGCTGGTCCAGCGCCACGCGCCCCTTCAGGTTCACGCTGGGGACCTCGCCCAGCCGCACGAACGACAGGTCCAGCGCCACCGTCAGCTTGCCCGAATCGAGCCGGAACTTCAGCGGCAGCGGCACGTAGGCCTGGTAGCGGGCCAGGTCCAGCGCCGTCAGCCGCAGCTCCAGCGTGGTCTCCAGCGAACCCTTGAAGGGCTTCGTCTGCCCCTCGATGGCGAAGGGTGTTCCGTCGAGCGCCAGCGCCAGCCCCGGCTTCACGAAGGTGTCCAGGTCGACCGGCAACGTCGACACGAACGGCACGCCCACCGACAGGTGCGCGAGCTCGTGATGGCCCCCTGTCGGCCGGTCGTCGAACGTCACCGTCCCCTCCAGCAGGCGGATGTTGTTCAGCGAGAACCGGGGCGGCTCGGCGCGCGGCGGCGCGGGAGGCGGGGCCGGCTGTCGCGCGGCGTCCGCCTGCAGCTTGGCCAGGATGTCCGAGAAGTTGTAGGCGGCGAGATCGCCGAAGCCCCCTTCCGTCTGCCGCGTGTGCACCAGGTGGGCCTGCAGCCCTTCCAGCCTGAGCTCCTGCACCACCGGCGCGCGGCGGAGCAGCGACGCCCACTGCACGTTGACGTAGAACCGCTTCCACCCCACGAACGGCGTCGCCTCGTCGCGCTCGTAGATCTGCAGGTCGTCGATCCCCAGCGACAGCGCGAACGGATTCACGTGGATGGCGCCGATCGACGCCCGCCGGCCCAGCTGCTGGCGCAGCTGCGTCTCGGCGACCCGCTTCAGCACCGGCGGCAACACCAGAAAGCCGACGATCGTGAACAGCGCCAGCGCGACGCCGGCGCCGATGGAGAGTCGCCGGAACCAGCGCCTTCCCCACAACCCCGGACGGGGCGCCCCTTTCCCTGCTCTCTCTCGCTCTTCGGACGACGTGGCCATGGCGCGACCGTTCTACCTGGAAAGCCCGCCCCACCTCGAACGATCGCGGTCTATCGGAGCAGCGGGGCCGCGCTGGTGGTATCGGGCCCGCGCGCCGGCGCCGCTCCCGACGCGGCCGAACAGGTTGGCCTGGGCCTGGCGCTCAGCTGATCGCGGCGCGGCTGGCCGGCCCGCCACCCCACGGTTACGATCTGCCGCCGTGACCCCACCCGCGTCATCGCCGCCCGCCTCCGAATCTGCCGGCCCCTCACGCCTGTCGCCGGCCTCCTTCCTCGACAAGCACTCGTTCACGAAGCGCTTCTCGTCGCGCCGCGATCTGCTGCTGGTGGGGTTGCCCACCCTTCTGGTGGTGCTGGCCGCCATCGGCGTCGGCATCAAGGCGATGGGCTTCGCGCCGCCCAGCACCATCCGGTTCATCAGCGGCCCCGAGGGCAGCGGTTATCGCAACCTGGCGGACAAGTACCAGCAGGTTTTGAAACGCTACGGCGTGAAGGTCGAGATCATCCCCTCGCGCGGTGCGCTCGAGAACCTGGAGAAGCTGTCGGACCGGACCGCGAAGTTGGACGTCGGCTTCGTGCAGGGCGGGCTGGCCGAGGGCCACGACATCACCGGCCTGCACTCGCTGGGCAGCGTGTTCGCGCAGCCCTTGATGGTGTACGCGCGCACCAGCGAGCCCATCGAGCTGCTGTCGGCGTTGCGGGGCAAGCGGCTGGCCGTCGGTGCCGAGGGTAGCGGGGCGCGCGTGCTGGCGTTGAAGGTCCTGAAGGCGAACGAGATGGACGGCCCGCCCACCGTGCTGCTGGAGCTGAGCGGCGAGGAGGCGGCCAAGGCGCTGCTGGCGGGCAAGGTCGACGCTGCCTTCCTGATGGGTGACTCGGCGACCCCGCAGGTGATGCGCAGCCTGCGCGGGGTGCCCGGCATCGAGCTGGTCGACTTCCGTCAGGCGGACGGCTACCTGCGCAAGTTTCGCTTCCTGTCCAAGCTGACGCTGCCCGAGGGGGCGATGGACCTGGGCAAGGATTATCCGCCGCGGACGCTGCAGCTGATCGGGCCCACGGTCGAGCTGGTGGCGCGCGACAGGCTGCACCCGGCGCTGTCGGACATGTTGATCGGGGCCGCGCGCGAGATCCACGGCGGGCCCGGCCTGTTCCGCAACGCGGGCGAATATCCGGCGCCGCTGGCGCGCGACTTCCCCATCAGCCGCGAGGCCGAGCGTTACTACAAGTCGGGTGAGCAGTTCCTGTACAAGCGGCTGCCGTTCTGGCTGGCCAGCCTGATCGACCGGTTGCTGGTGCTGCTGCTGCCCCTGCTGGTGGTGATCGTCCCCGCCACGCGGCTGGCGCCCACCATCTACCGCTGGCGCGTGCGCTCGCGGATCTACCGCTGGTACGGGGCGCTGATGGCGATCGAGCGCGAGCTGCGCAATCCGAACGACAAGGACGAGCGCGACAAGATCCGCGGCCGGCTGGATGAGATGGCGCTGGCGGTGCGCGAGATCCGCACCCCGCCCTCGTTCGCCGACCAGCTGTACGCGCTGCGCGACCACATCGCCGCCGTCCGCGAGCGGCTGGACGGCGGCCTTCCCGCCTGACCCTAGCGCATCGTGCCCGCGGGCGGCCCGCCGGCGCCCGCGCCCATCATGGCGCCGAACAGCCCGCCGACGCCGGCGATGCACGAGGGCGGCACGGTCAGGTCCAGCGTCAGCTGGCGCCCCGAGGCGTCGCCGGTCGCCCCGCCCAGGATGGGCACGGGCGCCTTCAGCAGGCCCAGCACCATCTGCAGGCGCGGATCCGCGCCCCCGCTGCCCAGCGCCTTCGCCACCGCCAGCCCCTGGCGCAGATCGACGTAGTAGTACAGCGTGCGTCCCCCCTGCAGCGCCAGCGCCTCGGTCAGGCCGCCCGTCATCGCCCCCTTCGTCCCGGCGGTGTCCTTCTTCGCGTCAGTCTTCGCGTCGGCGCTGGCGGTCTTGCCCGGCGTCTTGGCCGGCGTCTTGGCCGGCGCCTTGGCCGACCCCATCGCCACCAGGCGCGCCTTCGCGCCCGGACCCATCGTGAAGACCAGCTTGTCACCGGCCGGGCCGCTCACCACCGCCCCGAACACGTCCAGTCCCCCCTTGCCCACCAGCTTCTTCATCACGCCCAGCGTGTCGCCCGGCACCGTGAACGACACCGTCCAGTGGACCGCGCGCAGCTTGCCCGCACTCTCCTTCTGCACGCGCAACACCTTCGTCGCCACGCCGCTGCCGGTCGTCTCGGCGCTGACCAGCGCCGTCACGGCCGCGCGATCGGTCGCCTGCAGGGCGGCCTGCAGCTTCGTGGCCGACGCCGGGTCCTTGATCGGGTACACCATCTCCGCCGACAGCTCGGGCGCCAGGCGCCCCACCATCGACAGCGTGCCGGTCAGCGCGCCCAGCAGCGCGTCCAGCAGGTTTCCCGCCCCGACCGCGCCCTTGTTCGCGCCCTTGTCCGAAGCAGCAGGAAGTCGCGCCCGCTGCCGGCGAAGCTGCGCCAGCGCGCGCTCGCCGTAACCCGAGCTCACCACGATCCCCGCGTCGTCCTTGCCGATCAGCAGCGGATCGATGGGCGCCGCGGCGACGACGCGGCTGGCGGCCTCCAGCTTCGAGGCGGGCTTCGCGTGCAGCCGCGCCAGCAGCGTCACCCCCTGCTCCGGATTCAGGTCCAGCGCGATGTCCACCGTGGCCAGGTCAGGGGCGTAGCCGAGCAGATCGCGGAGCTGCTCCCGCCCCTCCGCCCCCAGCTTGTTCCCCGTGGCCGCCGAGCGGCTCTCGATCTCGGCCAGCAGGCGCTCGCTGGCCGTCTTCACGTCGGTGCCCATGGCCCGGGCCAGGCCGTCGGGATGGATCACGACCGTGAC
>Ga0070658_10005238_pt1 | contig 10542 bp, 7 predicted proteins | sample KBSC13metaG_FD_64664 | JGI IMG/M metagenome (GOLD analysis project Ga0070658, IMG submission 64664) | Corn rhizosphere microbial communities from Kellogg Biological Station, Michigan, USA - KBS C1-3 metaG | ecosystem: Host-associated > Plants > Roots > Rhizosphere > Soil ... | reverse complement strand
GACGATCTCCGCCACCCCGCGCATCCGCTCCGCGCTGCCCACCGACGTACCGCCGAATTTCAGAGCTCGCATCTATGGTCCTCCTCGAATGACCCTGCACGTAGAAGGTGCAGGCTGGGCCGCCGGGAGGGACGTGGGCCGTTGCCTTGGCCTGGGGGGATGCCCTACAATACGCCTCCGCTTCGCGGAGACCAGGTTTCCGTCCAAGCCGACGTAGCTCAGGGGTAGAGCAGCTGATTCGTAATCAGCAGGTCGTCGGTTCAAATCCGACCGTCGGCTCCATTGCCGCTGTTCATTCTTAAGAACCTCCGAGCCTGCCCTGTCCAGGGGGTCAACGGTTCGAGGAGACGGCGTCTCCGGGACGCTACCCGTAACCCCGGGACCGGCCGCCGCTTCGCGCCCTCCAGAGGGCGGAACCACACGAGGCGAACCCCGGACCGGAAACAGGCGGCTAGATTCCACCAGGATCCGAAGCTCGGGCTTAGAAGGTCAAGGTCATATCGAGTCCCAGAATGCTGCCCCGGTAATCTCCGTAGTTCGGATTGAGCAGCAGCGCCCCCGGCAGGTAGTTCTGCAGCCCCTGGAGCACGAAGCTGTCGATCTTGTAGTCCTCCCAGCGGGCGAAGAGGCCGGTCCGCGTAGATGGGGTGATCTGGTAATCGATCCGGCCGAGCAGGCTGAAAAGCTTGACGTCGTCGTAGTTTTCAAAGCCTCTCGCGATGTCCGGCGTGCCACCCGGCGGGCTGAAAAGGGCGGCTTTGCCGTCCGAGCGTGACCAGTTGGCCGAGAGGTCGAGCGTCCAGCGCGCCGCGAGCTTGGAGGTGAGTCCGGCGCCCCAGGTGTCGGTGATCTCGCTGAGGTTCGCCGTCCAGTCGTCGAGCGGGTTGGTCGAAGGCGTGGCACCGGACTGCCGGCCCTTCTGCCGGACCTTGCGGTCCATGCGGTCGCCGAACACGAAGAGGTTGAAGCTGTCGCCCGGCGCGTAGCTGAGCTCGGCGTTGTAGGAGGTGTTGTCGTCCTTCTGCAGACCGAACAGGCTCCGGTCGTACTTCTGATCGTTGCCCGTGACCCCCAGGAAGATGCTCCAGACATCGCTCGGGAAGAACTGCCCCTGGAGGTTGAAGAGGTGCCGCTTGCGGGCCGCTTCATCGAATTTACGCAGGTCGGGCAGGTTGGTGGCTCCCGTCGACACGATGAAGCTGTCCTCGGCGGCCTCCACGTCGTAGTGTCCGATCGAGCGGTCGCCATACTGATAGCTCGACCGCAACGCGAACCAGGGAACGGGCCGGGTGTCGAACGTGGCTTTCCAGATGTTCTCGTCGGAGCTCCTGACCTCGCGGAACTTGCGGTCCCAGCTCTCGCGCTCCAAGGCGAGGCTGATCCGGGTGGAGTGGGCGAGGTCCCAGCCGAGCTCGGCGCTGGCGTTCTCGCGCGTGTAGGCGTAGGGCACCGTAACGCGCCCGATCGCCTCCCAGACCGCGTCGTAGCGCACGTAGCCGGGAAACTCGATGCGCGGTCCTTTGTTGTCGAGGTCGTAGTAGCGATAGCGAAAGGTCAGGCCGAGGCTCTGGCCGAAGCGGGTACCGAGATCGGCGTTGAGCGCCGTCGTGTTGATCTTGCGGTTGGCATGCTGAGCCGGCAGGCTCGCCGGATTCGTCGGATCGAAGGTCGAGCCGTTGAAGTTGATGCCGACAATCGACGAGTTGAGCGTGTAGGGGAGCAGCGGGTCGTCCTGCTTCATGGTGTCGTAGGAGGCGCTGCCGTTGGCAAACCAACTCCCGAACCGGGTGCGGCCGTTGAGAAACAGGATGTCGGCCCGGTTGCTGGCCGCGAGATCGGCGATGCCGAGATTGGAGCCACCGATGGAGCCGGCGCCGGGCGCCGTGTAGGCGTTGGGGTCGGTGGCACCGGTCGCCCGGAACGGGTTGTCCCAGATCAGCGTGCTGACATTGTTCTCGAACTTCGAGTAGCGGTAGCCGAAGGACAGGCCGCTGGTGTGAGTGTTCCACTCGCCGGCGAGTTGGGCGCCGGTGGTGTCGTAATCGATCGGCTCCGGCAACTCGGTAGCATTGCTGAAGCCGAAGCTGCCGCCGTAGGCCCGGTTGCCGGTGCGCTTCTCGTGATCGTACTCCAGTCCCCAGGAGAAGGGGCCCATGCGGCCGAGGTCGAGCTGCGCCAGCAGGCGGTTGCGTTCGAGCCCCAGGCGGATCGCCTGCGCCGTCGTCAGATAGGGAGAGAGCAGGCGGTTGAGGAACGCGTAGTTGATCCCCGCCGGATTGGCGGCGAACTGAGCCGCGATCGCCCCTTGCAGGGCGGCCTGGATGGGATCGGCGATCTCGAGCCGTCCCGGCCCGGTGCGCGTCCACAGCATGTGGCCGTCGTTGCCGAAATGGTGCGGGATCTTGTTGTAGTCGAGCAGGAGTTCGTAGCGGCCGGGAACCCCGTAGGCGAGGGTGTAGCGGGCGTCGTCGCGTCGCGCGTTCACGGCGTCGAAGTCGAGCTCGCGATCCCCGGCGCCCTCGCCGACCAGGTGGAGCCTGGGAATCACGAATCCGCTGCTCACGTCGCGGTACTCCTCCCACTTCGCCGAGTCGGTGTCGACGTTCGACCGGATCACTCCGAGCACCAGCGGATCGACGCGGAAGGAAAAACTCTTCTTTGCCGGCTCCTGGGGGGCCTCCGCGGGAGCGGCCGGGGTCATCTCCTGATGCGGCGGCTCCGTGGACGGCTCCTGCCCGGTGGCGGCACCGGCACCGGTGAGCAGAAGGCCAGCCAGGAGGATGAACGGCCCGCGGTTCCGATCGGTTCTTGGCATGGCGTCCTCCTAGTGGCCCAGGTAGGGGCTCGATGGATTGTTGCTGCCGTGGACGGCGGCGTGGCAGTCCAGACAGGCGCGGTTGAAGATGCGGTTGCTCGCCCGGGCCTGATCGGCGAGGGTCGTGCCGTCGTAGAGGGTGCCGGGGTGCCGGGTGTTGGCGTGGCACTGCTGGCACAGGTAGGGAGTGGCGGTCTTCTGCAGCTTCTGGTGATTCGAGCCGTGCGGCGTGTGGCAGTTCAGGCAGCTTTCCCGCACCGGCGCGTGCTCCCAGAGGAAGGGGCCGCGCTTCTCGGTGTGGCAGGTGTAGCACTGCTCGTTCACCGAGGCGGCCTTGATCAGCCCGCGCGTCTGCGTGCCGTGGGGGTTGTGGCAATCGGTGCAGCCGATCTTTCCCTCCCGGATCGGATGGTGCGAGGTCTTCCACATTTCCGCGCGGACGTTCTGGTGGCAGGAGACGCAGGCCTCGGTCGTGCTCGCGGCCTTGAGCTGTGCCTTCTCCGACTTGAAGGAGTGGACGCTGTGGCAGCTCAGGCAGGAGAGCCCGCGGGTCTCGTGGACGCCGCCGTGCCAGAAGAACTGTGAGCCGCCGGTGTGGCACTTCTGACAGACCGCCGACTGCTCGCGCAGGCTCAACCGTTCGATGCGCGGCTGCAGCGCCTTGTCTTCGGGGTTTTCGACGTGCGCGCCGCCGGGACCGTGACAGGTCTCGCAGCCGTGCGCCGAGAGGCTGGCGAACTTGCCTTTTCCATGCGGCGTCCCGGCCAGGCGCTCCGCCTCCGCCGTGTGGCAGGAGACGCAGAGCTCGGAGCCGACGAAGCCCGGCGCGGCGGATGCTTCGGGCCGAGGTGGCGATTGCAGCTCCGCGGCCACCAGCGGCAACGCGGGCAGCGCTGTCATGGCCAGGAGCAGGACGGGAAGGCGAAGCAACCTCATGGCGGACCTCCTCCGGTTTTTCCTCCAAAACTGAGGGCAATGTATTGGAGTGGGCCGGAACGCCCAACAGCCAGAGAGGCGGGAAGGCATCCCCGCACGGGTAGTTCTCTCCCACCCTTCCGGGTAGGGAGGTGAATGCCGCGAAACCGCCCTTGCGGGCGTCGCTCTCGTCGTCTCCGCGTGCTGAGATGATGGGGTTTGAATCCGCCGAATCCTGGAAGGAGAAAGCCATGAGGCAGACGGTCGGCTTTACGTTGTCGGTGCTCGCCACTGTAGTCCTGCTCGCCACCTTCTACTCCGGCGCCGTCAGCGGCGCCGCGGCACCGGCCAAGCTGGACGGCAAGCAGATCTTCCTCGCCCAGAAGTGCAATCTCTGTCATTCGGTGTCGTCGGCCGGCATCGAGCGGACCGTCAAGTCCGAAAAGGTCGCCGGTCCCGATCTCACCAATACCGCCGCCAAAGAGGATGCCGGCAAGCTGGCCAAGTTCCTCCGCAAGGAGGGGGAGCTCAACGGCAAGAAGCACGGCAAGGGGTTCACCGGCACGGATGAAGAGCTGGGAGCGATGATCGCCTGGCTGCAGGCGCAGAAGAAGTAGGGACGCCGGCCTCATGCTGCCCTCGACTCTGGGATTCACCGCGATCGTCCTGGTTGCGGTGGTGCTCATCGGACTGATCGTCCTGCGCCCCTCACTCGTCCAGGCGAGAGGGGGGAAGATCCTCGCCTTTCTCTGCCTGTTCGTCCTGCCGTTGCTGGCCACGGGACTCGGGACGGCCGCGCAGGTGGAGCATTCGAAATCCACCCGGTTCTGTCTGTCCTGCCACGTGATGGAGCCCTATGGCAAGAGCCTGCTGGTGGACGACCCCACGTACCTGCCAGCGCGGCACTTCCAGAACAACCGCGTCCCGCGCGACGAGGCCTGCTTTACCTGCCATACCAACTACACGCTGTTCGGAGACGCCAAGGCCAAGCTGCGTGGCCTGCGGCACGTCTATGTGAACTACATCGGCACCATACCGAAGCAGATCAAGCTATACGAGCCTTACAACAACCGAGAGTGCCTGCACTGCCACGGCGGCGCGCGATCGTTCGAGGAGAGCGAGTTGCACCAGCCGATCCGCTCCGACCTGGCCAAGAACACGACCTCCTGTCTCGAGTGCCACGACAAGATCCACGACGTGCACGGCCTGGCCAATGTCAGGCTTTGGAAGGAGGGGAAGCCGTGACGACCGTCACTCCGACGCTGAGCCGGCGGCTGAAGCTGTCAGGGATGCTGGTGGGCCTCGGCTTGATCGTCGAGGCGCTCACCATGTTCTGGCCGCATCCGACGGCCTTCCTCGTCTTCCTCGGCGTGGGCGGGCTGCTGGTGGGCGTGGGCGTGATTCTCTATCTCATTTCGATTGCGACCTATTCCGCCGCTCCTTCCGGGAGCTGACCGCATGGGGAGATACGTTCTGCTGTGGATTCCGATGCTGCTCCTCGCCGTCGCCAATGGCGCGCTGAGGGAGCTATGGCTTCGGAGGTCGCTCAGTGAGTTGCGGGCCCATCAGGTTTCCACCCTCACCCTGCTCCTGCTGTTCGCTGTCTATATCGGGGCCGCCCTCCGGTTCTGGCCGCCGGCGTCTCAAGGGCAGGCGTTCACCATCGGCCTGGTGTGGCTGGGGCTTACACTGGCTTTCGAGTTTCTGTTCGGGCACTACGCGTCGGGTCTCTCTTGGGGCACGCTTCTGCACGATTATAACGTGCCTGCCGGGCGCGTGTGGGTGCTCGTTCCCGTTTGGGTCCTGGTTGCACCTCCTCTCTTTTTCCAGTGGCAAAGATGAACGGGGGGAGACGGATACAGGTATCTTCAGGTTAGGCGTCGAAACCACTTCTTATCACGCGGTAAACGCTATGCAACACAGCGAGAGACACAGAACTCATCGGACGGGCTGGCTTCGCGCCGCAGTTCTTGGCGCGAACGACGGTATCGTTTCTACTGCGAGCCTTGTCTTGGGTGTCGCTGCGGCAGGCGCAGATACCAAGGGCATTCTGGTTGCAGGCGTCGCCGGCCTTGTCGCCGGTGCCATGTCAATGGCTGCAGGAGAGTATGTCTCGGTCAGTTCGCAAGCTGATACTGAGCGCGCGGATCTGGCACGGGAGAGCAAGGAGTTAGCCGCGAATCCCGCACAGGAACACGCGGAGCTCATGGCCATCTACGCCAAGCGTGGACTGGATGCGACCCTGGCGTCGAGCGTTGCCACTCAATTGATGCAGCACGATGCACTTGCCGCACATGCGAGGGATGAGCTGGGCATATCGGACACGCTGGCCGCGAAACCAGTGCAGGCCGCATTGGCCTCGGCGGGTACGTTTGCGGTGGGCGCAGCGCTTCCTCTTCTGATGGTTTTGTTGCTTCCAGCTTCTTCACTCATGTGGGGTCTCGCCGGCAGCTCGCTCTTCTTTCTTGCACTGTTGGGCTTTCTGGCGGCACGCGCAGGCGGTTCACCGGTGATTGCGTCTGTAACGCGCGTCGCGTTTTGGGGCGCTTTGGCAATGGCATTGACCGCTGGAGTTGGCGCCCTCTTTGGCGTGGCCGCTTGAGATTTATGGCGCCAAATTGCTCGACGCACTGCTGACGCAGCCGCTCAGCCGCCAGCCCGACCGATCGCGGCCCACCAGCCCGCGCTCCTCCGGCCACCCCCGAGGGTGGCCGCAGCTCCGGCGCGAAACCGCCCTCCGGCGTGGCGCGTCCGGGGAGCTCCGGCCGGTATTCTCCTGGGCAGGAGGTCGTCATGAGCGAAGCACGCCGTATGACTGTCGACGGCAACGAGGCCGCGGCGGCGGTGGCCTACCGCGCGAGCGAGGTCATCGCCATCTATCCGATCACCCCGTCTTCGCCCATGGGCGAGCTGGCCGACGATTGGGCGGCCCATCGCCGGCCGAACCTCTGGGGCACCGTGCCGGAGGTCATCGAGATGCAGTCCGAGGGGGGAGTCGCCGGGGCGGTCCACGGCGCTCTCCAGGCCGGGGCCCTGGCCACCACCTTCACCGCCTCGCAGGGGCTGCTGTTGATGATCCCCAACCTGTACAAGATCGCCGGCGAGCTGACGCCCTTCGTCCTGCACGTTGCCGCGCGGACGGTGGCCACGCACGCCCTGTCGATCTTCGGCGACCACTCGGACGTGATGGCCTGCCGCCAGACCGGCTTCGCCCTGCTCGCCTCGGGCTCGGTCCAGGAGGCCCAGGACCTCGCGGCCGTCGCCCATGCGGCGACGCTCGCGTCCCGCATCCCGTTCCTCCATTTCTTCGACGGCTTCCGCACCTCCCACGAGTTGGCGAAGATCGACGCCCTGAGCGACGACGACCTGCGCGCCCTGATCGACGAGACCCAGGTCAGCGCCCACCGCGAGCGGGCGCTGACTCCCGACCGGCCGGTGGTACGCGGCACGGCGCAGAACCCCGACACCTTCTTCCAGGCCCGCGAGGCCGCCAACGGCTTCCATCTCTCCTGCCCGCGCATCGTCGAGGAGACGATGGACCGCTTCGCCGCCCTGACCGGCCGGCGCTATCACCTTTTCGACTATGCCGGCCACCCCGAGGCCGAGAGGGTGATCGTGCTCATGGGCTCCGGCGCCGGGACGGTGGAGGAGACGGCGGACCGGCTGATCGCGCGTGGCGAGAAGGTGGGAGTCCTCCGCGTGCGGCTCTTCCGCCCGTTTTCGATCCACGGTTTTCTGGCCGCGCTGCCGCCGACGGTGCGCTCGCTCGCCGTGCTCGACCGCACCAAGGAACCCGGCGCGGTGGGCGATCCGCTCTACCTGGACGTCCTGGCGGCGCTCCGCGAAGCGCGCGAGGAGGGGGTCCACGCGCCGAACCCGAAGGTCGTCGCCGGCCGCTACGGCCTATCGTCCAAGGAATTCAATCCGGCGATGGTCAAGGCGGTCTTCGACGAGCTGGCTCGAGACAGGCCCAGGAACCACTTCACGGTCGGCATCGTCGACGACGTGACGTACACCTCGCTCCCCTGGGATCCCGACTTCGACACCGAGCCGGACGACGTGGTGCGAGCCCTGTTCTATGGCCTGGGCTCGGACGGCACGGTGGGAGCCAACAAGAACTCGATCAAGATCATCGGCGAGGAGACGGACCACTACGCGCAAGGCTACTTCGTCTACGACTCGAAGAAGGCCGGCGCGGTGACGATCTCCCATCTGCGGTTCGGGCCGCGCCCGATCCTTTCGGCCCACCTGATCCGCCGGGCCGACTTCGTCGCCTGCCATCAGTTCGACTTCCTCGACCGCTTCGACGTGCTGGCGGCGGCGAGGCCCGGAGCGGTCTTCCTGCTCAACTCACCTTATGGGCCCGAGGCGGTATGGGACCACCTGCCGCGCGAGGCGCAGGAGCAGATCGTGGAAAAGGGTCTGCGCTTCCACGTCATCGACGCCTACGGGGTGGCGCGGGCGGCGGGAATGAGCGGGCGGATCAACACCATCATGCAGACCTGCTTCTTCGCCATCTCGGGCGTGCTGCCACGCGCGGAGGCGATCGCCAGGATCAAGGAGGCGATCGAGAAGACCTACGGCAAGCGGGGCGCCGAGGTGGTGCGCCGCAACTTCGCGGGAGTGGATGCCGCCCTGGCCCACCTGCACGAGGTGGCCGTGCCCGCCACGGCGACGGCCTCGCGCCGCCGGACTCCGGTGGTGGCCGCCGAGGCGCCGGACTTCGTGCAAAGGGTGACGGCGGTGATGATGGCCGGCCAGGGGGACCTGCTGCCCGTCTCCGCCTTTCCTCCGGACGGCACCTGGCCGACGGCGACCGCCCGCTGGGAGAAGCGGAATCTGGCGCCCGAGATCCCGATCTGGGATCCGGACGTCTGCATCCAGTGCAACCAGTGCGCCCTGGTCTGCCCGCACGCCGCCATCCGCGCCAAGGCCTGCGAGCCCGCGGCCCTCGCCGCGGCCCCCGCGGGCTTCCATTCGCGCCCCTGCAAGGGCGCCGACCTGAAGGGGCTCGACTACATCCTCCAGGTGGCGCCCGAGGACTGCACGGGCTGCGGCCTCTGCGTCGCCGTCTGTCCGGCCAAGGACAGGAGCAACCCGCGCCGCAAGGCCATCAACATGGAGCCGCAACGCCCGCTGCGCGACAGCGAGCGGGAGCTCTACTCTTTCTTCCTCGGCCTGCCGGAAGTGGACCGTTCGCGGGTGAAGCGCATCGACGCCAAGGGCTCGCAGTTCTTCCAGCCGCTGTTCGAGTTCTCCGGGGCCTGCGCCGGCTGCGGCGAGACGCCGTACATCAAGCTCCTCACCCAGCTCTTCGGCGACCGGCTGCTGATCGCCAACGCCACCGGCTGCTCGTCGATCTACGGCGGCAACCTGCCCACGACGCCCTACACCACCAACCCGGAGGGTCGCGGCCCGGCGTGGTCCAACTCCCTCTTCGAGGACAACGCCGAGTTCGGCCTCGGCCTTCGCCTGGCGGTCGACAAGCACCGTGAGCAGGCCGAGGAGCTGCTGCGCTCGCTCGCCGGGCAGGTGGGCGAGGATCTCGCCGCCAGCCTGCTCGCGGCGGGGGCTCCGGGCGAGGAGGAGCTCCGGGAACGCCGCGAGCGGGTGGCGCTCCTGCGCGAGCGGCTGCGGGAGCTTCCCGGACCCGCGGCCCGGCGGCTGGAGGCCCTGGCCGACGCGCTGGTGCCGAAGAGCGTCTGGCTGGTGGGCGGCGACGGGTGGGCCTACGACATCGGTTTCGGAGGCCTCGATCACGTGCTTTCGACCGGGCGCAAGGTCAACGTCCTGGTGCTCGACACCGAGGTCTACTCCAACACCGGCGGCCAGCAGTCGAAGGCCACGCCGCTGGGCGCGGCGGCCAAGTTCGCGGTCGCCGGCAAGGAGACGCCGAAGAAGGACCTCGGGATGCTCGCGATGAGCTACGGCAACGTCTACGTGGCGCGCATCGCTTTCGGCGGCCAGATCAACCAGACCGTGAAGGCGCTGCTGGAGGCCGAGGCCTACCCTGGACCCTCGCTGGTCATCGCCTACAGCCATTGCATCGCCCATGGCTACGACCTCGTTCACGGAGTGGAGCAGCAGAAGCTGGCCGTCGAATCCGGCGTCTGGCCGCTGTACCGCTTCGATCCCCGCCGCCTCGCCGAGGGCCTGCCACCGCTGCAGCTCGACTCGGGAGCGCCCGCCGTATCACCCGGCGACTACATGCGCAACGAGGGCCGCTTCCGCATGATCGAGCAGCAGGACCCGGAACGCTTCAAGCGTTTTCTCGACATGGCCGGCCGGCAGGCGGCGCAGCGTTACGCGATCTACCAGCAACTCGCCGGCGTGCATGTACCGGCGGCGTCCCAGCCGGCCTGAACGGCAGGAGGAGAGAGATGGACCTTTCGACCCCATGGCTCGGTCTGCGGTTGAAGAACCCGCTGATCGTCGGCGCCTCGCCGATGGTGGACGATCTGGGCACCGTGCGCCGCCTGGAGGACGCGAGGGCGGCGGCGATCGTGCTCCACTCCCTGTTCGAGGAGCAGATCGTGAGCGAGCAACTGGCGAGCCATCGCCTCTTCGAGACCCACGGTGGCTCCTCCGCCGAAGCCTTCTCCTACTTCCCGCCGGCGGACGGCCGGCGGCTCGGGCCCGAGGAGTACTTGGAGCTGATCCGGCGGGTCAAGTCGGCGGTGGAGGTGCCGGTCGTCGCCTCGCTCAACGGCACCACCGAGGGCGGTTGGCTCCAGTACGCCCGGCTGATGGAAGAGGCGGGGGCCGACGCCCTGGAGCTCAATGTCTACGCCCTCGCCACCGATCCCTGGGAG
>Ga0070658_10005236_pt1 | contig 10543 bp, 12 predicted proteins | sample KBSC13metaG_FD_64664 | JGI IMG/M metagenome (GOLD analysis project Ga0070658, IMG submission 64664) | Corn rhizosphere microbial communities from Kellogg Biological Station, Michigan, USA - KBS C1-3 metaG | ecosystem: Host-associated > Plants > Roots > Rhizosphere > Soil ... | reverse complement strand
ATCGAGCCGGTCTCCATCGAATCGGAGGTGATTCCCGCGGGCGACATCCAGGTCGAGGAGATCCGGCTCAAGACTTCGCGCGGCTCGCAAGTGCGCAACGTCTTCACGCGCACCGGCATCTGGACCAACCTGCAGCGCGGCACGTGGGTGGAGTTCACGCGGCCCTCGCACGAGCCCACGCGCGCGCGCCTCACGTGGATCAGCCCCAACAAGGGCGTCTACCTTTTCACCAACCCGATGGCGGAGTCCGCCGCGCTATCGGTCTCGCCGGAAGCGCTCGCCGAGCAGATGCGGCTGGGACAGGCGCGATTGCTGGGAGACGCCGCGCTCGTCGATCGCGCGGTCGACTCGATGCTCGCTTCGCTGAAGGGCGCCTAGGGGTAGAACAGCAGCAGCTCGTACCCGGTCGCGCGCGCTTTGGTGAGCTCCAGGCGCAGCTGGATCGCGAGATCCGCGCCGGCAGCGAGCGCCTCGCCGCGGGCCACGGGACGGCCGAGGTAGTCGGCGGGACGCACCACGCGGCGCACGGCGGGCTGTCCCGTCACATCGGTCAGCGTGACCTCGATATACGGATATTCCTGCGCGAAGCTCGCCAGGTTGCGCACCCGCGCTCCCAGCGCGATCTCGTTCGGGCGCCCGGGAACTTCGTTCAGCTCGGAGTCTTCCAGCTTGAGCAGCCCGTCGACCCGTGGCCACGGGACGGTGCAGCCCGCGCGCGCACAGGCCGCCTCGAGCCACGGCCGCAGAACGGGATAGCGTTGCGCCAAGGCGGCGCGGAATCCGTATGCGCCCTCGACGAAAAGCAACAGCAGCATCAGCGCGACGCCGAACCACCATGCCCGCGAGACGGGCTTGCGCGCGGGCGCCTCGAGCTGGAGGTCGAGCTGTGGGCGCGGCTTCGGGGGCGGAAGCGGGCGCGAAGGTCGTGGCGCGGGCGGCTCGACCATGGTTGCCGAAGGCGTCGGAGACGGCGGCTCCACCGGGGTTTGCCTGATCGCGCGGCGCACGGGCTCGGCCAACGGAGGCGGAAGCGGCACCTCCATGCTCGCCTCGTCGAGATCCGCGAGCGTGCCGGTCGGCTCGCCGATCTGCGCGTCGCGCGCCGCCAGCAGGCGCGTTCCGGTGTCGTCGTCCGGGAAACGCTCGAGCGCCTCGAAGCCGCTGAACACCTTGTGGCATCGGCCGCAGCGCACCTGACCCTGCTTCTCGTTCAGCTGCTGCGGGGTCACGCGAAAACGCGCGAGGCAATGCGTGCAGGTGGTGATCAGCACGAAGTCATTCCTTGCGTGCGCCGGCGAGCAAGACCCATCCGGCTTCCCGTGCCGCGCGTTCGAGCGAGGCCCACGGCGCATACGCTTCGATCACGTCGGCGGCCTGGTCCTCGAGGATCCCGGACAGGGCGATCGCGCCGCCCGGTTGCGTGTGCGCGGCGATCAGCGGGGCGAGCATGCGCAGCGGGTTGGCGAGGATGTTGGCGACGGTGATGCGCGAGGCGTGGGGCAGCGGGGCATGCGCGTCGAAGATGCGCGGGCGCACGCCGTTCCTCGTCGCATTGTACTGGGCCGTCTGCAGCGCGAGCGGATCGACGTCCACCGCGAGCGCCTCGCTCGCGCCCAGCTTCATCGCCGCGATCGCGAGGATGCCGGAGCCGCAGCCGTAATCGAGCACCGTGTCCGCGGGGCGCACGTTGCGCTCCAGCCATTGCAGGCACAAGCGTGTGGTGGGATGGCTCCCGGTGCCGAACGCCGCGCCCGGATCGAGCACGATGTTGATCGCTTGCGGGTCGGGCGCTTCGTGCCAGGTGGGCACGATCCACAAGCGCTCGCCCGCGCGAATCGGCTCGAATTGCCGCTGCGTGAGGGCCACCCAGTCCGCGTCTTCCAGCCGGTCGATCGACGCCGCGGTGACGGCCGCGCCGGAGGCTTCGAGCGCCGCATCCAGGTCCGTATCCACCGGGAAGAGCGCGGTCACGCGGCAGCGCTCCCACAAGCCCGCCTCGGCGCCGGGCTCCGCGAAGACCGCGGACTCCTGTGGGGTCCCTGCATCGGCGTCGGCGATGTCGGTGGCCACGGCGCCCGCCTCGTCGAGCGCTTCGGCGAGCGCCTCGGCCTCGCTTCCGGCGACGACCAGGCTCACGCGCTGCCAGGCCACGGCGGCCTCAGCTCTCGGCGATCGCCTTGAGCGCCGCCATCTTCTCTTCGAGGTAGTGGATGCTCATGCCGCCGCGCACGAAGGCCGCGTCGTTCATGAGCTCCTGGTGCAGCGGGATGTTGGTCTGGATGCCCTCGATCACCATTTCCGAGAGTGCGACGCGCATTCGCGCGATGGCCTGCTCGCGCGTATCGCCGTATGCGATCAGCTTGCCGATGAGCGAGTCGTAATGCGGCGGCACATAGTAGTTGGCATACACATGCGAGTCGTAACGGATGCCCGGACCGCCGGCCACGTGGTACTGCGTGATGCGCCCCGGCGAGGGCACGAACGTATACGGATTCTCCGCGTTGATGCGGCACTCGATCGCGTGGCCCTTCTTCACGATGTCGCGCTGGCGGTACTTGAGCTTCATGCCCGCGGCCACGCGGATCTGCTCCTGCACGATGTCCACGCCGGTGATGAGCTCCGTGACCGGATGCTCGACCTGCACGCGCGTGTTCATCTCGATGAAGTAGAACTCGTCGTTCTCGTAGAGGAACTCGAAGGTGCCGGCACCGCGATAGCCCAGCTTGCGGCAGGCGTCCGCGCACTTCTCGCCGATGCGCTCGATCAGCCGCGGCTTCACGTGCGGGGCGGGGCCCTCCTCGATGATCTTCTGGTGCCGGCGCTGCATGGAGCAGTCGCGCTCGCCCAGGTAGATCGCCTGCTTGTGCTCGTCGGCGAGCACCTGGATCTCGATGTGGCGCGGGTTCTCGAGGAATTTCTCGAGGTACACGGTCGGATTGTTGAACGCGTTCTGCGCTTCCGAGCGCGTCATGCCGACGGCATTCACGAGCGCGGCTTCGGTGTGCACGACACGCATGCCGCGGCCACCGCCGCCGCCCGCGGCCTTGATGATGACCGGATATCCGATGGCGGCCGCGAGCCGGCGGATCTCCTTGGGGTCGTCCGGCAGCGGGCCGTCGGATCCCGGGACGCACGGGATGCCCACTTTCTTCATCGCCGCCTTCGCCTGGATCTTGTCGCCCATCATGCGGATCGAGTCCGCGGTGGGCCCGATGAAGACGAAGCCGGAATTCTCCACGCGCTCGGCGAAGTCGGCATTCTCCGAAAGGAAGCCGTAGCCGGGATGGATCGCCTGCGCGTCGGTGACTTCCGCCGCGCTGATGATCGCGGGGATGTTCAGGTAGCTGTCGCGCGAGGGCGGCGGGCCGATGCAGACGGACTCGTCGGCGAGCATCACGTATTTCGCGTCGGCGTCCGCCTCGGAGTGGATCGCGACCGTCTTGATGCCCATCTCGCGGCAAGCGCGCTGGATGCGCAGGGCGATCTCGCCGCGGTTGGCGATGAGGATCTTCTCGAACACGCCGCTACTCGATCAGGAACAACGGCTGCCCGTACTCCACCGGCTGTCCGTTCTCCACGAGGATCGCCTTGATGGTGCCGGTCGCGTCCGACTCGATCTCGTTCAGCAGCTTCATCGCCTCGATGATGCAGAGGGTCTGGCCCTTCGTGACCGACTGCCCGACCTCCACGAACGATGGCGCGCCCGGCGACGGGGCGCGATAGAACGTGCCCACCATCGGCGACTTGAGCGTGTGCCCCTTGGGCTCCTCCACGGCGGGAGCGGGAGCGGGTGCAGCGGCGGGTGCGCCCCCCGGCGGCGCCATCATCTGCCCCGGCATCATGTGGGACATGGCGGGTGCCATGAGCATCGGCTGGGCGTTGACCTGCCGGCTGATGCGCACCTTCTCCTCGCCTTCGGTGATCTCGATCTCGCCGATGCCCGATTCCTGGACGAGGTCGATCAGCTTCTTCAGCTTGCGCAGATCCATGTTGTTTTCCTACGGGCGCGCCGAGGCGGACGCCTGGGATAAGGCACGCAACGCCGCCTGCATTGCCAGCTCGTAGCCGAACGGGCCGAGGCCGGCGATCACGCCGGCCGCGATGTCGGAGAAATACGAGTGGTGGCGGAAGGGCTCGCGCGCATGCACGTTGGACAAGTGCACTTCGATGAAGGGGATGGCGACGCCGGCCAGCGCATCGCGCAGGGCGACGCTGGTGTGCGTGAAGCCGGCCGGATTGATGATGATGTAACCCGTTTCGCCGCTTTTCGCGGCATGGATGCGGTCGATCAGCGGCCCTTCGGCATTGCTCTGGAACGTCTCGACGACGGTGTTGGCACGCCTGCCCTGCTCTACCAACCGCTGGTCGATGGATTGCAGCGTGTCGTGCCCGTAATGATGGGTTTCCCGTTGACCGAGCAGGTTAAGGTTCGGGCCATGGAGGACGAGAATCTTGGGCATGGTCAGCGAGTTTGCCGCACATGTCCGCGAGATGTCCAGTTTTGGGCGAACTTCCGACTTCCCCGCGCACGCCCGCGCTGGTGCAGGCACGAAAAACGCTTAATCGCCACGTCGTGGGGCGTGAGCGGGCGCCAACACACCGCTAATCCAGCTAGTTAGCCGAAGTTCACCGAAGTTTGGAGAGTTCGGATTCGAGCTGGGCTTCGGTGTAAGGACCAACTTTGGCAGCACGGACCCGCCCATCCGACCCGACGATCGCCGTGAACGGCAGGCCATCGACCCGATTACCCAGGCGCCGAGCCAAGGCCGTGGCCTCGTCGCCGGCCGTCCACAGGCGATAAGTGATGCCCATCGTCTTGGCGAATGGCTTCACGATTTCCGGGGCCTCCTGCGTGACACCGACGAACGCCACCCCGCGGCTGCCCCAGCGCTGCGCCACGCGTTCGAAGGCCGGCATCTCCTCGCGACAGGGCGCGCACCAGGTCGCCCAGAAGTTGAGGACCAGGGTGCGACCCTGGAATTGTCCCAGCGGCTCGGGTTGCCCCTCCAGGCTGCGGAAGGTCGTCGCATAAAGGGCGGCGCCGGAGATCGTCGGCGCCGCGACCAGCGGTTCGGGCCGGCCGGTCCACCACAGCGCCGCGCCGGCCGCCGCGGCGGCAACGACGATGCCCGCTGCCGCGAGGACCCTCACTCGGGGGCGCTCTCCCGCGCCACCCAATCCAGGTAGCCGGCGAAGCCGCGCGATACGGGCCAGGCGATGACCTCGGGGACCGAATAGGGGTGCCGCGCCCGGATGGCCGCTTCGAGCGCATCGTATCGCTCGGCCGCGGTCTTGATGAGCACGGGGTATTCGATGGCCTGCTCCTCGGCGCCTTCCCAGCGGTAGAACGACGTCACCGGCGAGAGAACATTCGCGCAGGCGGCCAGTCTGAGTTGGACCAGCTCGCGCGCGAGATTGAAAGCGGACTCGGAGTCGGGTAGGTTTGTCAGGACGGCGATGACCGCCACGGCGGCTCCCGGCAGTGCGAGAAATTACGGTGAATCGATGCGTTTGATCCTGATCGGAATACTACTGGGTTTCCCCCTGCTCGAAGCGGTGGTGCTCGTGCGCCTCACGCAGACGCTGGGCTGGTGGATGCTCGCCTGGGTGGTGCTTGCGGCATGCGCGGGGATCGCCCTCATCAAGGAAGCGCGTTTCGCGCTCGTGGCCCGGCTCGCCGCAGGCGTGGCGCAGGGCCGTTTTTCGATCACCGCGCTCACCGACAGCGCGCGCATCGTGCTCGCCGGGCTCTTCCTGATCTTCCCGGGGGTGATCTCCGACGTGATCGCGCTGGTGCTGCTGCTCCTGCCCAGCTCCCGCGCCATGAACGAGGTCACGCGCCAGCCCGCGCAGCGCTCGTTCATCGAGGGTGAATTTCGCCGCTCGCGGTAGAATTCGGGTTTGCCCGTTAGGGCCGGCGCACGTCCGTGCGCCGATGGCTTCCATGGGAATCCCGATTGGCTGATCCAACCGCGCCCAGCCGTGTCGTCCGGCTCGAGCCCAGCGGCAACACGTTCACGGTGGCACCGGGCGAAACCCTCCTCGAGGCGGCGCTGCGCCAGAACATCGGCCTGCCGTACGGTTGCCGCAACGGCGCCTGCGGCTCGTGCAAGGGCATCCTGCGCTCCGGCGAGCTCGCCTACGACGAGTACCAGGAGCGCGCGCTGCACGACAACGAGCGCGCCGCCGGCAAGGCGCTCACCTGCTGCACGCACCCGGTCACGGACATCGTGTTCGAGGTGCGCGAGCTCTCCGGCGCGAAGGATCTTTCGATCCGCACGCTGCCCTGCCGGGTCGAGCGCGTGGACAGGCCGGCCGACGACGTCGCGATCCTCTACCTCAAGCTTCCGACCGGCGAGCGCCTGCAGTTCCTCGCGGGCCAGTACATCGACATCCTCTTGAAGGAAGGCAAGCGCCGCAGCTTCTCGCTCGCCAACGCGCCGCACGACGACCAGCTGCTGCAGCTGCACGTGCGCAAATCGCCCAACGGGGCGTTCTCGAACTACGTCTTCGAGCAGATGAAGGAGCGCGCCATCCTGCGTTTCGAGGGGCCGCTGGGCACGTTCTACCTGCGCGAGGATTCCGACAAGCCGATGATCTTCGTGGCCGGCGGCACCGGATTCGCGCCGGTGAAGGCGCAGCTCGAGCATCTCTTCCACCACGGGGACGATCGGCCGAAGGTGCTCTACTGGGGCGCGCGTGCGAAGAAGGACTTGTACCTTCCCGAGATTCCGCTGCGCTGGCAGGAGGAGCACCCGGAGTTCAGCTACGTGCCCGTCCTTTCGGAGCCGCAGCCCGAAGACGCCTGGCAGGGACGCATCGGGTTCGTCCACCAGGCGGTGCTGGACGATTTCCCGAGCCTCGCCAACTACCAGGTGTACGCGTGCGGCGCGCCCGCGATGACGGACCTCGCGCGGCAGACCTTCGTCGAGCAGCGCGAGCTGCCGGAGGACGAGTTCTACTGCGACGCCTTCACGCCCTCCGTGGACCCGAAGAAATAGGTTGCTGCGCAAAGACACGAGGCTCCTCACGCCGCCTCGCGAAACGTTCAACCGTCCCGGGATCTTGTCTCTCTGTCCCGCAGCACCCTTCTCTGCACCTTCCCCGTCGTGGTCATCGGCAGCTCCGCCACGAACTCGATCTCGCGCGGCTGTTGATACGGCGCCAGCGACTGCTTCACGTGCGCGCGAATGGAATCCTTGAGCGCTTCGGAAGGCGCATGGCCCGGCGACAGCAGCACGAACGCCTTGATCACCGCGCCGCGCGTCTCGTCGGGAATCGGGATGATCGCGGCGTTGGTGATCGCCGGATGCTTCACGAGGCAGTTCTCGATCTCCGCCGGCCCGATGCGATAACCGGCGCTCTTGAACATGTCGTCGGAGCGTCCCTGGTACCAGAGGTATCCGTCGCGATCCATCGAGGCCTCGTCGCCGGTGCGGCACCAGTCCCCCGAGAATTTGCGGCGCGTGGCCTCGTCATTCTTCCAATAGCCGAGGAAGAACACCGGATCGGGCGTGCCGTCGAGCCATGTGCGGTGTACCGCGACCTCGCCCACGGTGCCATCCGGCACTTCGTTTCCTTCCGCGTCGACGACGGCCACACGATGGCCGGGATACGGACGGCCCATGGAACCCGGCTTCACCGGCCACACACGGTGCGAGTTGCCGACGATGTAGTTCATCTCCGTCTGGCCGAAGATCTCGTTGATCGTCACGCCGAGCTGCTCGCGGGCCCAATGGAAAACCGCGGGGCTCACGGGCTCGCCACCGCTCATCATCGTGCGCAGGGCGAGCGAGTAACGCGCGCGCGGCTCGGGACAGGCCTTCATCATGAGCTTGAGCGCGGTGGGAAACAGGAACGCGTTTCGCACCGAATACTTCTCCAGCAGGACATAAGCGCGCTCGGCGTCGAAGCGTCCCCGAAAACCCAGGATCGCCTTGCCGTGATAGAGCGTCGGCATGAGCGCGTCCCAGAGCCCGCCCGTCCACGCCCAGTCCGCCGGCGACCAGAAAAGATCGCCCTCCTGGGGAAATCCGTCGTGCGAATGCTCGAATCCCGGAAGGTTTCCGAGGAGCACGCATTGGGGCAGCAGCGCGCCCTTCGGCGGGCCCGTGGTGCCGCTGGTATAGATGATCGCGGCCGGATCGTGCGCTCCGGTCGCGATCGGCTCGAAGTGCGGCGACGCCTTCGCGCACAACGCATCGAAGTCCGTGACATCCGCCGCGCGCGCGCCGGCAACGCCGATCACGTGTCGCAGCTCGGGCAATCCATCACGAATCGACGCGAGCCTGGGCAGCGTGTCGCCGTCCGCCAGCGCGACCTTCGCCGCGCTGTCCGATAGGCGGTAGGCGAGCGCCTCCGGTCCGAACAGGTACGAAAGCGGCACCGCGATCGCATCCATCTGGAAGCAGGCCAGATAAGCGATGACCGTCTCGGGGCGCTGCGGCAGGACGAGTGCCACGCGGTCGCCCCTTGCGACGCCCAGCGATCTCAGCGCGTTCGAGAGCCGATTGGCCGACTGCTGCAGCTCCGAATAGGTGAGGGTGCGCTCATCGCCGTCCTCGTCTTCCCAGAGGAGCGCGACACGCTCGCGATCGGCGGCCCAACGCGTGCAGCACGCCTGCGCGATGTTGAACCGGGCGGGGACGTTCCAGCGGAACGCCTCGTAGACCTCGCGATAACCGTCGGCGGTCAAGGTGCCTAGCGCAGCGCCGCCTCGATGTCGGCGAAGGTTCGCGCGATCTCGACCGTTTCCAGCTGCAGTCCGAGCTGGCGCGCGACGCGGGAAGCGGACAGGATGCCGCGCACGACGGTGCCGTCGCGCTCCGAGACGAGGAGGTGCTGGCGGCGCACCGCGCGCAGGGTCGCGACCACGTGCCCCACGCGCATCTGTGCGACCTCCGCATAGGGGATCGCCTCGAGCTGCGAGGCCGGGGTCATCAGGTCGCCCACGCGCAGCTCGCCGTGCGCGACACCGCGCTCCTGCATCACCCGCATGCGCTTCTCGCCGAGAAGATCGGTCGCCGTGATCACGCCGGCGAGCGCGCCATCCCGGTCGAGGACGAACAGCAGGCGCACGCCGCGCTCGATCATCAGCGCGTGCGCACGATCGGCTCGCTCGTCCGGAAACGTCGTCGCGGCGGGCTGTGCGCCGAGATCCGTCATCACCGCGAAGGCCGGATCGTCGAGCGTCACGCGCGGCATCGGGGGATGCGCAAGGCGCGCCCCCGCGACGAGGGACGCATGGGTCAGTGCTGCATATTCGCGCATGGAGCCTCCTGTGTGCGTTGGCCTGTCTACCCGGCGAGCTCCGCGCTGCGCCGGAAATGCTGCACGGCTTCCTGCGGCTTGCCGATCTGTTCCATCAGCGCGGCGAGCGTCATGTGCCCGTCGTGCGTGGGCTCGAGTGCCAGGCTCGCCTCGATGTAGCTTTGCGCCTTGCCCCACAAGCCCTGCTTCATGCAGAGCTTGCCGAGCGCCAGCAACAGCGCGGGATCGCGTGCGTGCGCTCGCAGCCACTTCTCCGCGCGCTCGATCTGCGGCACGGCGTCCGTGCCCGCCGACTCGCCGTAGAGGGCCACGAGGCTCGCGTTCCACTCGCGCTCGAGCGCCTGCTCGATGATCGCCTGCGCCTCGGCGTTTCCACCGAGCGCCAGGTGATAACGCGCCGCGGTCGCTGCGACCGCGGGATCGAGCCGCATCTCCGAGGGAAGCTGCTTCCAGTAGGCGACGAGCGCTTCCGGATCCTGCGACTTCCGGTTGAGGTTCCCCAGGTGTGCGGCGCGCCGGGCCGCGGACGCTTCCGCCGGTCCGATGCCGCCCAGCTTCACGAGCGAGGACAGCGTGGCCAGCATCTCGTCCCACTGGCGCAGCGCCTGCTCGGCCTGCAGGCGCAGCCTGAGCAGCCGCAGGTTGCGCTGGTCGCGCGCCGAGAGGTCCTTCAGCACGGCGAGCGCCTCTTCATGGCGGCCCTGGGAGACCAGCAGGTCGGCGAGCGTGGTGAGGCGCGCCTGCTCGAGCTCCTGTGTGGAGCCCTTCGCGTGGTCCAGGAACTGCTCGCGCTCGCTGAATCGTCCCAGCTCGTGCGCGCTGCGGGCGGCGATGATCGCCGCGACGCCCTTGGTTTCGTCGCCGAGGAGGGCGGCCGCGGCGCTCTTCTCCGCGGATGCGTAGCGACCCTGGAAGAAGGCGAGCAGCGCGTCGTTGAGCGAGTGGCGCAGGCGCGAGCGCTGGCGATCCTCGCGATACGCGCGCACGCGCGAGGGAATGGCCACCAGCGTGCTCACCAGCCGCGCGAGCAGGTAGAACGCGAAGTAGCCCGCGACCACGAGGAAGACCATGAGGTTGAGCGAGAGCTCGATGCGATACGGCGCCGAGACGATCACCACGTAACCGGTGGAGTTGCGCGCGAAGAGCGCCACGCCGACGGCGACGGCGGCGAGCACGATGGACCAGATGGCGAAGCGCATCAGCGTTTCTCCCGCGCGGCGCGCGCGGTGCGCACCGCCGCGAGGCTCGCGTTGATGTCCGGCACCGCGATCGA
>Ga0070658_10005234_pt1 | contig 10547 bp, 11 predicted proteins | sample KBSC13metaG_FD_64664 | JGI IMG/M metagenome (GOLD analysis project Ga0070658, IMG submission 64664) | Corn rhizosphere microbial communities from Kellogg Biological Station, Michigan, USA - KBS C1-3 metaG | ecosystem: Host-associated > Plants > Roots > Rhizosphere > Soil ... | reverse complement strand
ATCCCACCAGAGTATGTTGAGGGTACTAACCTAAATCATAAGAGAGGGATACGCGATTATGGCATACCAGCACACGAATTCTCAGGGCACGACCTACTACCTGAATTCAAAGCAGGTTACGCTCCGCGGCGGTAAGGTTCAAACTATTTACTACTTCAGCAAGGATCAACGCCCAGAGGCTTGCGATCTGCCAGAGGGTTTCGTTGTCAATGAAAACCCACGCAACGGCTTCCTGACCGTCAAGCGCAACAAGTAGTTTTACCAAACGATTGCCCAAACGAACACTCGGCTCCGGCCGGGTGTTTTTTATGTCCATCTATCTTCCGCCCAGCGCGGCCTGGTATAGTATAAAGACTATGACAGATGTAATTTTACGGGTAAAAGACTTGCAGAAGTCGTACAACGGCAAAAAAGCCGTAGACGGCATTAGCTTTGAGGTCAAACGAGGTGAAATTTTCGGCATCCTCGGGCCGAACGGTGCGGGCAAGACAACTACGCTGGAAATGATAGAAACACTGCGTACTATTGACGGCGGTACGGCTACGATTGATGGCGTGGATGTGGCCAGCGAGCCGTACAAGATCCGCGGCATGATCGGTGTGCAGCCGCAGACGCCCGGCTTCCAGGACAAAACCAAACTGACTGAGTTGATCCAGATGTTTGCATCAGCGTATGGTGAGCGCGTTAACCCGCGCAAGTTTTTGGACGAGGTAAACTTGGGCGAAAAAGCAGATGCCTACGTAGAAAACCTTTCCGGAGGCCAGAAGCAGCGTTTCAGCATTGTGGCGGCGCTAGTGCATAACCCCAAAGTATTCTTTTTGGATGAGCCAACCACCGGCCTAGACCCGCAAGCCCGCCGCAACCTATGGGAGTTGGTAGAAGAGGTGCGTAACCGCGGTATCAGCGTTATCCTAACCACGCATTACATGGAAGAGGCTGAGGTGCTGTGTGACCGCGTAGCTATCATGGACAGCGGCAAGATCATCGCCCTGGACAAGCCGCAGGCGCTTATCAAAGACCTGTTGGCGCGTGGTTTTAAGAAGGCACAGCATGTCCAACAGGCCAACCTGGAAGATGTATTTATCGACCTAACGGGCAAGGAGCTTCGAGGGTAATATGCAGAAATCGTATATCATTATTGCGGTCGTAGCGGTGCTGGTGGCGGCACGCCTTGGCTGGCGTTTCTATCGTCACACGCATAAAGCTAAAGAGAATGCAGCCATAGGGCCGTTGCGCAAACTCGCCCCATGGCAGCGCAAGCTGTACACCGTATGGGTGATGTTTACCATTAACTTCCGCCGCGTATTCCGCGACAAAACCGCGCTGTTCTTTACGTTTATGTTCCCCATGATCTTCCTGTTCGTATTCGGCGGTATTTTTGGCAAGCAACAAAGCATGTCATTCAGTGTTGCTATCATCAACGACTCTAACTCTGCCTACGCCAAACAATTCGTGGCTCAGGCTGAGTCTAGCGGCCAAAAGATGCTGAAAGTCGATAAAAGTATCACGACTATTGCCGCCGCCGACGAAAAAATGTCGCGTGGCGAAATTGACGCTACTATTGAGTTACCCGCCAGCTTCGGCCAAATGGTCAAGGGTAAGACAACTCCTACCGGCCAAGCCATTGTGCACTATACCGAAAATAACGCCCAGGCGGCACAAACGCTGACCTCCGTGCTACAGGCGCAGTTTGAAGCCATGAATAGCAGACTTGTTACGACCGTTACGCCTTTTACGGTGGTGGCAAAACAGACTAATACGCGCAGCTTGTCGTCGTTCGACTACACCTTTACGGGTTTGCTGGGCTTCTCCATCCTGGGCATGGGAATATTCGGCCCAATGAACGTCTTTCCAGAGCTGAAAAAGATGGGCATCCTGCGCCGGCTGCACACCACACCGCTGCGGGTCTGGCAGTACTTCCTGTCGACCATGATGGGCCAGGCCGTGGTGGGCCTGCTGTCGCTGTCGCTGATGTTCGTGGCGGCCATCCTGATATTCCATCTGAAAGTCGTAGGCAACTATGCTGAACTGGGCATATTCCTGATATTCGGTATCGTTATGATCCTGGGTATCGGCCTGAGCCTTGGCGGTTGGGCGAAGAACGAGCGCCAGGTGGCGCCGCTGGCTAACATCATCACCTTTCCTATGATGTTTTTGAGCGGCACGTTCTTCCCGCGATACCTCATGCCGCACTGGCTGCAAAATATTACAACCTATATGCCACTTACGCCGGTGATCGACGGGTCGCGTCTGATTGCTACCGAGGGCCAGCATCTCATCAACCTAGGTCCGCAGTTGGGCGTGATGGCTATCTGGACGGTGGTGGTATATGTGATCGCTTTCCGCGTTTTCCGCTGGGAGTAAAGGCTGCTCTCTCCAAGGCCGCTCTAGGGCGGCCTCTTCTCAAGAGTTAGTCCATATTGGATTGCGTAGAGTACTATATTGAGTATGACGTTGACGAAGATCAGGGCGCTGGCCGAAGAATATGCGAAGAAGTACAACCCCGACCACGTGGCACCGTTTCCGCACGAAAACGTACTAGAGCAGCACCAGGACCTGCATATCCATTTCGTGGAGTTGGAAGACAAAGACGTATCGGGCGTTATTCTGTACAAAGATAACGAGTTTACCATATTGGTAAACATCGCCAAACCTATTACCAGGCAGCATTTTACCTTGGCACACGAGTTGGGGCATTACTTTTTGCACCAAGATACCGTGCGGCAAGAGCAGGGTATTGTAGACACCGACGACATGATAGAAGGCCTGAGCGCCCAGTATTGGCTGGACAATCCGGGTCAGGTAGGCATGCTGGAAATAGAAGCCAACAGCTTTGCCGCCAGCCTGATTATGCCCGAAGATTTAGTATACCGTGCGTGGGAGGCGACTACCGACATCGTGGCATGTGCCCGTATATTTAACGTTTCGATAGCCAATATGGCACTGCGGCTGACAAAACTGGGCGTGCTGGCGGGGTAACGAAGATGACCAAAAAACATAAACCCAAGCAGCCGAACGACACCGTTGCCCGCTACATGAATTTCGTCCAGCAGCTACCCACCGCCAAAGTGATCAAAGAAGCAGTTGCCGCAACGGATACGGTTGCTACCACGCCCAGCATTGACATCAACAACGAAATCGCCCGCGAGCAAAAGCTCAAGAACGATAACGCCGAGCAAGACATTGCCCTAAAGCGCCTGGTGTTGGACCGGTTGTTCATCTTCCTGGGTGTGGAGACGGCGGCAATCTTTGTGCTGGCGTTTTGCCAGGCAACCCATTGGCCACTACATTTTCAACTGGAAGACTGGAGTTTCAAAATCCTGGTCAGTGCAACTATCGCCCAGATTACCGGTATGGTATTTGTGGTAGTACGCTACTTATTCCCAAAGTCGCGCTAGGTGTGTGGTACAGTAAAGTGCATGAGCAATATACCTACCGACCACAAACCACTTACCATTTTGTCTGACGAACTGCAGGCTGCTGCGCAGCACGTAGAAGTTGGCGCACTCTACGGGCATTACAAGAATCCCCAGACGCCGTACAGAGTAACCGGTTTTGTTATCTTGGAAGCATCCGATGAGGTGGCGGTGCTGTACGAAGTGCAGGAAGAGGGCGCGCCCCGCGTGACATTTGCTCGTGCTCTCAGCAGCTGGCTGGAAGCCGTAGAGTGGCAGAGCCAAACCGTGCCACGGTTTAGTAGAATTCAAGGCGACAATTAGTGACCGAGGTAATATGACATGGCACATTCCGAAGAACAGTTAAGGAAAATTCAGGATACCCTTCGCGAGGCGCAAGAATTCGCTCGCCCCGGGCTTTATTACCATTATGATGAAGTTCATCCGGAGAATCCCGAGAGACCTTATATGGTGTTACAGGGTCCCACTATAAACAAGCGTACACTGCAACTTGGAAACGTTCACTATACGGCCGAATATCCGCCCTATAGCGAACACGTCGATCCGGCAATAGTGTGGGAACGCCCGCTTTTCAGTGCGCCAGATACCCCTGAAAGCCAAATGGATGGTTTTGCGGATCCTATGCAAATGATTGGTGGCGTGCTTTTACGCCGTTTTAACTTCTACAAGCCTCTGGATGGGCCGTTAGCCGAATAGCGTACACTAGAAGACATGGAACTGATCGTTGATCTCCATGTCCACTCGCACTACAGCCGGGCGACCAGCAAGAATTGTACTATAGAGGGCCTGTACTACTGGGGCAAGAAAAAGGGTATCAATGTCATCGGCACCGGAGACTTTACGCATCCGGAATGGTTTGCGGAGTTCCGCGACAAGCTGGTGCCCGTAGAGGGCGGACTGTTTGCTCTGCACCCTGACATAGCGGGCGAGATAGACAAAACTCTGCCGGCGAGCGTGCGGGGCAATCTTATCCGTTTTGTGCCTACCGTAGAGATAGCCACCATTTATAAAAAGGGCGAGCGAGTGCGCAAGCTGCATCAGCTGATCGTGATGCCGTCGTTCGAGGCGGTAAGCCGGCTGAACGGTGCTTTGGAGCGCATTGGCAACCTAAAGGCCGACGGCCGGCCGATCTTGGGGTTGGACTCAAAAGAGTTGTTGCGCATGAGCCTGGCGGCCAACGCGGATAGCCTCTATATTCCCGCACACATCTGGACACCGTGGTTCGGTATGTTTGGCAGTAAGTCAGGTTTTGATAGCATCCAGGAGGCGTACGACGAGCTGGCGCCAGAAATCCATGCCATAGAAACCGGGCTGTCATCCGACCCGCCCATGAACTGGCAGCTCTCCCAGCTGGAAAATATCAGCATCATCAGCAACTCAGATGCGCATTCACCCCAGAAGCTGGGGCGTGAGGCCACCGTTATGATATGTAATCCTACCTACGCCGATGTCATCGGCGCCATCAAAACCAACGATACGCGCCTGGGCGGCACCATCGAATTTTATCCCGAAGAAGGCAAGTACCACTATGACGGTCATAGGGCATGCAACGTGCGGTTTTCGCCCGAAGAAACCAAGGCACACGGCGGCGTATGCCCGGTATGCGGCAAGCCACTGATCATGGGTGTAGACTACCGGGTAGAGCAGCTGGCCGACCGTACGCCGGGCCAGTTCAATCCCGGCAAAAAAGTGGAGTACATCGTACCACTCATTGAGGTATTAGCCGAGCTGCAGGGCACAAAATCTACCACCGGCAAAGCCGTCGTCGAACAATACGACAGCCTTATAGCTGCACTGGGTGACGAGTTCAGCATTTTGCGTGCCCTGCCTCTGGACGTCATACGCACATATAATCCTCATGTCGCACTGGCGGTCGAACGCATCCGCACCCAGCAAGTCTACCGCGAGCCTGGCTACGACGGCGTTTACGGTACCATTAAAGTCTTCAAAGACGCCAGCGAAAAAGCCGCCACCTTGGATCAATTGTCGTTGCTGTAGTTAATCGTTCGCAAAACGGGCGATGCGCACGTCGTCCATGCCAAGCTGGTATGTTATGCTCCAATCAAATACGCCAGGTTCGGTCTCTAGGAAGTCCATGGTATTCATTTCGGCGGTCCTCGTGGGGCTGAGGACGATTGCGCCGGTGTGAGTGTGTACCGCTTGGGCTACTCCTTCCTCCATGCCGCCCGAACAAGACATGACGTTTATCCTGGGGCTTAGCCCTAGACGGCTGCGTTGTATCACTTCCGGAATGTCTGCCGTCCTTACGTAGCCGTCTAGCGGATTCTTGGCGTATCCTTCGCTCAGCACAAGTGTTTTGCCGTCGCCGTGGCTGTGGATATTCCAATGTGTTATGGCTCCATAGCGTTCGGACATAGTTTTCTGAAGATGCTTCAGGTCGTCCTTGGTTCTGGTCTCAGTCATGCGTACGTGGAATCCCTTGCTTTCGGCTTGCGCAACGACCTTGAGATATTCCCGTTCTACGGTTTCGTGGGAAGCTGAGTACGAACGCGTTCCGTCAAAACCGGGGAAAGTCATCAGTATATATGGTCCAGACTCATCGCGTTGATCGAACTGGCGTACAAGCACATCGAACGGCCGGTCGGCAAAGTTGAGGATGCCAAAGTCACGGTAGAGCGTTTCGCAAATCTTCATGCCTGGACGTAAGGCTTCGAGTTGTTGCATGACTGCGAGATTGTTGGCCAGTGTTTCTGCATAGTTGTGTTCGGCTCGTTCAGTAAGCCAGGCTTTCGTCGCGACTTCTGGTGTGATGCCGTGGCGTGCAATAAGAGTCTCTACCGCAGGTTCAATGTACGCGCGCCTATCTTCGGCGGAACTATAACTTACCGCCATGGGAAGTAAGCTGATGCCCAAATGGGCAATATCTGCTTGTGATTCTAGCATCAGCTCCACGCCCATTCGGGTCAGAGAATTTTTTTGTTCGAGAGCACCGTAGTTATATACCGCCGCTAAGGGTAGCATCTGACTTCGCTCGGGGTATTGTCGCATAAAAGCTGGAGCAAAATTTATTAAGGAGTCGATAGCGGAGAGCTGTTGGGCCCGTTCTGTGCTCGCGTGGTCTATCTCCTTATATCTTTCAATCGGTTCTATGCCTCGGCGTAACGCTTCGCAGGCGTGCGCGATAGCAGTAGGATCATCAAAGTCCTCAAGGTATGACAGAATAGTCTGAAAGTTGTCGAGATAGAAGTCTTTTGCAATTGTATCGAGCTTTGTCGGTCTGAATGTAAGATGGTAAGAATCATTCACCAAGGCGATAACTTCTGCTGCCGTCGAAGGATTATGGAGAGCTTCGTACAATTGGGTCTGGTGGGTTTCGACTGCGCTGGAAACGACAGCAGTGGCATCAGGGGTGCGCTGACGAGGGTAGAGCGTGTTATAGTGTGCTAGCTCTGCGGCAACTTGCTGCAGATCTGGCGATAGCTGCGATGTCTCGCTGGTTGTTGACGCGTACTGATCTGGTGAATTGGCACTCATCGGCCTCCTAGTTGTCGGTTTATACTAAAATTATACTAATGCAAATGTATCACAACGCGCTCAATCCATCACAACGTAGTGCCGTAGATGCCAATAATGAGCCGGTGCTTATTATTGCCGGTCCCGGGACGGGCAAGACCAAGACACTTACCAGCAGGATCGCCTATCTGCTGGCAGAAAAGAATGTACCGGCTGACCAGATAGTGGCGTTGACATTCACGAACAAGGCGGCACGCGAGGTGCGCGAACGCTTACAGCAGATGATGGGCGAAGGTGTTGCCTTGCCGCAGGTCGCTACCTTTCACGCCCTCAGTTTGTCATTGCTACGCACGCGGGACGAATTGCCGCCAATAATTGCAGAATCGGATCGCCAGGCAATCATCAAGGCACTTGCCAAGGCACCCGAGGGCAAGCGCCTGAACCCACGTGATTTGAGCCTGCAATTGTCGCTGGCGAAGACATCGCTGACTGAACCGGAGCCGACGCTACGGGCGCTGCTATACCAATACAATCAGCGCTTGCAGGAGTGCGGCCTGTACGATTTTGACGACCTGTTGTTGCAGGCGAATGCGCTGCTACGCGAACAAGTGCCACAATATAAGCATGTGTTGGTGGATGAATTTCAAGACACCAGTGAGTTGCAATACGAAATACTGAAACGTTTGGCGGCGCACGGTACGCTGTTTGCTATCGGTGACCCCAATCAGTCTATCTATGCCTTCCGCGGTGCGGGTGCGGCGATGTTTGGTCGGTTTATGCAGGACTATGCGCGGGCACAGCAGATTACATTGGCCGACAACTATCGCTCGTGTCCGCACATCGTGCGCTTGGCCAATGCTGTTTTTCCCGCTTCTCCACAGCTTATCCCCAATATTTCCGGGGAAGGTCAGGTAAAGATTATGCAGACGTTGAACGAATATACCGAGGCTACGTATATCTTAAATCAGATAGAGCAAGGCATTGGCGGCAGTGATTTACTGAAGGCGGGTAATGCTGACGGCACCGCCCAGCCACGGGATTACGCGGTGCTGTATCGTACGCACCGTGCTGCTGGCGCGCTGCAGCGGATTTTCCGGGAGGCCGGCATTCCCCATCAGATTGTAGGCGAAGGGTCGCCCTATGCCCGGCCGGATATGCAAGCAGTGGTTGCAGGTTTGCGCTATCTATACGATGCAACGCCACCGTCAGTATACAAAAAATACACATCAACGCAGTTGGCCGCGTTGTTTGATGGAATGGCGTATGACGAGGAAAAGCCAGTAACCGAAGCGGCTGGCCAGATTGCAGACGCCTTGGGCCTAGGCCAGTACGAGCATTTGCGCCAGTTCCAGAGCATGCTGGTACAGTTTGGTGTCGGCAAACATGGCCTTGCCGCTGCGCTGCATCACATAGACGAAATACGCGACAGCGAATTCTATGATGTGTCGCTGAACGCGGTAAGTCTGATGACTATCCATGCTGCCAAGGGCTTGGAATTCCCCCGTGTATTCCTGATTGCCGCAGAAGAGGACATCCTACCAAAGGTCGGTACCGCTGACATAGAAGAAGAGCGGCGGCTATTTTACGTAGCCATAACGCGCGCGAAAGATACCCTAGAGATACTGCATGCCAAGATGCGCGGTGGAGAGCCAGCATCGCTAACCCGTTTTATTCGTGAGTTGCCTGCCGGTGTCGTGGAGTGTGTGGTTGACCCTCATCTTGCCCAATCGGAGCGGCGTTTCAAAAAACGGGCAGCCAAGCGAGCGCAGACAAGTTTGTTTTAGAATGTTAATTCTTATATAATATGGTAAATATGAACGTATTAGACCGGCTGCCGCGGCCCTTTTTTGTGCTCGCCCCCATGGACGACGTTACCGATACGGTATTCCGCCGTATTGTTGCCGAGTGTGCCGCGCCGGATCTGTTCTTTACCGAATTCGTTAATGTAGATGGCCTGCAGAGCCCCGGGCGGCCGCGCTTGTTGAAAAAGCTGTTGCTTACCGCAGCCGAACAACCGTTATTCGCGCAGATATGGGGCAAGAACCCCGATAACTTTTATAAGACCGCCCGCGAACTAGCCGATGGCACATTTGCGCGGGAAATGGGTTTGCCTGAAGGTGTTGGATTCGCAGGTATAGACCTGAATATGGGTTGCCCCGACAAAACCGTGGTAAAAAATGGTGCCTGTAGCGCACTTATAAATGACCGTGATTTGGCGCTGGAAATTATCAAAGCTACACAAGAAGGTACGGCTGGAAAAATACCAGTAAGCATTAAAACGCGCCTCGGGTTCAATGCCGTAGACTTTACCTGGCACGAGTTATTATTGCAGCAGCAACCTGCTATGCTGACGGTACACGCCCGTACTCGCAAAGAGATGAGCAAAGTGCCTGCGCACTGGGACGACCTGGTGCACATCCGCGAGCTGCGCGACCAGCTGTCTCCGCAGACCCTGCTGGTTGGTAACGGTGATGTCGAAAGCCGTACTGAAGGATTGTTACTGGCCGAAAAATATAGGCTCGATGGCATTATGATTGGCCGCGGTGTCTTCCATGACCCGTTTGCGTTTGCCGCTGACAGTCCTTGGGGAGGCTATACCCGCGAGCAACGTATCGCCCTATTTGCCAAGCAGGTTGAGCTATTCGCGTCGACCTGGCGGCAAGGGGAAAGGCAGATTGCCCCGCTGAATAAGTTCTGCAAGATTTATATCAACGGATTTGATGGCGCCAAAGAGCTGCGGGAGCGCCTGATGGCCGCCCAGAGCACCGACGAACTGCTGACACTGCTGCGCTCCGTATAACCTCTGGACTACACCGTAGTTTGGGGTGTACAGTATTCGCATGATAAAAGCCGAACATCTGGGCAAACACTATCGCAAGAAAGTGGCGGTAGACGATCTCTCTTTTGCAGTACCATACCGGGCGCGTAACTGGTTTTTTGGGGCCAAACGGTGCCGGCAAGTCAACAACTATGCGGTTAATGCTCGGCCTGGACTACGGTGATGGCGATACGACATTCGACGGCAAACATTTGCACGAATACGAACAGCCTTCAAAGGTGGTCGGATTGTTACTGGAGGCCAAATCATTTCACCCTACACGGACCGCTGGAGATCATCTGCGGGTTCTGGCTGACGCCGGCAACATACCTTATGCACGCGTTATAGAGGTGCTTGATATTGTAGGGCTCAAAAGCGAGGCCAAGCGTCGCCCGGGCAAGTTCTCGCTGGGTATGAGCCAGCGTTTGGGTATTGCGGCGGCTATTTTGGGCCAGCCGAAATACCTTATACTCGATGAGCCGGCCAACGGTCTGGACCCCGAAGGTATCGCCTGGCTCAGGAAGTTTATCAAAGACTATGCCGACAAGGGCAATGCGGTGTTCGTGTCATCACATTTACTGAGTGAAATGGCTCTGATGGCAGATGACGTAGTGGTTATAGGCAAGGGCAAACTCATTGCCAGCGCGCCGATGCGTGACATCATTTCCGGCAGCTCTCATTCCAGCGTGTTTGTGCGTGCGGCCAAGCTATCCGAGTTGGAAAGTGCCCTACGACAGCAGTCAATCGCATACGAAAAAGACGGCGGCGGGTTGCGCGTCAGCGGCAGTACGACAGATACCATCGGTAAAGTAGCATTTAAGGCAGGTGTGCCTATATTG
>Ga0070658_10005231_pt1 | contig 10549 bp, 8 predicted proteins | sample KBSC13metaG_FD_64664 | JGI IMG/M metagenome (GOLD analysis project Ga0070658, IMG submission 64664) | Corn rhizosphere microbial communities from Kellogg Biological Station, Michigan, USA - KBS C1-3 metaG | ecosystem: Host-associated > Plants > Roots > Rhizosphere > Soil ... | reverse complement strand
TTCATACGGTGAATTAGCCGGTTTCCTTGTTTCACGTGAAACAAGGAAACCGGCTAATTCACCGTATGAAGGCGGACGATTGATTTGACCAGGCATCGAGGAGATTGAGGCGGCTATCGGGGATGAGCACGTAGTGGCTGAGGTCTTCAGGGCCGATCCATCGGAACGCTTCGGACTCGAAGCTGGAAGTAAGCTCCCCACCGATGATCTCGGCTTCGAAGCAGAGCACAAAACTCTGGTGGACATTCCCGTCTGGATAGTGAACAACACGCTTCGGATCGGTATTAGCGGAGATAAGACGCACAATACGGGTCTGCAGGCCGGTCTCCTCGAAAGTCTCGCGTACGCAGCAGTCCTGGGCAGATTCACCGAGGTCCAATCTGCCGCCGGGCAGGGACCAGTAGATGCCTCGGGAGCGCTTTAAGATCAAAACCCGCCTGTGGGCATCAAAAATGACCGCCGAGACGCCTGGAGAGAGCGGTACATTCGGCCGAGGCGTCTCCGGCTCCCCATCGTAGAAAATCTCCTCCGGAATAAGGACCCTCTCCCGCGACTTCTCGTACTGCACTGTGAACACTCCTCTATCGACCGGGATACTAACGAATGGCGAGCACTTTTTCCAGGATACGCGCGAGATCGTCGCCGGAGTAGAACTCGATCTCGATCCGACCGGAGCCGTTGGGCATTCGGCGCAAAGCCACTTTGGACTGCACCATCTGCCGTAACTCATCCAGAAGCGCGACTTCGTTGGGGTCGGATGCGTTCGAGCGGTCGGCGGACCGAGAGGTGTCGGACGATCCCGAGGCTGACCGAGCGTTCGTTCCCGCCGTGGAACTCGATGGCTCCGCGCTCCAGGCGCCGGGCCGCATCTCTCTCGCCATTCTCTCGGTGTCCCGAACCGAAAGATGCCGCTTGAGGATATTCTGAAGGAGTTTTAAGATCGACTCTGGTTCCTCGGCCGACATTAACGCTCTGCCATGTCCCTCTGAGATTTCACCGCGCTCGATACAGTCTTGGACCTCTTCCGGCAGATTCAACAGTCGCAGCGTGTTTGCGATCGCAGAACGACTCTTCCCAAGCCGCTGAGCGACCGTCTCCTGAGTCATCTGGAACTCGTCGATCATGCGACGATAGGCGCGCGCCGCCTCCATGACGCCGATGTCTTCCCGCTGAAGGTTCTCGACGATCGCGATCTCCAACTGCTGCCGATCTTCCACCTCTTTCACCAGCGCCGGGACGACCGTCAATCCCGCGGCCTGCGCCGCGCGAAACCGCCGTTCACCCGCCACCAACTGATAACGCTCATGGCCGACGCGCCGGACCAGGATCGGCTGCAATATCCCATGCTCCTTAATCGAAGCGACAAGCTCCTCCTGTTTCAGCGGATCGAAGAGCGTCCGAGGCTGATACGGGTTCGCCACGATCGCCGTCACCGGGATTTCGCGCACCTGGGCGCCTTGCTGCTCGTCCATCGAGTCCGAAATGAGTGCCGATAGCCCTCTACCGAGTCCGCGCTTTTCCATCTCTCAAAATCTCCTTTGCAATCTCTTGATAGGCCAGCGCCCCACGGGAACGCGCGTCGTACTTCGCAATGGGCAGACCGTGGCTGGGAGCCTCCGATAGACGCACATTACGCGGCACGACCGTCTCCGAAACCTTATCGCGGAAAAATTCTTTGACATCCGCCACGACCTGATTGGCCAGGCGCGTGCGGTGATCGTACATCGTCAAAATCACCTTCGCCACGTAGAGCGACGGATTGAGATGACGGGTGACCAGATCGATCGTTTTTAATAGCTGGCTGATGCCTTCCAGCGCATAGTACTCCGTCTGTATGGGAATGATGATCGCGTCCGATGCCACCAGCGCATTCAATGTCAATAGCCCGAGAGAGGGAGGCGCGTCGATCAGGACCGCTTCGAAATCGTGGCGTACCGGCTCCAGCGCCTGACGCAGGAAGTTTTCGCGGGAGATGCGCGGCATCAACTCGATATCCGCGCCCGCCAGGTCGAGCGTCGCCGGCAACAGGAAGAGATTAGGGATCGCCGTGGAAGTGATCGCCTCCAGCACCGCCTTCCCCTCGATCAAGACCTCATAGGTCGACGCCTTGACGCTGTTCTTATCCACTCCCAGGCCGCTAGTCGCATTGCCCTGAGGATCGAGATCGATCAGCAGAGTCTTTGCGCCCTGCAGAGCCATGTATGTCGCCAGGTTGACCGCGGTCGTCGTTTTACCGACGCCACCCTTCTGATTGACTATCGAATAGACCAGACCCATGACAACCCCTTCCGTGCAATTTCACTCTTTCTTAAACGTGTACTATTGTGGCATAATTTTGCCATAGGTAACGCGAAGAGACGGTTCGACTTGCGGAATACATTTGTCTGGTAAATAGTGATGGGAAAGTGAGATGAACGTGGCGCGAGAGTATACCCCGGCACAGAAACAGGCGATCGAGACTCTGGGCAACGACGTCGTCGTTGCCGCAGGGGCGGGTTCCGGCAAAACTGGGGTCCTCGTCGAGCGCTTTATCCGGATCATCACCCACACTCTGAGCGCGGAACTGCCGACGGCGCAACAGGCCGGCGTCGAAAACATTCTCGTGATCACCTTCACCGAAAAAGCTACCAAGGAGATGAAGCAGCGGATCGTCACCGAACTGAACCGGCATCATTTAATCGCCGAGCGCCGCCAGGTGGAGACGGCCTACATCAGCACCATTCACGGCTTCTGCTCCCGCCTTCTTCAGGAGAATCCCTTCGAGGCCGGGGTCGATCCCGAGTTTCGAGTCCTGGACGAGAAGCAGTCACGGCAGCTCCTTCGTCAGGCGTTTGAACAGGTGACTACGCGGGCCTACGCGCAGGGCGATACCGCCATCGTCGCGCTGCTCGAAGCCGGACAGACCGAGCGCCAGTATGGAGACACTGGAGAGCCGCTCCAGGCGCTGGCGGAGGGCGTGGAAACTGTGCTCAGCAAACTGCGCGGCGCAGGGCGCAGTCGGAGAGAGCTGGAGCAGCACTGGCTTGCAGGGCCGGAGTACACCCTCCTGGCGTCAGAAAACCCCATCTGGGCCGTGCTGGCGCCGTTGATACGTGAACTCCAGGCGGTTCGGGAGACACTGGAAGCCGCCCTGCCGCACGCGCTCGGAACCTCGAAGCTACTGCTCGAACCGGTCCTCGCTGCGGCACGAGGGACAGAGGACGATCACGCCGGCCTGGAAGAGACGCTAACGCACCTGGAAGGCGCCCACAAGGCGCTGACGCACCAGCGGCCACGCCTGGGCGGGACACGCCAGGAGATGGAACTCGCGCAGATCTTCGGGCGGCTTAAAGCGCTCTTCGATGGGGTGCAGATCCTGTTCCTCCAGACCGCCGGGAAAGAGGAGGAGCGCGCGCGCCTGTGCTATCACCTGTGGGGACTCGCGCTGGCCGTCTGGGAAGCCTACGACGCCGCGAAAGCCGCCCGCGGCTCTCTGGACAACGACGACTTGCAGGCCGAGGGGGTACGCTTGCTGGAAAGCTCCCCGACGGTCCGCGATCGCTATCGCCGCCAGTTCCGGCATCTGATGGTCGATGAGTTCCAGGATACCAACGCCCTGCAGTTGCGTCTCCTGGAACTTCTCCATGTCAACGCCAATATCCAGGAGACATCCGTATCACAGAATTTCTTGTTTATCGTGGGAGACGTGCAGCAGAGTATCTACGCGTTTCGCAGCGCCGACCCTTCGCTCTTTCGCGGCCTGGAGCGTCGCTATCGCGAGGAAGGCGTCGGAACCCATGTCCAACTCGCCGCCAATTTCCGCTCCCGGCCGGAGATCCTCCAGGTCGTCGCGAAAGTGTTCGGCGAGGCGTGGCGGCAGGAGGAGACTCCCTTTGTGCCGCTCACACAGGGAGCAGGATTCGATCCGAAACCGACGCCCAGCCTGGAACTGCTGTTGACAGAAGGCGTCTATCGGCGGGACTACGTCACGCTCGAAGCAGAGGCGCTGGCGGCCCGCATCGAGCGCCTCGTGGAAGATCGAGAGTTGAACATCACCGCCGAGACCGATGGACGCCGTGGAGAACCGGTCGCCTATCGGGATATCGCCGTGCTGTTCCGCGCCCTGACCGACATTCAGAAGTACGAGGAGGCGTTTGCGCGGCGGGGGCTGCCGTGCTTTGTGGTAGGGGGCGGTCGAGGCTACTATGCACGTCCGGAGATCCGCGACCTCGTCAACGTCCTGACCGTGCTCGAAACTCCCATGAACGACGTGGCTCTTGCGGCAACACTGCGGTCACCTTTTGTCGGAGCCGACATGGACACGCTCACCCGTCTGGCCCGCCTGGCGCAGACGGAGGAGGGAGAGGGATCCACGGCGACCTCGGGCCGCAAATACGATGGCGCGCTCTATCCCGCACTCTATCGGCTCGAAGAGGATCCCGCCTTTCCCCCCATCGAGGCGGCGAAGTTGAAGCAGTTCGTGGAGATCCTCGACCGACTGCGCGCGCAGGAGGATCGCCTGCCTGTCGGACACCTCCTGGAACGCCTCATCTCTCAAACTCTGTACGACACCCGTCTCCTATGCAGGCCGAACGGCAGGCGACGATTGGCCAATGTGCGCAAACTGCTTCAGATGGCGAATAGCGACTGGACGATGGGCATTCGCGAGTTTATCTACCGTGTGCGGGACATGGAGCGCCTGACCGCGCGCGAAGGAGATGCCCCTACGGAAGAAGAGGCTGCGGACGTCGTCAAGTTTCTCACCATTCACAGCGCGAAAGGGCTGGAGTTCCCGGTGGTGGCGCTGGCTGACCTCTCGCGGAATCTCGTGATTCCGGAGCGCGGCCTGTTCGTCTGCGATCCGCAGACCTTCGCGATCGGAACCAGGATCGGCGGCGAACCGAATCTCGCCTACCGCGCCATCGCACAGCAGCGGGAAGAGGCGGACAAGAAAGAGTACGATCGCCTCCTCTATGTCGCCATGACCCGCGCCCGCGAACATCTGATCCTGTGCGGCAACCTCGGCCGCAATCGGGGCGTCACCTGGGCAAGCAGTCTCTTCACGACCCTGGGCGTCCTGGAAGTCCCGCCGGATCCCGTCGTGCAGCCTCTGCGCGGCGGCCTGACCGCGCGCATCGCCTCTCTCGCCGCCTACGCGCATACCCCGCGCCCCTCCGACACGCCGCAGGAGAGACGCTCCGCCTCCGACCCTCTCCCGGATCGAGTCGTGCAGGCACTGCTGTCAGGCAACCCCCTCGATGGTCTATTCTGACTGGCGCGTACCCTTTCTGTCGTGTGAAAGCGATGAGACAGATTAGAGAAAGCGGTGCATGATATGAATGTCCACATAGCCGAGCGTCTGATGGCGATACGCCTGCGGAACGGTCCCGATGATGCCAAAGCCGAGGGACTGCCATAAGGCGACGGCCCGAGTATTCGTGCTGACGACGAAATTGAACTGCATCGCCTGAAAACCGCCACGTCGCGCCTCTTCCAACGCATGCTGGGCCATCGTCCGGCCGATGCCTTTGCCGAACTGCCCTTCCGCCACGATAAACCCTGCGTTGGCTACATGCGACCCCAGTCCCGGTTGATTGGGCTTGAGGATGTAGGACCCCACAATCTGTGTACCTTCGACAGCGACATAGGTTACGGACGGCGGCGTCATCCAGAGCGGAAAGGCTTCCTCTTTGCCGGTATCGGGCGCATACACAAACGTAGTGCCGTCCGCAACGACCGCGTGCCAGATCTCCCAGATCGCATCCCCATCCGACAACTCCGCTTTTCGTATCTCCACATTTACCTCTGACAGTACATCTGCATCCAACCCTGTCCCTCCTTTAAATCCTTCCCAAAAGAAAGGGCTTTAAGACAGGATTTACACGAGGGACACGAAGAAAATCCTTGAGAACCTACCCCCAGGTTTGGATCAGGATTGCCTTCTGTCCATACTCTATATAAGGACGAGCATCGGGTTCTCCAGGAGTTCTTTCAGGCGCTGGAGGAAGCGGGCGGCGGGAGCGCCGTCAAGGATGCGGTGATCGAAGGAGAGGCAGAGATTCATCATGGAGCGGACTACGACCTCCTTCTGGATCGCCACCGGCTTGTCGGCGATGCGGCCGACGCCGAGGATGGCGGCCTGGCCGGTCACGATGATCGGGTCGAACACGTCGATGCCGAAACTGCCGAGGTTGGTGATGGTGAAGGTGCCGCCCGAGAGATCGTCCGGGGTGAACTTGCCGGTGCGGCTGCGCTCGACGAGTTGTTTGAGTTCTGCGGAGATGGCGCCGAGCGATTTCTGCTCCGCGCCCTTGACCACCGGCACGATCAGCCCCTCTTCCAGCGCAACCGCGACCCCGATATTCTTTGCGGAGAAGAGGTGAACGTCATTGCCGACCAGGGCCGCATTCAGCAGGGGATGCTCGCCGAGGGCGCGAGCCGTCGCCTTTACCAGCACGTCGGTGAAGGAGAGGCGTGTGCCATACGCCTTCTCGACATCGGGAATGAGGCGAGTACGGAACTCCGCGCAGGCGGTCATGTCCACTTCCAGGGTCAGGGTCACATGCGGTGCGGAGAAGGCGGACTTCACCACGTTGTCGGCGATCCGCTTACGCATCCCTCCGAAGGCCAGCACCGTAACGCCCGACGGAGCGGTTTCCGGTTTCGGCGAGGTGATCGGGGCCGTCTCTGCTGCCGGACGCGTCGTCTCGGCGTGCCGCAGCACATCCTCACGGCGCACACGGCTGCCGGGCAGGCCCGTGGAGAGGTCGTTCAGATCGATGCCCAGGTCGTCGGCCATCCGCGCGGCCAGGGGCGTGGTGCGCGGCGCATTCCTTCCGGAGGCTTCCGCCGCCAACATGGGAGTCGACTGGGCCGCCTGCGCGGCCACAAACGCCTCGACATCACGCTCGATCACCCGGCCCTGCGGCCCGGTGCCGTGGCCGGCCAACAGCGCCACCGCGACGCCCTTTTCATCCGCGATTCGGCGCGCGCGGGGAGAGATAAAGACCGGCCCGGCAACCCCATTGACCGCCGGCTCCGGCAGAGAGCCGACCGGTGCTGCCGCAGCGGCCGGCGTAATCACAGCCGCCTCGGGAGCACTGTGGGTCGCGGGGGGCGCACCTATTCCAGCCTCGGCCAACAGGGCGTCGATCGATTCATTGACGTCGGCCAGGATCGCGATCGGCTGACGGATCGGCACTACCGCCTCCGCAAGGGCCAGGATCTTCCGGACAACGCCGGCGGCGGGCGCTTCGACCTCCATCGACGCCTTGTCGGTCTCGATCTCCAGCAGGATCTCCCCGGCCCGCACCGTGTCCCCCTCCTTTTTGTGCCATTTGAGGATCGTGCCCTCTTCCATCGTCGAGCCCAGTTGCGGCATATTGAAAAGTTGCGCCATGTCGAAAACTCCATCGTCCTGCTGCATGCACCGAAAGTGTTGAAAAGAGAGGGTATGGGCACGCAGAGTCCCCTATCGGTTCGGACTCGCCCGAGGTGCGCCCAACGCTGTAATTAACGCTCATTTCACCGCACGGCGGTTTTTTTCCTTTGCGTTTATCTCCTTATTCTTGCGTTTTGGCCGTTGTCTCGTTCCGGGAAACGATCCAAGGTCCGTCCACTCGGTTCGAAACGCCCTCAGACTCCGCCTCTGCCGCCCGAAACGCAGTGCGGCGCCCCTCCCGAAATCCCGTCTACCCCTTCGCGGTTGCAATCATGACGAGACCGACGCAGAGCACGATGACGATCAACACCAGGCAGAAGACCAACCAGGGGTTGCGGGGTTTCACAGGCGCCATATCGGCCAGCGGCGCGGCCGGAGAGCGCATCCGTATCTCGCGCGCGAACTCCCGTGACTGGTCCAGTCGAGTGTCGAACGCGAGTTGTTCCTTCCCGACACGGATCGCCCATCCTAACGCTGTCGAGTCCGGGTGTCCGGTGGTGGCATCCAGGTAGAGGGTCTGCTGTCTGGTGTCCATGCCGCTGACATCGCGCCAGGAAAACCAGCGCTCTTCACCCGTCGTTGTGCGATAACCGAAGCCGCCGCAGGACAGCATCATCTCCGAAGGCATCGACTTGCGAAGCAGAATCGGAATCATCCCCAGGGCTCCGAAAAGAATCGGCCCGCCGCCCAGGAAAACGGCGGGGATCATCATGTCATCGAAACGGACGCCATGATAAGTCCAACCGATCACGGCGCAGACCAGAACGATCAGCAGACCGAGCAGCATCGTGATGATCGGACCCTGGAAGACGCGCCATACGGGACGAATGGGAAAGGTTCTGCGCCAGTCCATCTGAGTGGGGACGCCCTGAATACAACGGCACTGGATGCAGCAGAACGGCATCGCGTCGATGGACTGTTCTGTTGCGCAGGCGACGCAGGTCAGACTGCCCTTCTTGTTTAGCCGGGCGATCTCGGAGGGAAAATAGGGGGCGGCGCAGGCAGTGCATCCGAGCAGCGTCTGCCGCAGCATATGGGGAAAATGGCAGTGCGCGCAGACAAACGAGGGATGGTTGGCCATCGCCGGCTGCCAGGGGATGGTAATCTGCAGCCGCCGTGCCAGCATCTGATTGCCCTCGCCCTGCCTTTTTGCATGTTCTGCCTCGCGCAGGGCCTGCTGAATCGATGTTCCCAAATACGAGCCGAAAAACGCTCCCATTCTCACTCCCCCTTCCACAGCAACTGTCTCTCTATTCACCTTATGATGCCGTTTCTCCTCAATGTAGCTATAAAGGAAGGGAACCTGCCTCTCTGCGTGCAATCTATCCTCAATCCCAAACTTCAACGACGAGGGTGATTATGGAGAAGCTGCAGATCAGCGCAACGGTCGTGCAGGTGGCGATCGATGTTTTGAACATAGACGATGCGCTCCGCATTGCGGAGGCCGCCGTGAAGGCAGGCGTGGACTGGCTGGAGGTCGGCACGCCGCTGGTCACCTTCGCGGGCGTGCCTGCCATCGGCGCATTGGCGCGGGCCTTTCCGGGCGTTCCGGTTCTAGCCGACTATAAGATGATGGATGGCGTGCGCAAATACGTCGTGGAGACCGCGAATCAGGGCGGACGCCTCGCGACGATCTGCGCAGTCGCCAGCGATGCCAGCGTGCGCGAAGCGGTACGGGCCGCGCAGGACAGCGGTGTCACGCTGATCAGCGATCTCTATGCCGCGCCGGATGTGGCGGGGCGAGCGGCGGAACTGGAGGCAATGGGCCTCGATTCGGTCTATGTGCACTGGGGCGCGGACCAGCGCAAGGAGCGCCCCGACCACGACGCCCTGACCGATCTGCCCGCCGTCGTCGAGCGCGTCAAGATCCCTGTTGGCGTGGGAACGTTCAGCGTCGAGGACGGCGTGCGCGCGGTCCGAGCCGGCGCAAAGATCGTGGTCATCGGCGTGCCGCTGATACAGGCGGAGAACGTCGAGACGGCCCTCCGAGAGTATGTGCAGCGCTGCAAAGAGAGTTAGCGTGCAGAGAGAGGTTTGCGCGAAGGCGACGGGGTCCGGGGGTTGAACGGCCGCGAGACGGATCGATGGCGCGAGAGGTGCGCAGGACCTTAATTGAGAAAGAGAAGGAGAGAGATGCGATGAAACCGGAGTCTGGATACTCGCAGGAAGAGGAACCGAAGATCGTGCTGCGAACTTCCGATCCGGAAGACAGGCCCCGCGCCATGGCGGTGCAGTGGTCGGTCGGGTGGGCCGAAGCGCCGCATCGCCATCGGATCCTGCCGGAAGCGGATGCCGACTGGCAGGCCCATCACTACTTTCAGGAGATCGTCGCGGAGGTGGATGGGGTGATCGCAGGCCGTGTGGGGCTGGAAGCGTTCTGCCCGCCGTTCGCGGAGTTGGTGAACCTCAGCGTGCGTCGGGACTATCGGCGTATCGGTCTCGGGCAGAAGCTGGCCCGCGCCTGTAGTGAAGCCGCCGCGAAACGTGGTTTCTCCTTCCTCTTCCTGCAGACCGAGATCGACAATACGGCGGCGCATCGACTCTACCGGGGAGTCGACTTCGTCCCGACGGCACACGGCAAGATGCTGCGGATGCTCCAGCCTCTGGACTACCCGCTGCTCGCCGAGTTCTGCCTGGCGCACCCACTCTACCAGTACTCCTGCACGCCGATTCCCGACACCGAGCGCGCCTGGAATCTGGAGTGGCACGCCTACGTCACCTCTGACTATGTACGACTGCGGCTGGAGGGCGGCGCATCGATCTCCGATAGCGGTGGCATCGGCCCCTCCCTGACAGGCTGCGAGTGGCGCATCGGAGAGGGGGAACGGATGCTGAGCCTGCGGATCGAGCGCGAAGAGGTGCGGGATGTCGAGCCGGGAGACCATATCGAGATCACGTTGAGCGTGCAGAATGGCGGCCAGCGCATGGAGGCCGGACTGTTCCAGATGATCCTGCCGCCAGGGGTCCGGGTCACCAGCCCCGCCACCAACGCGACTCAGGTCTTCCACTGGGAAGTCGGGCCGAATGAGACCATCACGCAGCCGCTGACGGTGCAGATCGAGCGCGCCTTCGACGCCAGCGTGCTGCGTCACCTCAACTATAGCAGTCTCTCGCTCTCGGTGGAGACCT
>Ga0070658_10005230_pt1 | contig 10552 bp, 8 predicted proteins | sample KBSC13metaG_FD_64664 | JGI IMG/M metagenome (GOLD analysis project Ga0070658, IMG submission 64664) | Corn rhizosphere microbial communities from Kellogg Biological Station, Michigan, USA - KBS C1-3 metaG | ecosystem: Host-associated > Plants > Roots > Rhizosphere > Soil ... | reverse complement strand
CTGGCCGGCACGTGGAAGAGTGGCGAGGTACGCGGCGGCCTCTCCGAAGGCATGGTCAGGATGTCGCCGCTGAACGCCGTCATCCCGGCCGACACGGCCAAGCTGTTCGAGGCGAAGAAGGCGGCGCTCGTCGGCGGCGAGATCAAGCCGTTCCAGGGCCCGCTGAAAGACCAGTCGGGTGCCCTCAAGGTCGCCGCGGGCAAGGAACTGTCGCTGGCCGACCTGAAAGGCATGAACTGGTACGTGCAGGGTGTCGAGGGCACGATTCCGAAATGAGCGCGCCGACGCCGCAGGACCATGACTTCCTGACGCGCGTGTTCGCGCTGGCACAACGCTCGCGCGACGACGGCCACCATCCGTTCGCCGCGATCGTCGTCGGCGCCGACGGCACCGTCATCGCCGAAGCGATGAACGATTCGTCGACGGACCGCACGGCGCACGCGGAAATGAACGCGCTGCGCGCCGCCTCGCGCCGCCACGGCCCGGCCGAACTGGCCGGCGCCACGCTGTACAGCAATGCCGAACCGTGCGCGATGTGCGCAGGCGGTACGTACTGGAGCGGCGTCGGCCGCGTCGTCTACGGCATGTCGGAGACGAGCCTGCTGGCGCTGACCGGCAGCGATCCGGAGAATCCGACGCTGTCCCTGCCCTGCCGCGACGTGTTCGCGCGCGGACAGCGGCCGACCGAGGTGATCGGGCCGCTGCGCGAGGACGAGGCGAAGGAAGCGCATATCGGCTTCTGGCACAAGGGCTGAGCGTCAGCGCGCCAAGTTGTCGAGTGCCGCGCACATCCGGTCAACGCCCTGCTGCGGCGTGAAACGTCCGGCGACGGCGTGCGTGCGCGTCGCGAGGTCGGGCGCCGCCAGCAATGCGCCCAGCCGGCGCACCAGCCGCTTTTCGTCCAGCCGCGCCGCCGGCAGCGCGGCGCCGACGCCCAGTGCCGCCACACGCGCCGCGTTGTCGAACTGGTCGTGCGCGAGCGGCACGACCAGTTGCGGCGTGCCCGCGCGCAGGGCTTCCGCCGTCGTGCCGATGCCGCCATGGTGGATCAATGCCGCCGCATGCGGCAGCAGGCGGCGCAGCGGCACATAGTCCTGCCACAGCATCGTGTCCGGCAGGCCGGCCGGCACCTGGTCGCGGTGCGGCGTGAGGAAGATCGCGCGCCGGCCCAGTTGCCCGGCCGCCGCGCGCGCATGGCGGAAGTACGCGGCCGCCTGCGTGTTGCCGGTGCCGTGCGTGAACACGAGCGGCGCCGGGCCCGCCTTCAGAAAGGCGTCCAGTGCGGGTGCGGGCGCCACGTCCGGGTGCGGATCGAACAGCGGAAAATCGCCGCGCACGAGCGGCCGCGGCCAGTCCGGCTGCGTGGGCGCGAACCAGTCGGGGAACAGCGTCAACGACAGGTCGGGCACGGCCGCGATCCACTCCATCAGCGTTTCAACCTGCGGCAGGCCGCGAGCCAGGCGCGCCGCGTTCACGTCCGCCAGCGCGACCGGATCGATGAAGCGCCTGCCGACCCAGCGCCAGAAGGCCCGGCGCGCCGCCAGCGGCACCCACGCTGGAACGCGCCACGGACCGACCAGCAGCGGATCATGCACCGTCACCAGGTTCGCGGGCGCGAGGTAGGCCGCCGCGATCTTCACGCGCGGGTGCGCGGTCCGGCACAGGTCCGCCTCCGGCAGCGCGAGCGGGTGTACGAGCAGCACGCAGCGCTCGTCGTGCGGCAACGCGTCGACGAAGGGCACGATGCGCGCCATCGCCGGCCGCGTCGCGCGCCAGACGACGCTGAACCCGCGCGTGGGATGCCACAGGTCGGGGTCGTGCAGCACGGCCTCGTCGGCCGGCAGGCCCGTGAACGGCAGCCCGGTCGGACGCACCCACGGGCCGTGCTGCTCCGGCCCGAGAAAGCTCACGCGGTGGCCGCGTGCGCGCAGCGCGAGAGCCAGCGCGAGGAAGGGGAACAGGTCGCCGGCGGAGCCGATGGTGACGATGACATAGTGGGTGGGGTCGATGGCGGCCTCCTTGTTTTGCGTTGCCGCTACTGTACGCGAAAGCGTGCGGCCGGCTGGCGTGGCAGACATCGAGTTGCAATTGGTGGTCTGGAATTGCCGACGTTTCGCGTGCCGTCGCTTACTTGAGACTTGGCACTCGGCTACCTGCTCGACTGCCAACCTGATGAATATGCAATCGATTAGATGCAGGCGCCGGTCGCAGATTTCGCATGGGACGGCACCGTGAAGACCTGATTACCGCAGTCGTCCGAATCAATACAGTTAAGCACTTATTGTTTCCAATCAGAAACAAGATTATCGTCATTGTGTAGCCTTTCAGTGGTCGGGAGCGCAAGGATCCACGCGTTATTTGGCTGTTTTCTTTGTTCGTGTATCGATTACGGTAAGAGATGAGAAATGTCGAATATCGAAGTGCAGCATTCGCCATTGTTCCGTCGGGAAGCCACAGCGTCGTTGGGACAGCAATGGCTCGGTACGATTCATCTGGCACAGCCATTGTCCTCTTGGCTGATTTCCGGTTTGGCCTTTGTCATTCTGCTTGCATTCGTCACGTTTGTACTCGTCGGCACGGTTACAAAGAAGGCTCGTGTTACTGGCATATTGGTGCCGGGAAGGGGAAGTTTGGCAATCAATGCTCCGAATGCCGGCGTGTTGGTCCGAAATTATGTAACTGAAGGGCAGCGGGTGCGGGCGGGCGAGCCCCTGTTCGAATTATCGACCGAGCGCCAAGGTAGCCGTGGGGAATTGACTGCCTTGATCGCCCAGCAGTTGAAGAGCCGGGCGAGCAGTCTCGAAACTGAGCGGCGGTTACGTCTTGCCCAGAACGAGGAGCGCAAGACAGTGTTAACGCAGCGCCTGCAAAGTTTGAATGCTGAAGCAAACCAACTGGCACAGGAAACTGAATTGATCAAGCGCCGGCTGGCACTCGCGCAGCAAACCTTGCGCAAATACGAAACACTACAAGCCAGTGGTTATTTCTCTTCAGCGCAAACCCAGCAGCAGGAGGAAGTTGTGATCGATTTGAGCGCACGCCTGACAAACGAGGGCCGCAGCGCGGCGCAGTTGCGTGCCTCCCGGCTCGAGGTCGAGGGTGAACTGGCCGCACTGGCCACTTCATTGGCTACTGATCTTGCCCAGCTACAGAGAGCACAAGCTTCACTTGAACAAGAAATTGCTGAGAACAATAGTCGCAAGTCGGTGCTAATTACTGCTCCGCAGGATGGGAAGTTGACGACGATTACATACGAAGTGGGGCAGGCAATCAACGGTGGGCAGACACTGGCCACGCTCATCCCTATGCAGTCGGATAACGCGGATGGTGCGACAGAACTGGAAGTTGACCTGTACGCGCCCAGCCGGACTGCGGGCTTTGTCGCACGGGGACAGAATGTACTGATACGTTATCAGGCATTTCCATATCAGAAATTTGGACTGCAAAAAGGTACCGTTATTGACGTAAGCGCCACGCCCTTTGCTCCGAATGAGTTACCGCAAAACCTGGCGAGTACGATATTAACGAACGCCCAGCAAAACGCAACGGGAGGAAGTGGTGGGGAGGCCCTGTATCGGATTAGGGTGCGTCCGGAAAAACAGACAATCCAAGCATATGGCCGATCGCAATACCTGAAGCCTGGCATGACGCTGGAAGCGGACGTTATGCAAGATAGTCGAAAAATATGGGAATGGATAGCCGAGCCGTTGCTCGCGATGGCCAGATAAATACACGTCGACGTGGATCTTAAAAGGTGCTTTCCGGACAAAGTTATGGTGCCGTTCACGGTGGCAAGTAGCGGTGGCTCAAACTCTCTTGCCAGCATTTTCATCAAAGACCGATACTGACGATGAAAGTCATACTGCAAACTGAATCCAGCGAATGCGGCCTGGCCAGCTTGGCGATGGTGGCAAACTATCACGGCTATCGTGTGGACTTGGCTGACCTGCGACGCAAGTTTCCCATCAGCCTGAAAGGGGCAACCCTCGAACACTTAATGCGACATGCGTCGGCATTGCAACTGGCATCGCGCCCGCTACGTCTAGATCTGCATGAACTCGAACATCTGCAGATGCCATGTATCCTGCATTGGAACATGAACCATTTCGTCGTTCTAAAAAAAGTCAGCCGCCGCCTCGATGGCAAACGCATCGTCACGCTGCTCGACCCTGCGGTTGGCGAATGCAGCTTACCCTTGAGCGAAGTCTCCAAGCATTTCACTGGCATTGCCCTGGAACTGACGCCCAGCGCCGACTTTGTTGTACGGGACGAGAGAAAGCGCGTCGCCATTCGCGACTTGACCGGCCGTATCACTGGACTGCGACGCGCGCTGGTCCAAGTGATCGCGCTTGCATTGGCGCTCGAAGTTTTTGCTATTGCCTCACCTTTGTTTAATCAGTTCGTCATCGATGACGTGATCGTCAGCGGCGACCATGATTTGCTAAAGGTATTGCTGCTCGGTTTTGGCCTGCTAACAGCAACTCAGACAGCCATCAGTTTAGCGCGCAGTTGGTTCCTGATGCGATGGAGCATACACATCGGCCAGCAATGGGCGGTTCGTCTTTTCGGACACTTGACCTGTCTGCCCGTGACGTATTTTGAAAAGCGCCATCTGGGCGATGTCGTCTCACGCTTCGGCAGTATCAGTGCGATTCAAGGCACATTGACCAGCCTATTTGTGGAAAGCGTCCTGGATGGCCTGATGGCGTTGATCGCGCTTGCCATGATGCTGATGTACAGCCTGACATTGTCTGCTCTGGTGCTGGCGGCCGTGGTTGTGTATGCGCTGTTGCGTTGGACTTTTTATCAGCCGCTGCGTGAGGCGTCACAGGAACGTCTGGTGCTGGGAGCGAAGGAGAATAGCCATTTTCTCGAAACGCTGCGCGCTATCACTCCGCTCAAGCTGTTTGGCCGCGAGGCCGAGCGACGGGCGCGTTGGCAAAACCTGCAGCAAGACGTCATCAATCGCGATGTTAAGACGCAAAAGCTTGGCATTTTATTTAAGGTGGCAAATACCGCAATCTTCGGCATACAAGGGCTGGCGCTGTTTTACCTGGGCGCAGATGCCGTGATGCGCAATGCTTTGACAGTAGGCATGCTAATGGCTTTTACCAGCTATGCGGGCACTTTTTCGGGAAGACTATTCAGCCTAATCGACGTATTTTTCAGCCTCAAAATGCTGAGCCTGCACGCGGAACGGCTCGCCGATATTGTCATGGAACCAGTTGAAAAGGAAGTGGGGCAGGAATCGGACCTGAGTCGCCTGCGATGCGATATCACGCTGAAGAATGTCAAATTCCGCTATGCCGAAGGCGAGCCATGGGTGCTCAATGGGGTTGATCTGCACATACCCGCCGGCCAGAGCATTGCTTTGGTCGGACCCAGCGGCTGTGGCAAAAGCACGCTGTGCAAGATCATCCTGGGCTTGCTGCCTCCTACCGAAGGCGAAGTGCTGATCGACAATATCCCGATCACGCAACTGGGCTTGCGGGCTTATCGCAAGTTGGTGGGAACGGTGATGCAGGACGATGCATTGCTGACGGGTTCGCTGCAGGACAACATCGCATTTTTCGATGCCAGCCTTGACCAGGCAAGGGTCGTCGAATGCTCCCGCCACGCCGCTATCCATGACGAGATCACAGCCATGCCCATGGGCTATCAAACTCTGGTAGGAGACATGGGGAGCAGCCTGTCTGGTGGGCAAAAGCAACGCCTGTTGTTGGCTCGCGCATTGTACAAGCAGCCGAAGATATTAGCGTTGGACGAAGCCACCAGTCACCTCGACATTGACAATGAACTCAAAGTGAATGAAGCGCTCCGTCAGATGCCACTCACGCGCGTGATGATAGCGCACCGCCGTGAAACCATCGACATGGCCGAACGGGTGGTGCTGCTGCAGGGCGGAGTCGTAATGGAGTTGCGTGGGCCCGACCATGGCGCTCATGAGCCAAAAGAAAGTTGGACGAGGCTTCAATGCCGGGGTTTTGGCGCCAACTTCAACATATGACAGGACCGGCCCGACAATGGAAGCAGCGTTTCGCGCTATTGTGAAACTGAAACAGCATTCTGTGCAGGTCAAAGTACATTTTAAAAGCCGGAATGTCACTGGAAGCGGCCATTCAACAGGATCACTGTGCATTCCCCAAGTCTCAGATTAGTTGCGCGCATCTCCGAGTAACGATCTAACAACTCTGTAGCAACACATTCTGACGCATTTTCCCGTCCTCAAAACATGAAACCCGGATATGGATTGCGCATATATCTTAAAGTGCCCAAGAACATCTCGGTCATATCAAGTGGTGTTGTTGCATAATTCATCTGGGCACGTAATACCCCAAATCCCGGACGGCATTGCAGCATGGCAACCGTCGTGGACGTGCCGAGTCGCGTGAAGTGATTGAGGATGGCGGCACGTACCTGCAACTCGGCGACTTGGCGGTCGAAGTCACGCGTCAGACGCGTTCACCGAGCGGCTTAAAGCAACGCATCTTGGTTTCAACGAGGCTGCGCCGCTGATAGCCAGTCCATTTCTTCCATGTTTTTCGTCCGAGGCAACGCGTGGCGTCGAGGATGGCATTGCGAGCTTCGAAGCCGGCCGCCGGTCCTTCCATGGTTTGGCGTTCCTGCGAGTCGGAATGGCCGCTTGCGCACCTCGTCGTGCAATGGCCTCATGACAGCCTTCGTGTCATAAGCACTGTCGCCACGGACGCTCGCAATGGATTCGTCATCGCCGATCTGGTCGAGCAGACACGGCAGCATCAGCGCGTCGCCGGTGCCGGTAACTTTAATGGCCCATATCTCCAGTGGGCCGTGTCAATTCCAAGATGAACCTTACGCCATTGACGCCGATAGTCGGCTCCGTGCTTTTTCGTTCTCCGCTCGCCCTCGCCGAACATCTCGATGCCGGTGCTGTCGACTAGCAAACATAATCCCGCGGTCGTTGGACGTCTCCCATCGTCGCCGCCAGATGTGTCTGGCGCCGGCTGACTGTACTGAAGTCGGGAGTTTACCAGCCCAGTCCGGCCAACCGCTTTGCGTTATGCCCATCACCTGCCACAGCGACAGATTGAACAAGCTTTTGATCGACAGCCACAACTGAATCGCCGCTTCGCTGTACTTCGGGGCTACGGCCCCGTTTGCCGCTGGCGCCGCCATGCCAGCGCATGTCCTTGTCCTGCCAAACCAGCAGCGATACGCGCGCTCTCAACGCTTCGTCGTATTCCTTAGAGTTGGTCGTTCGGTATTTCGGTTTGGGTGATGCACTCATCCCGTCAGTTTACCGGCAGCCCGGCTCGACGCTGAGGGAGCGGATTTATGCAATAAATCCGCATCAAGTTCCCAAACCTTTTCCAATAGGCGAATTGCATTAAATCAATACTTTTACATGCATAAGGGGGTATTTTATTAACTGCTTCGAAGCCAATTTCTCTACTTCATTCAATTTCTTGAGGATTTAACTTATATGGCTCTGCACATTATCGACGAGATAAAGAAGCTCACCTTATCGGACCAATACGAATACTCAATTCAATGCGATAGGAACCGACGCAAATCATGGATCATTTGACTTTTCAAGGCGATACTTCAGGGTTGCCTACAAAAATTATAGTTTGATTTATCAGCATCTCCAGGTCGTTTTCCAACCCGATTCTTTTGATCGACATTGGTCATCGGCCGCGCCTTTCACTTAACACCCTGTTGCATTGCTATCGCTTTCCGCAATATTTTTTCAAAAGGTAAAAATCATGCGAGTAATTGACCGTACTGAAATTAATGCAGTAAGTGGCGGCGCCGGAAGCGGTGTCCGCCTACCAACTGGCACAGACTGCCGGCGTACGCTTGCAACCGTCGGAGGCTTACTCGGAGGTGTCGCTGGAAAATATGCTGGCGGTATGTTTGGCGCTGACCTTGGCGGAACTGCCGGCTTCGCCGTAGGTTCCTTAGTAGGTAACCCGGCTGCGGGCGCGATTGTAGGTGCAGCGGCCGGACAAAAATACGGCAAACAGGTCGGCTCTTCGGCTGGGAGCAAACTGGGGCAGAAAGCAGGGGGATGGATCGGTGACAAGGCTTGCGGAGACTCTCTGCCGCCGCTTGAGTCTTTAGAAGGCCCTATCGGAGTCGATGGTCCCTATGGAGGGAGCAGAAAGGAACTCCTCGAGCAACAAGAGGCTTGCTAAATTGAGGAATCCGCCCAGCGTTATCATGTAAAAACACACGATATCGCCGGGCGGTCTTTACCCCCAGAAATAAGGCTTTGCAAAACAGCCGAAGGAGTTCCGGCAATATTTAAATTACTTTTTAAGGTATGCGACATGAAGCTTCGATTTGAGTTTCGCAGAAAAATGTATTTAGCTCTATTACCTCTACTTGTTTATCTCCTATTACAAGGAGGTGCTACTGCGGAGGTCGCACCACGGAGTAATGGGTTTTTGTTCGCAATTGAAAAGGACGGACATACCTCTTACCTTTTAGGAACTATACATACAGGTTTTTCAGCCGAGCAAAACCTCGGCGAAAATATAACTAGCATTTTGAAATCGGCTCGCAAACTGTATGTTGAAGCAGACATATCGGATTCGCAAAGCGTCAGTCAGAAGATAGAAGCCAACGGCTTTACGCAGGCGCCTTTACTCAGAACGACAATTGGCCCGGAAAACTACGATTTTTACCATCGAATTCTGGTTGAGCGGGCGAATTTTTTTAGCGAAGATGAATTTTCACACGCCAAGCCATGGCTTATAACAATGGTGATGCCAATTTATGATCCGCTTCAGGACGATCCGCCACACTTGCAATTTGGCTCAGAGTTACAGTTGCTTCCGTTCGCTAAGGAACATCGGATTCCAATAGGTGAATTGGAGGGACTGGAAGCCCAGATGAAAGCGTTTGATACCGGAACGTCAACTGCCGCTGGAACTGTTTTTGACGCGTATTCAAAATTGGTTAAAACGCACGTTATTTATGGCATCGTCAAAGATGAAGTGGCTGCATGGACATCGGCGGACATGGAGGCATTGGAGCGCACGGTTGCGAAGCGACGCGCTTTCAATGACCCTTATTCGCGTTTTTACAATGTGAATATCCTTAAAAACCGAAACAGATCGATGGCTGCGGCAATCGCTTCAATTTCCAGCAAAGAGTCAGAAGTTCTTTTTGCGATTGGATCGGAGCACCTTGCAGGGCCCGACGGTGTGCTTCGAGCGTTATCAGAAAAAGGGTTTCGGTTGCGACGCCTTTGAAAAAGTAATTTTCAAAAACGTTCGCATCGGGCTTCCCGAGAGGCAGAGTGGTTCGGTATCTTGTCCTTCAGCCCAAGCAGCGATCTGCGGCACACCATGCGTCCGATATCGGGACATTGCTTGAGCCGTCGGGTCTGCACGTCCCGCATGTTGATGCATGAACGGCGGCCGCGAATGCCCGACCGCCACATCACCGGTAGGCGAAAGCCTACAGGAACCGGTCGAGTATCTTCCGGCTCCCCTTATCGATCGCAAGCATGTCCCGGATCAGAAAGTGAATCCCGTGGCTGTCCGCGATCAGCAGCGAATACGCGCCCAGGCGGCGGATATCTTCCTCACCCTTGAGCACGAATTCGGTATCGCCGCGGTCCGTCCTGACGGTCCACGTGGACGGCGTGGCAAAGCTGGACACCCCCTTGATCGACAAAATCTCGGGCATGAATTCACGGCCATCCAGCTCCTCCGTGACGAGAGACCGGATATCGGCCGGCATCGCCTCGAGATCGTCGATCCACGCGACTTCCTTGCCGCCGTCGCGCACGAGCGAAATGCCTTTCGTGGGTGCCTGCACGGGGAACGAGCGCACCGGCGCCACGCCCACGAATTCCTCGCCTTCGGCATTGGTGAGCACCAGCTTGCCGAACGCATCCCGGCGTAGATTAAAAATGGTCATCGTTCAGTCTTCCTTGCCGTCGTCGTCCGGGTCCTGGTCCACGTTGCGCGCCTGCGCCTCGTACAGGCGATAGTAGGCGCCCTGCGCCGCCATCAGGTCGTCGTGGGTGCCCTCTTCCACGACCTGGCCGCGGTCCAGCACGACGAGGCGGTCGGCGCGGTGCAGCGTCGACAGGCGGTGCGCGATGGCGATCGTCGTGCGGCCCTGCACCAGGTTGTCCAGCGCCTTCTGGATTTCCTTTTCCGTTTCCGAGTCGACGGAGGACGTCGCTTCGTCGAGGATCAGGATCGGCGGATCGATCAGCAGCGCGCGCGCGATCGAGATGCGCTGGCGCTCGCCGCCGGACAGGCCCTGGCCGCGTTCCCCGACCATCGAGTCATAGCCCTGCGGCAGGCGCAGGATGAATTCGTGGGCGTGGGCGGCGCGGGCCGCGGCGATGATCTCTTCGCGCGTCGCATCCGGCTTGCCGTAGGCGATGTTTTCCGCGATGGTGCCGAAGAACAGGAACGGCTCCTGCAGCACGAGGCCGATGTGGCGGCGGTAATCGGCCACGGCGAAGCTGCGGATGTCGCGGCCGTCCAGCAGGATCGCGCCTTCCGCCACGTCGTAGAAGCGGCAGATCAGGTTCACCAGCGTGCTC
>Ga0070658_10005228_pt1 | contig 10553 bp, 9 predicted proteins | sample KBSC13metaG_FD_64664 | JGI IMG/M metagenome (GOLD analysis project Ga0070658, IMG submission 64664) | Corn rhizosphere microbial communities from Kellogg Biological Station, Michigan, USA - KBS C1-3 metaG | ecosystem: Host-associated > Plants > Roots > Rhizosphere > Soil ... | reverse complement strand
GGCAGAACGAGCGAAACATGAAACGGAATTGAAGGCTCAGGGCTACACAATCGATACGACATATCTGCCGCCGCCGTATGAGGCCCCCGACTTTTCGGCCAAAGCTGGCGACACTCATTGATCTTGGAGAGCTAGGCGATGCAACGAGCGAACTTGCACGGACGAGCGCAGATCGTGGTCGGCGATACGACAAGCCACGGCGGCAAGGTGATTTCGGGCAGCCCATCCTCCACTTGGAGCCAGGCCAAGGTTCCCATCGCACGAAGGCGATCAGGTGACGTGCCCGCTTTGCGCGCCACATCTCTTTGAAATCGCTGAGGGGCTCGAGGGATGCGAAGATTTCGGGCAGCCGATGGCTTTGGAGGGACATAAAACGACGTATGGAGCTATTCTCATTGCGCAGCCTGCTCCCGACGATTGATTGTCCATGTTCGTTTTTCGGACTGCGCTCTCCTGAGGCGGTCCGAGTATCCACTGCCATCATCGCGCCCTGACCGCCCCCTCACCGCGGCGAAACCACAATCGCCGCCCGCCGATTCTGCGCCCGCCCGGTCGGCGTCCGGTTGTCCCCCACCGGATCGCTCTTCCCCTTCCCTATGACCGCAACCCGCTTCCCGTCCAGCCCCACATCCACCAGCTCGATCGCCACCACCTCCGCCCGCCGCCGCGACAGCTCCCGATCGTAAGCCACCGTCCCCTCGTCATCGGAGTACCCATAAACCCGCACCCCATTGATTCCGGCCGACCTCAACGTCCTCCCGATCCGCTCGACGATCCGCCTCACATCCGGCTTCAGGTTATACCGGTCGAAATCGAACAAAATCGGCCCGCTCGAGCCGAACTCGAACCCTTGCCCCGTCTCCTGAAACCCGGCCGACTTCAGCGCCGTGACCTGCGTCTGCGTGAGCCCCCGATGCAGCGTCGGCGGCGTCTTGCACCCGCCCAGCAACAGACACAGCAGCACCGCGCTTCCGACGCACCGCCTCCCAATGCTCACCGGCAACGAGCTTTTCATCATCGTCCCCTTCGTATGCGCCCGCGCCGCGTGCGCTTCTTATCCCGCCGCCGCGGCCTCGTCCGCGGCGCGAAACGATAGACATCACACCCGCCCGGCAACGCCTTCCGCCCACTGCCACGTCCCCGGCCGCGTGCGCTTGGCGCGGTACATCGCGGCATCCGCCGCCCGCAGCAAGCCGTTCGCGTCCGACGCGTGATCGGGATACAGCGCCACGCCGGCACTCATCATGGTGGCCACCATGCGTCCGTCGGGCAGCTCGATCGACGGCACCATGCCGGACAAAATCTCGTCGGCGATCCGGCACACGCTTTCCACTTCGCGCACAGTGCCCAGCATCACCGCAAATTCGTCGCCGCCCAGGCGCGCGACCAGATCCGTCTCGCGCACCTGCGTGCGCAGCCGCGCCGCGACACCGACCAGCACCGCATCGCCGGCATCGTGGCCCAGGCAGTCGTTGATCTCCTTGAAGCGGTCGCAGTCGAGATACAGGATGGCGACCCGCTGCCCGGTCACCACGGCATCGCAAAGCGCCACCGACAGCCGCGACTCGAACTGCGCGCGGTTGGGCAGCCCGGTGAGCGCATCGTGCGTTGCCTTGTGTTCGAGCGATGCGTTTTCGTCGCGCAACGTGTTCTGCCAGTCTTCCAATTCGTCGAGCAGCGCGTTGAAGTCGTCGCCGAGCTGGTTGAGTTCGGCGATCGCCGCGGGCTCGACGCGCCGCCCGAACGCACGCTCGCGCCGCACCGCATGCGCGACGCCGGCGAGCGCGCGCAGCGGCGCAACGATGTTGCGCAGCAGACGCTTCGAGCTGACATACGCGCCGAGCACGCTGACGAGCAGGCAGCCGAGAATGCCGCCGATGCCACCCAGCAGGAATCCGAAGAATTGGTGTCCGCGCCCACGCACGATGACCTGACCGACGACGATGCCGTCGTGCATCACCGCAATGGTCACGGGCCCGGGCAGCGCAAGATCGGCGACACCGCGCTCGAGCCGGGCAATCCGGCCTTCGGCGGGCAGCTTCCAGGTGGCGAACAACTGTCCTCTGGCATCGGTGACCACCACCTGCGCGACATCCTCGTCGTTGGCGATGGTGGCGATCGCCTCGTTTGCCGCGACGCGGTCGCCGAACACGAGCGCCGCCTCGACCGTATAGCCGAGCGAGCGGGCCAGCAGGTTCAGGTTGTTGCCGGCATACGCGCGCAACGCGATCACGGCGACGACGATCAGCGACACGGCGGCCATCGCAACCGCGACGAACGCGAGGCGCAAATGCGCGCGACGCAGCACGCTTTGCAGCGTCGGGCGCGGCACGCGTGAAGACGAAATGGGGGGCGCGGAGCGTGTCATGGCGTCAGCGGCCGTCGCGCGAGATTGAGCACGTTCGGATGCACGCGCACGCCGCTGCGCGCGACGGCATCGAGATTGATGTCGAACGTCACGCGTTCGCCATCGACGGCGAGGCAGAACATGGCACCGGCGGTGCAGGACTCGTCGTGTTCGGCGATCGTCAGCACCGGGCGGCCCGCCAGCGCCGCTCTCACCCGTGCTCGCTGATCGTCGCCCAGGGTGCCGAGATAGACGACGTCGCATGCGAGGCCGAGCGCGGGATCGTCGAAGCGCACGCGCTGCACGTCGAGCACGGTCGAGCCGGCCTGCAACGTGTCGGTGAGGCCGGCCGCGTAGTCGGGGCGACCGGTCACGCACAAATGCAGACGAACGGGCGTCGACGGCCAGCGCGTGAAACTGACGATGCCGAGCACGACCTGGCGCACGGTGGAGTCGTGTGAGGAAATCGCGGGATTGGCAGGAGTGACGGCCGGCCCGGGGGCGGCGATGCGCACGGTTTCGCCCGGCTCGTCCGGATCGGCAGACGCCCCGGCGAGGACGGCCGGCGCACCGCTTAGAACGCAAACGATTGCGACGAACGCGCGGCGTAACGTGGCGACTCGGCCCGGTCGGCCGGACGCCGTATGCGCAGCGATTGCCGCCGCGCGCACTGGCGTCGATACGGCTGCATGACTCGCAGCCGCCGCGCACACACTCGCATCCATGATGGAAACATCTGCTGCAGTCGTTCCCGGCGCTACCGCTTACCTGCATGCGCATGCAAGCACCGTCTCACGCGCACGAATGCTTCCATCTTAGGTAAAAATTCGTATCCCAAACCAGTGGGATACACCCGCAAGTAACGTCATACGGTACGCAGAAACGACGCGGCACGTCCACCCGCATATCAGGTCACCGCTTGTCGGCTTCCTCGACGAAGATCTCGAACCACGCGTTCATGACGGCCCAGAAATCGACCGGCTCGAGTTCGGCCGGATTCTCGTGCCACCAGAGTCGTCCAGCCGCGCTGCCATCGCCGGCACTGTCGCGAAGATCCACGCACAGATAGTCACCGCTGCCGTTCTGAAATATCGTCCACACGAGATCCGGGTTCACGCCGAGCTTGCGTGTCTCGTCGGGCGTCAGGTCGAGCTTGTCGGTCAGCGCAGTCTGGTCGCCGATCGGCATCGGGCCCATCGAGTTGGCGGGAAAGAAGGTCCAGCCATCGTGCACGTTCTCGTAGAAAAATCGCAAATCATCCGGCAGCGCGCGCCAGAACGATTCGTCGACAGGCGCCCGCTCGCCGAGCGGCATACGACCGATGAAGAAATTCAGATCGCCGGACTCGACCGTGTACGGATACAGCAGCATGACGTCGCCATCACCGCTGCGAAACACAGCCGGCCGCGCGAGCTTGTCGCGAAAGAATTGCGCAACCGCCGGCAATCGATCGATGACGCGGCACCTCGACGCCGGCCGGAATCTCATGGGCCGCGACCCACACGCTGCCGGTCGCCCGAAAGCGCTTCAACTCCGCTGCGTATGCGTATGCGGACAACTCGATCATCGCGCGTCACCGTTGAATGTCGGAACCCGCGCATTCTACTGTCCCGCACGACCGGGACGATCGCGAATCACCACGCGCGGGCCACGCGCACCGAGTCGGCGACGCGCCCCCCCTTGGTGCCCCGCCCCACCGCGAGTATCCTTGCGGTTCGAGCCACTCCAACCAGGGCGCACACCGCACCGCGGCCAGGCGCCCCCGCTAACGGCCAATACACGATGGACTTCGACGTAATCGTTCTGGGCGCAGGCATCGTCGGCGTCTCCGCCGCGCTGCACCTGCAGGATCGCGGCCGCAAGGTCGCCCTCGTCGACCGCGGCGCGCCCGGCGAAGGCACGAGCTTCGGCAACGCAGGGCTGATCGAGCGCTCGTCGATCGAACCGTATCCGTTTCCGCGCAGCCCGTTCACGCTGATGCGCTACGCGCTGAACCGCTCCACCGATCTCTACTGGCACAGCACGTCGCTGCCCGCGTTCGCGCCGTGGCTCGCGCGTTTCTGGTGGGAATCGGCGCCGATGCGTCACGCAGCCGCGTCGCGCGACATGCTGCCGCTGATCGAGCGCTGCATCGTCGAGCACGACGCGCTGATCGCGCGTGCCGGCGCAGGGGAACTGGTGCGTGCAAGCGGCTGGATGGAAGCGTTCCGCACGCCGGCCGCATTCGAACGCGCGGTCGCCGATGCAGGGCTCACCGCGCGCCGCCACGGGCTCGGCATCACGCCGCTCGATGCCGCGGCACTTCGTGATCAGGAACCGAGCCTCGCGCCCGGCTTCTGCGGTGCGCTGCACTGGCTCGATCCGAAAAGCGTCGTCGATCCGTCCGCGCTCGTCAAAACCTACGCACAACTCTTCGTGCAAGGCGGCGGCACGCTGCTCACCGGCGATGCCGCGAGCCTCGACGCGTTGTCGCCAGGCTGGCAGGTCACGACGGAACACGGCAGGATCGCCGCGCCGGCCGTGGTCGTCGCGCTCGGCCCGTGGTCCGATACGGTGTTCGGCAAGTTCGGCTACAAGATTCCGCTGCGCGAGAAGCGCGGCTATCACATGCACTACGCGCCGTCCGAACGCGGCGCGCCGTCGGCGCCGATCGTCGATCGCGAATACGGCTACGTGATCGCGCCGATGCGGCGCGGATTGCGGCTGACCACCGGCGTCGAGATCGCGCGGCGCGGCCTGCCGCCGACCGGCGTGCAGCTCGATCGCGCGGAACGCGTCGCGCGCCCGGTGTTCGGCTTCGGCGAACGGCTCGACCCGCAACCGTGGCTCGGCTTCCGGCCGTGCACGCCGGACATGCGGCCGGTGATCGGCCCCGCGCCCGCGCATCGCGGGCTGTGGTTCTCGTTCGGGCACAACCATCACGGGCTCACGCTCGGCCCCGTCTCCGGCCGCCTACTGGCCGAGATGATGACGGGCGAAGCACCGTTCACCGATCCGACGCCCTACCGCGCCGACCGCTTTTAAGCGCGCGCTCAGTCGAGCGCGCGGCCGAAGATCCGGATCACCTCGTCGAGATGCTCGGCCATCGCGCGGCGCGCTGCCTCGGGGTCGCGTGCGCGGATCGCGTCGAGGATCGCGCGGTGTTCCAGCTCCGACCGGTGCGGCATATCGTTGGGCATGTACAGCGACTGCAGGCGCTGGAACATCAGGTCGTACTTGTGCGCGAGCAACTGCTTGATCATCAGCGCATAAGCCGGGTTGTCGCTCGCTTCGGCGATACGGATATGGAACAGTCGGTCGCCCGGATGCGTGAGCGAGCCGCTGCGGTTGTCTTCCTGGTTGCGCAGGAACGCCTCGTGAATCCCTTCGATCTGCTCGTCCGAGCCGTGTTTCGCCGCGAGCGATGCGGCTTCCGGCTCGATCAGCCGGCGTGCCTGCAACAGCGCAAACGGCGGGATTTCGGTATCGAGGTCGAGCGCGATGCCGAGCTCCGGATCGATCTCGACGATCGAAAACGGCGCAACCTTCGTCTCGGGCCGCGGTTCCGGTGCGGCAGCCGCCTCGGGTTGGCGCACCTTCACGCCGTCGCCGACACGCACGCTGACGAGCCCGCTCACTTCGAGCGCGATCAGCGCCTCGCGCACCGACGTGCGCGACACGCCGAACTGCTCGGCCAGTTCGCGCTCGGGCGGCAGATAGCTGCCCGGCGGAAAATCGCCGGACCCGATCATCGCACTGAGCTTGTCGGCGATCTGCTGGTAGAGGCGGCGGTTCTGAATCGGCTGGATGGACATACGTTGATACAGGTAAGCGGTTGCGTTGCGGACGGCCCGACGAATGAAGCATCGAGCCGTTCGCGCCTATTTTATATGCCGGGCCTCGGGTCGCCCGGCACCGCATAGCAACGTGCGGCCGTGCCGCCCCACAACGCGTTGCGCTCGGCGGCCGACAATCGCGCTTCGGCCCAGCGCTCGATCAGCGACGCCACTTCGTCATACGACGCCGCGAGCAGGCACACGGGCCAGTCCGAGCCGAACATCAGCCGCTGCGGGCCGAACGCGTCGAGCGCCGCATCGAGGCATTGCTCGATGTGGCGGACGTCCTGCCCGCGCAGGCCGCGACGCCAGTCCGTCTCGGTCACGAGCCCCGACAGCTTGCACACGACATGCGGCAACGCGCCCAGCTCGCGCAACGCGGCGCGCCAGCGTGCGAGCGCGGTGTCGTCGCGGTCGAACTCGGCGAGCGCGGGCTTGCCCGCATGATCGAGCACGAGCCAGTGCGCATCGTGCCGTGCGCAGAACGCGCGCACATCCGGCAACTGGCGCTCGAACACGAGCACGTCGTACACGTAACCGTTCGCCTGCAGCCACGCGACGCCGCGATTGAACGCGGGATCCGCGACGAACGCACCGACGTCGGCTTCGTCCTGCATCTGATGACGAAAGCCGCGCAGCTTCGGGCTGCGCCATTCGGCCACGCGCTCGGCGAGCGCCGGCGCACCGAGATCCTCCCAGCCGACCACCGCCGCGATGCGCACGTCGTCGCGGGCGAGATCGAGCAGGAACGACGTCTCGTCGCGTCCGGCGCGCGCCTGCACCGCGATCGACGCGCCGAGCGCCTGCGCATGCATCTGCGGCCACAGCGCGTCGGGCAGGTAATCGCGGGCGAGCACGCCCATGCCGGGGCCGATCCACGGATAGTCGGCCGCGCGGTAACGCCAGAAGTGCTGATGGGAATCGATACGCACTGCGCCCATGGTGTCCTCGTGGTTCGCGCTCGAACGCGGCATCACGTCACGCTCAGTCGTACAACACCGCCGAGATCTTCGGGTCGTCGATATTGGCCTTGTCATACCAGTAGAAACCGGTATCGATGACCTTCGGCAGCTTCTCGCCTTTGATCGTCTTCACGGCCGCCTCGACGGTCTTGTAGCCGATCCCGATCGGATTCTGCGTGATCGCGCCGGCCATCAGCCCGCTGCGGATCGCGTCCTTCTGCTGCTTGCCCGAATCGTAGCCGACGATCACGACCTTGCGCTTCATCTCGCGCACGCCATTCACCACGCCGATCGCCGAGCCTTCGTTGGTGCCGAACAGGCCCTTGAGCTTCGGATACGCCTGCAGGATCGACTTCGTCACCTCGGTCGACTTCAGCTGGTCGCCTTCGCCGTACTGCACGGTCATGACCCGCACCTTCGGGTGCGCGGACTTCATCCGTTCGAGAAACCCGTCGCGGCGGTCGATGCCGGTGCGGCTCGTCTGGTCGTGCGCGACCACGGCGACCTCGCCTTCGTCGCCGATCAGCGCGGCGAGCTTGTCGGCGGCGAGCGATGCGGCGGCCTTGTTGTTGGTCGCGGCCGTCGCCACCGGGATGTCGCTGTCGACGCCCGAGTCGAACGCGATCACGGGGATCTTCTCGGCCTGCGCCTTCTTCAACAGCGGCAGCGCGGCCTTGCTGTCGAGCGCCGCGAAGCCGAGCGCGGCCGGCTTCTTCGCGATCGCGGCGGACAGCATGTCGATCTGCTTGTCGACCATCGCCTCGGTTTCGGGGCCTTCGAACGTCACCTTCACCTTGTAGTCCTTCGCGGCCTGCATCGCGCCCGCCTTCACGGCCTGCCAGAATTGATGCTGGAAGCCTTTCGAGATCAGCGGGATATAGGCTTCCTGCGCCTGCGCGCCGGCCGTCACGCCGACGGCGAACGTCAGCCCGACGATCGCGTTCAACACCTTGCTCCTGATCACTTCGCGTCTCCTTGGTTGGTATCGACTGAAACGCCGGCCCGGCCGGCGGTGAAGCAGATGCGCAACAACTACGTAGGTCAGCGGCGGCGCCGGCGCAGGATGTCGACGTAGACGGCGAGGATGATGATCACGCCCGTCACGACCGTCTGCCATTCCTGCGCGACCGACATGATGCGCAGGCCGTTGGTCAGCACGCTCATGATGAACGCGCCGATGATGGTGCCGACGATGCTGCCCGCGCCGCCCGACAGCGACGTGCCGCCGATCACGACGGCCGCGATCGCATCGAGCTCGTAGCCCTGCCCGAGCGCCGGCTGCGCGGAATTCAGCCGCGACGCGATCAGGAGCCCGGCGATCCCGCACACCGCGCCGCTGAACGTGTAGACGGCGATCTTCCACGCATCGACGTTCACGCCGGACAGCCGCAGCGCTTCCTCGTTGCTGCCGAGCGCGAATGTGTAGCGGCCGAAGATCGTGCGGTTCAGCACGATCGATGCGCCGATTGCGACGAGAAACAGGATCAGCACCGCATTCGGAATCGGCAGCGCGGGAATCAGGCTGCCGATCAGCGAATCCTGCGCGATCGACGTGAAGCCCGGCGTGTCGTTGAAGTAGATCGGCCGGGTGCCCGAGATCACGAGCGACAGCCCTTTCAACAGCATCATCATGCCGAGCGTCGCGATGAACGGCGGCACCTTCATCTTCGCGATCACGAAGCCCGACACGCTGCCCGACAGCGCGCCAAAGCCCAGCGCGGCCAGGATCCCGAGCGGCAGCGGCATCCCCCACTTCGTCAGCACGACGCCGGCCATCACCGCGCAGAACGTCATCAGCGTGCCGACCGAAAGGTCGATGCCCGACGTGATGATCACGTACGTGCACGCAACTGCCAGCACGCCGTTCACCGCGGTGGCCTGCAGGATCGACACGAGGTTGTCGACGTCGAGGAAGTTCGGCGACGCGAAACTGAAGAAGGCGATCAGCAGCACGAGGCTCGCGAACGCGAGCAGCTTCTGCCGTGCGGCCGGGTTGAAGAAGCGGGCTTTCAGGCCGGCTGCGCCGGCAGGCGTGTCGCCGGTGGCCAGAGGCGGAACGGGATGCGTATCGTTGGGCATGATCGTAGGGGCTGAATCAGGACAATACGGTCGACTCGCGCTGCGTCGCGAGCTGCATGATCTTTTCCTGCGTGGCGTCGGCCGCGCGCAACTCGCCGGTCACGCGCCCTTCGCACATCACGAGAATCCGGTGGCTCATGCGCAGCACCTCGGGCAACTCCGACGAGATCATCACGATCGCCTTGCCGTCGGCGGCGAGCGCGTCGAGCAGCTTGTAGATCTCGCTTTTCGCGCCGACGTCGATGCCGCGCGTCGGCTCGTCGAAGAACAGGATGTCGCAATCGCGCAGCAGCCACTTCGCGATCACGATCTTCTGCTGGTTGCCGCCCGACAGCAGGCGCGCGGGTTGCGCGACCGACGGCGTGCGGATCGCGAGCTGCCGCACGTACGACTGCGCGGTGTCGCGCATCTGGCGCGCATCGAGGAACAGGCCGCGCCGCACGAAGCGGCGCATGCTCGACAGCGCGATGTTGTTCTGCACGTCCATCCCGACCGCGAGCCCGAAGTGCTTGCGGTCTTCCGACAGATAACCGATCCCGTGCGCGACCGCGTCGGCTGGCGTGCGGATCGTCACGGTCTTGCCGTGCACGCGGATCTCGCCGGCGTCGACCGGATCCGCGCCGAACACCGCGCGCGCGACCTCGGTGCGGCCCGCGCCCATCAGCCCCGCGAAGCCGAGGATCTCGCCGCGCCGCAGCGTGAAGCCGACGTCGCGGATCGCACGCCCGCGCGACAGCCCGCGCACTTCGAGCGCGACGTCGTTCGCGGACGTATCGGGCGGCGTGCGGAATTCGGTATCGAGCTGGCGGCCGACCATCATCGCGATGATCGCGTCCATCGACGTGCCGGCCATCGGCACGGTCGCGACATACTTGCCGTCGCGCATCACCGTCACGCGATCCGCGATCTGGCGCAGTTCGTCCATCTTGTGCGAGATATAGACGATGCCGACACCGTGCGCGCGCAGCTCGCCGATGATGCGGAACAGCTCGGCGATCTCCGCGTTGTTCAACGCGGCGGTCGGCTCGTCCATGATGAGCACGCGCGAGTCGAACGACAGCGCCTTCGCGATCTCGACCATCTGCTGCTTCGCGACCGTCAGCCGGCCGACGAGCGTGCGCGGGTCGAGATCGAGCCGCATCCGCGCGAAGATCGCGGCCGCGTCGCGGTTGAGTTTGTCCTCGTCGACGAACACGCCGAAGCGCCCGCGCGGCTCGCGGCCGATGAAGATGTTCTGCGCGACGCTCAGGTGGTTCATCAGGTTCAGTTCCTGATGGATGATGCCGATCCCCAGCGCCTGCGCGGCGCGCGGATCGTCGATCTCCACCGCGCGGCCGTCCATCCGGATTT
>Ga0070658_10005227_pt1 | contig 10554 bp, 10 predicted proteins | sample KBSC13metaG_FD_64664 | JGI IMG/M metagenome (GOLD analysis project Ga0070658, IMG submission 64664) | Corn rhizosphere microbial communities from Kellogg Biological Station, Michigan, USA - KBS C1-3 metaG | ecosystem: Host-associated > Plants > Roots > Rhizosphere > Soil ... | reverse complement strand
AAGAGGAGCGCCTCGGGCTTGGCTTGCATGCCGGCCAGCATCTCTCCCATGAGCCTGGCGTAGGGCGTATTCTGTCCGGCAAACGCGCGCTGGAGCGCCGGCAAGAGGCGCCGCGCATGCTCGCGGGGATCGGCCGCGCCGGCCAATTCCGTGCGCAGGATCGCCCGCAGGCTGCCGAGCAGTCCCCAACCGGGATGCACATTGTAACTCACGTAGGCCACGCCATCGGGCGCCAGGGCGCGGGAGCAAATGGCGAGCAACCGCTCCTTTACCTCGTCCGAAACCCACGAATACACCCCGTGCGCGATCACGTAATCGAAAACCCCGGCTTCGGGCTCGAACCCACGCAGATCGCCGCAAATCAGCCGGGCATTGCCGAGTTTCGCCGCGACCCGCGCCTCCTCGCCCACCCGAATCTGCTCCGGCGAAAAATCCACCCCGGTAAATTCCGAGGCCGGAAAACGCTCGGCGAGCGGCAGCAGGTTGAGCCCTTCGCCGCAGCCGAGTTCCAGCACGCGGCACTTGTCCGGCGGCGGCACTTTGCGCCCGAGCAGGCGCGCGATCGCGCCGAGCCGCGCGGGATGCGTCGCGGGAATCGCTCCATGGCGGTAGGGCAGCGCGTCGAAGGAAGAGGAAAGGACTTGGGGCATCAGCCCAGATGAACAAACCCCGGGCGTCCCGTCACCTCTCCTATTTGAAGATCGGAAATTTCGCGCCCTTGGCGAACCCTAGAATCTCGGCACGCTTTTCCGGATGCGCCTTCACCTCGGCCATGAGCGGAGGGTTGTTCGACTTGAAATCGATGATCTCCTTCGAAGCCGGGTCGCGCAGGGCGAAAACGTAATACTTGTAGGTTTCGCCGCCCACGTTCGAATTGTCGCGATAGGCGTCGTAAGTCACCGTGGATTCCTGGAAGGCAAACGCGCGGCGTTCACCCGTCTGGGCCGCCGGAATCGGAATCGTCTCCGAGGTCAGCACATGATAGACTTCGGTGTTGTTCTTGTATTTTGCCTGCGTGTCCATGGTCACGATAATCATGATCGCCTCCGCTGCCGGGATCGGCACGAGACGGCTGCCGCCTTCGATCGTCAGCTTGGGACTGATCGTCATCGTCTTGCGAAAATCGGACCCTTTCAGCGGCCGCTGCTGCGTGCCGACCGTGGGCTGAACATTGAGCGCCGGAAAGCTTCCGACTGGGGTGGTAAGCATGTTCATCTGGCCCATGGCGCAAGCCGCAAACGAGACGAGCAGTAACATCGCGATCCTAATCATAAAGGGAATGTGATTGATGAACCTTCCCACCTAGGACGGCGATTGAGCACCGAATCTTAGAACCGGCCAAGCCGGAATCCGCTTTTGATTAGTTGCGCTTATTCATCGTCCGCGCCACCAGGTCAGTTTCCTCTACGAGCAGCCACGCGCCCCCTCCCTGATACTCGACCCCCAGCCTACCGTCGCTGATCTTGGCCAGTTTCACCTCAGTGCCCGCCGGCGCGTGGATCATCCCAGCCACGCGACCGTTCACCACGGCGGGAAAATCCGTCGCTTTGTGGATCATGATCTTCGCCGGCCACGCCGCCGGGTTCTTCGCCAGCTTGTTCAAGTCAAACGCCTCGGGTTCCGGGGGTGGGGCTGGAACCGGCGTTGCCGGGACAGGCGTGGCGTTCGTCTCGACAAACCGCGGTGCCGTATCGGGGGCTTCCGCCGTGCTCTGTTTCGAAATGGTTCTCTTTGAATCGGCCGAATCGCGGACAAATTGTCCCAGGTAGCGATGAACCCAAGGAGCGCGCGCATCTACAGACGTCCGCACGTTTTCGCTCGTGATGTAATACGCCCCCGCCAGGAAGACCAACGAGAAAACAAATGCCACGCTCCAAAACAGACTTTTCATGATCGGCGTCCTGAATCGGCTAAAAGTTCATTCTGTCAACTGCCGGACGCGAGTTTCTGGTTAAATGTTACTCCAACGACCTCGCTCGATGAAATATTCACACAGTTGAAACAGGTGCGGTCGCTCCGGGGAACGAGGAGCAACCTTAAACCAGAAACCTTAAACCACAAACCTTACCCCTTCGCCGCCATCGCCTGCTCGATGAGAAGCGTGGCGAGACGTTGCGTGGCGTCATCCAGGGCGGCATTCGCCCGCTTGAGACGGTGCGGCTCGCCGGCGGCGAGGGCGGCTTCGACTTCAGCGGCAGCCGCGGTGATCTGCGCCTGCTCCTCGGCGGTGAGCTGGGAGCCCACGCGGCCCAGCGCAGCACGGACCGCGGGCAGCAGTTCGTCGGACTTGAGCTTCGCCTCGGTGAAGACCCGGCCGCTCATGTCCTCGAAGGCGTGCTCCAGCGACTCCTCGAGCATCTTTTCCACGGCCTCATCGGAGACGTCGACCGCGCTGCTCACCTGCACCACTTTCTCCGCGCCGGTCTTCGTGTCGCGGGCGAGGACATGCAGGATGCCGCTGGCGTCAATCTCGAATTGGACGCCGACGCGGGCATGGCCCTTGGGCGCGCGCTCGAAATCGAGCGAGAATTCGCCGAGCGGCCAGTTGTCCTTCGCGATCTCGCGCTCGCCCTGGAGCACCTTGATGAGCATGGCCTGCTGGCCCGAGACGGCATTGGTGAACATTTCGCCCGCCTTGATCGGAATCGTGGAGTTGCGCGGGATGATCACGTTCATCAATCCGCCGAAGGTTTCGATCCCGAGCGAGAGCGGTGTGACATCGAGCAGGACGACATTCTGCACCGCGCCACTGAGGATGCCGGCCTGGATCGTGGCGCCCAGTGCCACGGCTTCGTCGGGATTCTGGCTCGTGTTTGGCTCGCGGCCCAAGACTTCGGCGACGAGGCTTCGCACCAGCGGCATGCGCGTCTGGCCGCCCACGAGGATGATCTCGTCCAGGTCCGCGGGCTCCAATTTGGCATCGGCCAGGGCGCGGCGACAGTGCCACCGGGTCTTCTCGACAATCGGCCGGGCCACCGTCTCCAATTCGGCGCGCGTGAGCCGGTAGATGAGGCTTTCGCCCGCCGAGGCGAAGGGAAGAGGAATCTCCACGGCCTCCTCCGTGGAGAGCCGGTGCTTGGCCGCGACCACGAAGTCGCGCTTCTGCCAATCCGGGACTGGCAGGGTGCAGGCGGCGACCAGCGCCGCGTCGATATCGTCCCCGCCGAGGCGGGTGTTGCCATTGGTCGAAAGCACCTGGAAGACGCCCTGGTTCAATTCGAGTATCGAGATGTCGAAGGTGCCGCCTCCGAGATCGAAGACCCCGATCCTGGCCCGGTCGCGAAGCTTGTCGAGGCCGTAGGCCAGGGCGGCGGCCGTGGGCTCGTTGACGATCCGCTCGACGCTCAGGCCCGCGAGTTCACCCGCCGCCTTCGTGGCCTGCCGCTGGGCGTCGTTGAAGTAGGCGGGGACGGTGATGACCGCGCGAACGATCTCCGTCTCGAGCGCGCGCGCGGCGTCTGCGCGCAGTTTCCTCAGTATGATCGACGATATTTCCTCGGGGGAATATTCGCGGTCCCCCACCCGGACACGCACCGGAGTGCCCGGGGCTCCCGTGAGCGGGTAGCCCACGTCATCCGCCTCCTCCCCCACCCGGCGTCCGATGAAGCGCTTCACCGAGTAGACCGTGTGCGCCGGGTCGAGCGCCCGCATGCGGGCCGCGGGGCGCCCGACAAGCGGTTCCCCGCTTTCCGGAAAGTGGACCACCGACGGCGTGAGACGCTCGCCGTCCGCATCGGCCAGCAGCACGGGAAAGCCGGCGTCCATCGCGCCGATGAGGGAATTGGTGGTACCGAGGTCGATTCCTACGATGAGGGACATACGATGAGGTTACTGGAGCTTAAACAGGGACTCTCCAAGCTGGGTGCGCCACTTGGATAGATACGCAAAACGTTGTTGCACTGCCGCCAGACGCTCGATGGAATCGGCAGCGCGCGGCTCCCACTCGGCATCGAGTGCTTGCAAGGCAACCATCGACGCTTCGTAGGAGGAATCGAGATCGGATTTGAGAGCCATCACCCGCGCCAGCATCAATTGCCTTTCCCCGATGAGGAGCGCCCGCGCCAGCCCTTGGGTGGCGGCGCCTTCCTTTTTCTGGAAGGCATTCAATGACTGTCGCAATTCGGCCAATCGCATGAACAAATCGGTAAAATCCGGAGGAATCTCCGACGCGCGACCGAGCATTTCCGGGGCTTCCAGTTCCAGCAAATGCCTCAACCGCCCCACGGGATCCCGCAGAGCGCTGTACGCGGCGCTGGCCTCCGCAAATCTCGCCGCGTCGCCGGTTCCCGGCACATCGGGATGTAAAGAAGCGGAAGCGCGATGGAAACACTCCTTCAGCGCATCGGCATCGAGCCACGGACGGCGAGGTTGGTCGAGGGCGGCGAAGTGATCGGGCATTGGATGGAGACAAGTAACCGGTAATCGGTGCGGCAGTAATCAGTTTTCTGAAATACGTTCCCACATTGAAAAACCGCGAAAATCGTCGAGAGTCGGGACCCATGCAGCACCGCTTGATTCCTGATGGCCGTGTCCGGCTGGCCGTCGGCGCGCTCGTCTTTGCCTCGGGCTTGAGCCTCTCCATGCTCGCGGTGCGCACCTATTTCGCGGAGCGAGCGCAACTGATCTTCTACGTCTGGAACCTTTTCCTGGCCTGGTTGCCGTTGCTTTTCGCCTTGCGATTCTACCGGCTCGACTCGACGCATCCTCCGCGCTGGCGGTCGCTGGCCCTCTGGGCGGGTTCCTGGTTCCTGTTTTTCCCGAATGCGCCCTACATCGTCACGGACCTGCTCCACTTCGACATCCGGCCCCCAATTCCCGTTTGGTTCGACCTCATCATGATGGTGTCCTTCGCCTGGACCGGGCTGCTCCTGGGCTATCTCTCGCTGTTCCTCATGCAGGAAGTCGTGCGGCAGCGCCGGGGCGCCGCGTGGAGCTGGAGTTTCGTGGCCGTGATGCTGATGCTCGCCTCTTTCGGCATCTATCTGGGCCGCTTCGAGCGCTGGAATAGTTGGGACGTGCTCACCCGTCCGTTCGGTCTCGCCGCGGATGTCATCGCCCGGATGAATTTCCTGCGCTATCCGCAGATGAGCGCGTTCTGCGTCACCTTCTTCGCCTTCTCCCTGCTCTCCTACGCCACGATTTATACCCTCACGCACCTGCACCAGCCGGCCCCGGCCGATGAACCGACCGGGAAGGGATAAAGAAATGTGCATTGCCCCGGCACGAAGTATGCGTTAGGGAAAGTGAACCACTGCTATGGGTCTCATCCGCACACTCTTCTGGACAGCCATCTTCCTGGGCTCGACCTTCTTTTTCACCGTTCTTTTTGAGCACGGTCCCGGGAATTTGAAGGAGAATTCTCAGAAGGAAATCGTGGCCCTTCAGGAGATGGCCGGCAAAAAGGTCGAGAAACGCAAGGATGACAGCGACAAGCTGACCCCTCCTTTGCACTAAGAAACGCGAAAATCACCGGCCTGGCGCGGAAGTTTGCGGGGACGGAACGTCAATTTCACGCATGGGGCATTGTCAACTCTGTCAGGCTGGTGCTAATTTACGCGACCCCGATCTATGCCCATCCAGACTGAAAAGGAGCTTTCCGATAACGCGCGTGCCCTCTGGCTCAAGTCGCTTCACGCGGTCGAACTGCGAAACTACGGCTACGCAATTTCGCTGATCCAGGCGATCTTGAAGGAATTCCCGGGCTTTTTCGAAGGGCGCAAACGCTTGCGCAGAGTCGAGATCGTCGCCACCAAAGGGAAAAAGAGTTTTCTCTCCGGCCTCTCGACCGCGTCGCTCAAGGGCGCTGGGATGATCAAGAAGGACCCGGTGGCGGCCATGGAACTCGCGGAAAAGAATTTGGAAAGCGATCCCACCAATTCGCAGATCAACCACCTGCTCAAGGAAGCCGCCAAGGCGGCCGGCTATCCGGAGGTCGCGGCCTTCGCGCTCGAGACGATCGTCGAGGCCCATCCCACCGACACGAAGACGATGCACGAGTTGGGTGAGTTTTACCTCACGATGGGAGACGCGGACAAGGCCGTGGAAATCTACGGCAAAATCGCCGAAGCCAATCCCGCGGACTTGATGGCCGTGAAACGGAGCAAGGACGCCGCGGCCACGCATTCGATGAAATCCGGCGGCTGGACCGAGGCCAAGAGCTACCGCGACCTGATGAAGGACAAGGACGAGGCGGTCTCGCTCGAGCAAAAGAGCCGCGTGGTGAAGAGTGCCGACATGATCGACCAGCAGCTCGCGGAGCTCACTCCGGAGTGGGAGGCCAACAACACAAACGTCGACATGACCCGGCGCATCGCCAAGCTCTGGGAAGACCGCTTTGAAATCGAGCCGACGGTCGAGAATCTCGACGGCGCCTATTATTACTTTCACCATACCAACGAACTTCTCGGCGGCGCCGACCCGGCCGTGGTGCGCAAACTCTCCGATCTGCAACTGCGCAAGATCGATCTCTCCGCCAAAGGCATCGAGGAATGGCTGGCCCAGGTGGGCGACGAGCACGACGAGGCGGCCGCCTATCGCGAGGAGCTCAAGAATCTCAAGCAGCAGAAGGCGGAACTGATGATCGCCGACGCGCGCAAGCGTGTGGAGCGCAACCCCACCGACCTGCAACTGGCCTACGAACTCGGCGAACAGCTCGTGCACGCCGGGATGTTCACCGAGGCGATCAAAGAATTGCAACGCGCCCGCCAAAACCCGAACGCGCGCCTGAAGGCGATGAACCTGCTCGGCCAGTGCTACACGGAAAAGGGCATGCTCGATCTCGCGGTGAAGCAGTTCACGGATTGCGCCAGCGAAATCACCGCCATGGACGCGACGAAGAAGGAAGTCCTCTACAAGCTCGGCCTGGTTTACGAAAAGATGGGCAAGAAGGAAGAATCGCTGAACTGCATGAAGCAGATCTACGAGTCCGACTACGGCTACATGGACGTGGCCAAACGCGTGGAGCAATCCTACGGCGGGTAGGCCCGTTGTGCCGCTCCCATCCCGGCGGGATGAAAGAGATTAGCCGGTGGTGTAGCGAGGCACGAGCGCAACCACCGGAATACGTCCTCATCAACGGGTGCGCCCCGGAGGTGGCGCGAGAAGTTCTCCCGCCCCGCTGGGGCGAATCCGCGTTGGGGTGGTTAACCCCGGGTGTTCGCTCGTTCCTCGCTCGACCCGGGCCTAATTTCTTTGCGGCCCTCCGGGCTGGGCCATCCCTGATCTCCGACCGCCTACCAACTGCATCATTTGCAGCGGTGGAGCGCAGGCGGAAGGGCGGACATAGCCCAGTTGAAGGATGACACCAGGGATGGATTCTCAAAACCTCCTCGCGCCGCCGAACAAGCGCATCGTCTGCCTGAGCGCCGAGGCCGCGGATATCTGCGCGCGGCTCGACGCGTGGGATGACGTCGCCGCCGTGAGCGCTTTCGCATCGCAGGAAGGCCTGCCACCGCGGCCCGTGATCGGCGGTTTCTCCACCACCGACGTGGCTCGGATCGCCGCGCTGCGTCCCAGCCTGGTCATCACTTTTTCGGATGTGCAGGCGGACATCGCCGCCGGACTCATTCGCGCCGGCATGAACGTCCTGACGACGAATCAGCGCACACTCAACGAAATCGCCGGCGCCATCCGGCTCATCGGCGGAGCCATCGGACGCCCCGCCGCGGCGGAGGACCTCGCGGCGGACTTCCTCCGCGACCTGGTGGCGTTGCGCACCGGCGCCGACCCCGCGCCGCGCGTCTATTTCGAGGAATGGCCCGATCCGATGATCAGCGCCATCGGCTGGGTCGGCGAACTCATTGAGTATTGCGGCGGGGTGGATGTTTTTGCCGCGCGCCGCGGACCGGCCTCGCGCGATCGCACCGTCACCATCGAGGAAGTCGTCGCCGCCGATCCCGACATCATCGTGGCAAGCTGGTGCGGCAAACCCGTCGACATCGGCGCGATTCGCGCCCGGCCTGGATTCGCGACGATTCGGGCATTAAAAGTTGGTCAGATTCACGCCCTCGATTCCAGCCAGTTGCTCCAGCCCGGTCCGCGTGTTCTCGAAGGCGGACGCGCCTTGCGGCGTATCTTCGACGCGTGGCGCGCTTGCATCCCCGCCGCGTCGCGTTCAGCGTAGCGCACTCTTTTCCCAAGAATCAGCCCCCCGCGCCGATTCTCCTTCCCACATGCCCTTCCAAGATTTCGCCTTCACCTTCCTGAGCATTCTGTTCGAAGGCGCCCCCTTCCTCCTTCTCGGTTCGCTGATCTCCGGATTCGTCGATGTCTTTGTCTCCTCGGAGCGCATGTCGCGGCTGCTGCCGAAGAACAGCGCGGCCTCCATCCTCATCTGCGGCGGGCTGGGCATGCTCTTTCCGATGTGCGAGTGCGGCAGCGTCGTCATCATCCGGCGCTTCATCAAGAAAGGCCTGCCGCTTTCCAGCGCGGTCACCTACATGCTGTCCACGCCCATCGTCAGCCCCATCGTGGCCCTGAGCACCTACGCCGCCTTCAAGGGTCAGAGCGCGGCGGAGATGACCATCATGCGGCTCTGCTTCGGCTTCGGCGTATCGATCCTCATCGGGTTCATCGTCCACAAATTGCCCGCCTCCGCCATCCTGCGCGCCGGCACCACCGTAAGCAACGAAACGGCCGGGCGCAGGCGCGCGGGCCTCAGCGTGGCCGCCGCGCCACCCGCGGCTACCGTGGATTTCGCCGGCATCGTGCAATCGGCCAGCTTCGGGCAGAAAATGCTCCTCGCCATCCAGTCGGCCACGGCGGATTTCCTCGACGTCACGTTTTTCCTGATCCTCGGCGCGGTCGTCGCGGCCACGTTCAACACGGTCGTGAAGCAGGAGTTCATCCTGCCGTATGCCACGAACACGCCGGTCGCCATCGCCTCCTTGATGATCTTGCGCTCACTGCTCTCGATTTGCAGCACCACGGACGCCTTCATCATGGCCACCTTCCGGACCTTTCCCTTCGCGGCCAAGCTGGCGGCCCTCGTCTTCGGTCCACTCTTCGACTTCAAGCTCTTCTGGCTCTACAGCCTCATTTTCAAGAAGCGCGCCGTCATCGTCATGGCCATCGGCCTCTTCATCCTCATCGGCCTCGTCTGCTGGCGCATCGCCCCGTTCTTCTACTGATTCGCATTCCGTTTTGTCTTTCGTCGAAATCTCCGCTATCCTCGACCCACGCTTATGAACGCTGCCTTTCGCCGCTGGCTTCCCTGTGCCACTCTCGCCACCTGGAGTGCCATCCTCCTGACCTTCGCCATCTCAGGCCGCATGAACGCCCTCCTGACCCGCGAATTCCGTTACGGCGCTATCGCCGCCGGCATCGTCATGGGGCTCATGGCCCTCACGTTCCTGTTTTTTCCCGCCGACGCCGCGTGTTGCTCGGCGGCGGAATGCGGTCACGCCTTCTTCAAGCGCGGGGCCGGCAAGGTCATCACCTTTCTGATCCTGCTCCTGCCGATCACCGCGGCGGCGATGTTCAGCTCCGACAGCTACAGCTCCAGCGTGATCAAAAATCGGATGGAGATCACCGACGCCGCGCAAGTCGGCTACGTCCCGCGTAGCGGACCACCGAAGCCGGTCGACATGCCGCTGCCGACGAAGAACGACCCGAACAACGCTCCGTTGCCCGAGGCGGCCCCCTCCCCAGTCGCGACGCAATCTGCGCCACCCACCGCCGCGCCTGCGCCCGCCACCGCCCAGACTTCCCAACCTCCCGCCCCGGCGGACTACCTCACCCGCACGCCCGACGGCCGGATCGTGGCCGAAGTGCTCGACCTGCTCTACGCGGCGCAGGACAACGCCCTCCGCAAAGACTTTGAGAACAAGCCCGTCGAATTGATCGGCCAGCTCATGCCCGACACGACGAACAACGCCAGCGGCAAACGCTTCAAGGCCGTGCGCATGTTCATGACCTGCTGCGCCGCCGACGCCCGCCCCGTGGCCACTCTCTTCGAAGTTGAAGTTAAACCGGAGATGCCCGAGATGTCGTGGATCAAGGTCATCGGCACGGCGACCTTCCCCGTCGAAAACGGCCGCCGCATCGCGGTGCTGAAGGCGGACAAAGTGGTGAAGTGCAATCCGCCGGAAGAGTCGATGCTGTATTGAGCGGGTCAGCCCGCCATTGACGCGCTCGCGTTCTTTCCGACAGTATCCTCCCGATGCTCCCGGAAATCGAAAAGCTCCTCGTCATTCAAGACCGCGACCGTAAAATTCGCACCCTCAAACAGGAGCTGAAAATGTCGCCCCTGGAGAGCAAGGATCTCGAGGAGAAGCTGGCCGCGGGTCAGAAGCAACTCGAGGCGGTGAAGCTCAAGGCGAAGGAGATCGAGGTCGAGCGCAAGAAGCTGGAGGTCGAGGTGCAGGCGAAGCGGGATACGATCAACAAGTACCAGACCCAGAAATTTCAAACCCGAAAGAACGAAGAGTTCCAGGCGCTGAACAACGAGATCACGCGCTACGAGGGGGAGATTCGCACGATCGAGGACCGCGAACTGGAATTGATGGAAAGCGCCGAGCAGGCAAAAGCCACGATCGCCACGACCGACAAGGAAAC
>Ga0070658_10005225_pt1 | contig 10555 bp, 7 predicted proteins | sample KBSC13metaG_FD_64664 | JGI IMG/M metagenome (GOLD analysis project Ga0070658, IMG submission 64664) | Corn rhizosphere microbial communities from Kellogg Biological Station, Michigan, USA - KBS C1-3 metaG | ecosystem: Host-associated > Plants > Roots > Rhizosphere > Soil ... | reverse complement strand
GCCAAAGTACACTGCCTCTACAACTCTGGAAATCCGTCGGGAAGGCGACCGAATCGTCAAGGTCGACGGTGTCGAGCCGGACAATTCGGCAGTCGACCAGGAATTCTACAACACCCAATGGGGCCTGTTGAAGGCCGAGGCCCTGGCAGAGCAGGTCGTTCAACAACTTCGCCTGCAGGAGAGTGCATCCTTCTTCCAGATGTTCGGCGACAGCCGTCACGCCGCACAGCTGCAAGCGACCTCGAGCGCCGGTCCCAGCGCCTCGCAACGACGCGAGCTTATCCGGGCCGCAGCGAGGATCCTGATCCGCAACGTGGACATTGTGCCGGAGCGCCAGTCTCGACTGGTCCACATTAGCTTTACAAGTCCCGATGCGACGTTTTCGACCAGGGTGGCGAACACCTGGGCCAAGGAATTTATCGATACGACGCTTGAACGTCGCTACGAGGCCACTTCGTACGCCCGCAAGTTCCTTGAAGACCGGCTTGAGCAATTGCGCCAGCGTCTGCAGGAATCGGAGCGTTCGCTTGTGCAGTACGCCGGCAGCCAACGGATCATAAACGTTCCCACCGGCACCACCAGCGGTCCCAACTCCGCCGCAAATGCGACGACCGAACGGCCCCTGGTGGCCGAAGATCTCAGTGCCATAAACCAGGAACTCAACCAAGCGACCGCGGCACGCATTGAGGCTCAGTCACGGCTGCGCGGAGGCGGCGCGGCCACAAGTGAGGCATTGAATAATGCGGCTATAACCGAGATGCGTTCGCGGCGAGCCAGCCTTGCCAGCGACTACGCCAAACTGACCGCCCAATTCGACGAACGCTATCCGCCCGCGCGCGCGCTGGCCGACCAGATCGCGGCGCTCGACAAGTCGATTTCTCGCGAGGAATCGCGCGTCCATTCGGCGCTGCAGGGCGCCTACTCGTCGGCCGCCGCGCGTGAGGAGATGCTACGCAGCCGTGTTAACGGGCTGGAATCGGACCTCTTGAATCTGCGTGGGCGCACGATTCAGTACAACATCTACCAGCGTGACGTGGACACAAACCGCCAGCTGTATGACGCTCTGTTGCAACGGTATAAGGAGATCGGTGTCGCGGGCGGAGTTGGTGTGAACAACATCTCGATTGTCGACGAGGCCCAGGTTCCGGAGAAACCCTCCAGCCCGAACCTGCTTCTTAACCTTCTTATTTCCATCCTTATCGGCGGAGCCGTCGGTAGCGCGCTCGCGCTCGCTCTCGAGCAGATCGACGATACCATCTCCGATCCTCGCGAGATCGACGGTGCTCTCGGCTTGCCGCTGCTGGGGACCATTCCCAATGCGCTAAGCGAGAATCCCGCGGAAGAACTCGACGATCCGAAGACCCCCATCGTGGAAGCTTATCTGTCGACGCTGACTCGGCTTGCTTTCACGACCGAGCACGGTGTGCCGCGCACGCTTGCGGTGACCAGCACCCGCCCTGGCGAGGGCAAGAGCACGACCGCGTATGCGCTTGCACGGCAGCTTGCGCGCACGTCGCGGCGCGTGGCGCTCATAGACGGAGACATGCGCTCTCCCTCTTTGCACAAGATGTTCGGACTCGCGAACGACCGCGGTTTGAGCAACTATCTGTCAGGCGAGGAAGACATCGCAGCGATGCTCCATACCCGGCCGAACAATCCGCTGATACTGACGTCCGGCCCGACCCCGCCGAACGCAGCGGAATTGCTAACCAGTGATCGCATCGCCAAGCTGCTTCGGGAGCTCCTGAAGAACCTTGATCATGTGGTTATCGACGCGCCCCCGGTTATGGGTTTGGCGGACACGCCGCTGATCGCCAGCCAGGTGGAAGGCATCGTTTTCGTGGTTGAATCTCACGAAACGCGCACCTCGCTGGCCAAAGTCGCCGTTGGCCGCCTGCGCGATTCCAACGCACGGATTCTTGGCGCGCTCCTAACGAAGTTCGAGGCCAAAAAAGCCCAGTACGGCTATGGATACGATTACGGCTATGGCTACGGGGGAAGCCTCGACAAAAGTGCCGAGAATGTCTGACCCGCGATGAGCAGGGGACCCCGCAGCAGGCGCACCCGCACGCTGACCTGGGGCGAACTCACCCGGGCGGCCGTTCTGGGGCTGCTATGCTTGGCCGCGTTTGTCGTGACGGCTCAGGTATCGCTCGCGGGGGCGCTGCGGGACCGTTTCCCCCAATTGGCGTTGCGGTTTGAACCGGCGGATGCGGAGGCGCAAGGCTCGCTTGCCGCGTTGATTGCCTCAAGCGATCCGCGTCCCCTCGCGCTGAAGGCGGCTCAATCGCTCGCCCAGCGAGCCATTCGGCGCAACGTGCTGAGCCCCGTCGCGGTGCGAACGCTCGGGGAGATACGCGCGGACGGGGGAGAGTTGGGGAAACGGGATTCGGACGCAGCAAAGCTGTTTGCGGAGGCAGAGCGGCTTTCCCGCCGGGATCTGATGACGCAAATCTGGCTGGCCGAATTTGACCTGAATCGAGGCGATGTCCCAGGCGTTCTCAGGCACTTCGACATCGCTCTGCGCACGTCGGACTCAGGCGAAGATTCGCTGTTCCCCCTTCTTGTCGCCGCCTCATCGAACAAGGGTCTCGCCGATGCCCTCGCCGCGCGCATGCGCGCGCGGCCCGACTGGGCGCAACCCTTCGCCAATTACCTGCTCGGCGGGCAAGTACCGCCAACGATCTCGGCTTATATTTATCAGAATGCGCTCGACGCGAGGAATCCCGCCGATCTCAAGCTAATTGAAACCCTGACCCAACGACTGGCGGATGCGGGAGAAACAGACTTGGTGCTCGCGCTTGCGGACCATTTCAGACTGGCCACCGGTGGCCCCACCCTGGTCGCCAATGGGGGCTTTGAATCGAGAGGCGGTGTACAGCCCTTTGACTGGTCTCTAACTGGAGAAGCCGATCTGTGGGCAGCGGTGGAGCCGGGTCCGCGCGGCGGTAAGGTTCTGGCGCTGAACGCCTCGAACGGCCAATCGGGAAATCTCGCCCGCCAACTCGTTCGGCTCCCCCCGGGCACCTATCGCCTATCGGCCGAGGTCGGGAACATTCCAGGCGACACTTATCTGCGGCCTACGCTGACAGTCCGTTGCGCCGGCCAAAACCAGGTGGAGCTCGCCAGAGTGAAGCCCACGTCCGATGGCGCTCGCACCCAGCGCGTTGGTACGACACTGATCGTGCCGCAAGATTGCTGCCTCCAATGGATCCTCGTTTCCATGTCGGGCGCCGATCAGCCGCCGGACGACTTGCCTTGGGTAGACAACGTGGCGCTTGTTCGAAGCGGCGCTTAGGCCCGTCGAGCCACGCCGGCCTTAACCCCGAGAGTTTCCTTTAATGGTCCGTCGGCCCTGCGATACCGCAAAAAGCGCATTCGACCTGGCGGGCGCGCTCGTTGCCCTGCTCGTCCTGTCTCCTGTTTTGCTCGTCACGGCATTGCTAGTCCGGCTGTTCATTGGCTCGCCCGTGCTCTTCAGGCAGACCCGCCCCGGTCTTGCCGGCAAGCCATTTGCAATATTCAAGTTTCGCACGATGACCGATGAACGCGGAGTCGGCGGGGCACTACTTCCAGACAGCGCGCGGCTGACGCGATTCGGCAGGCTGCTGCGTGCCTCCAGCCTCGACGAACTCCCGGAGTTGCTTAACATCCTCCGCGGAGAGATGAGCTTCGTCGGGCCGCGCCCACTGATGATGCAGTACTTGCCTCTCTATTCGCAAGAACAACTCCGGCGCCACGACGTGCGCCCCGGCTTGACGGGCTGGGCCCAAGTCAAAGGCCGGAACGCTCTCAGCTGGGAAGAAAAGTTCGAGCTCGACACTTGGTACGTCGACCACCGAACCCTCTGGCTGGACATGAAGATCCTGGCGTTGACCGGCTGGACCGTCATCCGGCGCGAGGGGATCAGCGCCGAAGGAGAGGCGACTATGCCACCGTTCGAAGGTTCGTCGCCGAAATATCTCGAAACGTTACCTCGTTGCCCTTAGAAACACCTCCTCGAGAGCGCTGCATACGCGAGCCACTTCGTTGTCGGTCAGTGTCGGATGGCTCAGGAACATCAGGCTCGTCTCGCCCAGCTCCTTCGCAATAGGCAACCGATCGGCCGGCCGATACGGCGTTCGATCAAAAGCCTTTTCGAGATAGACCTCCGAGCAGCTGCCTTGAAAGAGCGGGACCCCGCGGGCGACAACTTCGCCGACGATACGATCACGGTCCCATCCGGGCTTAAGCCCTTCGGGTCGGACATATGCGTAGAATCGGTAGTAGGCGTGCGTCACCTCCGCTCCGGGCCGAGGCGTTCGCACGGCGTCAGGGAACGGCGCCAGCGCGGCGGCGAACGCATCGGCGATCCGGCTGCGTCGCTTGGTCCACTCCGGCAGATGGGCCAGTTGGAGCCGCCCTAGCGCTGCCTGAACCTCGAGCATTCGCCAGTTCGTCCCGAAGGATTCATGCACCCATCGAAAGCCCGGCGGATGCTCGCGCTCGTAGACCGCTTCCCAGCTCTTCCCGTGGTCCTTGAAGCTCCACATTCTGCTCCACAATTCGGCGTCGTCGGTGGTGACCATTCCGCCTTCGCCGCCTGTCGTGATGATCTTGTCCTGACAGAACGACCAAGCGCCGATATCGCCGAAAGAGCCGACGGAGCGCCCACCGATCCGCGCACCATGTGCTTGCGCGCAATCCTCGATGATTTTGATGCCGCGTGGGCGGGCAAGCTCCGCAATCCCCGTCATGTCACACGGCCACCCTGCGAGATGCACTGGGATGATGGCGCGGGTGCTTGCGGACAAGACCTCTGAGATGGTCGCCGGCGAGATATTGCCGCTCTCCCGGTCCACGTCGGCGAAGACGGGTGTCGCACCCGCAAGCACGACACTCGAAACCGAGGCAATAAAGGTCCGCGGCGTTACGATCACTTCATCACCGGGCCCTATCTCCAGCGCCTTGAGCGCGACGTCGAGAGCGACGGTGCCATTGGCGAGCGCGACCGCGCGAGCGGTTCCACACCAATCCGCGAATTCGCTCTCGAACAATCGCCCTTCGTCGCCCGTCCAGTAGTTTACACGGTTCGAGGAAATGACGCGGGCAACGGCCTCGGCCTCCTCTTGCGAGAAGCTCGGCCAACGGGAAAATTCCGTGCTCAGCATGGCAGCCGGGACTAGGGCAGGGCACCGACCTTAGCAAGGATTCCCGCAAGCGCTTCTGGGCTAGAAATGGTTGGACCGTTCGACTAGAGCGCCCTCAAAATCACCGGGTGTTCGCCCCCATCCAGTCCCGATGATTTACATCGGCTTAGCTGCGGATCGTCTTACTTGGCATGATCGGAAGAAATACCAAGGTCCTGGCGGTGTTCGGCACACGTCCGGAAGCGATCAAAATGGCGCCGGTGGTCCTAAACCTTGCCGCTGCCAGCGATATCGACTGCGCGGTATGCGTAACCGCTCAGCATCGCGAGATGCTCGATCAAGTACTCAATCTGTTCGGGATCACTCCGCAGTTCGATCTGAACCTCATGAAGGCGGGGCAAGACCTTTACGACATCACAACTGGGGTGTTGAACGGATTGAATCATGTGATCGCGAGCTATCAGCCCGACCTGGTGCTTGTCCATGGCGACACCACCACCACTCTGGCGGCTTCCCTGGCGGCTTATTATCGACAGGTGCCGGTGGGCCATGTCGAAGCCGGGCTGCGGACCGGCAACATCTATTCCCCTTGGCCCGAAGAGATCAATCGCAAGGTCACGGGAGCCCTTGCGGCCCTACATTTTGCCCCGACAACACGGGCTCGCGACAATCTGATTGCGGAGGGCGTGGCGCCTGAGGCGATCATGGTGACCGGAAATACCGTCATCGACGCGCTCTTAGACGTCGTGCGACGAAACGTCGCCGATAATGATGCGGAGGTCCTTGCCGGGTGGCCGCGTTCGCGCTTCGCGGGCAAGCGCGTCCTCTTGGTCACAGGGCATAGGCGCGAAAGCTTCGGCGACGGCTTCGAACGTATCTGCAGCGCCCTCGCCCGGCTGGCCGGCCGTCCAGACGTTGAGATCATCTATCCAGTGCACCTCAACCCGAATGTGAAAGGGCCGGTCGAGAAGCGGCTGGCCGGGCGAGACAATGTACACCTTATCGCACCCCAGGACTACCTGCCGTTCGTGCGATTAATGGAAGTGGCAGATATCATCCTCACGGATTCCGGCGGCGTGCAGGAGGAAGCTCCATCCCTCGGCAAACCGGTGCTTGTAATGCGCGACACAACGGAACGTCCCGAAGCCGTTGAAGCGGGGACCGTGCTGCTCGTCGGCACCAATGAAGACAGGATTTTTGCCGAAGCCAGCCGATTGCTGGACGACCAAGCTGCCTACACCACGATGAGCAGGGCTCATAACCCATATGGGGACGGTCGAGCGGCGGAACGTATTCTTGCGGGCATCCGCGCGTGGCGGCGAGACGATAAAGGGCGCTAGAATGAGCAATCTGGAAAACTTCACGGTCTGCGTCGTCGGGCTTGGTTACATTGGCCTGCCGACGGCCGCCATGTTCGCCTCTCGAAAGGTGCCGGTGGTAGGCGTCGATATTAATCGCGTCGCCGTGGATACGATCAACCAAGGTCGCATTCACATCACTGAGCCGGAGCTGGATATTGTCGTGCGCGCCGCAGTTGAGCAGGGCCTGTTGCGTGCGCGCATGGAGCCCGCGCCTGCGTCGGCCTTTCTTATTGCAGTGCCGACACCAATCGGCCGCGGCACACACGACCCGGACGTAAGCTATGTCCTCAGCGCGGCAGAGGCTATCGCTCCGCACCTAAGGTCCGGAAATCTCGTGATCCTTGAATCCACTTCTCCCGTGGGCACCACGGAGGTGATGGCCGAGCGGCTGGCGAAGGCACGTCCGGACCTGACCTTCCCGCAAATTCACGGCGAAGAATCCGACATTCGCATCGCCTATTGCCCGGAGCGCGTCCTGCCCGGAAAGGTCATCCATGAGTTGGTAGCCAACGACCGCCTGATCGGCGGCCTGACGGAGCGTTGCTCGCGGGAGGCGATAGAGCTCTATCGCACATTCGTCGACGGGGAATGCATTGCCACAAATGCCCGCACAGCCGAAATGGCTAAGCTGACCGAGAACAGCTACCGCGACGTAAACATCGCGTTCGCCAACGAGCTTTCGATGATTTGCGACGGCCTTGGCATCGACGTGTGGGAACTCATCACGTTAGCCAACCGGCATCCCCGCGTGAACATTCTGCAGCCGGGCCCGGGCGTCGGCGGCCACTGCATCGCCGTCGACCCTTGGTTCATAGTGGCCAGCTCGCCAGAGAACTCGCGGCTCATTCGCATGGCACGCAGCGTGAACGATGACAAACCGGCTTGGGTGTTGGACAAGATTGCCGCAGCCGCGGCGACGCATGTGGCGGCGCAGCCGGGGACATCCGCCGACGAGGTTACGATTGCGTGCTACGGCCTTGCCTTCAAACCTGACATTGATGATCTTCGCAGCAGCCCGGCGGTCGAGATCGTGCGACAGCTGGTGAGCGAGCATAAAGGCACCGTCCTGGTTGCAGAACCCAACGTCTCGGTCTTGCCGGGCGATCTGCGCGGAGCCGAACTCGTTGACGCCGAGACTGCGGCGCGGCGTGCGAATGTTCACGTGTTGTTGGTAGATCATCGCGAATTCAAGAGAATGGCGAAGCCCTCCGGTATTCGCGTCGATACGCGTGGTATGGGGTGGTAAGGTCGGTCGGGGTGTCTGACGCGAGGTTAGGGGTGAAACGGATCTTGCCTCGATCGTCGTATGTCTCCGAGCGATCTTGGAAGTGAATGTGGTCGTTGTGCTATGTACTCCGCGGCGAATGATGCGATGAGCTTCAGAACGCTTTTCAACGTCGATGCGGTAGCGAGTTTGGTACTGCACGCGCTAAAGGCGTTGGTGGCGCTGTTCCTTAATTGGCTCATTCTCCATCATTTTTCGGTCAACGATTTCGTGGTGTGGTCCGTCACGTCGTCCATTCTCATCGTCGCCACCGCCTCGGACCTCGGTATTGGCCAGTATACGATCACGACCCTCATCTCTGAACCGGCAGAGACCTGGCCGCGACACGTCGGGCAATCTCTGGGGGCCCTTGTCCCGCTGGCGCTGCTTTCCGGAGTTTTTGTCTGCTTTGCGGTCGACGGGCCCTCCCGCTTCTACGTCATCGCCATGGCTGTGCTTCTCGCGCTACGGATCTTGGGATTGCCCTTTATTGCGGTGTTGCACGCGAAGAACCAATTCAAGATGCGCAAGGCCATCGAGCTTGCGGCCTACGCCGCAGCAGCACTCGTGATCGGTGGTATCGCCCTCTACGGCAAGCACGTCTACCTGGCGCTGGTTCTGCTAAATGCGAGTTTCTTTTTCGGCACAACCCTTATGATTGTCGCGGCGCGGCGCTATGTTTCTTTAAGCGCGGCGTGGCGCTCCGTATCGCTTGCAGAGTCGATGCACGTGTTCCGCGCAGCCCTGCCTTTCACCGTCAACAATCTGACCGGATTGCTGACGTACGGCGGCTTCATCTGGCTGAGCAGCCTAGCTTTGCCGCCGTTCCAGGTCGCCAAGGTGGCGGTACTGCACTCTTTCGTGCTGGTTAACCTCTACCAGCTTTACGACGTGTTTCTAAAGGCTCGCCAAGCCGATCTGGCCGACGCCAAGCACCTTGCGGGCTATGCGAAGCTCAATGCGGCCGTTATGCTTCTCCTCCCGCCGGCATTCCTGTTCGGCGGCCAGCAGGCGGTCGCCTTGCTCAGCGGAAAGCGACTGGGAATTACAAGCCTGGAGGCAACGCTTTACGGCGTGTTCGTCGCATTCGAGCTAGGCAACCTGTACGTTCAGTCAGTTACGCAGGTCAATCTGACTCGCATAGGCCGTCTCAAGCAGTATTCCGCGGTGCGAGGGGCCATGGTCGCCGCCTATCTCCTCGTGGGGTTGCTGTCGTTGCGAAGCAGCCAGACCCTGCCGGTGTTATTCGGTGTGCTTTCATTGGGGTCCATGGCGAGCTTCGCCTACCTTAGCCTGACTGGAAAGGCCGCGATTCGGGAATCCGGAGGGACTCCGCGATTGACAAAGACGCGATCCGGAACGCAGGCCTGACGAAATGCTCGTTCTGCTCGAACTTCTTACGGCCGTGGCGGGGCTAGCTCTGCTATACCAGGAGGCAGTTAGAAACCGCTTCGTGAACTACGCCACGTCGATGTTCCTCCTGGCGTTCGTGCCGCTCCTGTGTGTCTATCCTGCGATCGCGGGCGTTTTTGTCGGCGGCGCCTACTCGGTCTCGCCAAACCGCGATATGGTCATCGGCGATCCCTGGGTCTACGTCCTGTATCAGATCTTTTGTTTGACAATCCTGATCGTTAGCTACCTGACGATGCGGCGGCAGGTCGTCGACCTCCCCTACATCGGGTGGCAGCGGAAATATCAGGGCGATCCCGTTGAAGTTCTCGTGTTGACCGGCCTAATCGGGTTGGGCGTGGCCTTGTTCGTTCGATCGACAGGATATTCCTTTTCTGAGCTCCTCTCCGCCTCTCGATTCGAATGGTTCGATGATCCGAACTTTTCATCGGTGACCCTGCTAATTTCGACTTATCTTATGGCTCTTTCGCCCGTCGCCATCCTGCTGGCCCTAAACAACCGGAACCGCGTCGCGCTGGCGGCCATCGCCATCTTCCTGGTAATGTATGGCGTCCTTGTGCGCGACCGGAAGTGGGTTATCTTTATGGTGTCCGCCGGCTTCGCATATGTGTACATGAAGAATAGATACAGCATCAAGATCAGCCGAAAAGCGGCCCTCTTGGTGCTTTTGGTCGTAGCCGCGCTGGCATTCTGGCAGATTGCTCGAGGTGTTCTTTTCAATTATTACGTGACAGGCAAGGGCGATCCGCTTTACGAATCGCAAGAAGTGGCGGGACGGCTACTCACTAGAGGCGATCTCCCTTACTATTATAACGCCAGCATTACTGCGATGGACATGAATTTGAATGAGGGTTTTTATATTCCATTCGGCATATTGAGGCGCCAACTTTTCTTCTTTCTGCCGGCCGATTTTAGCCTGGGTCTTAAGGTGGAAGACATTTCGGCGCTTTTTTCGGATGCGATTGGCGGCGGAGATACGCTTCGGCGCGGGAACATGCCGCCGGGCTTCTTTGGACTTTTCATCATCAGCTTCGGGTGGATCGGCACCCTGGTGACCTGCTGTCTCGTTCCACTTGCACTGCGCACGCTAGATCGGTTCATTCATCGCAGCCGCGGAATCTTGTCGATTATAGTCGCCGCGCATCTCCTTTCATCCGTTACGCTCCTCCTGCGAGGCGACGATAGCTCGGCGACCTACTTCATCGTATCATCGTTTGCCGTTTTGTTCGTAATCCGCATTTTCATACGGCCGCAGGCTTCGCCTGAAATGCTGCCCCCCATGCCGGGCGGCTCCTAACCGCGACGAAGGTTTCGCCAAACCCCTGAAAGGCCCGCGCATATGGCGAAAATTGCCTTCTATTGCCACGACACGATCGAGAACATCGAGACGA
>Ga0070658_10005224_pt1 | contig 10558 bp, 13 predicted proteins | sample KBSC13metaG_FD_64664 | JGI IMG/M metagenome (GOLD analysis project Ga0070658, IMG submission 64664) | Corn rhizosphere microbial communities from Kellogg Biological Station, Michigan, USA - KBS C1-3 metaG | ecosystem: Host-associated > Plants > Roots > Rhizosphere > Soil ... | reverse complement strand
GAGAAGGCGGTCAGCATCATCTTGATCTCGGTCGGCTTGAACACGCGGCCGTACTTGTCGTGGTAGCAATCCTGCACCTCGACGTCGGCCTGGGTGAAGAAGCGGAAGATCTGCGTGAGCAGGTTGCGCTCATGGTCGGAGAGCTTCTGCGCCCAGTCGCGGCAGTCCTCGCCCAGCGGCACTTCCTCCGGCATCCAGTGGATCTGCTGCTGGCGTTTCCAATATTCGAACGCCCAGGGATATTCGAAGGGCTTGTAGGCTTTGTTGGCCTGGAGAAGTCCCATGGTTACGCTCCTTTGATACCGAATATGGTGATGGCGGCGCCGCGGATCATCAATCGATCCTCCGCGCGCGGACGTTGATGACCCGGTCCTTGTAGACGACCGTGCTCTTCCTCGCGCCGACCCCGAAGACGACGATGCCGAGGAAATAGCCGAAGTCGTACCAGCCGCCGTCGTTGGGCACCGCATAGACGGCGACCTTCGGCACCAACAGCGAGACCAGCCAGGCGACCGGGAAGATGAAGCCGTGCCACAGGCCGAGCCAGAAGCCCGGGGCATTGGGCGCGACGGCGTCCGGCGCCTGGGTCGCGGCGCAGGCGGCGAGCGCGAGGATCGCGGCGATGGCGAGGAGGCGCTTCACTGGGCAGCTGCCGCGTTGAGGTCGAGCGGCGCGGTGCGCTGGTAGGCAATGGCGAAGCCGGCGATGACCAGCCCGAACGCCGTCATCATCATGCCTCCGATCAGCATCACGGCGTAGCGCGGGCGTTGCTCGCCCTGGTGGCGGATCGCAGTGACGAGCAGCGCAAGGCCGACGATCGCGGCAAGGACGCCGATGATTGTGAACGCACTCATCATTGGCTGGCGCGCGCCTTCATCGCTTCGAGCTCGCTTGCGCTCGGCCGGTACTGGAGCAGGCCGAGCGCGTGGATCAGCAGGATCGCGCCGACGACGAGGAGCAGGACTCCGCCCTGGCTGCCGTAGCCGCGGTCGGCCTTGCGCTGGCTGCGGTACAGCCAGACGCTCGCGCCGATGACGGCGACGGCCACGATGAGCTCGATGGTCCGCCCGGTGGTCATCGCCGTCGCCTATCGCCTCAGCCAGGTCGCGCCGATCGCGAGCGTGGCGATCGTTGCAACGAGGTCGAGCGCGATGAGGCCGAGCACGACTGCGCCCGCGCCCTTGGCGACGGTGCGGATGGTGACGGCGCGCTTCACTGACATGCCAGGCACTCGTCGTAATCGGTGGTCGACGCGAGCTGGATTTCCTTGAGCTCGGGGGTGTTGTCCGCCTCGACCCCGCCGGCGAAGCCCGCGCGTTGCACGGACTTGGAGCGCAGGTAGTAGAGCGACTTGATGCCCAGCTCCCACGCGCGGAAGTGGAGCATCATCAGGTCCCACTTGTCGACGTCGGCCGGGATGAAGAGGTTCAGCGACTGCGCCTGGTCGATGAAGGGCGTGCGGTCGGCGGCAAGCTCGAGCAGCCAGCGCTGATCGATCTCGAAGCTGGTCTTGAACACGTCCTTTTCTTCCTGGGTGAGGAAGTCGAGGTGCTGGACCGAACCGCCATTCTCGAGGATCGAGTTCCAGACCTGCTGGCTGTCCTTGGCCTTCTCCTTGAGCATCTTCTCGAGATACGGGTTCTTGATCGAGAAGCTGCCCGACAGCGTCTTGTGCGTGTAGATGTTGGCCGGGATCGGCTCGATGCAGGCGCTGGTACCGCCGCAGATGATCGAGATCGAGGCGGTCGGAGCGATCGCCATCTTGCAGCTGAAGCGCTCCATCACGCCCATGTCGGCGGCGTCCGGGCAGGGGCCGCGTTCCTTGGCAAGCATCATCGACGCCTGGTCGACCTGCGCGCGGATGTGCTTGAAGATCTTCATGTTCCACGACTTGGCCATGGCGCCTTCGAACGGGATGTTCCGCGCCTGCAGGAAGGAGTGGAAGCCCATGATGCCGAGGCCGACCGACCGCTCGCGCTCCGCGCTATACTTGGCGCGCGCCATCTCGTCGGGAGCGCGCGCGATATAGTCGCTGAGCACATTGTCGAGGAAGCGCATCACGTCCTCGATGAACTGCTTGTCCTTGTTCCACTCGTCCCAGGTTTCGAGGCCGAGCGAGCTCAGGCAGCAGACTGCCGTCCGGTCGGCGCCGAGATGGTCGCGGCCGGTGGGCAGGGTGATTTCCGAGCAGAGGTTGGAGGTGGTGACCTTGAGGCCGAGGTCGCGGTGATGCTTCGGCATCGCCTTGTTCACCGCGTCGATGAAGATGATGTACGGCTCGCCGGTCGCGAGGCGGGTTTCGACGAGCTTCTGGAACAGCGAGCGCGCGTCGACCTTGCCGCGGACGGATCCGTCCTTGGGGGACTTGAGCTCGAACTCGGCGCCTTCGCGGACGGCCTGCATGAACTCGTCGGTGACGAGAACGCCGTGGTGGAGGTTGAGCGCCTTGCGGTTGAAGTCGCCGCTCGGCTTGCGGATCTCGAGGAACTCCTCGATCTCGGGGTGCGAGATGTCGAGGTAGCAGGCGGCCGAGCCGCGGCGGAGCGAACCCTGGCTGATCGCCAGAGTCAGGCTGTCCATCACTCGCACGAACGGGATGATCCCGCTGGTCTTGCCGTTGAGGCCGACGGGCTCGCCGATGCCGCGGACGCTGCCCCAATAGGTGCCGATGCCGCCGCCCTTCGACGCCAGCCAGACATTCTCGTTCCACGTGCCGACGATCCCGTCGAGGCTGTCCGAGACGCTGTTGAGATAGCAGCTGATCGGAAGCCCGCGGCCGGTGCCGCCGTTCGACAGGACGGGCGTGGCCGGCATGAACCACAGCCGGGAGATATAGTCGTACACGCGCTGCGCATGCTCGGCGTCGTCGGCATAGGCGGCGGCGACGCGGGCGAAGAGATCCTGATAGCTCTCGCCCGGTAACAGGTAGCGGTCGCGAAGAGTCTCCTTGCCGAACTCGGTCAGAAGCTCGTCGCGCTTCGCGTCGGTCTTGACGTCGAAACGTGGTGCATGAACCGATTTCGTCCCCGAAGCGGTGGTCGAAACGTCGTCGCTCGGTACTTCTGAGCTGCTCGAAAAATCCATCGCGCTTCCCCGTGCTTCAACGGCCTCATCGGCCGTTCGTTCTCGCATTGTTCGACTCGGAGCCATGCCTGACATCCTAGCCTTTCTCGGCGCAGTCCGGGGCTTTTTCACCTCCGTCCCCTGTGGAAACCGGGGACGAACGTGCCCGTCACCGGAATATAGGCATTCCGGCGCCAAACACTAGGTGTTGAGAGCTCCCCCTCTCGCGCTACTATCTATTGTGCCTCAACCGGTTCAGGATGCAAGCGGGCAAATTAGGGTTAATGCAATTTTTCCTGTGGATTGGCCGCATCGCAACACAAGGTGTCCAGGAGGAACCGGTTGTTGTTTTCGGTTCATGCATCCGGTTGAGCACACAGATCGTTCTTCAAGAGAACTCACCGGCAATCTCCGCGTGAGAACAAGGAAATAGTCGATGAAGAACTTCACCAGATACCTCGCGGGTGCGGCGGCGATTGGCGGACTGTCTGCTCCGCTCGCCGCGCAAAATGCCTACCCCTACGGCTATCAGCAGCCGGCTTACCCGCAACAGACCTATCCGGGTTACGGCCAACAGAGCTACGGCTACAACCAAGGCTATGCGCAAAACCCCGTTGGCCAGATCGTCGATCAGCTGCTCGGCAATCGCTACAATGTGACCGACCGTCAGGCGATTTCGCAATGCGCCTCGGCAGCAATGGCTCAGGCGGCCGGTCAGTACGGAAGCAGCTACAACGCCTACGGCCAAGGCTACAATGACCATCGCCGGGCGGGCGCAATGCGGGTCACAGCGATTACCGATGTTCAACGCCGCTCGAACGGGCTGCGCGTGTCCGGAATGATGAGTGCGGGTCACAACTATAGCGACCATTATGGCTATCAGAACCGCACCTACGCCGCGAGCGACGTCAGTTTCCGCTGCAACGTCGATTATCGGGGCCAAGTCACGAATATCCGGATCGGCCACAACAACGGCTATCGCGGCTAGTCGGCAGGCACCTCGAAGAAGCGGCCCGGCTCAGTTCCCGGGCCGCTTTGTTTTTGCGCCGCCTGCTTTCCTCCGCTTCCGGACGGTGGAACGTATGAGATCGCTGGCGTGTTTATGACGGGAGCGTAATCCTTCGAGGCCGCAGATGCATCAGCCGTATATCATTGAGCGAGCGTTCGAGCTCGCTCAGCAATCGACGACGATCGAGGAGATCAGGAACGCGCTCCGGCGAGAAGGCTATTCCCACGTGGATGCGCACTTGGCCGGACCGACGATCAAGGCCGATTTGAAGAAGCGCCTGATGTCACCCTCAGTCGTATAGGAGCGCAGCGATGGCGAAGGGCCAACAAAGATCGAACAAGGAAGCCCGAAAGCCGAAGAAGGCGAAGGTGAAGACCATCGCCGCCAACCACTCTCAGAAGGGTGGCCAGCGCGGCCTTGAGAACTTGAAGAACGGTTAGTCGCCAGGATCTCTCCGGCACAGTCGGAACACGTCGCAGACAATTGGGTTTGGTCTACGACGCGGCAAAACGCCCCACGTTAGTCGCGCGCAGATTGGGGGCGGATCACTGTGGAAGTGGGCCGCCGCTTTTTCTTGCTGGTCGGACCCCTCTCCGATGCGCGGCAGTCGCGCTCGCGCCAAACCTCCCTATCGGCCTCATCGATGGCCTGGAGTAGCTGGCTAAAGCAGGGGGTCTCTTCGACGGGCCAAAGCCTATCAAAGGTCGGGCCAAGCAGCTGCACATCGCGCTTGGTAAGCAAGCCCACGGCTACGATACGGTCATCACTCACGAACAACTCCCAATCGCGTCGCTCATGCGGAACGTCTGTAAGGACACTGCTGTGCCGAGCGTTTCGCAGCCGGAATCGATGCAGGGCGTGACGGCCAAGTCGAACTCGCCGAGGTGCGGTGAGCGAGCGGACCTTCGTCTCGCGCTCGCGCAAGCGGACGGAGACGAGCCTTGCATCCGCTCGAAATCATCGCAAAAAGTCTGAGTTATTCTGTCGATCGGGAGGGGCGCATGAGGAGAGTTTTGGGTGCAGCAATATTCGCGATGGCCTTGAGCGCCTCATTGTCGGCCCAGACCATGCGGGCGCAGCAACCCGCGGCATCTCCGATTGCCGAAGACTTCCGGCCTTCGTCGCTCAACCAGCCCGGTCAAGAATATCCTCAGGTCAATTCGCAAGGCCATGCGCGTTTCCGGATCGTCGCACCGCAGGCGCAGGACGTGCACGTCACCCTCGGCCTCGGCGGAAGGGGCGGCACCACACTGACCAGGGGTCCCGACGGCGCCTGGACCGGCACCACCGAAGGCCCGCTCGACGAGGGGTTCCATTATTATCACCTGACGGTCGATGGCGGCACTTTGAACGACCCGGGCACGCTCAACTTCTACGGCTCGACGCGCTGGGAAAGCGGGATCGAAATTCCTGCCCACGATCAGGATTTCTACGCGCTGAAAGCCGTGCCCCACGGCAACGTCCAGCAGATCCTATTCCACAGCCCCAGCACGGGAGAGGAACGCCGCGCCTTCGTTTACACGCCGCCCGGTTATGAGAACACGCCGGCGAAGCATTACCCGGTTCTCTACCTGCAGCACGGATGGGGCGAGGACGAGACCGCCTGGTTCAACCAGGGCCGAGCCAATCTCATCATGGACAATCTGATCGCTGCCAAACAGGTGCAGCCGTTCATCATCGTCACCACCTACGGCATGACCAACGTCATCCACCCGGGGCAACCCGGCGGGCTTGCGGCGTTCAAAATCCAGCCGTTCGAGACGGTGCTGATCGATGAGCTGCTTCCTTATGTCGACAGCCATTTCCGCACCCTCGCCGATGCGAAGCACCGGGCGATGGCCGGCTTGTCGATGGGTGGTTTTGAAACCAAGCTGATCGCGCCCAAGCACCTCGACAAGTTCCGATACATTGCACTCCTCAGCGGCGGCACATTCTCGCCCGAGGAAGTTGCGAAGGTCCCCGACTTCAAGGCGAAGGCGAAGCTGGTTTTCGTCAGCTTCGGGAGCCGTGAGCTGGACAACGGAAAAACGCGGGGGTTCCCAGGCGTTCCGCCCAGCGATCCGGCTCAGGATGTGGAGCGCCTGAAAAAGAACGGCATCAACGCTGTTTTCTATGTTTCCCCAAACACCGCGCATGAGTTCCTGAGCTGGCGACGAAGCTTGCGCGAGCTGGCGCCCTTGCTGTTCCGAGACTGACAAGCCCGGAGCGGAATTGGCGTTCGCCAAAGTCGCTTCCATTGGTCTCCCGAAGCGGCGCCTTCCGTGCGGCTAATGGCAGCTTTCGCACCCAACAGACGCTCGCGACTGATTGGCTGGGCTAGAACCGCGGCAACCGCAAACTGTCCGCCGCTCCGGAGCCGCAGTTCGGCGCGCGCCTCGCAACATCCGCTCCTCCGCATCGTTCCCTAGGTAATTGCCGCGATCTGCGCGGCCCAAATGAAGGAAGTGTACATGCGTAAACTGCTCATGGGCTCGGCCGCCGTCGCCGCTGCTATCGTCGCGACGCCGGCAGCCGCCCAGATCTACATCGGCGTGGGCCACTCGCCTTACTCCTACGGCTACTCGGGCTATTCGCCATACTCCTACGGCTACTCGCCTTACAGCTACGGCTACAGCTACAGCCCTTACAGCTACGGCTATTCCTACCCGGCCTACAACTATGGCTATTCGAACTACGGCTATGCCTATCCCAGCCGCCATTATCGATCGTCGTACAATAATTGCCTACGGCGGCATCACCGCAATGGCGTGGTTTATTACACGCGCGTCTGCTGAGGCCTGAGTTGGGACGGTCAGCGAAGGCTGGCCGCCCCTTTTTGTGTCGGCAGATCGAGTACTCCCCAGCCGACGGGGTGGTCAGCAATTCACCTTATGGGTGTAGTGCGGCTTGCCCTTACGATCGATGTAATAGCAATAGCCGCGGCTATCCTTGTAATATTGCCGTCCTTCGAAGGTCGATGCGGGGACCAATGCCCCAAGGGTTCCTCCAGCCAAGGCGCCGAGCGCTGCGCCATTGACGCCACCGGCTGCCGCGCCGACCGCGGCCCCGGCGCCGGCGCCCACCACGGTGCGTTTGACGGTGTTGGGTCCGGATCCAAGAGTGTTGGCGCACGAGCACAAAGCGATTGCGAATGGTAATGTGGTTAGAATCGATGCTTTCACCGGTCGCACTCCTCAGACAGGCCCGGTCGCTCGCCGGCTCAAGCGCTTCAACGGCTGAATCGTTCCGATGATCGTTACGCCCGGGCGCTCGATGCCGCAGCGGCGCGCCATCGGGAAAACTGGTGCGACCAACACATCGAGCAGCCATTGCTTAGGCGCCGGTCACGCCCTAACGGCGGCGCCGTGTCTGCCGATATCCATTCGCTGACGATCGCTCGGGAGCCGTCGCTCGACGCGTTGATGGCGCTGGTCGCGGCCGACATGAACGGCGTCAATTCGGTCATCCTCGACCGCATGCAAAGCAAGGTCGCGCTGATCCCGGAATTGGCCGGGCACCTTATTGCCGGCGGCGGCAAGCGGATGCGACCGATGCTCACCCTCGCGACGGCGAGCTTGCTCGGATATCCCGGCACCCGGCACCACAAGCTGGCCGCCGCAGTGGAGTTCATCCACACCGCCACCTTGCTCCATGACGATGTGGTCGACGGCTCGGGCATGCGGCGCGGCAAGCGGACGGCCAACCTCATTTGGGGGAATCCCGCAAGTGTGCTGGTCGGAGACTTCCTCTTCTCGCGCGCCTTCGAGTTGATGGTCGAGGACGGCAGCCTGAAGGTGCTTCGGATCCTCAGCCATGCCTCCGCGGTGATTGCAGAGGGAGAAGTCGAGCAATTGACCGCCCAGCGTCAGGTGGACACGGACGAGGACCATTACCTCACCATCATCAGCGCCAAGACCGCGGCGCTTTTTGCCGCAGCCTGCCGCGTCTCGCCGGTCGTCGCCGAAGCCAGCGAGGACGACGAGCTGGCGCTCGAAGCTTATGGGCGCAATCTCGGCATCGCGTTCCAGCTGACCGACGACGTCATCGACTACGCCTCCGATACGGAGACGATGGGGAAGGGCGTCGGGGACGATTTCCGCGACGGCAAGATGACCCTGCCGGTCATCCTTGCTTATGCGCGCGGAAACGAAGACGACCGGGCATTTTGGCGGTCGGCCATGGGCGGCAGCCGCGTCTCGGACGAAGACCTGGGGCAGGCAACCGCTCTGCTGCGGTCGACCGATGCCTTGTCGGACACGATCGAGCGCGCTCGCCAGTATGGCCGCCGCGCGATCGACGCACTGGCCAGATTCCCTGCGAGCAAGGCCAAGGCGGCACTGGTCGCAGCTGCTGAGTTTGCCGTCGCGCGAGCCTATTAGACTCTGTCCCGCAGCGCCTTGACTGTGTCAGAGGCGATCTGGTGCAGATGTTGGACCGCAGACCTGACCGTTCCAATCGAATGACGCCTCGTCCTTGTGCACCCGCGCATGCGCGAGCCAGTGCGAGCTTTGGGAACATCCGCGGATGAGCCTCCCGATCACAGCCGTCTTGCCCGACCTCTTGGATGCACTGCGCAAAAGTACGCGGGCAATAGTCGTCGCCCCGCCTGGGGCGGGCAAGACGACGATGGTCGCTCCGGCGCTGGTCGCCGAACCATGGTGCGGCGGGGAAGTGCTGTTGCTGGTGCCGCGCAGGTTGGCCGCTCGGGCCGCGGCGGAGTTCATGGCGGCGGGTCTCGGCGAGAGCCCCGGTCAGACAATCGGCTATGCTACGCGCCTCGACAGCAGGGTCGGTAAGGGAACGCGCGTCATCGCCATGACTCACGGCGTGTTCCTGTCGCGCCTTCAGGCCGATCCCGAGCTGTCAGGGGTGTCGGCCGTGCTTTTCGACGAGGTTCACGAGCGAAGCCTCGACAATGATCTCGCCCTTGCTCTGGCGCTGGATGCGGCTTCCGAACTGCGCGACGACCTACGGCTGGTCGCGATGTCGGCGACCCTCGACATCAAGCGTTTTCAGCACCTGCTGAGCGCTGCGCCCACCATCATCAGCGAGGGGCGGAGCTTTCCGCTGGAGATCCGCTACGTCGGGCGCGACGCTGGGGCCCGACTGGAGCCGCAGATGGCGGCCGCGATCCGCTCTGCGCTGAGCGAGCATGTAGGATCGCTTCTCGCGTTCCTGCCTGGTGTCGCAGAGATCGAACGAACCGCCGAGGCGCTGGGCACACTTCCTTCGGGAACAGAGCTTTATCGGCTCCACGGAGGCATCGAGCCCGCCGCACAGCGACGCGCGCTCGCCAGGCCTGCTGACGGTGAACGCAAGGTCGTCCTTGCGACCAGCATTGCCGAAACGAGCGTGACCCTCGAGGACGTCCGCATCGTCGTGGACAGCGGCCTCGCTCGCCGTCCGCGATACGATCGCGGCGCGGGACTCACGCGCCTGGTGACCGAGCGCGCGAGCCGTGCAGCCGTGACCCAGCGTGCCGGCCGAGCCGCACGTCAGGCTCCGGGGATTGCAGTTCGGCTGTGGGAAGAGGCGGCAACGGCATCGCTTCCTGCGCACGATCCGCCGGAAATCCTCGAGGCCGATCTCTCGAGTTTGGTCCTCACCTGTTTGCTCTGGGGCGCTGCTGACCCACGCCGACTGCCGTTCCTGGATCTGCCCCCGGCGGTCGCAATCGAGGAAGCAAGGAGGAGGCTCACGACGATCGGCGCGATCGACGAGCGGGGGCAGGTTACGGCCCACGGCCGCGCCATCGCCAAGCTGCCACTGGAACCGCGGCTCGCCCACATGCTGATCGAGGCGAGCGAGCGTGGATTTGGGGGCGCCGCTGCCGACGCGGCCGTGCTCCTCACCGAACGAGGCCTCGGGGGCAATGATCCCGACCTCGAGCTGCGCTGGCGACGATGGCGATCGGATCGCTCTTCTCGGGCCGAAGCGGCTCGAAAGCTCGCAACCGGCTGGCGTCGAAGGCTCCGAGCGGGTCCCGATGGGATCGATGCGCACGACCTCGGCCGCGCCGTCGCACTCGCCTTTCCGGATCGCCTGTCGCGGCGGCGCGATCCCTCCGGCGAGACGTGGCAGGCCGTGGGCGGACGCGGCTTCCGGTTGGATCCCGCGTCGCCATTGGCGAGGAGCGAATGGCTCGCGGTCGGCGAAGTCGCCGGCCACGCGTCAGGAGCCCGGATTTTGTCAGCCGTGGCGATCGACGAGGAGGCCGTTCTTGATCTCTTCGGCGACAGGATTGAGGTCAGACACCAGGGCGATTTCGATGCGGCGAGCGGTTCCGTGACCCCGACGCGGAGCCGTCGTCTTGGCGCCATTCGATTGTCCAGCACGCCGGATCCTTCGCCGGATGCCGCCGCAATCGAGCAGGCCTTGCTCAAAGGCGTGCGGCAGCACGGCCTTCAGATCCTCCCATGGGACGACCGCGCGCAGCAGCTTCGCGAGCGCGCGTCCTTTGCACACAGGTTCGATCCCACGATACCGTCTCTCGACGACGAGGCGCTG
>Ga0070658_10005222_pt1 | contig 10561 bp, 9 predicted proteins | sample KBSC13metaG_FD_64664 | JGI IMG/M metagenome (GOLD analysis project Ga0070658, IMG submission 64664) | Corn rhizosphere microbial communities from Kellogg Biological Station, Michigan, USA - KBS C1-3 metaG | ecosystem: Host-associated > Plants > Roots > Rhizosphere > Soil ... | reverse complement strand
TACCTTCTGCTCCAACTCGAAAAGTCCGACCCGGAACGCGCGCGCGAAGTGGCCGGCCGTCTCGCCGGTACTGGCGGAAATCGCTCCGGACAGAACATCGCCGCCATCGATCCCATCGGCAATGTCCACTACGATCAATTTAGCTGGCACTACAACTGTGGCAGCATCCGTGAAAAGCCGTTCAGCGAGATCTGGTCGACGGCGACCGACCCTCGCCTGGCTATTCTCAGGAACCGTCGAGGCCTGCTGCCGGAGACATGCCAATCGTGTCGCTTCCTGCCGGTCTGCAACGGAAATCTCCGTACCCGTGCGGAGGCCGCGACGGGTGACTGGCTCGGTCTTGACCCAAGCTGCTACCTGACCGACGACGAACGACACGGCCCGGCGCTGGTCACCGCATAAATAGCAAAGGCGGACGGCAATCGCCGTCCGCGTTTTTGCGGCACTTTGGCTGGGTCGAGACAAGCTCGACACCTTACTGTAAATAGCGGTTGCAGATACGTTGGCCAATGCGCGATCAGGCTCGCATCGTCAATTTGCAACAGGCTCTGAAGTCGTGTCACACCTCGACTTCGTCGACATAGCACCAGCGCCAGTCCTCACCGGGCTCGATGGACTGCACGATCGGATGCTGAGTTGCGTGGTAGTGCTTCGTGGCATGCTTATTCTTCGACGAATCGCAGCATCCCACGTGTCCACACTCCAGGCAAAGTCGAAGATGGACCCAGGTATCGCCACTCGCGAGGCACTCTTCGCACCCATGCGGGCCGCGCGGCTTCGTGTGCTGAATGTGGGTCGCGTTATTATGTGTACAGCGTGCCATATCGATCTCCTTAATCTAAAACTTGGACGATTATACCTTGACGTGCATCCGTCCAGAAACGGTTACTGAGCGGACTGATTGTCTAGAAACTTGATCCCCTCGTCGATGGCGTCTTTGATACTGCTGAGGCCGCCATCGGTGAGATCAATCCTGCATCCGCCGATCCTCACGAACTCCTGCTGGACGCCCTCACCGAACCCCGTTTCACCGTTGGGCCGTTGTTCGAAGCCAAAGATGGCTCCGTTCCTGGTTGAATACTTAGCCACCATTAATTCATGGCTCTTGAACCGCGAATGTCGCGCCCGCTCCATGAGGCCGTCGAGAGCGGCTGTCACTCGTTCCGCCTCAGACATATCGATATTCACCGTCTCGTCGCCTGCCTCGGTGATAATGTGTACGGTTATGGCTCCCACAGTACCGGCGGAATCCCGGTTCGGTTTGCTTGACGAGAGTGCACAAAGCTGGAGCGAGCGCGTTCCAGTGTCATTCTTGAGGCTCAATACTTCATGGTAGTCCGTGACGATTGTCGTTTCCCGTTCCGCTACGAAAGCCTCGAATCGATTCAACGCGGAAGGCGACGGTACCGGACTGGTTGGCCGTTCCTGCTGAATAACGGGCGTTGACTTTACCTGAGGAACCGTCGGCGCCAATAGAACGGACGCAGCCATAAGAACATTGAGAATTGACAAGAAACCTCCTGACGACCGTCAGCCTGTGTGCGCGGCCATTACCGTTTGTTACCGGCCTGGTTGATGAATTGGCAGTCGCACTTCGAACCGCGTCTGGCCGTTCTCGCAGACAGCGCGGATGTCGCCGTTGTGGTGTCGAACGATGATCTGATACGCGATCTCGAGGCCCAGACCCGTGCCCGCGCCCACACCCTTGGTCGTAAAGAAAGGGTCGAAGATCCGCGAAAGCAGGGCATCGTCGATGCCGGGCCCGTTGTCGATCACCTCGACCCGGGCATACTCACCCTCACGGGCAGTCCGCAGCGAGATGACCCCGCCGGTCTCCCCATATTTCTCGCGGACCGCATCGACCGCGTTGTCGATAAGGTTCGTCCAGACCTGGTTCAGCTCACTCCCATATGCGCCGATGCGAGGCAGTGAACGGTCGTACTCGCGTCGGATCTCGATACCGTGCTTCCACTCATGCGTCAGAATGGTGAGCGTACTTTCGAGGCCGTCGTGGATGTCCACCTCCAGGTAGTCCGCCTCATCCATATGCGAGTAGGTCTTAATGGCTGCAACCAGCTCCGTCACACGGCGCGCGCTCTGCTGTGCCGTGACCACCATGGCGTCGACCGTCAACGCCGCCGTCGCCCAGGCCAGCATCGTCGTCAGGTCGACATGGCCCGCGCCGGACGCCAGTGCTTCCAAGTCGCCTGGCTCAACCCGCGTGTCGGACAGCTGCGCCGCAATCTGCCAGGGGTGCCGGACATCGTGGGCTTCGAGCCACTGCGTCAACCGCTCCTCGCGCTCGCTCCGCTCGATCGCGCCATCCTGGGGCGGGGGCAGGGCCTTCGTATCTCCTTCGAGCGGCGGCGGATTCAGCCGCTTCTCAATCGTCTCGACCCACGCCTGGGCGTGTCGACGTGCTTCAGGATCAGCCCAAACTTCCGTCAACTCCCGATACAACGCCCTCTCGATGGTCAGATGCGACTGCAACTGCTGCACCGACCTCAGGACGGCGGCCGCCGGATTGTTCAACTCGTGAGCCAATCCCGCCGAAAGTTTACCCAGCGCCGCCAGCTTCTCTCGCTGACGGATCAGTTCCGCGGCTTCCTGCACGCGGCACGCAAGCGCCGTGAGTATCGTCTGCGCCAGATCCGGTTCCTCGAACACAATGCGACGCAGGTCCGCAACTGGAATCTTAATGACCCTGACATTGCCGACGGCCCTGCCCGTCGCGATATGATGCGCCCCCTCCGTCAGTAAAGACAGCTCGCCCGTAAATCCACCCGGTTGATGGACCGTGAGCACGACTTCCGAATTGCCGATGCGTTTTGTGATCTGCACATCGCCCTCGATCACCACGTAGAACTGCTCCGCCGGCTTCCCCTGCGCAAACAGCACCTCGCCGTCAGCAAGCGACACATCGACCCCGTGCTCAGTGAGCCAGTCGATCTGCGGCTGCGTCAGCGTCGGAAACAGTGCTCTTGTCCGTTCGTTCACGACGACACCATGGAACTATCGCGCTTTCTTTTTTGCCCGGAAGGCATTTGTTGAACTACCGAATGCTGCTCAGGTACTGATGAATAAACTGAACCGCAATAGCGCCCTCGCCGACCCCACTCGCCACCCGCTTGACGGAGCCGTGGCGGGCGTCGCCGGCCACGAAGACGCCCGGCACCGATGTCTCTAGCAAGAACGGTTCCCGGTCCAGTGGCCACGAAGCCGGCATCTTGCCGTCCGTCTTCAGATCGTTGCCCGAGACAATGAACCCGTTTGGGTCACGCGTCACCACGCCTTCCAGCCAGTCCGTCCGAGGAGCAGCGCCGATGAAGATGAACAGCGCCGTCGCGCGCACCTTTTCGGTTTCGCCGGTCTGGGCATTCTTCAGGGTAATCGCCTCGAGGTTGGACTCTCCGTGGACCTCGTTGATCTCAGTAAACGTCCGCACCGAAATGTTCGGAATCGCCTTGATCTCGTCGATCAGGTACGAGGACATGCTCTTTTCGAGGCCATCCGCGCGCACCAGCATGGTGACGGTGCGGGCGTACTTGGAGAAGTAGATCGACGCCTGACCGGCTGAGTTCGCCCCGCCGACAACGTACACATCATCGTCCCGGCACGACATCGCCTCCGTCATCGCGGCGCCGTAGTACACGCCGGCGCCTGTCAAGCGGTCGAGGCTGGGTACGTCCAGCCGTCGATAGGAGACTCCGGTAGCGATCAGCAAGGTATGGCAGCTGACCTCCGAGCCGTCGCCAAGCGTCACCACCCGGTACTGGTCCTTGATCTGCAGCGCCGTCGCCTGCTGCGGGGTCAGGATCTCGACGCCAAACCGCCGCGCCTGTGTCACCGCACGCCTCGCCAGTTCGCCGCCGCTCAGCCCTGTCGGGAAGCCGAGGTAGTTCTCAATCCTCGACGACGTCCCCGCCTGTCCGCCTGGCGCCTCCTGCTCGATCATCAGCGTGCTCAGCCCCTCGCTTGCGCCGTAAACAGCCGCCGCAAGGCCTGCGGGTCCAGCGCCGAGGATGACCAGATCATAGAACGGAGTCTCGTTACGGGTGTGCAAACCGATCTTATCAGCCAGATCGCTCATCGACGGCTGCGATAGCCGTGATCCGTCCGGAAGCATGACGAGGGGGAAGCAGGCGTCGTCGTTGCGGATCGACTGCATGAGCTGGCGGTCGTGCCGGTCGTGATGCGCACTCTCGATGTCCAGCCACCGGAACGGCACCTGGTTACGCGAAAGAAAGTCCTTGACCTCATGCGACGTCGCCGACCATCGATGCCCGATCACTCGGATTCCCTCATACGGGCGATGTTCCGTCTGCCAGTCGAAGAGGAGATCCTCAATCACGGGGAATAACTTCTCTTCCGGAGGATCCCACGGCTTCATCAGATAGTAGTGCAGCCGCGCCTCATTGAGGCCCGAGATTACCGCCTCGGGGTCGCTATAGGCCGTCAGAAGTACGCGCTTGGAATCAGGGAAAAGAGTGCTTGCGGTGCGGATGAACTCCATGCCGGACATACCCGGCATTCTCTGATCGACGAGGAGCAGCGCCACCATCTGATGGTGGGCGCGGCAGTGCTCCAGAGCCTCCAACGCCTCGGCGCCCGAGTGAGCGCCCATGATGCGGTACCGGTCCGCGAAACGTCCGCGCAGGTCATGCTCGATGGCCTTGAGAACATCGGCGTCGTCGTCAACCACAAGCAGAACGGGTTTTGCCATGAAAGCCTCGGAAAGTTACCCCTCCCGGCCTCCCCTCCAGGGAGGAGAGTAGGGAGTCGGTCCGTTGTAAACGTCATGATTATGACACGAAGGTTAACGACTTAGTATCGCACCAAAGGCATATCATGCAATCTCCTTGCATCTTAGCCCCGAAGTGGCTTAATTGTAGCAGGGGCAACGCCCCAGGGGAACGTCCTGGGATTCATGAGGCACATCGTGTAGAATGAACGAGTTAAACTGAGTTTGGGAGGATGCGCTTGGATTATGTAGGTCTGATGATCGCCGTGGTGATCGTATTTGCCGTGGTCGTCTGGCTTCGACGCAAACGTGTCGACCCCTACGACCTCCGCCGCCTCAATGACCCCGATCCCGAACCCGTCGGCGAGGCCTACGACGACATGGTCGACGAGACCAGCGGCCCATACTGCTACGCTTGTGACAACCCGAACCCCGCCGGCACCAACTTCTGCCAATCCTGCGGCCGAAAACTCTAGCCGGACGATGCCGTATTCGGGTCGGTGAATGACCTTCCTGGGAGAGCGCTACGCGTCAAGACGCGAGCTGAGCCCGAAGGTCGATTGGCCGAAGACTCCACAGCCGGGACGCTCACCGTCCCGTAGGCCGCGGCGGGGCATGGTGGCATACACAAAACGAAGACGGGCCGGCGGAGCGTCCTACCCGACGCTCGACCAGCCCGCCTACACTCGATCTGGGCCCTAAATCCCTGATCGCTTCCGCCGCGCGCACAACGCTGCGGTGTCGAAAATGTGATGCCCTCGCCGGCTATATCGACGCAGACACCGCTCGACGCAAACGCCTCTCTATATTCGGCGCTCGCTGATTGCAACCGCGACGATGCGGTTACAATCATATTCTCGGTCGTCTGCCAGATATACCGCACCGGCAATTTCGCTGTAATTATCCACGTTTCCTTACCTATTCATCTTCCGAGTGGCAGTGTATCTATCTAAAAAAGATGCTTGCTTGAATATCTTAGTTATCCGATCAGGTACACAAAAACTGGAAGGAATATGCCATCCTGCTGTCCTATTAACGGGCGTACGTCTGAACGCGGCCAACAAAGGCGAATGGAGGACATAGATGAGCGAACTTACTGGACGCGTACTACGGCCGGGCGATCCCGGTTGGGACATGGCCCGCCATGGATTTGCCAAGTGGGCCGACTATGCTAACAACACACCCCGAGCGGTGGTGTTTTGCCAGGATGCCGGCGACGTCATCAATGCCGTCAACTGGGCGCGCGATAACCACGTCCCCGTGCGCGCCAGGTCGGGGCGTCACAACTACGAAGGCTGGTCGTCGCTCATCAAGGACGGCCTGATCATTGACCTCGGCGACATCGACTACGTCAAAGTCGCCGCCGACCGGTCGACCGCCACCGTCGGCGCGGGCATCGACGCCCTCGAGGCCCTGGAAGCCCTTGGCGACGTCGGCGTAACCTTCCCCATTGCAACCGGCAAGACGGTCGGGCTGGCCGGATTGACCCTCGGAGGTGGCTTTGGCGTGACGGCACGCAAGTGGGGGTTGACCTGTGACAATCTGGTCTCCCTCGACATCGTTACCGCCGACGGAGTTCTCCGCACCGCAAGCGCCACTGAGAACACCGATCTCTTCTGGGCCTGCCGGGGCGGCGGTGGTGGCAACTTCGGCATCGTTACGTCCTTCACCTACAACGTTCATGCCGTCAGCACAGTCGCCGTTTTCAGCATCGACTACGCGTGGGACAACTTCGAGCAAGTCGTCGACAGGTGGCAACAGTGGAACGAAACTGCCCTCGACGATCTCAGCGCCTACATCACCCTGCTCACCACCCGGTCCATCACGTTCCAGGGACAGTACACGCCGGACGATCCGCGTCAGCTCGGTCAGATCAATACGCTGCTTGCTCCCATGCTGGATCCCACGCTGATTCCAACCGCGGTCAACATCCAAATGCTTCCGCTGCAGATCGCCAACCGCGTCGTGGTCGGTGTCGACCCGATGAACCCCCAGTGGCTGGTTCACAAACACAGCGACGATCAGATCTTCAAGAGCTCGTCGGCCTTCTCCTACAACAACTTCCCGATGGACGTCTTGACGCTCCTTCGCACCGAACTCGAAAGCGTGCCGCCGCTCTCCGCTGATCCGAGTCAACCGTCCATGATCCAGCTCCTTGGCGGCGGCGGCGCAGTCGCCCGGCCGGCCACCGACGCCACCGCGGCCTTCCACCGCAAAAACAAATTCGTCGTCCAGTATGACGCCTACTGGACCGCGCCGCAGGATCACGCCAAGACAGTCGGCTGGATCGAACACTTCCGCAAACTTCTGTCACCTCACACGCGCGGCGCCTACGTCAACTATGTCGACCACTACATCAAGGACCCGCTGATCGAGTACTACGGCGACAATCTGCCGCGGCTGCGGGAGATCAAGAAGAAATACGATCCGGACAACTTCTTCCAATACCCACAGAGCATCCGGTGAATCTATGAAGATACGATGGACAAATCTTAAGTGCCATGCCCAGACCTCTGGATGGGCATGGCGACGCCAGACCGGCTATGTGCAGAGGGTGGGGTCCGTGCTTACCGGTCTTCATCTCGTCCGGGGGGCGACGACCGCCGTTCATGTCGCCGTCGTGGTCATTGGCCTCTTGTCGATGTCTACGGCGGCGTTCGCCGGCGCTCCGCCAACGTCGCCGCATCACCTGAACTGGTTCCAACAGGCGTGCCACTCATTCTGGCACTATATCCGGCCCGGCTTCGGGGCGGGCATGGGGATCGTCATCGGCGTCGCACTGACGAGTTGGGTATCTGGAGCCATAGACGCCTGGAAGAGTAGGCGAACTTAGCCATGCTCACTCTGCTTTATGCTGTTCGCTACGGCGTTGGCGTTCTGTTTGGCCTCGGTGTGGGCCTGCTCCTTGCCATGGTCTGGAACTTCCTGGCGCCCGCCATCGCCGAATGGCTCGTCGAGGTCCTTCACGACCGTAAGCGTCGACCTGAGGAGAGGCTTGAGCCGATCCGCGAGGTCCTGGTGTCCGACCTCCACATCGACACGTGGAACTACGCACCCCAGGTTGAGCAACGGGCTAAGAGCTTTGTGGAGTTTCTGCAGACGGTTCGCGACGACGATCGCATCTCGGGCTTCATCCTCAACGGGGACTTGATGGACATTCCGCTGTTTGCCGGAAAGCTTACCGACGAGCAGAACCGCCTGATGCTCGAGGTAAAGCCTGGCAAGATCGGGCCGGATCAAGGCGTGATCGGCAGGAACTACCTGCCGGTATTGCAGGAGCTCTTCAATCTTGAGAAGCCTCGCGGTCATCGACCGAAACGCGTCATTTTCCAGACCGGCAACCATGACATCGGCGTTGTTGGCCTGCGGTACGTCCTCCTCGACATGCCGGAGTTCCTGCCGGGCGTTCAGGCCGGATGGAGCCCGCAGATCCTTCTGATGGGCAGCCCCGACGGCGACGATTACGACCGTCGGTGCATCTACATCGAACACGGCCAGGAGTACGACCCGCTACTATGGCTCTACATGCGTTACGCCGTCCTCGACCTCCTGCGCGGCGGCCACCTCCATCGCGAATCCCACTTCGTCGAGGCAATGCAGCGCCGAGGGCAGACGGGATTCGGTCCAAGCGCGAAGGGAAGCACGAAGAAGGCGAGCATCAGAGCGCAGGCAGCGAGGAGCGGAACGATGCCGGCTGACATGCCGACGGAGGAGTTGCCGGTGGCGAGGCCGGAAGGAAGAGAGTGGGATTACGCGGACGATAAACACACGGTCGGCGAGTGGCTCCTGATCAGGCGGTACCGCTGGGCTGCGCGAATGGCCTTCTGGACATTGCCAAGGCGTCACCGCGATCGCGTCAAAACCGTCACGTTTGGCCACACCCACAAACCGGATCGGTACGTCTTTCCCGACGGCCGTGTGTACATCAATTCCGGCGCCTGGGCGGGATATTCCACCGACCAATCGTACTGCCTCATCCACAAGAACGGCTTCGTGACCGGACCTTACCAATGGGTCGACGCCGCTACATTTCGAAGACGGCATGTCGATATGTCCGACGCAGTTGTAGCCGCGTCATGACTCGTCGATTTCCTCGACCTTGACCGCCATCCTATTCGTGACACAGGGCCCGTACGATGTCCACCACGCGCAGTCCGCCGCGTCGCGGCCAACTGCGATTGGGACCAGGGCCGGTCGAGTCGCCGGCGTTGTAGCGTCGAAGGGCACCCACTGACCGCCGACATAGGCCTCGAAGTAGGCGTGAAGATCCTGAGGCTTGAGGTCAAGGCAGTACGCGGAAACGTACCTGGACGGGATGTTGAGAGCGCGGCAGAATGTGATGCCAAGATGGGCAAAGTCACGGCAGACGCCCGCACGATGAACGATCGTGTCCCGCGCCGATGTGTTGACATCCGACGTGCCGTAAGCATACTCCAGGTGCGTGTTGACCCACGTTGCAATGTCTTGAACGCGAGTCAGACCCGCCCTTGCCTTGCCAAAAGTGTCTTCTGCCAGGCGCGCGAACTCGTCGGAGGGGCAGTAGCGGGAGGGTAGGGTGTAGATGAGATCCTCGGCTGGGATCGCCATCAAGTCGGCATCCACATCATCGATACCGTCCACGGGAGCAGGCGCGTAGTCGACACTCGCGTCGTACTCGACCCGAATAAGTCCGCCCGGCAAGTGCAGCCGCCGGCACGTGTTCCCGTAGAAGTCGTGGATGACGTCCGAAGGAATCTCAGGGCCGAACGTGACCGTCGACGACGTGGGAGCGGCCGCCTCGATCATAACAACCGCAGCGGCCGGACGGGCGGCGAAAAGCTCAGCGTCGAATTGAATCCTCAATCTCATCCGAGAGCTATTTCACCGCCGAGAGTTCTTGTATTGTCGCGTCGGCATAGTTGCCGTTGCGGGCTGCCTGATTGCGGTTGGATTGTGGACGGTCGCCGACCATGCCTCGCGCCGCTTCGGCAACCGCCTTCGAGGTCAGGCCGACTTCGTCGCGAAGGACCGGAACAGGGCCATGTTCGATGAAAGCGTCGGGCAAGCCGATGCGTCGGATCGGGACTGTGACATCATTGTCGGCAAGCAGTTCGAGAACCGCCGAGCCAAAGCCCCCCTGCACCTGACCATCTTCCACCGTGATCACACGGCCACACTTCCGTGCCGCCGCGAGAATGGTGTCAGAGTCGAGGGGCTTGCAGAAGCGCGCGTTAATGACGGTAGCGCGAATATCGTCCTTACAAAGCTGAGACTCAGCGTCGACAGCGATCTCGACACCCGCCCCGATCGCGATGATGGCGACATCCGCGCCTTCGGTCAAAGTCTCGGCGCGGCCCAAAACGATCTCACGCTCGCCAAGGTCCACCGCCTGCGGCAGCTGCGGCGAGCTTCCCCTCGGATATCGCACCGCCACCGGACCCGCTGAGTAAGCCATGGCAAAACGTGTCATCGCCCGCATTTCGTCGGTGTCTTTGGGCGACATCACGACCATATTCGGGATGCATCGCAGGTAAGCAAGGTCGAACACTCCGTGGTGAGTGCCACCGTCGTCACCCACGAGACCGGCGCGGTCCAGGAAGAAGCGCACGGGTAGATGCTGCAGGGCGACATCGTGGATGATCTGATCGTACGCCCGCTGCAGGAACGTCGAATAGATCGCGGCCACGGGCTTGTAGCCCTCGGCAGCCAGGCCCGCCGCGAAGGTCACCGCGTGCTGCTCGGCAATGCCAACGTCGAAGCATCGCTCCGGATGCAGCTTCGCGAACTTCTTGAGGCCGGTGCCGTCAGGCATCGCTGCCGTAATGGCGATAATCTTGTCGT
>Ga0070658_10005221_pt1 | contig 10564 bp, 11 predicted proteins | sample KBSC13metaG_FD_64664 | JGI IMG/M metagenome (GOLD analysis project Ga0070658, IMG submission 64664) | Corn rhizosphere microbial communities from Kellogg Biological Station, Michigan, USA - KBS C1-3 metaG | ecosystem: Host-associated > Plants > Roots > Rhizosphere > Soil ... | reverse complement strand
CATGGACGGCACGCGAACCATCCCGGCCGGGCGCGGAAAGCAGGCCGGCGTCGCACTGCCGGCCATTGTCCCAGCCCGGGTAGCCGGTGATCGGGTACAGGCAGATGCCGTCGATACGGACATTGCGGTCTTGCGCCTCGCGAACCTCCTGGCACACGTAGTGAAGCCAGGGCGCGCGGCCGGAGCCTTCGGCCCCGGTCTCGGCAATGAACAACGGTTTGCCGTACCGTTCCGCGACTTCGGCCAGCATGTCGGCAAGGGGCCTGTATTCGTGGTGCCCCATCGGGATGGTCGGCCCTTTGTAATACCACTGATTGTGGGGATAGAAGTTGAGGCCGATCAGGTCGGCGAGCGACGGGTCGCCGCCAAGCTCGGGCTCCGCGAGCCCAAGTATCCAGTCGAAGGCCTCGTACATTCCCTGCAGGTTCCGCTCCGCGGCGCGCACCGTCCGACGCCGGCGATCGTGCGGAGCGATGTGGATCAAGGGCTCCGCCCAGACGATCGTCGACTTCGGCCAGCGCTGCTTGATCGCTCTCGTCGCGGTGACCCCCGCGCGCACGAGCTGACGCTTGAACCAGCCGCGCTGCTTCGGACCGACGTGCGGAAAATAGCCGTCGTCCACCGCCCACGACAGGAAGTTGATCTCGTTCAGCGGGCAGACAAGCGGCGGCCGGTTGCTGATCGATTGCTGCACCTCGAGCGCGGCAACCGCAAAGTCCGTGAAGTGTTGCGGGAAGTCGGGAGACGCCTGATCGACATGATCGGGCGATCCGTAATGGAACAGGTCCCAGATGACCTCCAGGCCAACCCGCTCCGCGGCTTCGAGCGCGGGCAGCCAGCTCGCCCAGTCGTATTGGCCCGGCGCCTTCTCGATCAAATGCCATCGAAGCCCATCGCGGATCGTGCGGAGACCGAGCTGGCTGCACAGCCGATAATCCTGCGCCACATATTTGTCGTGACCGGTTGCCCGGATCAGGTCGAGGCGAACGCCGTCGCGCCGCCGATGCGACGAACATTCGAAGCCGGCCTGGAAGAAGCTGGCGAACCTGGTGCCGCGATTTTCCCGCATCAGCTCCAAAAATGCATGAAAACGGCGATCGGGCCCAGCCGCGAACGCCAAACGGCCATCTCAGGCCTTCGCCGCTTCGTGTCGCTCGAGCTCGTCGCCGACAAGCCGGACGATATGAATGACGTTGGTCGAGCCGGAGATTCCGAACGGAACGCCCGCCATCAGGACCAGCCGGTCGCCGCCCTCCGCCATTTGATGGCGGAGCGCCATGCGCTTTCCCTTGGCGACCATCTCCTCGAAGTTTTCGACATCGCGCGTATGGACCGCTCGAACGCCCCAGATGAGTCCAAGCCGCCGCGCGGTGATGTGCGATGCCGTCATCGCAAGGATGGGCACCGACGGACGCTCCCGGGCGATCCGGCGAGCCGTCGACCCCGAGCTTGTGTAGCAGACCATCGCGCGGGCGGAGACGGTGTTGACGATCTGCCTGGCAGAGCCGGCAAGCGCGTCGGCAGTCGTGGGCTCCAGCTTCGTCTCGGTGAAATGGATTCGGGCCGGATAGACCGGGTCATGCTCGACGCTCTGCGCGATCCGGTCCATCATCTGCACCGCTTCGCACGGATATTTGCCCGTCGCACTTTCGGCCGAAAGCATCACCGCGTCGGCGCCGTCGTAAATCGCCGTCGCGACGTCGCTGACTTCGGCGCGCGTCGGAGAGGGCGAGTTGACCATCGATTCGAGCATCTGGGTCGCAACGACGACCGGCTTTCCGAACTGGCGGGCGCAGGCGACGATCTTGTTCTGCAAAGGCGGGACGTCTTCCGGTGGAAGCTCGACCCCAAGATCGCCGCGAGCGACCATCACGCCATCGGACAAGGCAATGATGTCGTTCAGCCGGTCGATCGCAGCCGGCTTCTCGATCTTTGCCATCAGAAGCGCCTTTTCGCCGATCAGCTCGCGCGCCTCGGCCACATCCTCGGGCCGCTGGACGAACGACAGCGCGATCCAATCCGCTCTCTGCTCCAACGCGAATTGGAGGTCCGCGCGGTCCTTGTCGGTCAGCGCCGGGATCGGGACGACGACATCGGGGACGTTGACGCCCTTGTGATCGGAGATTGTGCCGCCGACCATCACTTCGGTCGTGATTTCCGTGTCTCCGGCCTCAAGCACCTTGAGCCGGATTCGGCCGTCGTCGATCAACACGCGATCTCCGCGGCTGATCGCTTCGAACAGTTCGGGGTGCGGAAGCTCGACGCGATTCCTGTCGCCGGCGGTGTGGTCGCGGTCGAGAATGAGGCGATCGCCCTTCTTGAGCTCGGCCGAGCCGCCCGCGAAATTGCCGACTCGCAGCTTTGGCCCCTGCAGATCGACGAGGATTGTCGCCGGCCGGTGAAGCTCCTTCTCAAGAGCGCGGATTTCCTCGACCAGCTTTGCCTTCTGCGCGTGAGTCCCATGGCTCATGTTGATCCGGAAGGCGTCCGCGCCCGAGACAATCAGCTTGCGGATCATCGCCGGGCTGCTCGACGCCGGGCCGAGCGTCGCCAGGATCTTCACTTTGCGCAATCGCGGTTTGAGAGTCTCCGTCACTGCGTCGGCCATAGCCGCTTGATATGACGGTTCAACCCGCTAGAGCCGCGCTTCACACAAGGAAATCGGAGTTTTACCGACATGGCGGAAGGCACCGTCGCGGCCGACCAACTGCGGCTGTTCATCGAGCGGATCGAGCGGCTCGAGGAGGAAAAGAAGGCAATCGCGGATGACGTCCGCGATGTTTATGCCGAGGCAAAAGCCAACGGCTACGACCCCCGGATCATGCGGATGGTGGTGCGCCTTCGGAAGATGGAAACCCACACGCGCCAGGAGCAGGACGCGATCCTGGAGACCTATCGCTCGGCGCTCGGGCTGGAGTAAGACCGGCTGATCGACAGGGCATTTTGCGGGGAAAAATGGCAGGCCATTCCAAGTTCAAGAACATCATGTACCGGAAGGGCGCGCAGGACAAAAAGCGCTCGGCGATGTTCTCAAAGCTGAGCCGGGAAATCACCGTCGCTGCGAAAATGGGCCTTCCGGATCCGGAGGCGAATGCCCGCCTTCGAGCCGCCGTCATCGCCGCCCGCGCCCAGTCGATGCCCAAGGACAATATCCAACGGTCGATCGACAAGGCGTCGGGCAACGAGGCCGAGAATTACGAGGAGATTCGCTACGAAGGCTTCGGGCCCGGCGGAGTCGCGCTGATCGTCGAGGCGCTGACCGACAACAGGAACCGGACCGCCACCAACGTCCGCACGATCTTCTCGAAGAACGGCGGCAATCTCGGTGCATCGGGCTCCGTCAGCCACGGCTTCGAGCGCCTCGGCCTGATCGAATATCCGGCAAGTGCGGCTGACGCCGACAAGGTTTTTGAAGCGGCGATCGAGGCCGGCGCCGAGGACGTCGAATCGGACGAGGCCGGACACCGCATCTGGACCGGCGTCGATTCGCTCCACGAAGTCGCCAAGGCGCTCGAGCCGATGCTCGGCGAAGCGGAAAGCACCAAGCTTGCATGGAAGCCGCAAACCGAGGTGGAAGTCCGCGGCGAGGACGCACAGCACCTCCTGAAGCTGATGGATGCGCTTGAAGAGGACGACGATGTCCAGACCGTCTGGGGAAATGAAAAGGTCCCGGACGAGGAGCTGGAGAGGCTCGGCTGATCATCCTCGGTCTCGATCCCGGACTTGGGACGACCGGCTGGGGCCTGATTCGCGCCGAGGGCAATCGCCTGTCTCACATCGCCAACGGCGAGCTGAAGACGAGCGCCGCGGCGCCGCTTCCGGAACGGCTGGCCAGACTCGCCGACCTGCTCGAGGCGCTGCTTGCGGAGCACAGGCCTGATGCGGCCGCCGTCGAGGAAGTGTTCGTGAACAAGAATCCGCAATCGACCCTGAAGCTGGGTCAGGCACGCGGAGTCGCGCTGATGATTGCCGCCCGCTCCGGCATATCGGTCGGCGAATATGCGGCGCGCCTGGTGAAGAAAGCGGTGGTCGGTGTCGGCAATGCGGAAAAGCCGCAGGTGCATGCGATGGTCGCGCGGTTGCTTCCCGGGGCCAAGATCGCCGGGCCCGATGCCGCGGACGCCCTTGCTATCGCAATCACCCATGCGCACCACTTGGCGAGTGCGAGAGCGCTGAAATAGCCGTCATTGCGAGGAGCGCAGCGACGCGGCAATCCAGCGGCGCCCACCTGGATTGCTTCGCTACGCTCGCAATGACGAAAAACTGCGTTAGGTTACCAGCATGATCGCTCGCCTCTCCGGCATTCTCGCCGAAATCGGTGCCGACACCGCCGTGATCGACGTCGCCGGAATCGGTTATCAGGTGCACGCGTCGGCCCGCACGCTCGATGCACTCGGACCGGTCGGCGGCGAAGTGCTCGTGCTGACCGAGCTGCAGGTTCGCGAGGACGCATGGACCCTGTTCGGCTTCGGCTCCGCAGCCGAACGTGATTCCTTTCGCGCGCTCACCTCGGTCCAGGGCGTGGGCGGCAAGGTTGCGCTTGCGATCCTTTCCGTCCTCTCGTCGGACGAGCTCGCCCGGGCAGTCGCCCAAGAGGACAAGGCGATGATCGGTCGCGCGAATGGCGTCGGCCCGAAGCTCGCCGCCCGAATCGCCAACGAGCTGCAGGGCAAGCTCGGCCCGGCCGGTCTCGGTGGCACAGCGCCGGCACCGCGCGCCGGAGCCGCTGCGGACGCCCTCTCCGCGCTCGCCAACCTCGGGTTCAGGTCCGCCGACGCCAGCGCCGCGGTCAACGCCGCCCAGGACGAGCTTGGACCGGACGCCGGCCTCGACGCGCTGGTCCGCCTCGCGCTCAGGAAAGCGGCGAAGTGACCACCCGCACCGCCTCGTGCCGCTGCGGCCGGCTTCGAGCGAGCGTCCGGGGCGAGCCGGTCCGAGTCTCCGTCTGTCATTGCCTGGACTGCAAGAAGCGCTCCGGCAGCGCCTTCGCGGTCCAGGCGCGCTGGCCGAAGGATCAGGTCCAATTCGAGGGCGAATCAAAGACCTTCGTCAAGGTCGCCGACAGCGGCAACCGGGCGACCTTCCACTTCTGTCCGGAGTGCGGGTCGGACGTCTATTACGAGATCGACGGCAGGTTCGACGACAAGTTCAACGACCTGATCGCGATCCCGGTGGGCACGTTCGATGACCCGTTTTTCGCAAGTCCGTCTTTTTCAGTCTGGGAACAACGCAAGCACGACTGGGTCGAGATCGTCGGCCCTGACATCGAGCACGACTAGCCCCACACCTCGCCGTAAAGCCGCATCAGGTTGGCGCCGAGCAGCTTCTCGACCCGCGCTGTCGTCCACCCCCGCTTCATGAGGTCAGTCCCGAGCCGTTCCAGCTTGTCGATGCTGTTGTACTCGCGAACCACGGTGAGCACGTCCGGTCCCTCGCCGGGGGCCGCGATTCCGGCAGCGGTACGCTCTTCGAACGCCTTCTTCGCATCCTCGATTGCCCTGGCGTCGATCACCAGCGGCAGGACGCCGCCATCGGTCCCGATCGCCACATGGTCCTCTCCCGCGACCTTTGCGACATGGTCGATATGGTCGAGCAAAGTTGCGCCGCTCGGCTTCATGTTGGCGGCGAGGTAGGGCATGAAATAGACGCCGACGACGCCACCCTTCTCCGCAACTCCGCGGATCGCAGCGTCGGAAACATTGCGCGGATGGTCCATTAGCGCTCGCGCGCCCGTATGGCTGATGGTCAGCGGCCGCTTCGCCTGGGCAATCGCTTCTTCGATTGTCCTTGCGCCGCCATGCGCCAAATCGAGAAGCAGCTTCTCGGACTCGATCCGTTCGATCGTCTTCCGGCCGAGACCGGTCAGGCCGGCATTGCGCGGCTCGATCGATCCGTCGCCGGAAAGATTGGCGAGATTGTAGGTGAGCTGGACCGCTCGAATTCCGCCCTTCTTCATGTCCGCCAGCCTGTCGAGGGCGGATCCGGCCATCGCGGTATCCTGCGTACCGAGGATGATCCCGAGCTTGCCGTCGCGCTTCGCGGTTTCGATGTCCGCCGCCTTCTCGACCAGTATCAGCCGGTCGGGATTGGCGCGCAGCAAATCATGATAGTCGTCGAGATTCTTGCGCAGCTGCTCCCAGGCATCGGCGAAATTGCCGACCGGAAGCAATGTGTCGCGAACGGCGGTCAGGCCCGTCATTCGCATTTCGGCCCAGGCCCGGTCGCTGATCCGCAAATCTTCCTGCGCGCCATAGGGATCGTTGATCCCGCCGAGGCCATCGATGAGGACAGCGTTGCGATACCAGTCCGGCGACCGTTTCGGTCTCGCGACCGCGGGAGCCGCCGCAAGAAGTGTCGCGGCCGCGCCGCTCATCATCACCGTTCGCCGGTCGATATCCACCGCTTCCCCTCCCCGCTTCTTGTCGAGCGGTCCTGCATCTGCGAATCAGGCGTGGATGGCAACCGACCCGGCCCGGATCACGACTCCCGAACGGACGAGCGAGGACTCCGACACGGCGCTCCGCCCGAAGAGCCTCGACGAGTTCATCGGGCAGAAGGCGGCGCGCGAGAATTTGCGGGTGTTCGTCCAGGCGGCGAAGAGCCGGGGTGAGGCGCTCGACCATGTGCTGCTCCATGGACCGCCCGGCCTGGGCAAGACGACACTTGCCGGAATTCTCGCGCGCGAGATGGGAGTCGGCTTCCGCGCCACCTCCGGTCCGGTGATCGCCAAGTCGGGCGACCTCGCAGCGCTGCTCACCAATCTCGAGGACGGCGACGTCCTGTTCATCGACGAGATTCACCGCCTGAATCCGGCGGTCGAGGAGGTTCTGTATCCGGCGATGGAGGACCGCGCGCTCGACCTGATGATCGGCGAAGGCCCGTCCGCGCGATCGGTGCGGATCGACCTGCCGCGCTTCACCTTGATCGGGGCGACGACCCGGCAGGGTCTGCTGACCACGCCACTTCGCGACCGGTTCGGAATCCCGGTCCGGCTCAATTTCTATTCGGTCGAGGAGCTGGAGCTGGTGGTCCGGCGCGCGGCGCGGCTGCTCGATGCCAACGTCACCGAAGACGGCGCGCACGAGATTGCACGCCGGTCGCGCGGAACGCCGCGAATCGCCGGGCGCCTCCTTCGCCGGGTGCGCGACTTCGCCCATGCGGCTGGCGTCGGCTCGATCGAATCGAAGACCGCGGATGCAGCGCTCGACCGGCTGGAGATCGACGCGCTCGGGCTCGATGCGATGGACCGGCGCTATCTGACCATGATCGCCGACCTCTACGGCGGCGGGCCGGTCGGCGTGGAGACTCTCGCCGCCGGCCTTTCCGAGCCGCGCGACACGATCGAGGACGTCATCGAGCCGTTCCTCATTCAGCTTGGCCTCATCGCGCGCACCGCAAGGGGCCGTTGCCTCAACGGGCGCGGCTGGACCCACCTGGGCCTGACTCCGCCGCAGGGCAGCCAGACGGGTTTCTTCGACGTGGAGAGTGAGCCGAAGTGATCGGCAAGTTCCTTGGCAGTCTGATTGCCGCGCTCATGCCTGCACAGCCCGCGACCCAGCCGCAGCCGGCGGCGGTCGATTACGATTCGGGCAAGAGCTGGATCTGCCTGCCGGGCCGCAAGGACGTCTGCTCGACTCCGCTCGCGACCACCGCGCTCAATCCCAATGGCTATGGCTCGACCGGGCAGAGCGTGGTCGCGAGGGACCCGCCGGTCGATTGCTTCTACGTCTATCCGACCGTGTCGCAGGACGAGGGGCTGAACAGCGATCTCGCGGTGAAGGAAGAGATCGGGGCAACCCAGTCGCAGTTCGCGCGCTTCGCTTCGGTGTGCCGCCCGTTTGTCCCGATCTACCGGCAGATGACACTGGCCGCGGTTGCCACGGCGACCGCCGGTGGCGACGTCCGGCAGGCGGGCGAACTTGCCTATTCGGACGTCGCGAGCGCCTGGCGAACCTATCTCGCGAAATACAATGATGGGCGTCGATTCGTCCTGGTCGGCCACAGCCAGGGCTCGCTGATGCTGCAGGAACTGATCAAGCGCGAGATCGAGGGCAAGCCGGTCGCGAAACGCCTGGTCAGGGCGATCATCCCCGGCTTCGACGTCCTTGTCCCGCAAGGCAAACGTGTCGGCGGGACCTTCAAGTCCACCCCGCTGTGCGCTTCCGACAGAGACACCGGTTGCGTGATGAGCTGGGTCAGCTTCCGCGAGGGGAGCCCGCCGCCGGAAGGCGCGATGTTCGGCTGGGCGCCGCCGGGAATGACCGTCGGCTGCACGAACCCGGCCGCCTCCGGTTCAACCAGATGGGAGAGCCTCGACAGCTATTGGTCCGCGCGCTCCGGCTATCCGGTCGTCGGCGGGCCAATTCAATGGTCGAGCGAAGGCGCCCCGCCCACGCCCTATCTTCGTACCGAAGGCCTCGTCTCCGCCCGCTGCGTCAACGACGGCCGGCGCGGCTATCTTGAAATCCGGACCAACGCGGACCCGAAGGACAAGCGCACCGACCGGATCGGGGGCGAGGTCGGGGTGATGGGCCTGTTCCTCCCGAGCTGGGGAATGCATCTTGCCGACATGTCGGTCGGCCAGGGGGACTTGGTCCGCGAAATTGGCGAGTTGGGCTCGAGACATTGAATCGCGATCTTGACCAGCCTTATCGCGGCGGTTTCGTCGGCAGCGAGCATCGCTTCGCACTCACCGTCTATTTCGAGGATACCGACACCGCCGGCATCGTCTATTATGCCAATTATCTGAAGTTCATGGAGCGGGCGCGCTCGGACATGCTCCGCGCCGCCGGAATCGACCAGAAGGCGGAGCTGGATTCGACCGGAAGCGCCTATGCGGTCGCCGAAGTCGCGATCAAATATCGCAGGCCCGCCCGGCTCGGCGAGGACTTGGTGGTCGTCAGCACCATCGAGGCGGTGCGCTCCGCTTCGGTAACGATTCAGCAAAGAGTCATGCGCGGCCCCGAAGATATAGCCGACGCGACGGTGACCGCCGCGTTCCTGACTTCGGACCAGCGTCCGCAGCGGCAGCCGCGTGCGTGGGTCGAGCGCTTCGAGCGCATAGCAACCAAGGGAGACGATGATAATTCGCGCTTCTAGCCTGGGCGGCCGCGCCGGCCTTGCCGTTGCCCTACTTTTCTCGACTGCGGCGGGCGCCCAGGACAGGCCTGCCCCCGATCCCGATTCAGCGGCTGCGGTGGTCATCGCGATCCCGCCGCTCGCGACTGCGAAAAAGGTGGACACCGACGCCGGCGATACCTGGACACTCGCCAATCAGATCTCGGACCTGATCGTCGCCGACCTGAAATCGACCAGCAGTTTCATCATCGCCAACGCAAAGACGGTCCGCATTCCGTCCTATCCGGAAGTGACCGCGCCCTCCTACCCGCAATGGCGCTCGGTCGGGGCGAAGCTGCTCGTCTCCGGCTTCGTCAACGCGCGCTCCGACGGGCGCTTGACGATCGGCTGCTACCTCTATGACGTGCAGGCCGGTCGCGAACTCGACCGCCAGGGCTTCGCGGTCACCCCGACCGAATGGCGCCGGGCCGCCCATAAATGCGCCGATGCGGCCTACACCCGGGTCACCGGGCGTGCCCCGACCTTCGACAGCCGAATCGCTTATGTTGCCCGCAGCGGAACCGACGAGCAGCCGGTGAAGCGCCTCGCGGTGATGGACTTCGACGGCGCCAACCACGTCTATCTCACCGACGGGGCGGCGATCGTTCTCACGCCGCGCTGGTCCCCGAAGGGGGACCGGATCGCCTACACCAGCTTCGAGGGCGGACGGCTTCACGTCCGGATTGCCGATGTCGACACCAAGGCCGACCGGCCGCTGCTCCCGGTTGGCGACGACAGTTTTGCGCCGGCCTTTGCCCCCGATGGAAGGACGATCGCCTTGTCCATGTCGGTCGGCGGCAACATCGACCTGTTCGCCGTCGATTCCGGCGGAGGGATACCGCGGCGGCTGACGACCGCCCCGTCGATCGAGACCGGACCCAGCTATTCGCCGGACGGAAAGAGGATCGCCTTCACCAGCGACCGTTCCGGATCGCCGCAAATCTACGTGATGGACTCGGACGGTTCGAACCAGCGGCGGATCAGCTTCGGCGGCGGCGATTACGGATCGGCCGCATGGAGTCCCGACGGGGACAAGATCGCCTTCACCCGGCGCGACGGACCGCTCATCCGCATCGGAATCATGTCCGCCGACGGGTCCGGAGATCGCATCGTCAGCGCCGGGCCGGACGACGAGCAGCCGTCGTGGAGCCCGGACGGCTCACGGCTCCTTTTCCAGAGGCTCGACCCGGGTAGCCGCCGCACTCTGCTTGCTATGGTTCCGGCCAGGGGCGGCGAGGTGCGCACGGTCATTACTCCGCAGAGCGCTGCCGACCCGTCATGGGCCGAGACTCAGGAGTAGTCCGATGAACTGCAAGCTACCGATCCTGTTCGGCGTTTCGCTGACAATCGCCGCGAGCGCCGCGAGTGCGCAGATCCCGTGGCCGCGTTTGCCGGTGATCTTCCCGCTTGGGGGATCGCAGCCCGGTCCTCCGCCCCCGCCGGGCGC
>Ga0070658_10005219_pt1 | contig 10566 bp, 11 predicted proteins | sample KBSC13metaG_FD_64664 | JGI IMG/M metagenome (GOLD analysis project Ga0070658, IMG submission 64664) | Corn rhizosphere microbial communities from Kellogg Biological Station, Michigan, USA - KBS C1-3 metaG | ecosystem: Host-associated > Plants > Roots > Rhizosphere > Soil ... | reverse complement strand
GTGAATAAGGAGTATATGGGCCGCCTCGCGGTAAGGCGTCTCTATGCGCAGATGCAAATTGCTCTGAAGAACGACTCTCCGGAGCCTGCTGTCAGTACCTATGTGCCGGTATCGCTGGTGCTTCGCGAATCGTGCCGGCCCGTCTAGCACGGGATTCCTGCCGCGCCGTCTGCCAACGGACCGAAGCAGGCTCTCGATCCAGGGGAACACACAGTGCGGTTCGTTCCCCAATTCTAAGAAAGGAGCAGGAAGTTGTTATCCAGGTCCCGGAGTGTGACATTGCTCGGCGCGCTGGCGCTGATCGGTGGAGTGGCGCTTACAGGCTGCCAGCGCGATGCCGCCGTCACCCCAAAGGAAGAAGCCCAGTTCAAAAACCCGCCCAAAGAGATGCCGCCGGAAGCCCGCGAGGCTATGAAGAAGATGGGCGGCGGTGGCCCACCACCCGGCGCAACTGCGCCCGCAGCAAAGGGCAACTAGCTTTTATTCTCATCAACCGCATCGCCGGGTGTGAAGACCACACCCGCAAAGGAGAAATCGAAATGCATCGTCGCAAAAACGGCTTTACCCTTATCGAGCTTCTGGTCGTTATCGCAATCATCGCCATTCTGGCCGCTATTCTTTTCCCGGTGTTCGCACAGGCGCGCGAAAAGGCACGCCAGACCAGTTGCCTCTCCAACAATAAGCAACTGGCGACCGCCATCATGATGTACACTCAAGACTACGACGAATCGTTTCCTGCCGGCCTCCAGAACGACTGGTGGCAGGACACCTGGATCCGCACCACACAGCCGTACGTGAAGAATTTCCAGGTCTATCGGTGCCCAAGTGACAGCGTCGCGGCCAATCCGGGCAACCAAACCTGGGCGGGGATCCGTGTCTCGTACGCCTCGAACGGCCTGATGCAATGGGACGGAGCCCACTGGTCCGTCATGGGCGTCATGGGCATGGCGCAGCCCTCCTGGATGGGCACGGTCGCCCAGACTCTGGCAGGTGTCAACAAGCCTGCTGAAACCATCATGCTGGCGGAGAAGCACAACGCCAACAACACCTCCGACTGGGGTCCCGGCTGTATGTTCACCGGCGTGAACTGGTGGGACAGCGCGGGCGAGGGAGAGATCCCGAACGGTACCCTTCCGACGACTGCGGCCTATCCGAACGGCCCCGATGGCGCCGTCACATCCAAGCACAGCAACCTGGGCAACATGGCCTTCGCCGACGGACACTGCAAGGCGATGAAGGCTTCGAACACCAACCCGGATCCGGTCAAACATCCGGAACTTAACATGTGGATGGCGAACCACTAAGCGCTCTTCTCAACGACCACGTCCTTCAGACGGTTCCGACGATGTCCGCATCCTCGGAACCGTTTTGTGTCGAATCCCGAGGCGCCGGATCCTGGTTTCCGTGGAAAATGGGTTCGATTTCGGCATTTTGCCCGTTCCTTGCTTCGCAGCCCCAGGATCGGGGTAGACTGCGCAGCGTATCGAGGCACAATACCGCAGGATTTGTCTTCCTCTTTGCCGAAACGATGTCCAACCGATGGGTGAGGAGGTGACTTCGAAATGGCAGTGTGTGAACTCAAGTATTTCAGCAAGGCGTTGGAGAAGATGACGGCGGCGACGGTGCTGCTGCCCGAGGGACAGCACAAAGGTCCGTTCCCGGTGCTCTATCTCCTGCACGGTCTCTCCGACGACCAGTCCGCCTGGGTCCGCTGGACAAGCATCGAGCGCTACGTGCGCGCGCTGCCCCTCATGGTCGTGATGCCCGATAGCGGCCGCGGATTCTACTGCGACGCGGAACAGGGATTCGCGTATGAGACGGCGATCGTTCGCGATCTCATCGGCTATATCGATACGATGTTCCACACCGACCCGTCGCGCGAAGGGCGCGCGCTGGCGGGGCTATCGATGGGCGGATACGGCGCGGCGAAATTCGCGCTGAAGTTCCCGGAGATGTTCTGCGGAGCGGTAAGCCTGTCCGGCGCGATGGGATTCGCACACCGGGCCTTTCCGGTTCCACTGGAGCAGGCATGGCACAAGGAGTTCGCGCGTGTCGTCGGCCCGGATCCGGTCGGCGGCCCCAACGACCTGTACGCGCTGGCAAGCGGCCTCGACGAGGCGCAGCGGCCTGCACTACGCATCGACTGCGGCGCCGAGGATTTTTTGATCGAAGACAATCGCGCCTTCCATGCCTTTCTGACGGAGAGCGGCTTTCCCCACGAATACGTCGAAAATCCGGGAGCACACGATTGGAGCTATTGGGACAAGCATATTCAGCCGGCGATTGCCTTTCTGGCAAAGGAGCTTGGCATCGAAAATAGGACGATATAGATGCTTTCCTCGTCAAACCGTGGTGCCAATTAGCTGCCACTATTGGTGACACGGCACGTACTGACAGAGGTTTTCGCTTCCACAAACTGCCGTGCGTATATTTGAAGTTTTTTCTGCGATTTCAGGAGGAGTACGCGTGGAGGAAACAGAAATCAGGTAGACGTCCGGGGCGCCGGAGGAACGGCCGATAATGCGATCTGGGTGGCAGGATACGGAAGGGCCATAACAGGACCTCCTCGTTCTCCTCGTCGAGATGTTTTCGGTGAGATAATGTGGGGCGAACCCGGAAGGAGCAGTCCTCAAGTGCCTGTAAAAATCGTACTTGCAGATGATCATGGGGCTGTGCGTCGCAGTTTACGCATGTTGATTACCGAGGATCCGGACCTTGAACTGGTCGGTGAGGCTACCGATGGTCTCGCGGCGATTCGAACGGTTCAGGCGGTACAGCCGGATCTCTTATTGATGGATATCAAGATGCCGCAGATGACCGGTCTGGAGGTCCTCCAGTACCTGCGCAACGGCAAGAATCCGGTCGCGATCATTCTGCTCTCCAATCACTCCGAGCCTCTCTACGTCGAGGCGGCGCTACGGCTCGGAGCCAACGGCTTCGTCGCCAAGTCTTCCGGCCTGGAGACGCTGATGGAGGCGATCCATTCTGTGAACGAGGGGCACATTTTCATCGATCCCAAAATTCGAGTGGATAACGCCGCCCCACCCCGACCCTCCCCTTCCCAAGGGGAGGGAGACAACTGAAGAGCCGACTCGTTACGAAGAGGAGGGTTGGGCACGAATAGCCCCCTCCTTAAGAAGGAGGGAGTTGGGGGAGGTGTTCAGGCGTACTTGATGATGAGGGTCTCGATGATTCCGGTCAGCTTTTCCGTCTGGTTGATCGCCTCTTCGACCAGTTCATAGACCTCTTTCCATTTGATGACCAGTCGTGTGTCCAGAGTCTCGTCGTCGAAGAGCGTGGTGAGCGCCTCGCGAAACAGCTTATCCACCCGTGTCTCCATCGCATGAATCCCTGAGAGCATCGGGGTGAGGGTCGGCTGATTCAGGCCCTGTCGCAGCTGCTCTACGATCTTCTGCGTCTCCCCTGTGATCGCCACCAGCATCTCGACCATCGATTTCAATTCGGGGCGCGGGGCGCGCAGGCCGAAGACCTGAATGTGCGACGCCGCATTCTCGATCGTATCGGTGACATCGTCCAGACGGGCGGTCAGGAGATGCATGTCCTCTTTATCCAACGGAGTGATGAACTGGGTATTTACCTTGTTGACAAAGCTGCGGGTCAGTTCATCCGCCTCGTGTTCAATGTCCTCGATCTGTTTCAGATAGCCCGCGATATTGCCGAAATCGCCGACCAGGGCGTGAAAAACCGTCGCCGCGCGATGGGCCGCCGCGGCCTGCGCATCCAGCAGATCGTAATACGATGCATTCCATTTGTTCGCAAACATGCTTGTCTCTGAGTGTCCTTCCGACATTCCTCCCCGACCGATGTCGGTCGAGGAGATTTGTAATAAGCATACCTCACTCCGGAACATTCTCTTGACTTTACGCCCAGAAACATCGAAACACGAACCAAGAAGGTAAACTATAGATGGGTAAGCCGTCGGTTTTCCAATTTCCCTTGTAGACAAGGACAATCATGTTTCTGGTTATTATGATCGTGGTCTGCGCGCTGGCCTTCGATTTTATCAACGGTTTCCACGATACCGCCAACGCCATCGCGACGGTGGTCTCGACGCGCGTCCTCTCCCCCCGTGCCGCCATCCTGATGGCGGGCAGCCTGAATCTGGTCGGCGCGCTCTGCTTCACCAAAGTGGCCGAGACGATCGCGAAAGGTCTGGTCACCGGAGCGACACTCCCGGTGATCCTCGCCGCCATCTTGGGCGCGATCGTCTGGAACCTCGCGACCTGGTATTTCGGGATTCCGAGCAGCTCCTCACACGCCCTGGTCGGCGGACTGGTAGGAGCGGCCTGGGTCCATGGCGGCCGTAGTTCCATCAAGTGGGAGGGGGTCCTCGACAAAGTCGTTCTGCCTCTGGTGCTCTCGCCCCTGGCAGGATTTGTGATCGGGTTCATCGTGATGGCGGCGATCTTTCTGTTTTTTGCCAACGCCCAGGCGGCCAAGACCGGACGGGTGTTTCGAGGGCTTCAGATCGTCTCCTCGGCGATCATGTCCTTTGCGCACGGCAGCAACGACGCGCAGAAGAGCATGGGGATTATCGCACTGGCGCTCACGACCCTCAGCGCCCATCCGGCAACAAAGGCTGAGGTGCCGAACTGGGTAAAAATCGCTTGCGCCCTGGCGATGGCCGCAGGCACCTCGATGGGCGGATGGCGAATCATCAAGACGATGGGTCACAAGATCATTCGACTGGAGCCTGTCAACGGATTCGCCGCGGAGACCACCGCCAGTCTGATCATTCTGTACGCGACGCTGACCGGCAAAACTGTGAGTACGACCCATGTGATTTCGGGCAGCATCTTCGGCGTCGGCGCGGCCAAGCGATTCTCGGCCGTACGCTGGTCGGTCGCGCAGACCATGCTGATCGCGTGGGTACTGACAATTCCCGCCGCCGCCACGGTCGCCGCACTCTGCTATTTCGGAATCAAAGTGCTGGGAGTACACTGATCGAATGAGGCGACGCAATCGGCTTAAGGGAAAAAGGACACCCGATCGATGTTAGACGAGTTCAAACTGGCTCCGGTGCGCAATCCGGGCATGGCTCTGGAGTTGGACCGTATCCGCGCCGTTCAGGTCAACCGGAGCGCCGCCGAGCGACGCTCCGCGACTCTGGCCACACGCCGTACCGTCAAGAAGGAGTGGCAGGCTGCCTGGCTCTTGCGGGCGATCTCCTGCATCGACCTGACGACTCTGGCCGGGGACGACACCGCCGGCAACGTCCGACGCCTCTGCGCGAAGGCGCGCCATCCGGTGCGCGCCGATCTGCTGAAGAGTCTGGGAGTCGACGGTTTAAACCTGCAAGTCGGAGCGGTCTGTGTCTATCATGAGATGGTCGAAACCGCGGTCGAGGCGCTGCGTGGTTCCGGCATTCCGGTCGCTGCCGTCTCAACGGGCTTTCCCGCGGGCCTCAGCCCTTTCCCACTCCGCGTGCAGGAGATACGCGAGTCGGTTGCCGCGGGCGCGGCGGAGATCGACATCGTGATCTCTCGCCGCCATGTCCTGAACGCGGACTGGACCGCGTTGTACGACGAAGTCGCCGCCTTCCGTTCGGCGTGCGGCGAGGCGCACATGAAGACGATCCTGGCCACCGGAGAGCTTGGCACGCTGCGCAATGTGGCCCGTGCCAGCCAGGTCTGCATGATGGCAGGCGCGGACTTCATCAAGACCTCGACGGGTAAGGAGAGCATGAATGCCACCCTGCCCGTCAGCCTGATTATGGCGCGCTGTATTCGCGACTATCACGAGCGAACCGGCTTTCAGGTCGGTTTCAAACCGGCAGGCGGCATCCGGACCGCCAAGCAGGCGCTCGACTGGCTGATCCTCATCAAAGAGGAGCTTGGCAACGACTGGCTGCGCCCCACCCTCTTCCGCTTCGGAGCCAGCAGCCTGCTCTCCGACATCGAGCGGCAGTTGGAGCACCATGTCACCGGTCGGTACGCGGCGCTGCACCACCAGCCGATGGCCTGAACCAGGACACCGCTCCCCTCGATCGGCAAGCGAACCAGGATTTTCCCTGTAACGCGCAATAAATACGCAAAAGCTAACCATTTTCGCCCGGACTCGTCTATAATAGTGGTATGTCGGGCCTCTGCATTCGCAGCGAGATCTCACCGGATCAGGAGTTGTGTCTTTCCTTGTAAACGGCCGCTCTTCTTGCCTGTCCAGTCATACCGGACGGCGCTTCACGCCAGAACACAGGAGAACCCTTGATATGAAGACGAAAACTCTCTTCGGAATCGTGAGTCTGACCGCCGTACTGGGCATCAGCCTCGTGGTTTCCTCCGCCGATGCGCAGCGCCGCGGCGGCCGCTATGGCAATCAGGGCGGGAATGTCAACAGTCAGGCCGGGCCGGGAGCCGCCAATCAGGGCGTGGCTGGCACGCCCATTCAGATCATGATGCCCAATAACAGCAGCATCATCGATCCGGCCAAATCGGCAAAATTTACGATCGTCTATCGCGACGAGGTGCAGAACGCCCTGGGCCTCGATTTGAAACAGAAGCTTGCCCTGGACGACCTCAAAAATGTGCAGGCTCAGAACCAACAGAAAATGGGACAGGAGCTGCGCGGATTGGTCCAAACGACGATCGGCCGGCCGCAGAACCTGACTCCCGAAGAGCGTCAGCAGAAGACGCAGGAGCTGACTGCAAAGGTGCAGGAGATCTCCCAGGGGTTCCAGAGCGACCTGGAGAAACGCGTGGACGCGATCTTGACGCCCAGGCAGCGTAAGCGTCTGAATGAGCTCGACCTCCGCTGGCGAGGCCCGATGTCTCTGGTGGCCCCAACCGTGGCGGAGCTGGCGAAACCGGGCGAAACTGATAAGAAAAAGGTCGCCGACGCCTATAAAGAGTTTACGGATGCCCGGCAGAAACTGCTTCAATCGATGATGCCGACCGGCCTGCAGATCCGTATTGGAAATAACGCTCCTGCGGCGACCGGCGCAGGCGGAAGCGCCACTGGCGGCGTTACCGCGGATCCGAATGCGCCTCCTGCCGCTCCCGTGGCGCCTCCGGTTTCGATGACGCCTGCGGAGCGGCAAGCCGCCCAGAAAAAAGCCTTCCGCGATTTGGAGAAAAACCGGGTCGCACTGGGAACCAAACTGATCGCGAATATCTCGCCGCCACTCGCCACGACCTGGCACGAGATGATCGGTGCGCCGTTCACCTTCCGCGAAGACAATCCGTGAAGTATCCCTCGATGAACCGAGGATCATCGGCGTCTGGGATCTGGTAATATCACTTTCGTCATCGGCTTCCGGGAGAGCCACTCGCTTCTCCCGGAAGCCGATGGAATCGGCTCCACCATCATGCCCTGCCTGCTGATTCCAGGCGCGTCCTCAACGACAGAAAAAGGATTTCCTATCATGCTGCTCAAGAAGCTGTTCACCGTACTCGGAACTGCCGCACTGTTTGGTCTATCCAACGGAGCCGTCCTGCCTGCGAGGGCGCAACAGGCGCCTCCTGCCAATCCTTTGGCGAACTTCAATATTCCTCCCTCGCTCTTCTTCGGTTTTATGGGACAGGCGAGCGACAGCATCGATCCGACGCACAGCGCCGCGATGCAGTTATTGCAGCGCACCGATGTCCGCAATGAGATCGCTCTCGACCTCAAACAACAGAATGCGCTAGACGAACTGCGCACAAAATCGGCCCAGGAGCTTCAGAGCACCATGCGGCAAAAGGCGCAGGAGAGCTTCAAAGATCTCCAGGACGTTCCTCCGGACCAGCAGATCGACAAGATCCAGAGTCGCCTGGAGCAGTTTGCAACCACGATGCAGGACTTTCAAGGGGATGTGGACAAACGCACGGAAGCGATTTTGCGCCCCAACCAGATCAAGCGCCTGCATGAACTCGATCTGCGTTGGCGCGGTCTGCTCGCGCTGAGTGATCCAAAAATCGCGGCAACCCTGAAACTCGTACCGGATCAAAACGCCAAAGTCAGCGGCCTCGTCAAGGTGTTTATGGACGGCCAGCAGAAGGCGGTCATGGCGGCCATGGCTCCTGTCATTTCACCGAATGGCGTCGGTCAGGATGGGGGCGCAGCGACGCCGCAAGAGCGGCAGCAGCAGATGCAGAAAAAGATGAACGCGACCCTGCACAGCAAAGAGATGGAAAAAGCGAAAACCGATACGGAAGCGAAACTGCTCGAAGTGCTGACTCCCGCTCAGAAAGAGCAGTGGACCACCCAATTGGGCGCCAAATTCATGTTCCGCAAAAACGAAGTGAATTAGGCTCTCCGGGACCTCCCCCAACCCCCTCCTTCGTAAGGCGGGGGCGACCTCCCCAACCCCTCCTTCTTAAGGAGGGGCTTTTTGCGATCTGCTACCAACCTCTCGACGAGAACGAAGAATCTACCCTATGGGTTATTCTCTGCTCACGAGGAAGAGATCGGTAACGAGTTTAAAGCCCCCTCCTTAAGAAGGAGGGGCTTGGGGGAGGTGAACCCCAAGACATCCGCTCCTTACAAGTTGTGGAGAGGCGTCGAATGTCAGCGATAGAGTGAGCGATTTCCCCCTACAGATCGTTGGGGCGGAGGGAGCCGAGTTCCTTGCCGTCGGCGGTGAGGCGGAGCGTGCCGAAGCGCAGGATGTGGGCGGCCTGGGGAGTGCGAACGGGAGTGCGGACGCCGAGCGTTCGACGGCGAAAATCGAGAGCTTCGAGAAGACCGAGGCCGAGTAGTTTCCCGTTGCCGCTCTCCAGGCCGAGCAGCAGATGGCGTAAGTTGGGCGCGACGGTCACGGCCAGCGACTGCTGCCGCAACTGCTCCTGCACCATTGCAAGCCCCGTCGTCTCTGTCGGGAGCGGTTTGCTGACCATCAGACCCAGGACCCTGTCGCACATCTCGGCATGATAGATGCGGGTATGGAATCCCAACGCCTGATTCAGAAACTTGAGGATATGCGGCGGCAAGGGAGCGCTTCCCCCCAGCCAGGTCCCGACCAGCGCGACCTCGTCGAAGGAGAAGGTGTGCAGCGTCGTGGTTTCAAAGTAGGAGGCGAAGCGCATCGCGCGCCGTTGCGCCCGCAGTGCGGGCGATTTGCGCGCAACGCAGGTAGGAATAGGTGGGGTGTGGACACGACAGCCGGTGCGGTGGCGTAGCGGCGCGAGGATCGGTTCCAGCTCACCATTGCGCTGCAGGGCGACCACATGCGCCGGCTGCAGGAGGTCGAACTCGATCTGGTGTAACCGCCTGGCTCCGCCGCCCTGTATGTAGCCGCAGGTATCGACGATCAGCAGCCGATCCGCCGCCATTCCGGCCAGCCGAACGGCGCCCGCAGCATGTTCGATCAGATGGGAAACCGGGGAGGTGTTGCCGACAAACGCCAATGCCTGCGGCGCAAGATCGGCCAGCGAACCGACGGTCGCATCCACAAAGGCGAGTCCGATGCAGCCGGGCGGCCCGATCTCCGACTGTCCCGGATCCGTGTCCAGCAGTGCGACGCGCTTCCCGGCGGCGACCGCCCGATTGACCAGCAGACGGGTGAAGGTCGTTTTGCCGACATCGATGCCGCCGACGATCTGAACGCTGCCCTCCACGGATAGGATGGCCTCCAGGGTCGGCTCCCACTCTGCAAAAGGGTCGATTTCCACGCCACTCTCGGGCATCGTCATGGCGTACCGGTCATTTCGGTCTGCTCTCCTGCGCCTGCCGTAACAGCGCCGCCACTTCCGCCGTGCCGGAGAGAGTGACCTTTCCTTGCGTGGTCGTTACCGAGGTGATCACGACGGGGAAAGGCAGCACAGAGAGATCCAGCGAGTTCTCAAAACGCTCTTTGAGAAACTGGAGCGGCTTCCCGGTTATGGGAATCCCTACCACCACAAATCGGTTCGGGTCGAGTTCGAGGCGGCGAGGAGGCAACAGACGGAGCGGCCCTGTAAAACTGAACGGCACGCCGAGCCCCAGCACGACCCGCTCCGCTGACAGTGTCACCCGTCCGGGGTTCAATGTGAGCCGTAGTTTCTGGATCGTCTCCCCTTCCGGAGCCTCGCCCGCCAGAAACTCATTCAGGCTGTTCTCCCCTACCGTCGCCGTAAAGCGCGCCTCACGCACACTCCGCACCCGCTGCGCCTTCGTATCCAGGTCGATGCCCTTCAACTCCAGATGGATCTGATCCACCAACAACCCGTTCGGCAGTTGCACATCGTCGCCATCGATCGTCACTGCGGCCAGTTTGCCGGCTACCGTTCTCTCTGCCGACCCCTCGATATGCGCCCGATACTGGCGCGCCGGTCCCAGCACATCCGGCAGCACATCCCGAATCTTCCGCTCCGCCGTCCGGTTGACCGCCCGCGTACACCCGCACAGCGCCACTATTCCCACCAGGAGCGCGATCGGCGCCAGGCGTCGTAATCTGTCACCCATCATAGTAGTATCTCTTCGGTTCCGTCGCATCATGCTCTACAGTTCTTTCCCATCATATGAAAATCCTGTATCGTTCCCATTCCCGAGTGTGCTTCTTGATTATGCAGGCATCATCGCCCGGCGAGCAATAGCAGCAAAGTCGGTTTCCTGGCAACTACACCATGCTGCCCGTAAATGTAACATCGC
>Ga0070658_10005216_pt1 | contig 10569 bp, 7 predicted proteins | sample KBSC13metaG_FD_64664 | JGI IMG/M metagenome (GOLD analysis project Ga0070658, IMG submission 64664) | Corn rhizosphere microbial communities from Kellogg Biological Station, Michigan, USA - KBS C1-3 metaG | ecosystem: Host-associated > Plants > Roots > Rhizosphere > Soil ... | reverse complement strand
ACTCGTCTTCCCGCTGACGGCCGCGTCGTTGGAAAGCTGCCCGTTGACGTAGTGCGGCAGGCCGGGGCCTTCGATTTTGACCCAATCCATCGGCACGTCTTCGACGTTGCCGCTCTGGCGCTCTTCGAAATCGAACTTTTTGAGCGTCCGCGACAAGTCGGCCGCCGACGCAACGCCGGCGGCGGAAAGCAGTAGAACGAGCGGCAGGGTGACGGCGCGACGCATCCTCAGTAAAAGTTATCGGACGTCGCCGCCGGGCGACTTGAGGCGTTTTATTTGCCGCTGGGTGCCACGGTCGTGTACTCACGGCCGTGCTTCATCGGCGATTGCGTCTCGCACGGCCGTGAGTACACGACCGTGGCACCCAGAAAGGCCCGTACGACGCGATGCAAAACTGGTCCTTCGACATCGACCGTCAGAGCGCCTGGGACCTGTGGTGCTGGGTCTGCCTGGCCGCGGGCGCGGTCTTGCTGATCCATTGGTTCATGTCGCGCTCACGGGCGAAGCCCCAAGCGGTGTTGTTCGCCTGGGTGCCGGTTGGGATCACAATTTTCATCCTGGCACTCCCGCCGCTGCGGACGCCGACGGTGGGGCTCGTCTGGACGCTGGTTATGTTGCTGCTGGCGACGCTGTCGCAGTATCGGCAACTGCGCGCCCGGCTGACCCGGCCGCGGATTGCGATCCTGGTCGCGCTGCGGACGTTGGCGCTGCTGTTGGCCGTCCCGATGTTGTTCGAGCCGGTGTTGCGGTTCACGTCGCGCAAGGATCCGGATCGGCCGCTGGTGCTGCTGGTCGATGGCAGCGGGTCGATGTCGGTGCCGGACGTGCAGAACGGACCGTCACGCATCGCGGCCGTCGCGCAGGCGCTGCAACAGCAGTGGCCGGCGATCACGGCGCGGTTCAAGCCGTCGATTCAGGTCTTCGGGGCGACGAATCCCCGGACGGCGAAGGCGCCAAGCGACCTGGCCAGCGTCACCGCGGACGGGCCGGCGACTGATCTCGTCGCTGCCGTCTCGAATACGCTGGCGAAGCTGCCGCGGGAAGATGCCGAGATCGTGCTGCTGAGCGACGGCATCGACAACGTTTCGCCCGACGCGGCTGCGGCGATCTCGGCCAGCCGCCATCCGATCCACACGCTGCTGGTCGGCAGCGATCAGGCGCAGGCGGTGACGGTCAGCAACGTTTCGGTCGACGCGGTCGAGGCCGGCGAACAATGGACCGTCCGCTCGGCGGCGAAAGTGAACGTCACCGTGCACTCGGCCGCGCTGAACGGACGCCTCGTCGACGTGAACCTCGCTGAAGTCGATGACCACGACCGCCCCCTCGGCACGCCGCAAACCCAAAAGCTGTCGCTCGCGCCTTCGCCGGCAGGTCAACAGGTGAGCTTCGATTTCACGCCCGCGCGGGTCGGCATCTACCGCATGAAAGCCTGGATCGACCCGATCCCCGGCGAGCGCTCGACGGCCGACAACCAGCGGATCTTTCAGCAACTCGCCACCGACGCGCGGATCAAGGTCCTCTACGTCGAGGGCCGCGTCCGGCCCGAGTATCGCGAGCTGTCCCGCGCCCTCGCCCGCGATGCGAACATCGAACTGGCCACGCTCCTGCGCGTGACCGCCGACCGCTACGCCGCCGGCGGGGGGCTGGATGGCAAACCCGTCACCGCGCTCCCCAACGACGCCGAGGGCTGGCGGCGGTTCGACGTCGTCATCCTCGGCGACCTGCCGGCCGCGCTGTTAAAGCCCACGCAACAGCAGGCCATCGAAAAAGCCGTCAGCGAAGGCGTCGGCCTGCTCATGCTCGGCGGCCAGACCAGCCTCGGGCCCGGCGGGTATGCCGGCACGCCGATCGAAAAGGCGCTACCCGTCAACGTCGGGGGCACGGATGCCCAGCAGGACAAGAGCGAATTCATCCCGCGCCTCACCGATACCGGCAACACGCACCCGAGCATGACGGGCTTGGCCGACTATTTCGGCGTCGGCGATAACGGGCCGAAGACGCCGATGCCCACGCTGCTCGGCAACGTCACCGTCGACAGCGCCAAGAACGGGGCCGACGTACTGCTGAACCACCCCGGCGCCGCCAAGCCGATCGTCCTGGCCGTCGAGCGCTACGGCAAAGGCCGCTCCGGCGTCTTCACGGCCGATACCACCTACCGCTGGTACCTCCCCATGCGCGGCCTCGGCCAGCAGAGCCCGTACACCGTTTTCTGGGGCCAGCTCGTTCGCTGGCTGGCCGGCACCGACGTAAAAAACCGCGGCACGTCGGCCGGCGTCGAAACGCTTGTCGATAAAACCGTCCTGAGCGTCGGCGAGCCCGTCCGCGTCCGCGCCATCGTCCGCGACGAGAAGGGCGACGCGACGCGCTACGCCCAAGTCTCCATCACACTGAAGCCAACCGACGGCAAAGGCGAGCCACAGACCGTCTCGCTCGCACCCGCCGCCATGCGCGACGGCCTGTACGAAGCCACTGTCACCAGCCTCGCCAAAGGCGACTGGACGGCCGACGTCGTCGCGAAAAAGGACGGCAAGGAGCTTGGCCACAGCCCGCTGAAGTTCAGCGTCATCCCGCCGGCCGACGAGATGTTCAAGCTCGCCGCCGACGCGACGCTGATGGGGAAAATCGCTACTAGCACGGCCGGCTATGCCTACCGCCTGTCGCGACTGCCGCAACTGATCGACCTGCTCAGCCGCGGCGGCGATCAGCAACTCGTCCAACAACGCAGCGTCCCCCTCCACAACACGGCCCGCTCATTGTTGGCGGTGATCGGCGTCTTCCCGACGTGGGCCGACCGGTTCGATCTGCCGATGCAGACGATTGTCATCGTGACGCTGCTGGTGGCCGAGTGGGTGCTGCGGAGAAGGTGGCAACTGCTCTGACTCCCTCTCCCGTGTACTCACGGGAGAGGGCTGGGGTGAGGGGAAACCGTTTGGCGTTCTAGCGACTCACGTATTGGAAAGGTTTCCCCTCACCCTAACCCTCTCCCGGAGTACCGGGAGAGGGGACTACAATTCCTTCGGCGTCTTCATCTCCGGCGGTACGTCCGTCACCGGCTTTTTCTTCTCCGTCGCCCGCTGCGTGGCGGCGACGATCTGGGCTTTGGCTTTTTCGAACTCTTCGGGCGTCATTTTCCCCTGCTTCACCAGCTCGCGCAGGGAAGCCAGGCTGAAGCCGGCGGCGGGGATGTCGTCGGGGGCGTTGTGGGACGACATCATGCGGCGAAGGATCCGGACGGAGACGGCCAGCACCAAGAGGATGACGACCAGCCCGGCGATCGGCTTGATCAGGTCGCCGGTGTCGGCTTCGGCGAGGATGGGGAGGGCGATGAGCACGGGATGAAGTATAGCTTGGCGAGCACGTTCTTATCCCTCCCCCTCCGGGGGAGGCGAGGTGGGGGCGGGGAGCGTCGGTTTCCCATCGAATCCAAAAAATTAAGCCACAGAGATCACAGAGGACACAGAGAATGAATCTAAAAAATTCTTCTCCGTGTCCTCTGTGCTCTCTATGGCTACTTAAGTCTTTCCACGCGCTCCGCCCCCACCCAACCTCCCCCGGAGGAGGAGGGGTAAGAGGAGCATCCCCACCAGCGGCGTCTTAAAGTCCGCCCATGAATTCGTACACGATGTCGCCGAAGCCGGGCAAACCTTCGTGGCCGAAGTCGGGGAACAGCTCGTAGCGCTTCTTGCAGGTCATCTTGTTGTAGGCCGCGAACTGCGTGCTCGGCGGGCAGATGGTGTCGATCAGGCCGACGCCCATCAGCACTTCGCCCTTGATGCGCGGGGCGAGGTACTGGATGTCGATGTAGCCGAGCTTGGTGAAGATCTCCTTCTCGCGCTTGTGCTGCGGATCGAAGTGGCGGAAGTAGGTCTTCAGTTCGCCATACGCGTCTTTGGCCAGATCCATTTCCCACACGCGCTGGTAATCGCACAGGAAGGGGAACGTGCTGGCGGCCCGGGCCACGCGCGGTTCCAGCGCCGCGGCCGCCAGGGTCAGGGCGCCGCCCTGGCTGCCGCCCATCGCGCCGACGCGTTTTTCGTCGATCTCGGGCATGTCCATCAGGATGCGGCACAGCTGCGCGGTATCGAGGAAGATGTTGCGGAACAGCATCTTGTCGGGGTTGGGATCATCCAGCCCGCGGATGATGTGGCCGTGGTGCGTGGTGCCTTTCACGCTGCCGGCGTCTTCCGACGATCCGCCCTGGCCGCGGCAATCCATGCTGGCGATGTAGTAGCCGCGGGCGGCTTGATTGAGCAGGCCGTGCCATTCGCCGGCGTTGCCGCTGTAACCGTGGAACTGGGCGATGGCCGGGCTCTTGGCCGAGAGGGTCTGCTTCGGCTTGACGAATTTCGCGTGGATGCGGGCGCCGCCGACGCCGGTCCAGAACAGGTCGTAGCACTCGGCGAAGGGGGTTTGAAAGGCGGCCTTCTTCAGTTCGACCTTCGGGTCGATCGAATGCATTTCTTTGAGCGCCCGCTCCCAATAGGCGTCGTGATCGTCCGGCCTGGGGTTCTTGCCGGTGTAGGTGAGCAACTTCTCGAGCGGCATATCGACTAACGGCATCTGGCGTTCCTCCGGTGGTGTGAAAGCGCGGCATTCTAGCGGCGGGGGAAATGGATGCCAGACGCCCGATTTTTTGGCCGACGGGGCGGAAGGGCGGCGGTAGGATCATCCCCGAAGCCGATGCCGCGCAGCGGCGAGGCATTAGCCTCTCCCTGCGGGAGAGGTTAGGTGAGGGCAGGCTGAAATGATTGACTACTGCGCGGGGAGACCCGCGGGGAGAAGAGAGGCCTCCCGCCTCTGCCAGTTCAATGAACCGACTCGACGTTACTGCTCCGGCCTGCCCTCACCCAACCTCTCCCACGGGGAGAGGCTTAGAAGCTCGTCGCTGCGCGACATCGGTTTCGAAAAAACAAACCCAATTTCCGGCCGAAGTCGTGGCCGGCCCTGATCTTGGCGCGCAGCGCGAGCCCGAATTTGCCCTCCGCCGCCGGCGTCCGATATCGTGGAGGGTTCATGGCGCAGCGGCGGAACTGGTGGAGACGTCGGACCCGGCCGCTGGTGCGGCCCTGGGCGCTGGCCGGGCCGATCGTGGTGCTGCTGATCTGCCTGCCGCTGCTTCGCCCGCTCTGGTCGCCGGGCGTGATGTCGGGGCGGGAGGCGGCGGTGCTCGATACCGCCCACAACCTGCTCCAGCACCGCGGCTTCGCCCTCGACCCGGCCCACGGGTATCCGCCCGAAGCGGTCGTCACCGTAAACGGCAAGCTGCTCGCCCGCGACCCGACCGCCTTCACCGCCGCGGTGGCGACACTTGCCTGGCTGTGGGGCAAGGCGGGGGTGACGTTTGAGAACAACCCGCACCTGCTCGATTACATGCTGACGATGTTGATCAGCGCCCTGCCGACGGCGTTCGGCTGCGGGCTGATCTACCGGCTGGGGCGGGCATTCGATCTGACCCGGCCTTGGCGTGTCGGTCTGGCACTCGCGTGCGTGTTGGCCAGCGGGTGGATCAGCTACGCGACCGTGTTACTGCCGCACGCGATGGCGATCTTCCTGGTGGTGGCGGCGGTGACGGCGTTCGTGCACGTGTCGCGGGCCGAGTGGTATCGGGCGGCGAGTCTCTGGCTGATCGCGGCCGGCGCGTGTGCGGCGGCGGCGGCGGCGTTCGATCCGCTGGCGCTGTGGGTGCTGCCGGCCGTGTTGCTGGGGACGCCGTTCCTGACGAAAAGCCGGCGCGGCCGGTTCGCGGGCATCGTCTTCGTGCTGCTGGGGGCGACGATTCCGATCGCGCTGTATGTGGGGGTGAACCCGCAGGCGACCGGCGACCTGCTCCCGCCACGCTGGCATGCGACGGCGTACGCGGCCGCGGGGGCGACGCCGGGAACGGTGATCGTTCCGAGCGTCGGCGACGACATCGAACCGGTGGACGTCTCCGTCTGGGTGCTCATCGGCCGGGCGATCAACCGGCTGCTGGTCTTCACCGTCGGCAGCCACGGGATTTTCAGCCATTTCCCCGTGCTGGTGATCGCGCTGGCGGGAGTGGGGACGGTGCTGCGGCGGCACTGGGCACTGCCGCTGAAATGGCTGGCCGGGGCGACGCTGACGGCCCTGGTGCTGGTGCTGGCGTACAAAATGATTGTGCGGGTGGACGACGTCGATCTCGATTTCGCCGCACCGCGGCTGATCGTGCTCGTCCCGGTGCTGATGCTCTGGTCGGGCAGCTGGGTCCGCCGCCCGCACGGCCCGGCGGCCTGGACGGCGGCCACGGTGGCACTGGTCGTCAGCATCGTGATCTCGCTGCTGGGGATGACCGCCCCCGCGCCGCCCGGCGGCTACGCCCACTACACCGCGGCCGAGGCGGCGGGAAGGCTGTTCACGCCGACGCAGACCGTGGCGACGCAGCGGCGGTGAGGGCGTGGTTACTGTTACTGGTTACTTGTTACTTGCCGCGGGTCCACGCTTGAGAGGCCCCTCTGTTGTCCGGAAGCAATTACTGCCAACCGAATTCAGAATCGCGCGGCAGGACGCGGCAAGTAACCAATAACAACGCTCCCGTGCCCGCCTAAACTTCCGAACCGAAGGAGACCTCCCATGCTCTGGCAAGGACAGCGCGAAAGCAGCAACGTCGAGGACCGCCGCGGGCTGGGCGTCGGCGCGATCGCCGGCGGTGGGGGCGTGGTCACGCTCATCATCGTCGTCATCAGCATTCTGCTGGGTCAGGATCCGACGCCGCTGTTGCAGCAACTCGATAATGGCCAGCAAGTCACCCAGCAGGACGACGGCCAGCCACGGCAGGTTGATCCGCGGCAGGAACCGCTGAAAAGGTTCGTCGGCGTGGTGCTGGCGGACACCGAAGACGTGTGGACGGACGTCTTCAAGAACCAGCTCGGCCGCGATTATCCGCAGCCGAAGCTCGTCCTTTTCAGCGATGCCATCCGCAGTGGCTGCGGCAGCGCCAGTGCGCAGATGGGGCCGTTCTACTGTCCTGAAGATCAGTGCGTGTATCTCGACCTGAACTTTTTCGATGAGCTGAAGAACCGCTTCGGCGCCGGCGGCGATTTCGCGATGGCGTACGTCGTCGCCCACGAGGTCGGCCATCACGTGCAGAACCAGCTCGGCATCTTCCAACGCGTCGGCGGGGCGGGGCGGGATAACGAAGCCAGCGTCCGCCTGGAACTACAGGCCGACTACCTCGCCGGCGTGTGGGCCAATCGGGCGCAGCGCATGAAGAACATCCTGGAGCCCGGCGACATCGACGAAGCCCTCAACGCCGCCAACCAGATCGGCGACGACACCCTGCAACGCGAAACGCAGGGACGCGTGGTGCCTGACTCCTTCACGCACGGGACGAGCGCGCAGCGCGTACGCTGGTTCAAGAAGGGTTTCGACACCGGGGATGTGAACGGGATGCAGGCGCTGTTCAATCTTCCCTACGGACAGCTATGAACGGGAAATCGCGATCGCAACGTTTGCGGCTTCGCTCGCGAAGCGCTCCCGAAACGACCGGGGTCGCGTCGAAAGCGCAGTAAGACCGCTTCGCAAGCGAAGCCGCTAACTCGTCATTCCGATGTCTGGGATTCGAATGCGGGACCTCAGCGACCATTCATCGGACGCACGACGACTCTGCCGTTCATGCTCCCGTTGTTCTTCGCCTTGGCGCGGTTGCAGATCGGGATCGGCGCTTCGTTGATGCTTCCCAGCATCTTCGTCAGGGCTTCGATCTTGCGCTTGTCGATGGTGGAGAACTGCTTTTTGTTCGTCTCGGTCACGCGCTTGCTGATGTCACGGAAGACGCGAGCCCCGTGCCGGGTGAGCTTCACCCGATAGACCCGGCGGTCGTCCTTGTCGCGCCAGCGTTCGACGACGCCGCGTTCTTCGAGCTTGTCGAGCAAGCGGGTCATGTCCGGGTCGTGCGTGGTCATGTCGCGCACGATCTGGTTCGACGGCATGCCGGCCGACCCGGCTTGGCGGAGGGAGCGCAGGACCCAATATTGAACCGGAGTACAGCCGGATTGCTTGAGGGCGTCTTCCATCCCCTGCATGAGACGGTCGGCCGTCCGCTGAAGGGCGATGAACAAGTCCCCGAGCACGTCGCGGCGACCCCGGGCCTGGGGCCCGCGGATACGCTCGAACGCAGTTGCAGACGGCATACCAACCATTCCCACCCGAGATACTGCAAGACGTGTGATGGCCGCATCTTACGACCATCCAGACCGCACCGAAGTTCTCGGCCAAACGCTTCGTTCCCCGAACAACTCCAATATATCGGACCCGAGGATCAAAAACAAATATTACCTAAATTAACAGTTCTTCACGAATCTGGCCGATGTATCTTGTGTAGATTGCCTATTTTGACAGGAGCAAAAAGATGGCGGTTGCGTACGGTTCAGAGTCGAAGACGGTCGTTCGGATGGCCCTTAGCGATGACGCGGAGCGTCGCCAGCATCGCCGGCACGATATGGAAGGCCGGGAACTGGAAGTGCAGCGGTGGGATGCCGCCCGCGGCATCGGCACCTCGATCGGCCAGATCATCGACCTTTCGGCCGGTGGTTTGCGGTTCCGCACCAAGGATAAGCGGGGGAGCAACGCCCTCCGCGTCGACAGCCACGTTCGCGTCCGCCTCGACCTGCCCGTCTACGCCGGCATCACCCCGTTCTTCGGCAGCGAAGAAGGCCGCACCGATTGGTCCGGCTGGCTGGTCGTCACCCGCGTGCAGCGGAACCACGACGGCAGCCACGAAGTCGCCGGCCGCCTAATGGACATGGACGAAATGAACCGCGGCAGCCTGAAACTGTACCTTTCGACCCAGCCACTGGCGGCGTGAAGAGGAAGAGGAACCGCAGATTACGCAGATGGCGCAGATTAGGAATACATTATCTGCGAAATCTGCGAAGCCCTTCCTTCAAAACCGAACACTGGCGGGGTGAACGCTCCACGGCCCTCTCGGACTGATCGAATCGCGTCGGCGCGTCTGGCTCTCCTTTGACCGGGAACCCACGCCGGTCCGCTCGATCGGTGGCCGCGGACCCTCACGAACGCCACTGCACGCCCGCGGGGACACTCCTTCCCCCGCGGGCTTTTTTCTTTGTTCTCCAAGATCGCTTGCATCGGTGCGATCGAAACGCTGCTGTTAAACCGACTGCGGATAACAGACGCCGCGACGTTAGTCGCGGATCGTTGAAGAATCCGCGACTAACGTCGCGGCGTAAAGATGAGACCGTTTGGGGTCTACTCGACCGTTCGGCGGGTCCGCAGCACCTGTTCGAAGTCGACCTTCATGCCGAACACGTCTTCGAACATCCCGCGTTTGTTCCGCGCCGCCCAGAGTTCGAGCTGGATGTCGACGGTGGCGCCGATCACGATCGTCACGCGCCCCTGATCGATACGGCAGCGGATCGATTGCACGCCCGAGGCGTGGCTGCGGTCGAGACTGTCGGCAATCCGCAGCAGGGCCGCTCCGACTTCGACGATTTTGCGATCCGCCGCGCTCAGGGCCGCGAAGCGATTGTGCTTTTTCTTGTTCGGCGGCTTCTTGCGATGGAACCGGGCGATCTGCGCCATCACCGCGATCTCGTTCTTCGCGAACGCCCGCAGTCGGCCGTTCTCGATGAGGTATTCGCTGTGCTTGTGGTGCTCGTCGGGCCCGATGTGCCAGCCGATGTCGTGTAGCAGGGCGGCGTATTCGATCAACTCGCGGGCGCCGTCGCCCAGGCCGTGCAGCGGGCGCAGGTCGTCGAACAATTTCAACGTCAGCTTTGCCACCTGGGTGCTGTGCGTTTCGCTCCAATTGCACCGGCGGGCGAGGTCCAGCACTTCCCGTCGCCGCGGATCGGGCACCTGCCGACGGATCTGCATGTCGGGCACGTGGCGGGCGAGGTAATCGTCCAGAATGCCCTCGCGCAGCGCTGCGCCGCACATCTCGATCTGCTGCAGGTTCATCGCCCGCATGATTTCGCCGACAAGGACGACGCCGGCGATGATCTGGTCCTTCCGCTGGTCGTCGAGGCCGCGGAGTTGGGCCCGCTGTTCGGACGAGGTTTTGATCAGGCGAGTCTCGAGTTTTTCGAGCTTCGCACGATCGATGACGCGATTCTTCTCACCGTCGCCGCACAGGTCGGCGATGTTTTCGAGCGTGCCGCTGGTGCCGATGCACTTGACCGGCTTCAGCGCCGCCACGCGTTCGGCCAAGGGCTTGAGTTCTTCCTGGTAATGCTTCCGCACCGCCGCGAGGTTCTCGGGCGAGATCGGGTCGCTCTTCACGAACTCGGCCGACATGCGGGCGGCGCCGAGCTTGCGGCTTTCGAGCAGCTTCGCGTCGGCCTCGTCGCCGACAATGAATTCGACGCTGCCGCCGCCAATGTCGATCATCAGGTGGGGCTTTTTGCCGAGATCGAGTTCGCCGCGTATGCCCAGGTAGATCAGCCGGGCCTCGTCGCGGGCGCTGACGACGCGGACGTGGAGTTTCAGCTCGTTGCGGATGCGTTCGATCAGCTCGCCGCCGTTGGCGGCCTCGCGGATAGCGCTGGTGGCGACGGCGACGATCTTCTCGCACTGCCGCTGCTGCGCCGCTTG
>Ga0070658_10005215_pt1 | contig 10571 bp, 9 predicted proteins | sample KBSC13metaG_FD_64664 | JGI IMG/M metagenome (GOLD analysis project Ga0070658, IMG submission 64664) | Corn rhizosphere microbial communities from Kellogg Biological Station, Michigan, USA - KBS C1-3 metaG | ecosystem: Host-associated > Plants > Roots > Rhizosphere > Soil ... | reverse complement strand
CTCTACGACGACGGCTCCGACAACCCCTCGGAAATCACCCGCGACTACGTGCTCAAGCTCGACGGCGCCGCAGGTGCGCCGCTGCTCAGCATCTTCGGGGGCAAGATCACGACCTATCGCTGCCTCGCGGAAGAGGCGATGGCGAAGCTGGCCCCCTTCTTTACGGGCATGAAGCCGGCGTGGACGGCGACCGAGGCGCTGCCCGGCGGCGAGATCAACTTCAACGCCTTCCGCGACACGATGGCCGCGCGCTATCCGCAGCTGGGACGCGAGCTGCTGGCGAGCCTCATCCGCCGCCACGGAGCGAATGCGCCGATGCTGCTCGGCAATGCGCAGAAGCGCGACGACCTGGGCCGCCACTTCGGCGCCGGCCTCACCGCGCGCGAGATCGACTACTTCCGCGCCGAGGAATGGGCGACGACCGCCGAGGACATCCTGTGGCGGCGCACGAAGTGCGGGCTGCACATGAGCGAGGCGGAGCGCGCCGCGGTGCGCGAGTACGTGGGCGCGTGATGCGCCCGCTCTCGGAATTCCCCCTCGAGGCGCGCCGCGACATCCGCGGCGTGCTCACGGACATCGACGACACCATCACCTGGAAGGGCCAGCTGCCCGCCATCGCGTACACGGCGCTCGAGCGCCTGCGCAACGCGGGGCTGCTCGTGATCCCGGTGACGGGCCGGCCCGCCGGCTGGTGCGACCACATCGCGCGCATGTGGCCCGTGGACGGCGTGGTCGGCGAGAACGGCGCCTTCTGGTTCCGCCACGACGCGAAGAGCAACCGCCTCGTGAAGCGCTACGTGATCGACCCGGACCAGCGCGCGCTGCGCGCGCAGCGGCTCGAGGGCATCGCCGAGCGCATCCTCGGCGAGGTGAAGGGCTGCGCCATCGCCTCGGACCAGCCCTATCGCGAGGCCGACCTCGCCATCGATTTCCGCGAGGACGTGAAGGCGCTGCCCATGGAAAGCGTGCAGCGCATCGTGGAGATCATGGAGGAGGAGGGCCTCACCGCGAAGGCGAGCTCGATCCACGTGAACGGCTGGTTCGGCGGCTACGACAAGCTCTCGACCGCGCGCCAGATGCTGCGCGAGGATTTCGCCATCGACGTGGACGCCGAGCGCGAGCGCTTCGTGTTCGCGGGAGACTCGCCCAACGACCAGCCGATGTTCGCGTTCTTCCCGAACGCGGTCGGTGTCGCGAACGTGCGCGAGATGGAAAGCCTGATGACGAAGTTTCCGGCGTGGATCACGCCTTCACCGGGCGCGGCCGGATTCGCGGAGCTCGCCGCGGCGCTGCTGGAGGCCCGCTAGCGGGCGTTGCCGTTGCCGCCTGGACCTGAGCCGGAGCCTGAGCCGGAACCCGAGCCCGAGCCGGAGCCCGAGAAGATCACTGCCGCCTGCGAGCGCCGCGCCACACCCAGCTTCTGGAACGCATTGCTGAGGTAGTTGCGCACGGTCTTCTCGGACAGCCCCAGCTCGACGCCGATCTGCTTGTTGGTCTTGCCCTCGACCACCAGCGCGAGCACGCGGCATTCCTGCTTCGAGAGCGCGGGAGCGTTTTCCACCTGCTTGCCGACGGATTCGGCGATCGCCGGGTCGATCACGAGCACGCCGTCATGCGCGTCGCGGATGGCCTTCACCAGCGATTCGTACACGACGTCCTTCACGAGATAACCTGCCGCGCCCGCGAGCACGGTGGACGTGCGTGCGAGGTCTTCGGCGTACGAGGTGAGGAAGATCACGCGCGTCTTGGGGCGCACCGAGAGGATCTCGCGGCACGCGTCCACGCCCGAGCCGTCCGGCAGGCGCAGGTCCATCAGCACGACGTCCGGCTCGTGCTCGCTCGCTGCCGCGATCGCCTCGGCCGCGCTGTGCACCTCGGCCGCGATGGTGAAGTCGTCCACGCGTCCCAGCAGGGCACGCAGGCCCGCGCGGGCAATCTCGTGGTCGTCGACGATGAGCAGCTTGATCATGGCGCAAATTTTACACCGACTGCCCGGGCAGCAAGGCGAGCAGCTCGTCCTTGCGGAAAGGCTTGGCGACCGTCGCGTCGAAACCGGCGCCGGTCATGGCCTTGCGAAACGCGGGACCATGGTCGAGCGAGGTCGCCACCAGCCGCGTCGATTCGGCGTTCTTGCCCATGTGGCCGCGCAGCATCCGGGCGGCCTCCTTGCCCTCCAGGCCCGCGAGCGTGGTGTCGACCAGCACAAGGTCGTACACGTCCTGCTCGAGCGCCCCCACGGCCTCCTTGAGGTCCTGCGCGACCACCACGCTGCAGTCCTGGCGCCCGAGGATGTGCGCGGCGAGGATCTGGCTGTCGCGGCTCGCATCCACCAGCAGCACCGTCGCGCCCTTTCGCTGCTCCCTCAACGAGTGGCGCGTCACCAGCGTGGGCGTCTCGTCCGCGTCCACCGAAGCGCCCGTGACGGCGACCACGGCCTCGTTCAGCTGCCGCTCGCTGATGGGATAGCGCATGTAGGCGGAGATGCCGTTCTCGCGGCAGGCGATGGCATCCCCGGGACGCCCGTCGGTGGCGAGCATCATCACGAGCGTGTCGCGCAGCTTCGCGTGGTTCCTGATGCGGAAGGCCAGCAGGAACCCATCCTGCACCGGCAGGCGGTTGGCGAGGATCACGAGCGGGGCGGGCGTGCCTTCCTGTACGAGGCGCTCCAGGAGGGCGAGCGCCATGGTGGCGTTGTCGGCTTCCAGCGGAGTCATGCGGAAGCCGCGCAGCAGGTTCGAGACGCCGTTGCGCTGCTCGGGGTCCGCCGAAACCACGAGCACCGGCATGCCCACGAGCGAGACATACGTCGGCCTGCGCGGCGTGGGGGCGGGCGCGTGGACCGGGAACTCGATGCTGAAGCTGTAGAGCGCATCGGCGCCGGCGCGCGAGGCGATGAGGAGTTTTCCGCCCATGGCCGCCACCATGTACTTGGCCAGCGCCACGCCCATGCCGGCATCGGGCGCGCCCCGCGCCGTGGCGGCGTGCGCGGCCGGGCCGGCCGCCACGACCGCGAAGGAGAGCTGGATGCCGCTCTCGGTCATGTATTCGGGCGTGATCTGCAGCGTGACCTCGGCGCCCGGCACCAGCGCGAAGGCGCTCTCGAGGAGGTTCTTCAGGACCATCTCCAGGCGCGCCACGTCGCCCTCCAGCGCATCGGAGACGTCCTGCTCGACCTTCATGCGCAGCCGGCAGCCGCGTTCCTCCGCGGCCTGCGAGACGCGTGCGATGAGCTGCGCCAGCGCCGAGCGCAGGGCGAAGGGGGCCTTGTGCAGCACCACGCGGCCGGAGACGCGCGAGAAGTCCACCAGCTCGCCCACGGCGGCCATGGCGGTCGCGGTGGAGGTGCGGATGCGCTGGACGCCCTCGATCATCGCGTCGTCGAATTCCATCTGTTGCGCGCGCACGTCGAGCGCGGAGATGCCCTCCAGCGCGACCGAGAGCTCCTCGCCGATCTTCTCGATCACCGCGAGCTCGGCCGCACCTTCCTCCGCGGCGCTCGCGGCGCTGCCCTGCTCGCGCAGGATCCAGACGGCGCCGCCGTGCTCCCCTTCCACGACAAGCGGCTCGCGCTCGAGCGCCGCCTGCCGGCCGTCGGCGAGCGTGAGGGCGATCGACGCGGGCTCGGCGGCCTGCTTGCGCGCCTGCGTGATGTCGGCCTTGGCGATGAGCGGCGAGCGCGCGAGCACGGTCCACACGGGAAGGCCCGAGAGCGATTGCGGCGCCGAGTCGAGCGAGAGCGCGCGGCAGAGCACGTCGTTCACCAGCTCGATGTCCCCGGGCGCGGTCTCGATGAGCATCCCGCTGGGGGACACGTCGGCGAGCGCCAGCAGCCGCGCGGTGAGCAGGTTGAGCGCCTCGTCCACCTCCCGTTGCGCGCCGATGTCCTGCAGGATCGCCACGACGCCTTCGGGCCTGTCCTTCGCATCGAGCGCGGGTTGCAGCGACACGCTCACCCACGTGGGCTTGTCGCCCGAGGGCAGCGACGCCTCGAAGAGCGCGGTGGCGGCCTTGCCGCCGGCCACGCGCGAGTGGTTCTGCGTGACGCGCTTGCGATCGCTTTCCGCGAAGAGGCCAGCGAGGTCCGTGCCGGCGAGCGACGCCGGCTCACGCGAGACGAGCTCCGCGAACGCCGCGTTGGCCGAGGTGATGGCCCCGGACGTGCCGGTGAGCGCCACCGCGAGGCGCAGGCTTTCGAGGACGCGCTTGAAGTCCGTGGCCATGGCCGCCTAGGGGCGCGCCATCTTCCGGATCACGGAAAGCAGGTGATCGGTCGCCGGGTGCAGCTTGGCAGGCTGCCCGCGCACCGCCGGAAGGATCTGTCCGGCGATCTTCTTGCCCAGCTCGACGCCCCACTGGTCGAAGGAGTTGATGCCCCAGACCTGGCCCTGCACGAAGACCTTGTGCTCGTAGATCGCGAGCAGCGCGCCCACATGGAACGCATCGAGCTTCGGCAGCACGAACGTCGTGCTCACGCGATCGCCCGGGCTCACGCGGTAGCTCTCGGGCGGGTTCACGCCTTCCATGAGCGCTTCCGATTGCGCCGTCGCATGGGCCAGCAGGATCTCGTGGTGCGCCGCGTGCTCGCCCATCGGCTGCGCCACCACGATGAAGTCGCACGAGGCGATGTCCGTGCCCTGGTGCAGCCATTGGTGGAATGCGTGCTGGCCGGGCGTCTCGGTGCCGCCCCACACGACCGGACACGTCACGAAGTCGACCGGGTTGCCGTCGCGATCGACGCGCTTGCCGTTCGATTCCATCTCCAGCTGCTGCAGGTACGCGGGCAGGCTCTCGAAGCGCGAGGCGTAGCTCAGCACCGCATGGGTGGCCGCGCCGAGGAAATTCCGGTTCCAGATGCCCACCAGCCCCAGCAGCGCGGGCACGTTGTGCTCGAGCGGCGTGGAGCGGAACTCGAGGTCCACCGAGTGCGCGCCCGCGAGCAGCTGCTCGAAGCCGTGCATGCCGATGCCGATCGCCAGCGGCAGCCCCACGCTCGACCAGAGGGAGAAGCGCCCGCCGACCCATTCCTCGAACGGGAACACGTTGCATTCGGGCAGGCCGAACTTCGCCGCTTCGACCGTGTTGGCGCTCGCGGCGACGAAGTGCTTCGCGACGGCGGCTTCCCCCATGGCGCCCACGAGCCAGGCGCGCGCGGTGAGCGCGTTGACCATCGTCTCCTGGGTCGTGAACGTCTTCGAGGCGACGATCACGAGCGTCGCCTCGGGGTCGAGTCCCGCGACGGCATCGTCGAATTCGGCCGCGTCGATGTTCGCGATGAAGCGCACCTCGGGGCCGTCGGCCTGCGCGCGCAGCGCTTCCAGTGCCAGCTTCGGCCCGAGGGCGGAGCCGCCGATGCCGATCGCGAGCACGTGCCTGATGGGCTTGCCCGTGGCGCCTTTCCAGTGCCCCTCGCGCACGCCTTGCGTGAACATGCGCATGCGTTCGTGAACGCGCGTGACGTCGGGACGGATGTCCGCGCCATCCACCAGGACGCGCTCGTCGCCGCGAAGCGCGGTGTGCAGCACCGGGCGATCCTCGGAGGTGTTGATGCGCGCGCCGGTGAAGAGCCGCTCGATGCCGGCAGGCACGTCGCGCTCGCGCGCGAGGGCCATGAGCAGCGCGATCGTCTGGGTCGTGATGCGCTGCTTCGACAGATCCACCGCGATGCCGGCGGTATGGAAGGTGAGCTTGTCGCCGCGCTGCGGGTCACCTTGCCAGAGCGACGAGACGCGCTGGCGGGAAAGGGCTTCGCGATGCGCCAGCAGCGCCTGCCACGCGGCCGACCGGGTGAGGGATGACATGGCGAAAATTTTAACCCAGCGCCAGTCCGCTCATCCCCAGCACCATGCCCACCGCCGCGATCGAGCGGCGCACCACGTCGCCCTCGCGCAGCAGGTGCGCGCCCATGAGTGCCGCGAAGAGGATCGACACTTCACGGGCGGGGGCCACGAGGCTCACCGGCGTGAACACCATGGCGGTGAGCACCAGGATGTAGGAAAGCGGCGAGAGGATCGCGATGGCGAATACGGTGCCGCGGCGCTCGCGCCAGGCGCGCGTCATGGCGCCCGGCACGCGGCGATGCGTGAAGGGCACGAGCACGCAGGCGCGGAACATGTTGGAGCCCCAGTCCAGCAGCAGCGGGGGCACCAGCCAGCGGGCGACGCTCGTCTTGTCCCAGACGGTGTACGTCGCGATGAGGCAGCCGGTCATCAGCGCGAAGCGCATCGCATGGCGGCTCTCGCCCTTGTGCCACGTGAGCGGGTTCCCGGTGAGCAGCAGCGCGGACACGCCGATCAGTACCGCGCCCGCCAGCGCGATCGCGCTCGGGCGCTCGCCCAGCAGCACGATCGCGACGACGATCGTGATGAGCGGTCCCGTCGCACGCGCGAGCGGATAGACGATCGAGAGGTCGCCACCCGCACGGTATGCGCGATCCAGCAGCAGGAAGTAACCGGTATGGATGAGCCCGCTGCCGAACATGAGCAACAGGTGCCAGGCCTGGAATCGGTAATCCTGCAGCACGAATACGCCGATCGCGACCGGCGCCCAGACGACGAGCGAGACGAGGCACGACACCGCGACCACGCCGGGCCCGCCGCCGCTTTTCTTCAGGATGAAGTTCCAGCTGGCGTGGGAGAACGCGGCGATGAGGACGAGCCCCAGCGCCAGCGCGCTCACGGCTTGAGCAGGCGCAGGAGGTCGAGGTACTGCGGGTCTTCGGGCATCACGGCCCCCAGGCGCAGGAGCCCATCGATCATCACCGCACCCGCATCGAGCGTGAAATCCCCGCAGAGCAGGCACTGCACGACGTCCTCGAGCGACATGCGGCGGATCTCGCCCACCTCGCCGTCCTGGTTCTGCGGCTTGAAGTCGTCCGGCAGCCACAGGTCGTGCACGAAAAGGATCTCGCGATGCAGGCCTTCGGGCACGGAGTACTCGACGCGCACCGCGCTCACGCAGTTGAGCCCGCCTAGCAGCGAGGGTGCGATGCCCGCCTCCTCCCACGCCTCCTTGCGCAGGGTCTCGTCCACGGTGAGGCCCGCCGCGATGCGCCCGCCCACGAGGTTGTCGAGCTTGTTGGGGTCGATCGACTTGTCGGCGCTGCGGCGTGCGATCCACACGTGCGGCAAGCCGCCCACGCGCACGAGGCCGTTCAGGTGCGCTCCGTAGACCATCACGCCGAAGGGCCGGCACGCGGCGCGCTCCATGCGAAACAGCTCCGGCGCGGCGTAGTGGTGCGCGACGCTCACCTGCTCGTCGCGCCAGCCGGTGAGCACGCCGTCGCGCTTGAGCTCGCCCAGCACCTCGGCCATCGCGGCCGTGCGGCCCGCGGCATTGTCGGGCTTCGCGTGCAGGCCTACGTAGGCATCGTTTACCTCGAAGACGTGCGGCCAGCGGCGCAGCAGGTCCGCGAAGGACGGCCGCAGCCAGCCGACGACATGTTCCTTCACGTAGAAGGGGAGCACGGGGAGCTCGCGCCCCGAGTGAGAGGCGTGCGTGCAGGCCGCTCGGAGCAGTCCCAGGAGATCGGAATAGACGCGCGGTCTCATGGCCAGGGATTGTTTTTGCGGGAAGGCGATCGAACCGGGGAGTTCGCGTTGACAAGTCTAAGCCAAATCGGGAGACTCCGCCCCGCATGAAAGTGCTCGTCCTCGGTGCCGGCGTGATCGGTACGTCCACCGCGTGGTACCTCGCGGGATCGGGCCATGAAGTCACGGTGGTCGATCGCCGCGAGGCCGCCGGAATGGAAACCTCCTTCGCCAACGGTGCGCAGATCTCGGTCTCGCATGCGGAGCCGTGGGCGAATCCCGAAGCGCCGCTGAAGATCCTGCAATGGCTCTGGCGCGACGATTCGCCGCTGCTTTTTCGCCTGCGCATGGATCCGCGGCAATGGACGTGGGGCGCGCGCTTCCTCTACGAATGCCAGCCGGGCCGCACGCGCGAGAACATCCGGCAGATCGTGAAGCTCTCGATCTACAGCCGCGATGCCCTGCAGGCGCTGCGCGTGGAGACCGGCATCCAGTACGACCAGCTCGAGCGCGGCATCCTGCATTACTTCACGGATCGCAGCGCGTTCGAAAGCGCCGTGCGCAGCGTGGAGCTGGTGCGCTCCTTCGGCCTCGACCGCGACATCAAGACCGTCGACGAGGCGATCGCGATCGAGCCCGCGCTCGCATTCGCGCGCGACAAGCTGTTCGGTGCGACCTACACCGCAACCGACGAATCCGGCGATGCGCTCAAGTTCACGCAGGCGCTGGCCGGGATGGCCGAAGCCCGGGGCGTGAAGTTCCTCTTCGGGCAATCGATCCAGCGCATCGACCTCGCGCGCGACGGCGTGGGCGGCGTCGTGGTCGGCAACGACGTGCTCAAGGCGGACGCGTATGTCGTGGCCCTCGGCAGCTACTCGCCGCTGCTCACGCGGCCCCTCGGCGTCGAGCTGCCGGTGTATCCCGCCAAGGGTTACTCCGCGACGGTGGATATCGTGGATCCCGCATTGACGCCGACGGTGAGCCTCATCGACGACAGCGCGAAGATCGTGTTCTCGCGGCTGGGCTCGCGCCTTCGCATCGCGGGAACGGCGGAGCTCTCGGGCTATTCGACGGAGCTGAACGCGGTGCGCTGCCAGGCCCTCATCAGGCGGGCCATGGAGATCTTCCCGGGCGCGGCGGAGTACGGCAAGGCGAAATTCTGGGCGGGGTTGCGGCCGTCCACGCCGTCGAACGTTCCGATCATCGGTGCCTCCCGGGTGCCGCGGCTCTACCTCAACACCGGGCACGGCACGCTGGGCTGGACCATGGCGTGCGGGTCGGGAAAGGCATTGGCGGATATCATCTCCGGCCGGAAGCCCAAAGTGGATTTCAACTTCACCACCGCATGAGCGTCTCCCTCGCCGACATCCGTGCAGCCGCCAAGGTGATCGAGGGCAGCGTCGTGCGCACGCCGTTCCTCCACTCGCGCACGATCTCCGAGATCACGGGTGCGCAGATCTGGCTCAAGTTCGAGAACCACCAGTTCACGGCCTCCTTCAAGGAGCGGGGCGCGCTGAACAAGCTCATGTCGCTCGACGCCGCCCAGCGGGCGAAGGGCGTCATCGCGTGCTCCGCCGGCAATCACGCGCAGGGTGTGGCTTACCACGCGCATCGACTCGGCATTCCCGCCGTGATCGTGATGCCGCGCCACACGCCGTTCGTGAAAGTGGAGCACACGCAGCGCCATGGCGCGACCGTGATCCTGGAGGGCAACGGCTTCGACGAGGCGAAGGCGTGCGCGATCGAGCAGGCGAGCGCCCGCGGGCTCACGCTGGTGCATCCCTACGACGACGACAGGATCATCGCGGGGCAGGGCACGTGCGGCCTGGAGATGCTGGAGGAGCGGCCGGATCTCGACGCGCTGGTGGTCGCGATCGGCGGCGGCGGGCTCATCTCGGGCATCTCGACGGCGGCGAAGGCGTTGAAACCGGACATCGAGGTCGTGGGCGTGGAGGTGCTTCGCTTCCCCGGCATGTACCACGCGATGAAGGGCTCGCAGCCCACGTTCGCGGCCTCGACCATCGCCGAGGGCATCGCGGTGAAGGAGCCCGGGCAGCTCACGCGCGAGATCATCTCGAGGAACGTGGCCGACATCGTGCTCGTGGACGAGGGCGACATCGAGGAAGCCATCGTGATGCTGCTCGAGATCGAGAAGACGGTGGTCGAGGGGGCCGGTGGCGCGCCGCTCGCCGCCGTGCTGCGCAACCTGGACCGGTTCCGCGGGCGCCGCGTGGGCCTGGTGCTCGGCGGCGGCAACATCGACCCGCTCATGCTCGCGGACATCGTGCAGCGCGGCATGGTGCGCGCCGGGCGCCTCGCGCGCATCGTGGTCGAGGTGCGCGACCTGCCGGGTTCGCTCGCGCGCGTCACCGCGTGCGTGGCCGAGCAGAACGCCAACATCGAGGAGGTCCACCACCAACGCGCGTTCTCGCACCTTGCCGCGCAGAACGCGGAGCTCGACCTCGTGCTGAAGACCCGGAACCACGACCACGTGCAGGAAATCGTGGAAGCCTTGAAGAAGGCGGGCTTCGCCGCCCGCGCCCAATAGGAGACGCAATTGACCATCCAGCGCCACAACGTCGGCAAGCGGCTTTCCGAGATCGTCGTCCACAACGGCACCGTGTACCTCGCGGGCGAGGTCCCCGACGACACGTCGAAGGACGTCACCGGCCAGACCGAGGAAGTGCTCTCGAAGATCGAGAAGCTGTTGAAGCAGGTCGGCACGGACAAGTCGCGGCTCATCTCCGCGCAGATCTTCCTGCGCGACATGGCGGACTTCGCGGGAATGAACGTCGCGTGGGAGAAGTGGGTGGTGCCCAGCTGCACGCCCGCGCGCGCCACGATCCAGGCGAAGCTCGCGAACGCCGACTATCGCGTGGAGATCATGTGCATCGCGGCGCTTTAGCGCGCCGCTAGACCGCCCAGACTTCCGGGTCCCGTGTCCCGCGCCCAGATCCTCGTATTCGCATTGATCGCCCTGCACGTGCTGCTGGGCGTGCTGTGCGTCGTCGTCGCGCGCGGCGAGCACAAGTCGAACGCGCTGCG
>Ga0070658_10005214_pt1 | contig 10572 bp, 8 predicted proteins | sample KBSC13metaG_FD_64664 | JGI IMG/M metagenome (GOLD analysis project Ga0070658, IMG submission 64664) | Corn rhizosphere microbial communities from Kellogg Biological Station, Michigan, USA - KBS C1-3 metaG | ecosystem: Host-associated > Plants > Roots > Rhizosphere > Soil ... | reverse complement strand
CCGTGAATGGCGATGGCGTTGAAGCAGTTGTTGAGCGCGATATTGCCGGCGAGCGCGTAATAGATGCGCTCCTGCGCCTCGATGGCGACGACCTCGCCCCAGCCGGTCATGGCGGCCGCCCATTCCAGCGTGTGTACGCCGATATTAGCGCCGCAGTCGATGCCGACGACGCCGTCGCCGTGGAACTCGCGCCGCAGCATCAGCAATTTCACGGCCAGTTCGCACTCGACGGCGTCGTGCGCGCCCTGATCGAGGATCTGGAGGCCGACGCCGGTGCCGACATTGTCGACCATACGGTAGTCGAGACGGTTGACGATCATCGCGCCGTGGTTCGACGAAGCGAGCACGAAGGCGAGCTTGCGTGCGGGCTGAAGCATGCGGACCTCGAGGTCTGGGAGGACGGCGGAACGCGCCACGACTGGGGAACGCACGACAACGCAGGCCGGCCGCACCCGGCCGGTCGAATCACTCCGGCAGTATAGACGAGCCGCCCTCAGGCTTTACCCTGCATCGCCCGCCAGACCCGCTCCGGGGTCGCCGGCATTTCGATGTGGCGCACGCCGAACTCCGACAGCGCGTCGACCAGCGCGTTGACCACGGCCGGCAGTGCGCCGACGCAGCCGGCCTCGCCGACGCCTTTGACGCCGAGCGGATTGGTCTTGGTCGGCACCGGATTGGCGTCGACCTCGATGTCGCAGAGGTCGTGCGCGTGCGGCATGGCGTAGTCCTGGAACGAGGCGGTGACGAGCTGGCCCTCGGCGTCGAAATGGATGTCCTCCATCAGCGCCTGGCCGACGCCCTGGGCGATGCCGCCCTGGACCTGTCCGTGCATCAGCAGCGGATTGATCACCGTGCCGACGTCGTCGACTACGTGGTAGCGCACGATCTGCACCTGGCCGGTGTCGCGGTCGATCTCGAGTTCGCAAATGTGGACGCCATTCGGATAGTTGGCGACCGGCGCCGAATAGACGGCATTGGCGAACAGGCCGGCCTCCATGTCCTTGGGCAGGTTCTTCGGCTCGAGTGCAGCGGCGGCGAGCTCTTTCATCGACAGCGTGCGGTTGGTCTTGCTGGTCGAGAACACGCCCTCGTCATAGCGCAGGTCGTCAGGCTGCACCTGGAGCATGTGCGCGGCGATGGCGCGCGCCTTGGTGACGATCTTCTCGGCGGCGAGATGGAACGCGGAGCCGGCCATCGCCGAGGAGCGCGAGCCGCCGGTGCCTTCGCCGAAGAATACCTGGTCGGTGTCGCCCTGGATGTACTGCGTGTCCTTCGGGTCGACGCCGAGACGGTCGCAGACGATCTGCGTGAAGGCGGTCTGGTGGCCCTGGCCCTGGTTGTTGGCGCCGGAGAACAAGAGCAGCGTGCCGTCGCGGTCGAAGCGCACCTCGGCGCCTTCGAGACCGGCGGGCGCGGCCCGCTCGATCGTGTTCGACATGCCGAGCCCGCGCAATTTGCCGCGTGTGGCCGCCTCCGCCTTGCGCGCCTTGAAGCCCTTCACGTCGGCGGCCTGCATGGCGAGGTCCATGTTCTTCTCGAACTCGCCGCAGTCCCAGGTGAAGGTGAGCGGTGTCTTGTACGGCATCGCGCTTGGCGGCACGTAGTTGCGCCGGCGCAGTTCGGCCGGGTCGATGCCGAGCTGGTCGGCGGCGCAGTCGACCATGCGCTCGATGACGAAGCCGGCTTCGGGGCGGCCGTTGCCGCGATAGGGGCGGATCGGGTTGGTGTGGGTGAACACCGCGCTGATGTCGACGTGGATCGCCGGCGTCTTGTACGTGCCGGCCAGCGAGCCGGCATTGAACACGAAGGCCGGCATCGCCGTCTGCAGGTAGGCGCCGATGGCGGCGATGGTCTTGACGCGGAAGCCGAGCATGATGCCGTTCTTGTCGAGCGCCATTTCCGCTTCGGTGACGTTGTCGCGCGCCTGCGCGTCCGACAGGAAGGCCTCGGTGCGGGTCGAGATCCACTTCACCGGCCTGCCGGTGACCTTGGAGGCGAGCAGCACCAGCGGCATCTCGTTGAAGATCGGCGACTTCATGCCGAACGAGCCGCCGGTGTCGTTGGTGACGATGCGGATCTTGCTCTCGCGGATGCGCATCATCTTGGCGAAGTCGATACGAGTGGGGTGTGGCCGCTGGATGGCGGTGTACAGCGTGTAGCGCTCGTCGGCGGCGTTGTAGTCGCCGACCGCGCCGCGCGGCTCCATGGTCGCGGCGGTGACGCGGTTGATGACGAGCTTCTGCTTGACGACGTGGTCGGCCTTGGCGAAGGCGGCGTCGGTTGCGGCCTTGTCGCCGATCAATTCGACGAAACAGACGTTGTCGGGCGCGTCGTCCCACACCTTGACCGCGCCCGGCTTGGCCGCGGCTTCGGTCGAGGTCATCGCCGGCAGCGGCTCGAAGTCGACGGCGACCAGTTCGGCGGCGTCGAGCGCCTGCGCCACCGTTTCGGCGACGACGAAGGCGACGCAATCGCCGACCCAGCGCACGCGGTCCTCGGCGAGGATCGGATAGCGCGTCTTGATCATCGGCGAGCCGTCGCGGCGCTTCAGTCCGCCCGGGATCGGCAGATCGCCCCAGCCGGCAGCCTTGATGTCGGCGGCGGTCAGCACCGCCAGCACGCCGGGCGCCTCTTTCGCGGCGCTCACATCGAGCGACTTGATTTTCGCGTGCGCATGCTGCGAGCGCACCACCACGCCGTGCGCCATGCCGGGCAGCTTGATGTCGTCGACATAGCGGCCGCCGCCCTGCAACAGCCGCGGATCCTCGAACCGCGACACGCCCTGTCCGATGGCGAATTCACCCATTGGCCTTGCCTTCTCGAATTGTCATTTTCGTTCACCGGGCCGGTGAGGGGAAGAAATTGCCCGAAATCTGAAGCCTCGCCCCTATCCGTTCGTCGCCGCGAAAGCGGGGACCCAGCGCGGCCTTGCCGATCGGAAAGGTCTAACTGGAGTCCCGCTTGCGCGGAAATGAGCGGAGGTTGTGGAGACGCGAACCAAAATCATGTCAGCCCTTGATCAATTGCTCCGCCACGCGCGGCGCGAAATAAGTGAGGATGCCGTCACAGCCGGCGCGCTTGAACGCGATCAGGCTTTCCGTTATCGCCCGCTCGCCGTCGAGCCAGCCGTTCTGTGCCGCGGCCATGATCATCGCGTACTCGCCCGACACCTGATAGGCGAAGGTCGGCATGCCGAAGGTCTCTTTCACGCGCCGGCAGATGTCGAGATAGGGCATGCCGGGCTTGACCATGATCATGTCCGCGCCTTCCTCGATGTCGAGCGCGACCTCGCGCATTGCCTCGTCGGAATTGCCCGGGTCCATCTGGTAGGTGCGCTTGTCGCCGGTCAGCGTCTTGGCCGAGCCGACGGCGTCGCGGAAGGGCCCGTAGAAGGCCGAGGCGTATTTCGCCGCATAGGCCATGATCGAGATGTCGGTGTGATTGGTCTGGTCGAGCGCCTTGCGGATGGCGCCGACGCGGCCGTCCATCATGTCGGACGGCGCGATGATGTCGCAGCCGGCCTCGACCTGCACCAGCGCCTGCTTCACCAGCACGGCGACGGTTTCGTCGTTGAGGATCTCGCCGTCGCGCATCAGCCCGTCATGGCCGTGGCTGGTGAACGGGTCGAGTGCGACGTCGCAGAGCACGCCGATGTCCGGCACTTCCTTCTTGATGGCGCGGATGGCGCGGCAGACGAGGTTGTCTGGATTGAGCGCCTCGCTGCCGGTCTCGTCGCGCAAGGAAGGGTTGGTGTAGGGGAACAGCGCGATGCAGGGGATCTTGAGTTCCGCGGCGCGCACCGCGGCGCGCGCGACCTCGTCGACCGAGAGCCGCTCGACGCCCGGCATCGAGGCGACCGGCTGTCGCGCCTTCTCGCCATCCATCACGAACACCGGCCAGATCAGGTCGTCGGTCGTGAGCACGTGCTCGCGCACCATGCGCCGCGCCCAGTCGGCGCGGCGGTTGCGCCGCATGCGGATGGTCAGGTCGAGGTGGCTGTGCGCCTCGCCTTCGGTGTGGGTGACCGGCACGAAGCCGATGGACCGCTCGAGCGGCCGGCCGAACTTGATCGCCATGGCGTGAACTCCGAACGGCGTCTTTTTAGCCCGTCCGGCCCATCGCCGCTACCCTCGCAGGGCGCGGGACATAAGGCCGCTTGCGTGCGGCGGATCCTTGCGTATTTCTTGACCTGAAACGAGGCCACGTCCTCGGCCCGGCCACGGGTACCTTCGTCCGGGACGGCCCGGCTCTCGAACGTGAAGGAGGGCCGCATGGCCTGGATCGTTCTCTTTATCGCCGGTCTGCTCGAGATCGTCTGGTCGGTGGCGATGAAGCAGTCGGACGGCTTCACGCGCCTCGTGCCCAGCGTCGTTTCGGTCACGGCCATGATCGGCAGCGTCGTGGCGCTGGCCTTCGCCATGCGCACGCTTCCGCTCGGTACCGCCTACACGGTCTGGACCGGCATCGGCGCGGTCGGCGCCTTCGCCGTCGGCATCGTCTTTCTCGGCGAGGCTGCCGGCGCGTTGCGCCTCACCGCCGCGACCTTGATCGTGGCCGGGCTCGTGCTGATGAAAGTCGCCTCGCCCGAGTGAGGCCGTCTTACGAGGCCTTGCCGCCCGCCTGTTTCTCCATCTCGGCCGCGACTTCCAGGCATTGCCTGTCGCGGTAGATCGAGGCGATGGCCATGACCTTGCCGCCCTTGCGGTAGCGAACGAGGCAATCCCGTTTGGCGATGTCGCCGTCGACCTCGATCGCGTCCCAGCCTTCGGCGTGGCCGACATAGTTGATCGGTACGTCGTAGTGCTGGCTCCAGAAGAACGGCACCGCGCGGTACGGCGTGCGCTCGCCCATCATGTTGAGCGCAGCGGTCTGGCCCTGCCGCTCGGCCACGACCCAGTGCTCGACGCGGATGCGCTGCCCGGTATAGGCGTCCGGCCAGCGGGCAATGTCGCCGGCGGCGTAGACGTCGGGCGCGCTAGTCATCAGGTATTCATCGACGCTGACGCCGCGGTCGATGGTCAGGCCCGCCTTCTCGGCGAGCGCGAGGCGCGGGCGCACGCCGACGCCGGTCACCACGAGATCGGCATCGAGCGTCGCGCCGCTCTTGAGCGTGACCTTCTTCGGGTCGATGGCGGTGACGCCGTCCTCGAGATGGAACACGACGCCGTGCTCCTCGTGCAGGCTGCGCACGAAGTCGCCGAGTTCGGGTCCGAACACCTTTTCGAGCGGCCGCTTCTCCGGCGCCACCACATGCACTTCCAGCTCGCGTGCGCGCAACGAAGCGGCGACTTCGAGGCCGATGAAGCTCGCGCCGATCACCACGACACGTTTCGCGGTCTTCGCCGCGGCGATGATCGCGCGGCTGTCGGCGAGCGAGCGCAGGACATGCACGTGCGGCAGGTCGGCGCCGGGCACGGGCAGCTTCACCGGCTCGGCGCCGGTCGCGAGCAGCAGCTTGTCGTAGGGCAGGGACGCGCCGCTATGAAGCGTGACCGTCTTCGCCTGCGGATTGAACGCGGTGACCTCGGTGCCGAGCTCCAGCGTGACGTTGTTGTCGGCGTACCAGTCGGGCCCGCGCAGCGGCACCCAGTCCTCCGGCGCACTGCCGGCGAGATAATCCTTGGACAGGTTCGGCCGGTCGACCGGCGCGGCGCTGTCGTGCGACAGCATCGCGATCTCGCCCGCGAAGCCGTGCCGCCGCAGCATCTCCGCCGCGGCAAATCCGGCGGCGCCGCCGCCGACGATGACGACGCGCCCGGAGCCGCCGATCTGCTTCGGTTTCGGCTGTTCTTTCTTGCCGCCGACAACGATGCGGCCTTCGCTCTCCGAGACCACGTAGCAGTCGAGCGGGCTGAGCGCCGGCGCCGCGAGCGCCTCGCCGGTGCGAAGCGAGAAGCAGGCGTGATGCCAGGGACAGCGGATCGTGTCGCCGACGATCAGGCCGTCGGCCAGCGGCCCGTGATAATGCGTGCAGTGCGCGGCCAGCGCCGACACCGTGCCGCTGCGCCGCACCACCAGCACCGCATCGTCCCCGACATGGCCGGCGAGCATGGCGCCCTCGGCGAGATCGGAGGAGGGGATGCCCTGCGCGAGATCGGGTCCCAAATCGGTCCCTTTGTCGTCGTCGGCCATGGTCGCTCTCCCTTTGGATTGGTCCGGTCCGCCATTGGATGCGCGAGCGCGCCGGAAATTCCCATCTTCAACGGCCAAAAGGCGCTGCGGTTGCCCGTCGCCCACCCGCTTGCTAAGCGAAAGGCAGGGCGGATCGACGAGCCGATGGACTTCTCCCTCACCGAAGAGCAGCGCGCCTTCCAGGCGACCGCGCGGCAGTTCGCCCGCGACGAGATGATGCCGCATGTGCGCGCGTGGGACGAGCAGGAGATATTCCCCGAGGACGCGCTGCGCGCCGCAGCCAGCCTCGGCTTCGCCGGCATCTATGTGAAGGACGATGTCGGCGGCTCGGCGCTGAACCGCCTCGACGCGGCGCTGATCTTCGAGGAGCTGGCACAGGGCTGCACCTCGACCGCGGCTTATCTCTCCATCCACAATATGGTCGCCTGGATGATCGACCGCTTCGGCGGCGAGACGCAGCGCCAGCGCTTCCTGCCGAAGCTCTGCACCATGGAGCATTTCGCCAGCTACTGCCTGACCGAGCCGGGCTCCGGCTCCGACGCAGCAAGCCTGACGACCAAAGCGCGTCGCGACGGCGAGCATTACGTGCTCGACGGCACGAAGGCCTTCATCTCCGGCGGCGGCCGCTCCGATCTCTATCTCGTCATGTGCCGCACCGGCGACAACAGTCCGCGCGGCATCTCTTGCATCGCGGTCGAGAACGGCACACCGGGCCTTTCGTTCGGCGCGCAGGAGAAGAAGCTCGGCTGGAAGACGCAGCCGACGGCGATGGTGCTGTTCGAGAACTGCCGCGTGCCGGTCGAGAACCGCATCGGCGCCGAAGGCGAGGGCTTCCGCATCGCCATGGCCGGGCTCGACGGCGGGCGGCTGAACATCGGCGCCTGCTCGATCGGCGGCGCGCAGTTCTGCCTCGACCGGACGGTCGAGTACATGAAGGAACGCCGCCAGTTCGGCACGCGGCTCGCCGATTTCCAGGCGCTCCAGTTCCGCATGGCCGACTACGCGACCGAGCTCGACGCCGCGCGCCTGTTGCTCCATCGCGCCGCGCACGCGGTGTCCGAAGGCGAGCCCGGCGCGACGCAACTTGCGGCGAAGGCGAAGCGGCTGGCCACCGACACCGGCTTCGACGTCGTCAATGGCTGCCTCCAGATGCACGGCGGCTACGGTTATCTGCGCGACCATCCGATCGAACGCGTCTTACGCGACGTGCGCGTGCACCAGATTCTCGAAGGCACCAACGAGATCATGCGCGTCATCATCGCGCGCGCGATGTTGGGGAATTAGTGTGAAGCGTTTCATCCGTTCGTCCCCGCGAAAGCGGGGACCCAGCGCGGACGTGCCGCTGCGAACCGCCCATCTGGATTCCCGCTTTCGCGGGAATGAACGGAGAGTGAGGTCGGCGCCATGAGCACCTCGGAGCCCGAAATCCTCTTCTCCCGCCGCGGCGCGGCCGGGCTCGTCACGCTCAACCGGCCGAAGGCGCTCAACGCCGTCACGCACGGCATGGTCAGGGCGCTCGCCGCGCAGCTCGAGGCATGGGCGGATGACGATGGCGTCACGCGCATCGTCGTCACCGGCGCCGGCGATCGCGCCTTTTCCGCCGGCGGCGACATCCGCCATCTCTACGATCTCGGTCAGGCCGGCCGCCACGGCGAGATGCTCGACTTCTGGCGCGACGAATATCCGCTCAACGCCTTCATCAAGAGCTACCGCAAGCCCTACGTGTCGCTGATCGATGGCATTGTGATGGGCGGCGGCGTCGGCGTGTCGGTACACGGCTCGCATCGCGTCGCCGGCGACCGCTACGCCTTCGCCATGCCCGAGGTCGGCATCGGCTTTTTCCCCGACGTCGGCGCCACCTGGTTCCTGCCGCGGCTGCCGGGCGAACTCGGCACTTACTGCGCGCTGACGGGTGAGCGCTTCAATGCCGCCGACGCCGTCGCTGCGGGGCTCGCGACGCACCGCATTCCCTCGGGGCGCTTTCCGGCGCTGATCGACGGGCTCACCGGCACGGTTCCGGTCGACTCCGTGCTCGCCGCCTTCTCCGAGCCGGCGGGGGAGGGGCCGATCACGGCGCGGAAAGCCGCCATCGACCGACTCTTTGCCGGCGACAGCGTCGAGGGCATCCTCGCCGCGCTCGATGCCGAGACGGTATCGAGGAGCGCCGATGCCGACTGGGCCGGCAAGACCGCCGCGACGATCCGCGCCAAATCGCCGCTGAGCCTCAAGGTCGCGCTGGCGCAGGTGCGCCGCGGCGCGCATTGGGACTTCGCCGCGTGCATGCGCGCCGAATTCCGCATAGTGTCGCGCATCGTCGAAGGCCACGATTTCTACGAGGGCGTGCGCGCCGTGATCGTCGACAAGGACAATGCCCCGCACTGGCGGCCGGCGAGCCTCGCCGAGGTGAGCGCGGCCGACATCGAGCGTCACTTCGCGCCGCTCGCGCAGAGCGAGCTCGCCCTGCCATGATCGCCAAGACCGAAGCGCACAGCGACGAGGACGATCTCCGCAATCTCGAGCCGGTGCACGAGCGCGACGGCGAAGAGGGCACGAGTCTGTGGACGCGCCGGCTCATCCTGTTCCTGCGCGTCATGGCCGGCTTCGCCATTCTCAAGGGCCTCTATCACTGGTCGCGTCTCGTCGGCATCGGCATGGGCGGCGACACGTTCGAATATCATTCCATCGCCTGGCAGACGGCGACCGTATTCTTCGCGGTGCTCGACCTCGTCGCCGCGGTCGGCCTGTGGCTCGCCGCCGCCTGGGGTGCGGTCATCTGGCTGATGTCGGTCGCCTCGATGCTGGCGCTGGAAGTGTTCTTCCCGCAGGTGTTCGGCGCCAGCATCTTCGCCGGCTTGCTCGAACTGGGACTGCTTTGCTTGTATCTCTTCCTCGCGCTCAAGGCGGCGCGGGAACATCCGCCGTGACACTGTAAGGAGACGACGATGGCGCGCATCGGATTCATCGGCCTCGGCAATATGGGTCTGCCGATGGCGCAGAACCTCATCAAGGCCGGGCACCAGGTCGAGGGCGTCGATGTCAATCCCGCATCGGTCGAGAAGCTGAAGGCCGCGGGCGGCGCGGCCGTCGACATGCCCGGCGTCGCCGCGGGCCGCGCCGACGTTGTCATCACCATGCTGCCCGCGGGCCAGCACGTACGCGACGTCTATCTCTCGCCGGGGGGCATCGTCGAAAGCGCCAATCCCGGCACGCTGCTCATCGACTGCTCGACCATCGACGTCGCGACCGCGCGCGACGTCGCCAAGGCGGCGGAGGCGAGGGGGCTCCTGATGCTCGACGCGCCGGTGTCGGGCGGCGTCGGCGGCGCCACTGCCGGCACGCTCACCTTCATGGTCGGCGGCCCGGCGCAGGCTTTCGTTCGTGCCGAGCACATCCTGCAACAAATGGGCAAGACCATCGTGCATGCCGGCGGCGCCGGCAACGGCCAAGCGGCGAAGATCTGCAACAACATGATCCTCGGCATCTCGATGATCGCGGTGTCGGAAGCGTTCGTGCTCGCCGAGCAGCTGGGCCTCGAGCACCAGAAGCTGTTCGACATTGCGTCGAAGTCGTCGGGCCAGTGCTGGGCCATGACATCGTATTGCCCGGTGCCCGGCCCGGTGCCGGCATCGCCCGCGAACCGCGATTACGCCGCCGGTTTTACCGCCGCGATGATGCTCAAGGACCTGAAGCTCGCGCAGGACGCGGCGAAGACCTCCGGCGCCGTTACCGAAATGGGCGCGAACGCGGCAAAGATTTATTCACGCTATGTCGAGTCCGGCGAGGGTTCCCGCGATTTCTCGGGCGTTATCCGCTTCATTCGCGGCTGATCGCGCTCCGCGCGCGCGGGCAGGGTGAACGGAATCTTTCCGCGCGCGCCACGATGCTTGCCAATGCGTCGAGAATTGGCCGCATCAAATTCACCATCCGTTTATGTCGTTATTTAAGCGGATTTTAGAGCGTCCCCTTTAGGTTGGCGTCATCCGGAGCGGGGAAACAGGGCCTCGTTACCAGGGACGTAAAAACGAAGACGCGACAAACAGGGGCGTTGGACATGAAAGCCGTCATGAAGTCGGCCGTTGAGCCTGAGCGCGAGCAGCGCTTCGAGCACATCCGGCCGCTCTATCTCGAAGCTCTGACTCTGGTGGAGCGGCTGCATCGCCGCCTGCTCGACGTCATCAAGGACGAATTCGATCGCCGCGGGCGCTCCGACATCAATTCGGTGCAGGCGCTGCTCCTTTATAACATCGGCGACAAGGAGCTCACGGCCGGGGAGCTGCGCACGCGCGGCTACTATCTCGGCTCGAACGTCTCTTACAATCTGAAGAAGCTCGTCGAGATGGGCTTCCTCGATCACCAGCGCTCGCGCGTCGACCGCCGCTCGGTCCGCATCAAGCTGACCGACAAGGGCCGCGAGGTCCGCGACATCGTCGAGGCGCTCTA
>Ga0070658_10005213_pt1 | contig 10573 bp, 4 predicted proteins | sample KBSC13metaG_FD_64664 | JGI IMG/M metagenome (GOLD analysis project Ga0070658, IMG submission 64664) | Corn rhizosphere microbial communities from Kellogg Biological Station, Michigan, USA - KBS C1-3 metaG | ecosystem: Host-associated > Plants > Roots > Rhizosphere > Soil ... | reverse complement strand
GCATCGCCGGTCGTGTACTCGAAGATCAGGTAGACATGATTCCCCTCGAGGGTGACGCGCATGTCCTTCAGCTTCCCGTGTCGCGTCGTCGACTCGGCCGCCGAGCGGATCGCGTCCATGTGCTCGAGCGTCCAGGCGATGAATTGCCCCGCCTCGTGGAGCGACGCGAACGCGAACGCCGGCGCGCGGGTCACGCCGTCGTTCACCAGCACAGCGGCGCAGCCGCCAGCCTCGGTGATCAGCAGCGCGCCGCGCGAGTATGATGCGACCAGCGCCGCTTCAGTCGTCGCCAGCGGGACGTGATACATCCCTGACGCGGACGTCCCATTCACCAGCAGAGGACCGGCGATCCCGACCGGCGTCTTCACCGTCCCGATGAATCCCTCGACGTTGTGCCGGTAGCCCTCGGCGTCCGCGAGCGTCAGCGGGTCGAGCAGCGCCGCACGCGCGTCAGCCCCGGTGGTCAGCGCGCGCCATCGCCTGTCGAGGGCCTCGGCGTCCACGGCCGTGCCGCCGGGGAATCGCTCGTACGGAGTTCCAGGCTTCGGCGCGAGCCGCTTGGCGAGATCGTCGGCGCTGTTCGCGACGAGCAGCCGGGCGAGCGACGCTGCCGCGTGTCGATGGTCGGTCGGCATGGTGTGTCGGGGGGAATAACGCGAGCCGAACGCGCGGAGAGCGACGGCAGCGGCTGCGGCGTCAATCATGGACGATCTCCGGTGCAGGTGAGCCACGCCACAAGTTCACCGTCGCGCCGCGGTCGAGGCATCCGTCAACCCGCGTAGAACCCCGCTGCCGATGCGACGGATCGGTTTCGCGGTCTGTTCGGTCGTGCGCTATACTTCGGAATGGAAGAATTGCCCCGTGTCTACGAGCGGCGCGAGCGCACGACGACGCCGACCGATCGCGCGTCGCTGCTCGCGGGATTGAATCCCGAGCAGGCGGCGGCTGCCGCGCATGGTGACGGGCCGCTCCTCATCATCGCCGGCGCCGGCACCGGCAAGACGCGAACGCTCGTCTACCGCGTCGCGCATCTGATCGAGCGCGGCGTCAGCCCCGAGCGAATCCTCCTCCTCACTTTCACCCGCCGCGCCGCGCAGGAGATGCTCTCGCGCGCCGAGCGCCTCGTCGGCAGCGCCAGCGGCCGTGTTCACGGCGGGACATTTCACGCGACCGGTCATCGCCTCCTCCGCACGTTCGGTGAGGCGGCCGGCCTCGCCCGTGATTTCTCGATCCTCGATCAGGGCGACGCCGAAGACCTGATGGGGCTCGCGCGTTCGCAGCTCGGCATCAGCGCCAGCGCGAAGCGGTTTCCGAAGAAGGAGACGCTGCACTACGTCTACTCGCGGCACATGAACACCGAGCGGCCGCTCGACTTCATCCTCGGGGAAGAGCTGCCCCAGTTCGCGGAGTACGCCGATCAGATCAGGAAGGTCTTCGCCGAATACGTGTCGCGGAAGCAGGAGCGCAACCTCGTCGACTACGACGATCTGCTGCTCTTCTGGGCGATGATGCTCGAGAGCTCCGAGGAGCTCGCGACACGCATCGCCGGGATGTACGACCACGTCCTCGTCGACGAGTATCAGGATACCAACCTGCTCCAGGCGCGCATCCTTCGCGGAATGTGCCGCACGCACCGCAACATCACGGTGGTCGGCGACGACGCGCAGAGCATCTACGCGTTCCGCGGCGCGAGCTTCCGCAACATCCTCGAGTTTCCGAAGCAGTTCCAGGGCGCGGCCGTGGTCGCGCTCGAGCAGAACTACCGCTCGACCCAGCCGATCCTCGACGTCACCAACACGCTCATCTCCCGCGCGCGCGAACGCTTCACCAAGACGCTCTGGACCGTCCGCGGCGGCACCGAGAAGCCCTGGCTCGTCACCGCCAGGGACGAGCACGAGCAGACCCGCTTCGTCGTCGACCGCATCCTCGAGCTCCACGAGCAGGGGACGCCGTTAGGCGAGATCGCCGTTCTCTTCCGTGCCGGCTACATGTCGGCCGACCTCGAGATCGAGCTCGCCAACCGGAAGATCCCCTTCGAGAAGTGGGGCGGTATCAAGTTCCTCGAGGCCGCCCACGTGAAGGACGTTCTCGCCTTCCTCCGCGTCCTCGACAACCCGCGCGACGAGGTGAGCTGGTACCGGATCCTGACGCTCCTCCCCGGCGTCGGCGACGTCACCGCCCGCCATGCCATCTCCGCCATGCTCGCGCAGTCGTGGGACGTTGCCGCCCTCGAGGCGTTCACCCCCCCGCCCCGCGCCCGCGCGGCTCACGGCTCGCTCGTGGCGATGCTTCGCGAGCTGCGCGACTCGCCTTCCGCGGCGACGCTCGACGGCGCGCCCGGTGCGCCCGACGAAGGCGCTGTTGCGCGCGACATCGCGCGAATCCGCGTGCTCTACGACGACATCCTCCGCGAGCGTTATGATCGCCCCGACCCGCGGCTCGCCGACCTCGATCAGCTCCAGGCGATCGCCGCCGGCTTCCCGAGCCGCGGCGCGTTCCTCGCCACCCTCGCGCTCGAGCCGCCGTCGAGCACCCAGGACCTCGCCGCCGGCGAGACCGACAGCGAGGACGACCACCTCATCCTCAGCACCGCCCACAGCTCCAAGGGAAAGGAGTGGGACGCGGTTTTCGTCATCTGGGCAGTCGATGGCTGGTTCCCTTCGTCGCGAGCGTTAGGCGACGACGACGAGCTCGAGGAGGAGCGGCGCCTGATGTACGTGGCGATGACCCGCGCCCGCAACGCGCTCGCCGTCGTCTACCCGCTCAACTCCTACGCGACACCACGGAGCGGTGACTACTCGATCGACCAGCTCTCCCGCTTCCTCGACCGCGGCGTCCGCGCCCACATGGACCGTGTCGTGCTGACGCCAACCGTCGAACCCGAAGCGCCCGTCGCGCCCGCGCAGCCGCAGCTCGATCTGCGAGCGCTGCTCCGGGGTCGATTCACGTAGCCATCGAGCGCGGCCGGGAGCGGCGACCAGAGAGCAGCGATGAGCTCCTGGCGCACCGGTCAGCGGATACTGCAGGCGACCACCGGCAGGTGAACTGCGATTGCACGGATTTGAGAAACGATTTCACGCATTGCCCCGAGTGGCGGTCGAGTGGCGGAGGGGCTCCATTCGCAGGGATGGAGCTCTCACGAACAGCTCTTGGGCACGCCGGCTGGGATGATCTCGCCACGCGTGCCCCCAAGCTGTTCGGCCTTGGTGCAGGAAGTTGTCGATGCCGAGGAGCAATCCGTGAAATCCGTGAAATCCGTGTAATTGTAGTTCACCCTGTTCGACCCACGAAGTGCACGAAGCACGGGCATCCCGCACCTGGCATCGGCCCCCGTGCCCGATGTCTGACAATCGCCTCAGTGAAATCCGCGTGATTGCCGTCCGCTCTCGAGCACCGCTTCCCGATCGAGCCCCGTCTATCGCGACGAGCGCCCGAGCCACCCCCGGAGCCCGCCGTACGGATCGTCAGGCTCCTTCTTCGCCAGCTCCACGATTGTCGCGACTGTCTTCCGCAGGTCTCTCCCCTCCCGCTCGTACACCGCGTCGAACAGCTCGAGGTCCGTGAGATAGACCCGCCGCGCCAGCAGCGACGCGTTGTCCAGCGGGACCCGCTCCAGATATCGCGGTCCCACCGTCCGCAGCTTCGGGCCTAACGTTTCCACCAGGTCGATCCGCGCCAGCCGGTAGAGCGTGTCGCGCGCCGCCAGCCGCGCCGCGCGCGCCGCCCCGCCGTCCCCCGGATGCGCCGCGAACGCCGAGTCAATCGAGTGATACAACGCCGACCAGAACGCACCGAGGAGCTTGTCGTCCTCCCACCGCGCATCGGTCTGCTCCGCCGCGTCGGCGCTTCCCCTCGTGCGGAACAGCCACGCCGCGCCGCGCGCGCCGACGAAGTTCGCGAACGACTCGTTGAACACCGCCTGGCCGGGTGCGTAGAACGTGTTGTGCGTCAGCTCGTGAATCACCGTGTTCGCCAGCTCGAGCGAATCGTCGGCGAGCGTCGTCGAGAGCACCGGATCGTTGAAGAACCCGAGCGTGCTGAATGCCGACGCCGGACGAAGCGAGGTGTCGAAACCCGCCGCGTTCATCTCGTCGCGCGCGTGCTTCGCCGCGCCGTAGTCGAAGAACCCCTTGTACGGGACGCGGCCGACGATCGGGAACCACCACGTGTAGCGCTGGAGTCGGTCGCGATAGGCGCCCGACAGGACAAGCACCAGCGTATCCCGTCGCAGCTTGCTGTACATCGTGAAGCTGCTGCCGGTGCGCAGCCCGATCGAGTCGTGGGCGAATGCGCGCGCATCCAGGACGAGCTTGAGCTTCTGCCGCGTCTCGGCGTCGGTCGCCTTGTCGTTGATCACGTGCGTGATCGACCGGCGCGCCGCAAGGATCAACGACTCCTCTCCCGCCGCACGCAGCAGGTATCGCCCGGTCGGGAAGATCAGCAGCAGCACCAGCACCACCGCCGCCGCGATGCCCAGCGTCAGGCCGATTCGTCGCCCCCATCCCTGCGCCGGCGGCTGTGCCGCCGGCGCGTCCTCCATCGCTCCCGGTTCGGCGGCGTCGCTCAGGGCAGGCGGAAGATCGCGAGCTGCGGCAGCAGCGACGCGGGGAGCGCGCTGCCGTCAGCAGCCCTCATGTCCAGCGTCGTCCCGGCGCAGCCGGTGCTTCCGCCGGTGAGGAAGTACGTCGACGTCCCCTGCAGCATCGGCTGCGTCGACGACCCGGTGCAGCCGAGCTGCGTCGTCGCGATCGGGTTCGGGCGCGTCGGGAACAACCGGCTGAAGATCAGTCGAGTGTTCCGCGACGTGAAGCGGTACCGCACCGGCACCGACGTCCGCGGCACTCCGTTGATGCTGTCGGTGTACGTCGCGATCCCGAAATCCCCGAACAACGCCTGGAACGGCTCGCCGGCGGCGGTGGCGACGTTGTCGGTGCCCCGCTTCGATGTCTCCACCAGCTGCTTGAAGATCGCGTCGCCCTTGTGGTCGCCGAGCCAGCGCAGGAAGAGCCAGGCCGCCCCCCGCTCCTCGAGCGTGCCTAACGCGGCGAAGGTCGTCACCGACTGGTGCCGCGGCGCCAGCAGGTAGGAGTACGCGTTCCGGATGTCCTCGTTGATGAACCCCTGCGACGAGTCCGGGAACAGCTGCGTCGGGAACGTCCGTCCCGACGGCGGCGGGTACTTCGCCTCGTAGTACCTGGAGCCCAGCTCCTCGGCGATGTGGCTCAGCCCCTCGTTCAACCACGTCGCTTCCGGCTGTCCGTTCCGCAGCAGCACATGCTGGTTGTACGAGATCATGTGCTGGAACTCGTGCAGGAACGTCGACGGCGTCCGCATCCCGACCTGCGCCTTCGTGTGCGTGCAGCTGAACTGCGCCGACGAGTCAGGGGCCACCGAGTAGAAGACCTCCCCCCGATTCGACCCCGTGCCGTTCGTCAGGTCGTACCCGAAGAAGTAGCCGGCCACGTATGCTCCGCTCGAGCTGCATTCCGCCTTCGTCGTCAGCTGGTTGATCCGCTGCGACAGCAGCACGATGATGTGGCCGTTCCCGTCGACGTCAGAGGGGAAGCCGAATGCCGCCGTGTCGATCGAGTAGAGGACGTCGTCGAAGAGTGCACCGAACCGCGCGTATTCGTCAGCGGTGAAGCTCGACGGAACCCCCGTGTCCTCGTAGAGGTAGACCCGCGCGCCAGTGTACTTGAGCCGCGCTTTGGTCTGCACGAAGCAGTTGGTCGTCAGGTTGCCGAGCACGTAGAAGTCGCGCACCGAATCCGGCGCCGCGGCCGCCGACCGCAGCGGTCCGGGCGCGATCCGTTCGTCGAGCGGCAACGTCGCCTCGATGCGCCGCAGTCGGAGGTCGAATGCGCTCTGCGGCGTCGGTGCCCTCTCCGACTCGGCCAGGAACGACGGCGCCACCGCCAGCGCTCCGCCGCCGACCGTTAGGCGGAACGGCGTCGAATCGGGCGTCGCCGATTCGACCGGATACTGCGGGACCACCAGGTAGCGCGCGTCGGCGTCGGTCAGCTGCGCGCTCGGTCCCGGGAAGCTCACCACCGCCCCGGCCAGTGGCGCGATCGACAGTGCTGCCGCGCCGGTCGCGCGTTGCGCGTACCTCGGCGCACCAGCCAGTGCAGCCGGTGAGGCGCCATCGACGACGGGCGCGCCCTCGCTGAATGAGCCGATGATCGGGGTTGCACCGCATTTCGTGAGCGAGCCGCTCGGCCCCGCCACGCGTTCGGACGAACACGCGGCGATCCCGAACGCCGCCACGACGCCGATAACCACGTGGTTGCGACTGATGCTCATCTGGCTCCGCCGAAGACGAATCACCGACGTACCGCCGTCCGGCGGAAACGTTCCGGGCGGAACTATAGTGCGCCGCCCCGCGGAACGGCCAGCCCCGCCCCGGGCGCCGGCGCTGCTCGAGCGCTATAACACTAACGGCAACAATGGCTTAGGGTCGGGTACGATTGCTTTGCTTCTCCCCCCTCGCCTAGCTATTATCCCTGAATGTCCTTCGTCCACCTCCACTGCCATTCGGAGTACTCCCTCCTCGACGGCGCCAACCGGATCGACAGCCTGATCGCACGCGCGCTCGAGCTCGAGCAGCCCGCGCTTGCGATCACCGACCACGGCAACATGCACGCGGCGTGGGAGTTCCAGGAGAAGGCGCGCAAGGCGAAGCTGCGCCCCATCCTCGGCATGGAAGCGTACGTTGCGCCCGGCGACCGGCGGGTGAAGGCGCGCCCCGCCCCGGGGATGAAGCCGTACTACCATCTCGTCCTCCTCGCCCAGAACGCGATCGGCTATCGCAACCTCGTCAAGCTCTCCTCGCTCGCCTACACCGAGGGGTTTTACGTCAAGCCGCGCGTCGACCGCGAGCTCCTCGCCAGGTACTCCGAGGGAATCGTCGTCACCTCCGCGTGCCTTGCCGGCGAAGTTGCCCAGCACCTGATGGCCAACGAGGTCGACAAGGCGAAGGAAGCCGCGGCCTGGTATGCGGAGCTGTTCAAGGGACGCTACTACCTCGAGGTGCAGGCCCACGACTCCGAGGGGCAGGCTGGGCTCAACGAAAAGATCTTCCGCCTCGCCGACGAAGTCGGCCTCCCCGTCGTCGCCACCAACGACGCGCACTTCCTGAAGGCCACTGACCACGACGCGCACGACGTGCTGCTCTGCATCGGCCTCGGCAAGGATCGGAGCGACGATGACCGGATGCATTACGACAAGGGCCTCTACTTCAAGAGCGCCCCGGAGATCGCCGCACGCTTCCCCGGTCGCGCCGATGTCCTCGAGAACACGCTCGCCATCGCCGAAGACGTCAGCGTCGAGTTCGGGAAGAAGTATCACGTCCCCTCCTTCCCCCTCCCGGCGGGAGTCTCTTCCGAGAACGACCTCCTCGTCCGCCTCGCCACCGAGGGCGCGACCGAGCGTTATGGTGATCCGCTGCCGGCCGAGGTCGCAGACCGCCTGAAGTACGAGCTCGACGTCATCCTCAAGACGGGATACGCCGGCTACTTCCTCATCGTCTACGACTTCATCAAGGCCGCGCGCGATCGAGGAATTCCCGTCGGGCCTGGCCGCGGCTCGGCGGCGGGCTCGCTCGTCGCCTACGCGCTCAGGATCACCAACGTCTGTCCGCTCAAGTTCGACCTCCTCTTCGAGCGCTTCCTCAACCCTGAGCGCGTGTCGATGCCCGACATCGACGTCGACTTCTGCTTCGAGCGCCGCGGCGAGGTGATCGAGTACGTCCGGCAGAAGTACGGCCGGGAATCCGTCGGGCAGATCGTCACCTTCGGCACGATGAAGTCGCGAGCCGCGATCAAGGACGTCGGCCGAACGTTAGGCTTCACTCCTGCCGAAACCGACGCGCTGGCCAAGCTGATCCCCAACGCGCCGAACTTCAGCCTGACGGTGGCCGAGGCGATCGAGCAGATCCCCGATGTCGCGAAACTGTACAAGGGCGACGAGCGCTACCACCAGCTCCTCGACTACGCCAAGGCGCTCGAGGGGCTCTCGCGCCACACCGGCGTCCACGCCGCCGGCGTGGTCATCGCCCCCGGTCCGCTCGACGACTACGTCCCGACCTGCACCCAGTCGTCGAAGGGCGCCGGCGCCGGCGACGACGAGAACGTCGTCGTCACCCAGTACGACATGAACGCGCTCGAGAAGGCCGGGATGCTCAAGATGGACTTCCTCGGCCTCACGACGCTCACCATCCTCAGCGACGCCCTCGCGTCGATCGAGCGGCGGACGGGCAAGAAGATCGACCTCGACGCGCTCCCGCTCGACGACGAAACGACCTACAAGATGCTCCGCGCCGGTCGCACCGCCGGCGTCTTCCAGTTCGAGTCTCCGCTCGCGACCGACGTGCTTCGCCGCATGCGCTGCGACCGCTTCGACGATCTCGTCGCGTCGAACGCGCTGCTTCGCCCAGGGCCGCTCGACACCGGCATGCATCTGGTCTACATCAACCGCAAGCGCGGCGAGGAGCCGGTGCGGTACGCCCTCCCCGAGCTCGAGGCAATCCTCAGCTCGACGTACGGCGTCATCACCTATCAGGAGCAGGTGATGCGCATCGCGCAGACGCTCGCCGGTGTCTCGCTCGCCGAAGCCGACGTGCTGCGCAAGGCGGTGGGAAAGAAGGATGCGGAGCTCATCCGGCAGGAGCTGGGCAAGTTCATCGAGAAAGCCGTTGCGCGCGGCCACGCGGCGAAGGTCATCGAGGAGCTTGCCGGACAGATCGAGACGTTCGGCCGCTACGGCTTCAACAAGTCGCACTCGGTCGCCTACTCGATCATCTCGTATCACACGGCCTGGCTAAAGGCGCACTATCCGGCCGACTTCATGGCCGCGCTCCTCTCGGCGTGCATCGGCGACACCGACAGCGTCGTGAAGTACATCAACGAAGCGCGCGAGCTCGGCCTCGAGATCCTCCCGCCCGACGTCAACGAGTCGGGCTACAAGTTCACCGTCATCAGCGACAAGCAGGTCCGCTTCGGACTCGGCGCAATCCGCAACGTCGGGCGTACCGCGATCGATTCGATTCTCGCCGCCCGCAAGGAGTCGCCGATCACGTCGCTCACCGAGCTCTGTGAGCGCGTCGATCTTCGCATGTGCAACAAGCGCGTGCTCGAGGCGCTCATCGGTGCCGGCGCGCTCGACAACCTCGGCGGCCATCGCGCGCAGTATGCGAAGGCGCTCGACGATGCCATCGCCGAAGCAGCGCTCAAGCAGGAGGAAAAGGCGAGCGGCCAGGTCTCGCTGTTCGGCGACCCATCGTCGAATGGCGGCACCAGCTCGCGCGGCACGAAGCACGAGCTGCCGGTCGCGTCGCCATGGCCCGAGTCCGAGCGCCTCCAGAAGGAGAAGGAGATCCTTGGCTTCTACATCTCCGGTCACCCGCTCGAGCCGTATCGTACGGAATGCGAGCTCTTCGCCAGCCACACCGTCGCGCAGCTCGGCACCTGGACGGGGGATCCGATCACCCTCGGTGTCGTCATCACGGCGGTGAAGAAGCAGATCTCGAAGAAGTCCGGGGCCGAGTTCGCGCGGTTGACAGTTGAGGATTTTTCGGGATCTTCCGAAGTGCTCGTCTTCCCCGAGGCCTGGGCGAACCTTTCGCACCAGATCCGGGTCGATGTGCCGGTACTCCTCAAGGGTGGGTATTCGAAGCGGGACCAGGGCGGCGAGAGCCCGACGTTCATCGTCGAGACGGTGACGCCGCTCGCCGCTGTTCAGCATAGCGGGCAGGTCGCGATCGCGATCCAGCTCGCGCTCGGCGCGAAGATCGCGCCCGAGATCATGGAAGACGTGCGCTCCGTCGTCGAGGCGCACCCGGGACCCTCCGCGCTCGAGCTGCACTGGAGCGACGGCAACGGGTCACGGGCGCGGCTGCGCTCACGCTCGTTGAAGCTGTCGGCGACCAACGCCGCGCTCACCGAGCTTCGCGCGGTCCTCGGCTCGGAGCGCGTCAAACTCGTACGCGGCGGCTGAATGCCTAACGGTAGCAGCGACCGACAGGGAGCGTTCTGACGATGGCCAGTGCCCCGGTAATGGAGTTCGAGAAGCCGATCGCCGAGCTCGAGAAACAGATCGATGAGCTGAAGCGGCTCGCCGACGGCCAGCGGCTCGACGTCAGCGACGAGATCACCCCGCTCGAGAAGAAGCTTTCCAACCTGCGCGAGGAGATCTACCGCAATCTCAGCCCGCTCCAGCGCGTGCAGGTGGCGCGCAACAACAAGCGTCCGTTCACCCTCGACTACATCAAGCTCGCCTTCACCGACTGGATCGAGCTGCATGGCGATCGCGCCTTCCGGGAGGACGCCGCCATCGTCGGTGGCTGGGCGCGCCTCGACGGCGAGACCGTCATGGTCATCGGCCACCAGCGCGGCCGTGACACCAAGGAGAACCTCAAGCGCAACTTCGGGATGCCGCATCCCGAGGGCTATCGCAAGGCGCTTCGCCTGATGAAGCTCGCCGAGAAGTTCCACGTGCCGGTGCTGACCTTCATCGACACGCCCGGTGCGTGGGCCGGACTCGGCGCCGAGGAGCGCGGGCAGAGCGAGGCGATCGC
>Ga0070658_10005212_pt1 | contig 10574 bp, 4 predicted proteins | sample KBSC13metaG_FD_64664 | JGI IMG/M metagenome (GOLD analysis project Ga0070658, IMG submission 64664) | Corn rhizosphere microbial communities from Kellogg Biological Station, Michigan, USA - KBS C1-3 metaG | ecosystem: Host-associated > Plants > Roots > Rhizosphere > Soil ... | reverse complement strand
CGCAGACTCCCGACGGCTTCATCTGGCTGGCGACTCACGCAGGTCTTGCTCGCTTCGACGGAAGCACTTTCCAGGTTTTTGACAAACAAAATACGCCCGGCTTCTCGTCGAATGAGATCAGCACGGTTGCGGTGCACGACGGCAAGCTGTGGGTGGGCACTGACCGTGACGGGTTCGGACCGTTCGTCGACGGGAAGTTCAACTCTATCTGGCCGTCCGTAAAGCATTGGTGTCAGCCGACACAGATGCTGCCGGATGTAGACGGTTCCCTCGTCGTCTCGGTTCACGAAGGGGAAGTCAATAAGCCGAGCATGTACGTGGTCCGGGGCGAAAACCAAACGGCCCTTCCGGTTTTGGACCTTGTTATGGGTTTGACGGAGGCACCCACCACACATGCTGGTACGTCTGCCGGCTGGCTGTGCGCTACGATGGGGGGAGGAATCAATCTCGTTACGCCGGATGGCAAGAGATCGCCGTATATTTTCGGTGGGCTACTTCCCTCGACTCTGTTGACCTGTATCACACGCGGCAACGACGGGTCGGTGTGGTGCGGAACGGACCACGACGGTGTCATCAAGATAGACACCCATCGCAAAGTGACGTCGTATCGAACACGTGATGGGCTGCCTTCCGACCAGATCTTGTGTCTCTACAAAGACCACGAAGGCAGGATCTGGGTGGGGACCAATAATGGGGTGGCCACCTTCGACGGCGGTAGGTTTACGGTGTTCGGCAAGACGGACGGCCTCTACGCTTCCGACGTTCACGCCATTTATGAGGATAATGAGGGGAGCCTTTGGGTAGCGACGGGAAGCGGCCTCAACCGGTTCGCATCGACGCCTCTGGCACCCTACACGCTCACCCAGGGAACGATCGTCACCTCGATCAACTCAGTCGGCTTCGATTCCCGAGATGTCCTCTGGTGCGCTACCGATCGTGGACTGTGGCAAGCGGCTCCCGGGGCGCCGCGGTCACTCGGCGAGGCCGTCGGAGTACCGACCGGATGCGTGCAGTGTGTTTGCCCCGCGGCGGACGGCACCATTTGGATGTGGACCCGGGACAGTTTGGGCGGTTCGGTGGCGCATCACCTCAAGCCGCCAGTCACACCCGGCGGTCGCTTCACGCCGGTACTGCCGGATCCCGCCACCTCATTCCCGCACATGCATATCAATCTTGCGCTTTCGGACAGCCGCGGCATTACCGTCCTTGGGTACGGTCAGTTGTACCGAATCGAGGGGAGCCGTCTGGTATCGTCGACCCACATCGGCACGGATTTCGAGTTCGCGTTCGAACGGGACCCGTCCGGCACGCTCTGGGTGGGATCGACACAAGGGCTATTCCAAGTCAAAGATAGCGCGGTTCAGGCCATGAATGAAGGGTTGCCGCCGGGCACGAAGGTTCTGGGCATTGAAGCGTCGCACTCAGACCACCTGTGGCTAGCGACGGACAAAGGGCTTGCACGGTTTTGCAATGGCCGATCGACGTTCGTCGGCGCAAACTCCGGGCTGCCGTCGACAAACCTTTTCGAAGCTGTCCAAGACGACACCGGTAATCTCTGGGTCGGCGGTATCGACGGCATCTTCAGCCTGCGGATCGCCGACTTCGACAGGTATGTCCGGCATGTGATCTCCACAATTCCATGTCGCACCTTCACCGCGCTCGATGGGATACGATCGGCACCGATCCAGCACCGTGCGCTCAGGGCCTCAGATGGACGCTTGTGGTTTGTGGGCGATCGTGGGTTGACCGTGATCGATCCAAAGCGTCTCGATCGCAACGAAGTTCGGCCCCCCGTGTGTATCGAAGCGGCCACGGTCGACCATACGAAGCTTGCGGTCAATGGGGTCACCAACGTTCCGCCGGGCTCGGGAAGCCTCCATATCTCTTACGCAGGCCTTTCCTTTGCCGCTCCAGAGCAGGTTCGATTCCGCTACTGCCTTGAGGGCTTCGACACGGGATGGACGATGGTGACGGGCAAGCGGTCTGTCGACTATACGAACTTGCCACCGGGGACGTATCGGTTTGTGGTGATTGCGTCGAATAATGACCACGTGTGGAACGCGACGGGAGCAAGCGTCGTGTTTCGGATCGAGCCACACTACTACCAGACGGTATGGTTCAAGGGCCTCTGCGGATTCGCCGTCATCGCGCTCTTTGTCATCGCGTACGTTTCGAGGGTACGCCTGATGACGCGCCGCAATCGGCAACTTGAATGTCAGGTGGCCGACCGAACCGACGAGCTGCGCCGGTCGTTCGACCAGCTTCAAGACGCGCAGGCGGAGCTGACGGCAAGGAATGTCGATCTGGAGATGGCGAAGGACTTGCTGGAGATGCGTGTCAGTGAGCGCACGCAGGAGCTCGCCGAAGCCTACGACCGCACCATCGAGGGCTGGTCGCGGGTGCTCGACCTGCGCGACAAGGAGACCGAGGGACACAGTCAACGCGTGACTGAGATGACGGTCCGCCTGGCCCGCGCCATCGGGATGTCGGAAGAGGAGATCACCGTCATCCGGCGCGGCGCGCTGCTGCATGACATTGGGAAGGTCGGCATTCCCGATCGCATCCTCCTCAAGGCCGGCCCGCTCGACGATGAGGAATGGGTGATCATGAAGATGCACCCGGTGTACGCCTTCGATATCCTGGCGGAGATACGGTTCCTACGCTCGTCGATCGACATCCCGTGGTGTCACCATGAGAAGTGGGACGGCACCGGCTACCCACGTGGGATCAAAGGCGAGGAGATCCCGCTGGCGGCTCGGCTGTTCAGCATTGTTGACGTGTGGGACGCGCTGCATTCCGATCGCCCCTACCGCAAGGCCTGGCCCGACGCCAAGATCTACGACTATCTGCAGAGCCTTCGCGGCACGCACTTCGACCCCGAAATTGTCGATCTCTTCTTCCGCGTGATGGCGTCGGAAGAGCGCGCGGCGGCGTGACCCTGACCCCCTACCCCCTCTCCCATCGGAATGGGCGAGGGGCTTATGGAGGAGGCGCTTGATGGGTGGGACCGCCTGTACCGGAAGGACCACGGGTATAAAACCCGAGGCTAAATGACGCTTCGCGCAGATGGCGAGGCCGACGTCGGAACCCTCACCCCCTACCCCCTCTCCCATCGGAATGGGCGAGGGGCTTGTGGAGGAGGCGCTTGATGGGGTAACTGCCCGAACCGGAAGATCCACGGGTATAAAACCCGAGGCTAAATGACGCTTCGCGCCGTTATGTCGATCCTTAGCTAATTACGTGACAACCGGGTGAGGCCGACGTCGCGGCCCCTCACCCCCTACCCCCACTCCCATCGGAATGGGCGACGGGCTGGTGGAGTCGTCGCTTGATGGGGGACCGCCCGTACCGGAAGGACCACGGGTATAAAACCCGAGGCTAAATGACGCTTCGCGCCGTTATGTCGGTCCTTAGCTAATTACGTGACAACCGGGTAAGGCCGACGTCGCGGCCCCTCACCCCCTACCCTCACTCCCATCGGAATGGGGGCGAGGGGCTGGTGGAGTCGTCGCTTGATGGGGGGACCGCCCGTACCGGAAGGACCACGGGTATAAAACCCGAGGCTAAATGACGCTTCGCGCCGTTATGTCGGTCCTTAGCTTATCCCAGTGCAAACGCCCAGGCGAGGGTCGGCCTTCGGGTCCTCGCTCCACTCGGATCGCTGCGCGACGACCCGTACATTGCCGACAAATGGTTAAGTTGTGGGGATCTGAGCTTTCCCGGCAAACTAAGCCAGAGATAGGACATGCCTGCCCAGAGCCGCGAGGCATGGCACCAGGATCCGATTTGCCCAGACCCTTCGCAATCAGCAATATTGGTCAACTTTATTGACCGCCTCCTCTGATACAATCTCTTCGTGGATGAAAAACAGGACGATAAGCAAGCGGCCTATCAAGTGCGTCGCGCCGAGATGATGCGGCTTGTCGAGCGGCGGCTACAGAGGGAGTCGGCGGCTTCGTCGATGGCGAACGACGCGTGCGTGAGCCGTTTCCATTTCCAGCGTATCTTCCGTGACGTGATGGGGGAGACGCCCGGGGAATTGGAGCGTCGGCTTCGACTTGAGCGTGCCGCTCACGCGTTACGCACAACGAAGGGCGACGTGATGACGATCGCTCTCGACGCCGGCTATGCCAGCATTGAGGGCTTCTCACGCGCATTTCGACGTGCCTATGGTCAGTCGCCTCGTCAGTTCCGCAAGCTTCGAAGCGGCTCGGTCGACCTGGTCGGCGCGAGCCACGTGCACTTCGACGCACGGACATCCACGCTACGCAAAACCCACACAGGAGGAAAAGGAATGGATCTCATCGATCGCATGCTGGATAACGACTACCGATCCAAGCGTGCTCTGCTGGAATCGGCGCTTAAGCTGACCGACGAACAGCTCGACGCGCCCTTGTTAATGCTGCTGCGAATCGAACCCTGGCTTGAGCCCGACAACTCGCTTCGCCAGGTCCTTGGCCGGTTGACGGACATGATTTGGGCGGCCGAGATGCTTAAGACGGTCGGCTGGCCGCACACCGGCGAAGGCTGGATTGAGAACGGACAGGCGACGAAAGCGACTGTCGTCGAGCATATGATCCGCCAACTCGACGGGTACTACCGCGACTATGCGCCGTTCGTCAAGCACGTCAAGGAAAATGACCTCTGGGAGACCACGTGGATCGATGCCGGATGCGAACCCGCGGAGACGTTCACGTACGCGACCGTGATCGAGTACAGTTTGGAGCGCAGCATCCATCGACGATTCGTGTGCCAGGGTCTGCTTGAGCAGGCGGCATTGACCAGTCGCTAGCGACGAATGCGAACACGACCGGCCGGCGTGTTCGTCAACTCGCCGGATTACAGTCCATGGGAGGGACGATGCTGACTCTTTCCCGGAGGAACTCTCGACGTCGCATTCGATATTTAGCACGACTTCGAAGGCCGTCCGTCTATAATGACTGTATGTCTGACAACCGTGTCATTCGCGCAATCCTCCCCGTAAGCTTCGTCGCACTGACCTGTTTGCTCATGACTTCCTGCGCCTCAGATCACGACGCAGGCAAGCTGCGGGTAACTGTGCTCGACGTGGGCCAGGGCGATAGCATCCTGGTCGAGACCCCAGATCACAGAACGATGCTGATCGACGGGGGCGGGTCGAACGATGAGACGGCTGTGGATCCGTCGGATGTCGGTCGGAAGACGGTGATCCCCTATCTTCGGTACCGCGGGATCGGCAAGATCGACGTAGTTGGTACAGTATCCTCGAAGAATAGCCCAGACTTAAACGCGATTGTCGCACCTCCAGGAACACATTCAACCCGGTCAATAATCGTCCCGACCATATCTCGTTTCTCTTCACCTGTAACGGTTTCGCTCATCAGAGCCAACCGGACATCCTTGAGGACTTGTACTTCGGAGGTTACTGCCTTGGAAGGCGATGGCCCTGTCCGCTGTTTCTCTAACTGGTCTAGTTGAGATTGCCGGTCGAGAAGCTTCTGGCGCTCGGAGCTAATCGACTCGAATACAGCAGCATACGCATTGGCTGAAGCGCCCGCCTTGATCCCAGCAATCTGCGCGGCGACAATCACCTGCTCATCTTGCGAAAGCTGTTTGAGACGGTTCTCGATGTCCTCGCGCTCGCCTTCCACCACGGTTCGATCCACTGCTGCATTATTGATCTCAGTATAAGCGGCCATTGCCTCGACCAATACCTCCGGCCTCTCACATGCATCGAGTATTGCGGCCAATACGGCAGCTTCTATCTCATGCACCTTGTAGGCGGTGGGAACGCACACGTTTAGCCCTATGTGCTGCTTTTGTTCGCGGTGCCGCAGACACCGGTAGGTCGGTCTCCGGTCAGGATGCGTCGTTCTATACATCGCACCACCGCACTTGTAGCAGAAGACCCGGCCGGAAAGCATATGCGCTCGCTTAGGATTGCCTCCGAACCGCGACTGGTTGATCTTTAGGTTAGCTTGCGCCCTGTCGAACGTGTCCTTATCGACCAGAGCGGGAGCCGGAATAGTGATCCACTCGTCCTCCGGGAGCCGCTCGATCCGGTAGGGAGTCGTATAGGGGCGCCCAGTTCGAGGGTGTCGTTCCATGAGACGGTTCTCGTCGGTTCGGCAGGACCGTTGGCCAAAGGCGGCTTGGCCCAGGTACGTCTTGTTCTGCAAGATATGCGAGATCGTCGTCCGGGTCCAGTACTGGGCGTTTCGCCGAGTTGGGATGCCGCGTTCGGTGAGGGATCGGCCGATACTTGCCAGGGTGCCGCGACCAGCTGCGTACTCAGCGAAGATCCATTTGACCACCTCAGCCTCGGCCGGAATGACCACGTATTTGCCGAGCTGGTCCAGCGGGTGATCGCCGCGCAGGACGTCGGCCTTCGTCGGGATGGCGTAGCCGTAAGGCGACATCGATCGACTGCTCTGTATTCCATTGATGGCTCTCTGGCGTTTGCCGCGTCTGCTTCTGTCGCGAAACACCTTGCGTTCGTACGCCTTAAAACCACCTTGGATGGTGAAGTTGAGGTCTCCCTCGGGCGTGTCATCGAAGTCCATGTCGCAAAACACTATGCGGCCACCAGCATTTCGAATCTCACGCCGAATACGGTGCTGATGCTCTTCGTCCCTACTGTAGCGGTCGAAGGTCGAGCAGATGAGCGTATCGGCTCGCCCTTCGCGGATGTCCGCAAGCGCTCGCTGCATCCCTCCCCGATGCAGAAGGAAAGCGCCGCTAACACCGGCGTCCTCGTATTCTGCGACGGTCGGCAGAGACAGAGCCGCCGCTTTCATCCGGCATAGTTCCAACTGGCTCTCCAGACTTGTTCCGTGCTTGGCCTGCTCGTCGCTTGAGACGCGGGTGACGATAACCGCTCCCCGTGTCCGATTCTGATTGTTCAACCCTTCTCTCCTTAGTGTCATTGTCCATCGTGCCGACGCTTGCCGAGTCCCTACACTCGTTGAGCTTCGAAGTCCCCGTTCGCCTGCGACTAGCGCGGGGCGAACCGCGACGCATATCCGCACCCACTTCTGCTTCCGCAGATCGGGCACGATCTGCGTACCTGCGCACCAGGCTGAAGAATGTGCGCCACGAAACTTGAGCCTCCGATAGCATTTCCTCGGCTACTTCACCGGCATCTGCGTACTGAGCGTTTTCAACGTTCGTCGCGGTGACCGGATCGCTCCTTGCGGCGCGATCCTTGGACTCGTATTTCCTTGCCACTTTATACGTCCCTTCCTCTGCTGGCAGCGATCACGGCGATGGCGTCCGGAGTATAGCACACCGCCTTTCAGACCATCGGCCCAGCCGCATAACCTATGCAATGCAATCTACGTCATGCCACATGCACCGAACTGCCGACCTTCAGGACCGATGGCGGCAGTAGCGGCTCAGTTGGTCCTTCGACTGATGGACGAACCCAGGCCGGAGCGCTGAGATCGAAGTCAGACAGGTCAGAAAGATTGGCAATCCAGACCTTATCAAGGAGTTCAGCCGGGGCATGTTCAGAGATGAGTGACCGTAGTCGGTCCCGGCGTACGATGCTCTCCGTCACTACCACCAGACGGGCGTGTTTGAGCCCCGTTGCCTGAGAAACCAACCCCTGGGTGAAGGCGTGCGTGTAGCGTTCGATCTTATCCACCCAGGGGGCTGTCCGCTCGGTGCCACGGTCCGCCTCGATCAGGCAGGCTAGAGAACGGTGCTCAGGCAGGCTGAGTACCGCGATGGCATCCGGGCGAAGCGCGCGGCGCGGCGACGCCGACAACGCAATGGCAGCCGGATCGCCTTCCCGCCAGTGCGACAGCGTACTTCCGGCATGGGTCGCAGACACGGCAAACCATATCCGTATCGAGGTGACCAAGAGCCGGTGCCGAAGCCCCACGCCGCTTACGGCGGTGAAGTCCGGTATCGGCAGCTCTCTGACAAGAAGTTCCTCCCGCACCAGCCGTCGCATGCCGGCCTTGGTCATGACGGCGATATTGGGGGCGGCTCCAAACGCCAATGAATGATCCCGAGCGCCATAGGGGGCAAGGGCCGCGCGGGGAACCGCAATCACCCTGACCATGCCGAGGTCCAAGAGCTTGCGCATTTCGCGCTGTAAGGTCTTTGGCTCGAGACCGGACAGAGCAATCTGTTGCGGCGTGGTCGACACGCCGAGCGTTGCTACCATCCGCGCCAGCCGTAGCGTGCGCGGCGTCGGCACCACCGGAGCGTTGGCTTTATCTCGCTCGTAGCGGGACCGCCGTACTCGTTTACGCGATACTTCCATCATCGAATACCTCCCTACTCTCCCCATGATCTGTCCTCTTTCCACGCTTGCCGATGGGCCCTGGCGAAGCGGCGCTACTGCCGATAGCAGCCATGCGCCGATCGACCATCGCCAAGGTCTCTTCTTCCGTCATGCCGTTGGCCCTCAGCGAGCGCTCGATGTAGGCCGTCGCCGCTGGTCCCATCGGCTCGTCGGGAACATCGACCACCCGAATGACACCCGGCTCCATTCCCTCGACCCTAATCAGCGCATGTTGCGGTTGAAGACCCATGAGCACCTGTTCCCACGAGCCGTCAGCTGTTTGTTTTATTGAGCGATCTTCCCTGACTTTCGGGCGGGGAAAGCGCACCACGAGGCTAGCCGGAGACGGGCCGTAGATGTAGAAGTCCGTATCTGGTAGTCCGGCCACATACCGCCGAAGCTCCACCGGCTTTTCATCCAGCGGGTCACACACGTAGAGCCGGGGAATACCAGCCTCAGTAGCGATAGTGTATGCAGCATCGACGCCCGCAGCACCCCGCCACTGCAGCGCGTTGCGGCTTGCAAACGCCTCCTTGGTGAACATCAATGTCCGGCCGTTGTGGTCTTCCAGGTTGTGCCACCAGGTTGCGGTGGGCGGCTCAGACCCTGCAGGAGCACGCTCGCTGGATACAACCAAGCGCGAAGGTGGCGGTTCCGGCTTCGGTGGCAGTGAAGCCGCGGCGGCCCGCGCATCGGCACGACCTAATCGAAAAAACACTTGAATTGCTGGCTGACTTACTACCGCTGCACCGAACTCATCCGACAGTTGCTCCAGAAATTGGGTAGCAATAAGCAGACAGACACCCTGTCCTCTCGCCATAGCCAATATGCGCGTCAGTGTCGCAGACATTGACCGTTCCGCTGCGGCTGCTTCGTCGACGACTAGCACCACCGGTTGGCGGCCAGGGCCATCCTGTAGCATCGCCGTCCGCAGGACCATTGACGCCGTCAATCCACCGATAAGTCGGGCGCCCTGGCGACCAAGCATTGCTTCATCAGCGTGAACAAGCAAGACCCGCTGTTCGCGCCACATCGCAGCAAGGTCAATATCGTTCTTCTCTGCGCACAGCATCTGTACAATGAATGGAACCCTTAAGAGTTCCGACATCCGCGTCACCGCTGGAGCTATCGCCGTCGCGCGTTCCCCGCGTCCCCAACCAAGGAAACCGGCAAAGAATGCACACGCCTCCCGGTGAGCGAGCCTATCTGATCCGGATGCACCTGATGGAACGGGCAGCGACATAAGATGTTGGAGGTAGCCCTCATCTTGCAACGCGCGTGCAGCTTCCATTGGCGAGAGCCTATGTACGCCGACTAAGACAAAAACGGAGACCAGGATCATCTCAAGACGTGGGCCAGATGATCCAGCGGCACTTACCAGGTCGTCCGCCAGTTGCTTGGCGACCTGGACCACTGGCAGACCAGACAAGAAAGCGTTCCAACCCGGCCACGCCCGAAACCTGGGACTCGCGATCACCACGCGCTCTGCTGGAACGCCGGCCGCCATCGCCTGGCAGGCGGCCTCGTAGATAGCCGAGATTTTCGGTTCAAACCGTATTACCGACCAGCCGGCTAGCAGCAGTTCGCGGATAATTGCCGCCAACAACCTCGACTTCCCGCTGCCAATGCCGCCAACCGCAAGGAGGCTCCGCTTGAAGAGCCGCCGCTCAATACCGGCGAGCAAACGCCGGTCTTTACGGTTGAGCGAGCTCCTCTTGATCCCGAGTTCGCGCTCCAACCAACAACGGACGTAACCGCGAAGTAAATGTGGCAAGAGCGCCGGATCATCCGTTTTTAGCTCGACCTTAGAAGATGCTGCTTGATCCGCGTAGCGTCCAAGCACGATGAGTTCGTCCATGGGGTTCCTTCAAGGATGTGAGGCGCTGAACCGTCGGGCAAGCGCCGGTAGCGAGACGTCCAGCGAATGGCTGGAATGAGCTGGAGCGGTAAGCTAGTTGCGCGGTTTCTGGCGGTTCCCGATTTCACCGGCTGGAGATGGTAATCGGTGTCCTAATTCCGTCTTGAAAACGTCCAATTGGCTGGACGGCCCACTGGACAGTTCCAAGACGGAAACCGTGCCTCCGTATTGGTTAGGCGCCTTCTCTAGCCAGACGCATCAGGCGGGCGGCTTCCTGCTCGATCTCCGTCGCCGCATAGCCGCCGAAGCGTTGTTGTATGTCCGAGAGCCACCGCGCCCAGGCGTAGTCGGCGTCAACACCACGCAGACTGCCGAAATCGGCAACTGCCTTCGCGGCAACGGCATTAATGGCGGCGTCCGCGAGATAGCTCTGGATGCCCGCCT
>Ga0070658_10005211_pt1 | contig 10575 bp, 14 predicted proteins | sample KBSC13metaG_FD_64664 | JGI IMG/M metagenome (GOLD analysis project Ga0070658, IMG submission 64664) | Corn rhizosphere microbial communities from Kellogg Biological Station, Michigan, USA - KBS C1-3 metaG | ecosystem: Host-associated > Plants > Roots > Rhizosphere > Soil ... | reverse complement strand
TCGGGGCTATCTCAGCGGCCCGGTCGAGCGCGATTGCGGCAATAAGCAAGCCGCCTGCAAAGCTCAGGCGCACAATATGGTGGGGATCAAATTCTGAGCTTTGGTGTCGGTTTGAAAGCATGCTGCCCAGAATTGCTGGAACGCTCCATCCGATCACACGGGAGGGTCATCTGAAGGAGTCGCGAATGCGGTCGCAAGGCGTTCTGGGTCGCAGCATGCTGCTGATCTCAAGCGGCATGACGGGACTATGTGATACCGAGGCGCAAGCGCGCGTCGTGCATATACCGGGGATATGCATGCAGGTTACCGTGCCGAACGACCGGCGCGTCTGTGCCGACAGCAGCCTGGCTTTTCACTACATCCACGGTGTTTATTTCGACGTCGGGCGTGATCAACGCTGCAGGGATGACAGTCCGACAATCAACCGCATAGGACTCTGGCAGGAAACCAATACGGGGGACGAAACCCTGAACGACTATGCCAAGATCAATTGCGAAGGCGCAAAAGCGACGTCCATCGCACGGCGTGGTGCGCGCGTGGCAGGCCTGCGCTCCTTTTCCTGTGCGTATCCCCAAAAACCCTACGGAACGAGGCTCAACGTGGTGGGGTATGCCGGGAATTTTACAGGGCGGCGCGGCTATCCCGCGATCTTCTATCGCGCGTGGATGATCACGCAGCGCAGCCGGCTTCAACAAGACATGCCGAAGTTTGAGGCGTTCGTACGAAGCGCCAGGATCGATGATAGAAGCTGTTTCGCCAAGCTGCTCCGTTGATGAGCAAGCTGGATCCAGCGCGGAATAGGGTGGGGATCAAATTCCGAGCTGGGGCGCCAGCGAAGGCATGCGGACGGCGTCTGGAAGGGCGCCGCGGGCGCGACGGTGTGAGCGGACAGAAAGGGAAACCATGCGCAATCTTCGAGAGCCCGAAGACAGTGGGGCATCGCAGGACATCGGCAGAGCCTTGGGTGTTCCCATCCAGCAGTTAAGCCCAGCCGCGATTCCAGCGAGGCGCATGTTCGGCGGCGCCTCCATGCCTACAGCCACCGCGGTGCCGGCGAGCCATCCTCTGCTCAGTGCGCTAGGCAAGCTATGGGCCAGTCCGAACACTGTCTTGGGTTTGGCCGCGGCCGGAACGTCGTATCTTGCGGGCAAGATGGCCGGGACGAATCCCCAATTCCAACTGGGCAACAATGCGATCCAGTTGCTGAACTCGCCGCTCAACATCCATAATCGCGCATACACGCTGGGCAATGTCCAGGTTTACGGCGTGAACGATGGTCCCGATCGCTATGGCTATTCCTATACCGGTGCCAAGGTGAATACCGGACGCCATGAGGAAGGGCATACCTATCAGGCGCAACTGCTCGGGCCGCTTTATCTGCCAGCGGAAGCGATAGAGAGTTTAAGAGGCGACCGGAACCCGCTAGAAGTGGGCGCCGACAAATATGCGCTGGGGCAATCGTGGGCCGGATTCTGAAATTCGCTTTGCCTGGTCTTGCCGCGCTCGCGCTTTCCGGCTGCTGGCTCCCGCGACAATATAGCCGGGTCACCAACAACACGGGCCACGCGATCCAGCTGACTATCACGGTGAAGACACCGCCTTCGCCGATTTACGGACCGATGAATCCAGGCGAGAGCATGAACGTTGGCGACAAGCCCAAAGACATCATCGCGATCGTCTACACCTATGACGGCAAAAATTGTCGAATGGACCCAGCCCAGATCGTGGCCGCTGCGCACCCTGTGGCGGGCGGCTATCAAGAGATCGCGCTCAAAGCATGCGATCCAGACGTCCGCTGAGCGGTCGCCCTATCTGAATTGGATTCGCCGATGACCGACTGGGCCGGTTACCTCAGTTGGCGGCCGGCCTTCGCGGCAGCGATGGACAGAAGGCTCCATACCCTCGAATGGCTGGACGCACGTATCCTGGCCGGAAGCGCCTTATTCTGGTGCTGCGAAGGCGCTGCGGCGGTCACCGAAATCCGGACCTATCCGACGGGCGCCTACGAAGTGCATGGCCTTGTCGCGGCCGGCGACGTGATCGAGGTCCGCGACCGGATCGTTCCGCAAGTCGAAGCCTGGGGCCGTGCGATCGGCGCACTGGGGCTGGTGATAGAGAGCCGTCCGGGCTGGGCGCGCCTGCTGCGAAGTGCGGGCTTCGAGCCGCATCAGCTGGCCGTCCGCAAGCAATTCTGACTGGGCGCCGAGCGCCCTCCTCTCCTCGCAATTCCCTATCGGCGCCGGGCCCTGTCAGGCGAGCGGCGCCGCTTAACCGCAAAGGATGAAGATGATGGGACTTTCCTCGAGCAAGACCAAGACACAGAGCACCACGAGTTCAACCCCGCTCGACCAATATGCGCCCTATATCTCGCAGGGGTTAAGCACAGCGCAGGGCCTGCTCAACGACAATCAGGGTAATCTGAACCAGATGAGCCAAAGCGCCTATGGGCTGTACAACAACCTTGCCAATTCGATCACCAATGGCAGCGGCTTCGTTAACGGTGCGCAGAACGTGGCGGCCAACCTTTACAATGGCGGCGGCCCGGGTGCCGCGACATATCAGAACTTGCAGCAGGCAGGCGCGAACGATCCGTCGATCGGCACCTTGACGTCGTTGGCAGGGGCCAGCGGCAATCCCGCGCTCGGCTTGCTCCAGGGGATGACTGCGCAGGCCGCGAATCCCGACAGCGCGGACTATTATAAGAACGTCCTCTCCGGGAAATATCTGGATGCGGGCAATCCCTATCTGGGCGCCATGCTGCAACAATCCGACGATGCCGTGACCAAGGCCGCGAACCAGCGCTTTGCCGCGGCGGGCATGGGAGCCGGCCTGTCGACACCCTATATGGACCTGCTGAGCAAGAATCTGGCGAACAGCGAGGATAGTCTCCGCTACCAGGATTACGACAATCAGCTCAACCGCATGACGCAGGTCGGCGCCCAATCGGACGCAGGCTACAATGCGGCGCGGGACCGTTCGCTCAACGCTGCTACAGGTCTTGGCAATCTCTATAACCAGACGCAGCAACAGCAACTCGCAGCCGCACAAGCGCTGGGCGCCCAGACCAATGCCGACAACCAGACCGCACTTACGGCAGCGAACGGCAACGTTTCGAATATTCTGCAAGCGCTGGGGCTGACGGGCGGACTTACCGATGCCCAATATGCGGGCGTGGCACCGGCGATGAGCGCGCTGCAGGCGGCCGCTTCTATCCCCTATACCGGGGTCAACAATTATGCCAACCTGGTCAACGGGCTGACCGGAAAATATGGCGTTGAGAACAGCAGCGGTACATCGACCACGAGCGGTCTGCCCGCCTTCCTGAGCGCGTTGGGTAGCGCGGGCCAGGGCATTGGAAGCGCCGCTACCGGGCTTGGCCAGCTCGGGATTCGTATCTCCGACATTCGACTCAAGCAGGACATCCGCAAACTCGGCGCACTCGATGACGGCCTTGGCGTCTATGCCTATCGTTATCGGTGGGACGACGAACCGCAGATCGGGGTGATGGCGCAGGAAGTTGCGGCGATTCGTCCATGGGCATTGGGACCGGTCCAGGACGGCATCATGACCGTCGACTACCGCGCATTGTGATACAGCGGCCGGCGGTACGAGCTTCGTGAGACGAACCATCTGTCGCATGACTCACGCCGAATGACAGGAAAGACATTGATCGACCGCGAAGATCGCGGTTGCCCCGTTCTCTAAACGTAAGACCATCGGCCATCAGTCGGAGTCGAACATCCGACCCCGCGCTCGTTCAGGAAGACGTGCGCTCTCAAAGGGTAGTGCAGGTTAACCCTCCTATTTTCTGCATTTCGAAAGGAACCACCATGGCCAAATCCGCCGTGACGGATTGGGATGTCACGCCCGCAAACAATTCGGACATCGCCGGGATCAACATTGCCGAGGGTTGTCCCGCCAGCGGCATCAACGATGCGGTCCGCACTTTAATGGCGCAGGTCGCGAGCTGGCTGGCCGGCGCGAGCGCTCCCTTGCCCAAATCGGGTGGGGCCGTGACGGGCCCTGTCACCAACCTGGGCAACGGATCGAGCGTGATCGATGGCGGCGGGACAGCCCGCGCCATCGGCTATCGCACGATCCCGCTCACGGCAAAGAGTGCCAGCTATCAGATCGCGCTGGGTGACGTCGGCCAGGGGCTTTCGACCAGTGCCGGTATCGCCGTGCCGCCCAATGCGACCACCGCCTTTGCGGTGGGCGATACAATCGTCGTGTACAACAATAGCGGATCGAGCATCACGATCACGCAAGGAACGGGCGTGACGCTGCGGCTGGTGGGTAGCTCCACCACCGGCAACCGGACGCTCGGCGCCCGTGGCCTTTGTACCCTGCTCAAGATCGGGAGCGATGAATGGGTGGCAGCGGGTGGGGGCCTTTCATGAGTGGAATTGGGTGCGTGCTGGCATCGGCAAGCAGCCCGCCAGTCGGCGGTGGGGGAACGAGCGGGCCGCTGAGTTGCACTGTCGCCTTTTCCGGCGGGGCCGGGACGACCGCCGTGTCGGGCGCGAGCGGTTTTGTGCCAGGTCTTGTGCAGACCACGGACAGTGGCGGCACGCCGCCTTACGCCGTCCAGGTCTTTGCTTTCGAGAACGAGCCGAGTAGCAAGCTGGCCCTGGTCGATGGCCCCTCAGGGTCCACCAACATCACTTATACCGGATTCGTCCTGAACGAGATCGAAAGTGGCGCTGTCCGATACACGATCAAGGATAGCGCTGGCGGGACCGCAACGGCGCGATATCCAGCCAGCGGAACGCTCAGCATCATGCGAACTAGCTGAGCCGACAGACTAGATCGCCGAAGAGCCCACGCTTACTGATCGGCGAAACGCTCCGCCTCATGCGCGCAGGGCGCACAAATGCGGTCTTGTGCAGGCAGATAGACACCGCACCGTGAGCAGTGCGACGGATCGTGTGCCTTGTCGTAGAGCGACTGTGCCCAATTGCGCACCACGCTGGAAAAGCTTTCCGGCACCAGCGCCACAGCGGGCTCACTCGTACGCGACACGGACTTCATGGTTAATTCCTTCACGTCGCCAATATGCCCGCGCGCGAAGGCCAAAACCATTCATCGGAAGATAGTGACCGCCCTATCGGGCGATCAGGTTTGTGGGGGATTCAATGGCTCTGGTCGACATTTTCCCAGCCTGGGCGTCCCTATGCGGGGCGGCACTGGGCGGCGGGGGAATCGGCGCGGGAGTGCGCCCGATTCTGGATTATTGGAAAGGGCGACGGCGCCAGACCGACGAGGTCGCGATGGGGCTGGTGGAGAAATTGCAGGCGCGGATCGAGCGGCTGGAGGAAGCGCAAGAAGCCGAACGGCAATTGTGCGATGCCAAGCTTACGGTGCTTCGCCATGAGCTGAAGAACGTGCAGGGCAATTTCGATGCGCTGCTGCTCGCGATCGAGGTCGCGCCCGAAAAAGCGGCAGAGGTGGTCGCCAAGGTAAAAGCGCGGCGCCAAGCCGCCTGAACCCCAATCCAAAAATCGAAGGATCGAACCATGTGGACCTGGGACCAGTCCGCCGGGCTGCTGACGCGCGCCGGCAAGAGTTGGCGCGGCTACAGTGGTGCCGGACGCGGCAAGAACAATCCGGCGATGCAGGCGGCGGTGGGCACGGGCCCGATCCCGCAGGGCCGCTGGACCATCGCGGAACGGCACGACAGCCCGAACACCGGGCCGTGCACGCTGATGCTCTTGCCCGAACCCGGTACCGCCACCTTCGGCCGATCCGAATTTCGCATTCATGGCGACAACATCGCGCACCCCGGCACCGCCAGCCACGGCTGCATCGTCCTGCCACGCACGGTGCGCGATGCGATCTGGGCGAGCGGCGACCGCGCGCTGGAAGTGATCGCCTGATTTTCCGCCCGGCCGACGATCGGCGGGCCAAACCCCGAGGAGACTGAGATGACCGATACCAAGAATTGGTGGGAAAGCCGAACCGTGTGGGTGAACGTGGTCGCGACGTTGTTCGCCGTGCTCGGCACGTTCAAGCTGCTGCCGGCGAATATCGACCAGGACAGCGTGGTGACCGCGATCATGGGCGCGGTCGCGATCGCCAACGTCGTGCTGCGGCTGGTAACCAAGCACGCAATCACGTGAACGGCTGAGCGGACATGTTCGCCAAGCTGATGATCGGCGCCGCGGCCGTCCTGACCGCGGCGCTTTTCGCATATCTGGGGGATCGGCTGATCAATGCCTATGGCGAGGCGCGCTATCATAGCGGGCTGGCCGACGGGCAGTTGAAACAGATGCCGGGCATCCTCGCCGCCAACCTGCAGGCCGCGCAGGCGGGGCTAAATGCGCGCGACCGGGTGATCGCCGCAGACGGCGCGCGCGATGCGACGCTCGGCCGGTTGATCCCGCAGATCCTCTCCGCAGAAGACAAGGTGACGACTTATGCTGCGAGCGCTGCCGGCCGGGCTGTTTGCCTTGGTCCTGACCGGGTGCGGGGGATCGAAGCCGATCGCCTCACCCTCTTTCCTGCCGCCACCCCCGACCCCACCAGCGGCGACCCAGCCGGATTCGTGCCGGCCGACCCCGCTCCTTCCGCAGGCGGATCATAGCCTGAGCAGCGCCGATGCCGAACGCGCGATCCGCAACGGCGACATTGATCTGGCGCGCTGCCGGGCCGATCGTGATCGCTATCGCGCGGCCTGGCCTCAGGCAGGACTGAGCCCGGACAAGGCCGGGCCGACCGGCGCCTCCTCGCCGCGCGAGTAAGTGCCGACGAGAAGGCCAGTGGCAAGGATGCGATCCTCAAAGGCCGCAACCAATTCGTCGCGGCCGGGATTGGGGGCCATAAGCGGGACTTCGTTCAGCGCGAAAAGCTGGAAGACATAATCGTGACTGCCATGTCCGGTCGGTGGATCGGGTGGGAGCCAGCCCTCGGTATAAAGGCTGTTGCGGCCGACATCGCCGCCGGTCGTGCCTTTACCATCACCGACAATTGCGCCCTCGGCCAAGCCGCGAACGTCGGCAGGGATGTTCCACACAATCGCATGCACGAAGGGATGCGTGGCGGGCGCGTCCGGATCCTCGACGATCAAGGCGAAACAGGCGGTACCAGCGGGCGGATCGCGCCAGAGGAGCGGCGGGGAAATGCCCTCGCCATCGGCAGTGAAGCGTTCGGGAAGCCTCGCGCCATAAGCAAAAGCGGGGCTTTCGAGTTCGAGGCTCTCCGTTCCGATATTCAGATCGGGATTGACGATCACAAGGCGAGAATGACCCGCGCGCACCCCGCGGAGCATCGCCCCCAGCCATTGCGGAACATGTTCGAGCATCGGCCGCTCTCCTTGTCGTGGGTGAGCATAACGATTGCGGCGATGAGCTGCTCCGAACTTTTCCCGGACGCGAACTTTTGCCTAGATGGGGCGTGATTCAAGCTGACCGGACGATCGCGCGCGCATGAAACGCCGCCCCATCGCGACCGCCATGATGGTGATCGTCGGCCTACTGGTGCTGGCCGCTTTGTTCACGTGGGTGCTGCGTTTCCGGATCGCGGTCGGGATCATCGACCGCAAGCTGGCCGACGCGCATGTGCCCGCAGGCTATCGCCTGACCAAGATCGGGCCGTTCCATGAGCGGATGGAGGATGTGCGGATCGGCGATCCGGACCGGCCCGATCTGGCTGCGCGGCGGATCGACATCGAGTTCGGCTATGGTTGGAGCGGGCCTGCGGTGCGCGCGATCCGGGTCGATGGCGTGCGGTTGCGTGCGCGGCTCGATCCTAATGGCTTGAGCCTCGGTGCGATCGACCGCCTGATGCCCAAATCGACCGGCGGGCAGACGAGGTTGCCCGATCTGGAGATGAATCTGCGGAACGTGCAGCTCGCATTGGCGACACCCAACGGTACGATTGCGACGACGATCGAGGGCAGAGGGAATCCCCAACGCACCTTCCGCGGTAAAGCGCGAGTCGAGGCGGCGGCGCTGCGGCTGGCGTCGTGCGCGTTGACCGACGTTCAGGCGACCCTCGCGATCGCGGCACGTGACGGAAAACCGAAGGCGACAGGGCCGGTATGGGTCGCACGATCCGCCTGCCCCGGCCTGACCCTGGGCGCCGGCAGCGCGCAAATGGCACTCTCATCCGATAAGGTTTTCGAGCAGCTCAAACTGCAAGCGACCATCGACGGGTTTGGCGGGAGAGCGGGGCCGGCGCGCTTTGCCGGGGCCAGCGGGCTGATCGATGCGACTGGCCGGATCGGCAATCTCACCGCAACCGCGCGACTGACTATACGGTCCTTGGCACTGCCCGCCGCCGCGCGACGCGTGGCGCAGTCCGTGGCGATGTTGGCGAGCACACCAATTGGACCGACGGGAAGGCGCGCAGCGGATGCGGTGGCGCGGATGCTGGCGCAAGCCGACGCCGTCGCAGACCTGACTGCCACGCTGCATGGGACGCAGACCGATTTCCATGTGCGGAAGGTCGATCTGTCGAATCGGACCGGCGCCCGCGTCAGTGTGGCCGAGCGCGGCGGGATAACCTGGGCAGCGCAGGGCTGGCGGGCGGATGCGGATGTGACGACCGGCGGCGGCGCGCTGCCGGCGATGGCGATCCGGTTGCGACAGTCAGCGCCTGGGGTGGCGCTCACCGGGATCGCGGAGATGGCCGACTATTGGGCGGGGAATGCGCGATTGGGCATGACACCGTTGCGCTTCGGCTGGGATGGCCGGCATGCCACTTTCGATACGGTCGCGCGGATCGACGGGCCGCTGAGTGGCGGGTTCGTGCGGGGGCTGGCGGTACCGGTGCACGGTGTCGCCACCGCGGCGGGTGCCTTGGCGGTCGATCCGGGTTGTCAGCCGGTAGGTTTCGCGCAGCTACGATTGAGCAGCTTCACCTTCGAAGGCACGCGGCTTTCAGTCTGCGGCCGGCCGATCTTAGGGCTGTCGGATGGCATAATGCGGATCAATGCCAACATCGGCCCGCTACGGCTGGCCGGGCATACGCGCGATGGCGCGCCGTTGGCGCTGAGCGTGGCACGACTGCAAGTAACGCAAGCAGGCTTCACAGCCGCCAATATCGAGGTGGCGCTCGGGCCGGCGGATCGCCAGACCCATTTCGCGATCGCCGATCTTGGCGGCCAGTTCGACAAAGACAGCGCGACGGGCAAGTTTGCCGGCGCATCCGGCGCGATCGCCAATGTACCGCTCAATATTGCCGACGCCGCTGGCGCATGGAGCTTCGGCGGTGGCTTGCTGCGCCTGAAAGGCGATCTGCACGTAAGCGACGCGGCGCCTGCGCCGCGCTTCAATCCGCTTTCGGCCGAGGATGCGCTGCTCGAGCTCAAGGACAACGTGGTGCAGGCGACCGCCACCTTGCACGAGCCCGCCAGCAAAATTCCGGTCGCAGATGTCAACATCGTGCATGATCTGTCCTCGGGCAGCGGCCGCGCGTTGATTGAGATGAAGGGCATCACTTTCACGCCCAAAGGGCTGCAGCCCGAGAAATTGACCCCGCTCACTTTGGGCGTGATTGCCAATGTCGCGGGTACGGTGTCGGGCAATGGCCGGATCGACTGGAGCGCGAGCGGCGTCACCAGCAGCGGTACGTTCGGCACCGACAGGATCGACCTCGCCGCTGCGTTCGGCCCGGTCACGGGGATCAAAGGGCAGGTCCATTTCACCGATCTGCTCGGGCTGATCAGTGCGCCCGATCAGGAAGCGACGATCGCCGAGATCAATCCCGGCGTGCAAGTGGCCAACGGCATGGTCTATTATCAGCTGATCGGCCAGAATCGGGCGAAGGTGGCCGACGCGACCTGGCCATTCGCAGGCGGCACGTTGCGGCTGGATCCGACAACGCTCGATTTCAGCGCGGAGGCTGAACGCCATCTTACCTTCCGGATCGAGCGGCTGGACGCGGCCGCCTTCGTGCAACAGCTCGACTTCCCCAACATTGCCGCGACCGGCACGTTCGATGGCGTGCTGCCGATGATCTTCGACCAGTCCGGCGGGCGGATCGAAGCGGGTAGCATCGTCGCGCGCAAGGGCGGCGGCACGCTCGCTTATGTGGGTGAGCTTTCGAATGCGCAGCTCGGCATGATGGGCAAGCTTGCCTTCGATGCTTTGAAGGCGATCCGCTATTCCAACCTGGATATCAGCCTTGATGGACGATTGGACGGCGAGATGGTGAGCCGGGTGCGCTTCACCGGGGTGCGCGAGGCGACACCCGAGCAGAGCCTGATCGCGCGGCTGATCCGCAACCTGCCCTTCCATTTCAACATTACGATCCGTGCGCCCTTCCGCGGGCTGGTGGGATCGGCGCGAGCCTATATGGACCCGCGCCTGCTGCTCGATCAGGCGCAATTGCCCCCTGCCCCACCGGCCAATCCGGCAACGGCGGCTGAATCCCCTATTCAGGCCAAGGAAAGCGGAAAGCCGTTATGACAGACCCATGCTTGACGGTGACGCGTTCGGGTGCGAGCCCTGTTTGCATGATGCGGTGGCTTATCCCTTGCGTGGGTCTGGCCTTGGGCGGCTGCGTGACGGTGAAGGCGCCGGACAAGCCGATCGAGATCAACCTGAACATCAACGTGAAGCAGGAGGTCGTCGT